>JACCDI011465214.1_pt1 | contig 173435 bp, 164 predicted proteins | sample 7442791 | NCBI WGS metagenome assembly JACCDI01 (sample SAMN15323434, study PRJNA562643) | freshwater metagenome | isolation source: river surface water | place: USA:Blue River Watershed | collected 2017-08-15
ATACAGAGATACCCCCTCTGTCGGTATGACAACCATTCAGATTAATGAATATTAACTTATAAAAAAGCTGTCATGTCGACGAAGGAGACATCTCTTCCCGACAGATTTTCGGTATCGCTACATGAATGATTAAATTCATGTAATATTCTGTTTTTCAACAAAACTTTCATTTACTTCAAGTTTCTTTCCTAATTTAGCTTCGCTGCTCCCGCAGTATTGCGGGATTCGTGGTTTTATGGGAAAAAAGTAGGCAACTTAGCGAAGCTAACTCACGAATTCAAAAAAAAACAAACACAAATGAGTAAAAAGCTCACCACGAATGAAGAATTTCAATTTGCCTTAACACACACACCAGCTCCCCTAGCTGTCAAATTGAAATTTCGCGCCATTCGTGGACCTAAGTAGGATTTTTGATTTGTGAATTTTGATTTTAGATTTTTGTCTTGGTGAGAGCTTGTACTGAGCTAGTTTACCCTAAGTATATCGAAGGGAAGTACTCTCGAACCATAGACAAAAAAGACTTAATAAAATACACTCCCGTGCGGCTGGGTTCCGAAACCTCGGAACAGCCAATAAGTCCCGCTTTTTTGCGGAATCCCTTTTGTGAATAGGCAGCCGAGCCTGAAGCCACAAAAACGGAATTTTTGATTGGGTGGTGGTTTTTTTTTCTTTTAACACTAAAAGAAAAAAAGAAATTCAAGTTTAGAAAAAATTACAATCGAAACTGTAAACTCAACTCAAATGTTTGCGGTTCTTAATCCCCTCTTCTCGGCTAAGCCAAGAGAGAGGGGTCGACCATCCATAGCGAGTGAGGCCCTCTCCGACTGTCATGTCGACGAAAGAGACATCTTTTTCCTACAACTTTTCGGCGAAGAACCAAGATACCTCTGTTGTCGGTATGACAGCAATAAAACATCTGAAAACTGCCTAAAATCAGGATGTATATCGGAAATTTTCTAATTCTTAAAGACTCTGAACAATTTAACTTTTAAACTTCATAAATCTATTAAACCCCATAAACCTTTTAAACCCTATAAACCTATTATACCCTTTAAACTTTAAAAACAAACCTAATGACTATTTTGTTCTTATCTATACAATTGTTTTACACCACATGCAAACTACCTAACTTCATTAATATTGTACTAATTATTTTATATTAAAATGATAAACAAATACTATTTTATTAAAAAAAATATTAATTTATTTTTGAATTTATAAATATTAAAACTCTTCATAAAGAAAAATACATCATAAGTTACTAATTTACAATAAATTAAAAATTACAAAATAAAACTAATATACAAAATCCCTTACAATGAACCCCGATTTTATACAAACTGAAAAACAAAACATTAATTCCGATTTTTTGATTAAAACCAAAGCTAGCATCATCCGCAATTATTTTGCAGACAAAAATATAGCTAACCATAAACAAGCTAACTTAAACATCTATTTTAAAGACAACTTTTTTCTAAAACGTTTGTCATTTCCCAAAACAATATTCAGAACCTATACCATTGGGTTAAAAGATGGTGCTATGATCTATCAAGTTCCTATCACACACAAAGAAAAAGACATTCTTAAAGATTTGATTGTTCAAATGAATCACGATGTTTATTACAACATATAGTCTTTTTTATTAACTTCCTCTTATTATATAAAAACACTTCTCTTTCAAACAGCAGTGTTAACTCATTTGCTGCCTTGACGATTTCATTGCTCAAATAAATCAAGGCATTTATTAAAATATCTATACTTATTTATTTACTGCTTATTTTTATAATATAAAAAAAGCTACCTTTTGGAGCAGCAGTTTTAATTAATTGTGCGATCATAATAATTTGATTGTTCAAATAAATCACGTTGTTTCTTACAATTTCTAGTCTTTATAATTTATTTCCTCTTTATATAAAATAAAAAAGCTGCCCTTTCGAGCAGCAGTTTTAACTAAATTATGTATTTACTAATCACATGAACTTTCTATTTTTAAGGACTCGGGAGACGAAAGCTAACATGCATTTTCAATACGACCTATACTTTTTAATTGTCAGGTCAGCCCCCTTTGTTTTTATTTGACACTAAATCTGTTGATTAATGTGTTACCACACTCGTCGCTCAATTTAATGATGTACATACCACTATTAAAACCATTCAAAGACAAGGTATATTCATTCCTTTCTGTTTCAACATCTGTTTCTTCTAAGATAACTTTACCTGACATATCCATTACTAACAAGTTGAAATGAGATGGCACAACTCCTACAAACTCCATGCTGATATAGTCAGTAGCAGGATTCGGATATACTTTCAATGGTTTGTTTGTTACTGGTTTAACAGTATGCAAAGCTACTATTGAACTCCATTCACCTGTTTCGTCATTGTTCATCGCTTTTATTCTGTAGTAAACCAAAGCTGATTTATTACTTAAATCTTGGTATTGGTAAGTTTTGATACCTGTTGAAGCATTAGTTGCTGCTACTGAACCACATAAACTGTAGTTGATACCATCTGCAGAACTGTATATGTCATAACGGCTTAATTCTTTTTCATCCGTAACCAACCAAGTTAGGTTAACTACTTCGTTTTTAACAAACCCTTTAAAATCAACCATAGTAACAGGCAAAGCAACCATAAATGCACATGGATCTGTGTAGGTTAACAATGCCGGACCATTAATAGATTTATTTCCTACTGAAGCACAACATTTGGTTCCCCAAGCACAAACAGAACCTGTTGAATTTAGGATATTAATTGCAGTACCTTTACTTTGATTACTTGGCTGAACGATTGCCGAACCTGCTAACACATTAATTTCAGCATACTTAGGAAGTGTAAGTTCATTATTAGTTCCATAAGGCGTTAATGTAGAACCGCTTTCTAAAGAGATGACATCTAACGCAAATGAAGAAAAGTTAATAACGTCGTTATTTGCAGCACCGATAGTAACAGCGTGACGAACGAATAAAGTATCTGCTGTTGCAACGGTTGTTCCTACGTTACATGCAAAGATTGATGAATTTCCGATGTTTCCTGCTTGTGTTGTCCAACATGCGTTACGCTGAGACAATAAAGATTTGCTAGCTGATAGTAAAATAGCTAAAGTAAGTACAATATTGAATAAATTTGAATTTTTCATTTTAATAAGTGATTAGTGATGCAAACATAGTATCAAATACTTAAACTCCAAATAAAAAATAAATTAATTTTAAAAACATACTTAAACTTCTGATTATCAATTTAATAAAATTACAAAAACAATAAAAAACTTGTAGAAAATAGTTTTGTGTAAGCGTAAATACACTTACCTTACCCCTCAAAAACGTCATTTTTTTGAGCACAAGCACTTAAAATTGACTTTTTGGCCCTAAAAATATGCGTATTTTCACTTAGACAAATCCGTTATTACAACATCAATCCTTCAGACATAAAAAAAAGGCTGTCCTGGTTTACCCAAGACAGCCCTTTTAAGTTATTACCTATTTGTGTTTAGTAAATAGAGGTTGATTGCAATTGAGGACATGGCACTTCGATTGATTTTCTAACATCCAAGTGGATACCATAGAAAGAAAAAGAACTTAGTGTCGGTGTTAAACTAGAACCTTTGTAAGTGGTAAACTTACCCGGAGCTGGATTACCTGATGGTGCAGTGTTGTATCCTTGTATTTTAACTGAACTTGTGTTTGGAACTAACTCCCAACCGTCTTTTAATGTAATAGTTAAAACACCACTACTCAATTTAGCAGTTCCAATGTCTATTGATTTTCCTGCGTATAGAGTAACACCTGATGCTAAAGCAGTCGATGTTGAATAAGTAGCCCAATTACCTCCTTTAGTAGTATTGTATTTTGATCCTGTTGACCAAGCTGACTCGGACTGCCAATCATAGCATTTTTCTTCTTCTGGTAAACAGGTAGGACCGTCGAATGTTAACAAACCGCAATCTGGATTTCCTAAACTTCCTTTACCCCTTTTAAAATAAGCTTCAGAATTATTTGTACCAAAACCAAACTCTTCATTTAAAATTAATTTGTAATAAATAGTAGTTGCACCACTGTTTATTTTCATTACCTCTGTGGTCCCAGAACAATTAGATTGTTGCGACTTATCTTCAGCCCAATTTACTGAAGAACTGTTCCAACTGATTCCGTCAGTGCTATAAGCTGCACCAACTAGCGCATCTCTTAAACTAACGTTTTCACATATAGTAAAGTCAGTAAAGTTAAAATGACTTAAACCAGTAAGAGTAGTACCTTCGGTCACTTTCCAAACCCACTCATAGTTTGATCCGTTTACTACATTTGATTTTTCTTTAATTAATTCTACAATAAAAGGAGTAGTAGTGTTTGAATTTAAACCTTCAGACAAGGCGATGTTTTCTGAACTTGTTTTTGGAGTAAGAAGTTCTGTTTTCTGGCAGGCGAACAATGTTACAATTGCTACTGTGGCCACCATGATTAATTTTTTCATTTGGATATTGTGTTTAATTATTAGGGAAATTTTTTATTGCCGTTGTTGGTGTTATCACCAACAACCATTTTATCTATTCGCTTGTCGTTGGTGATAACACCAACAACGGCTAAATTTTTTCATTTGGATATTGTGATTAATTGTTTGGGAAAGTTTGAAAATAAAAAAACCTACTCTATTCAATTGAAAGAACTGAATGGAGTAGGTCTTAGAAAAATTTTAATTAGTTTTTGATGAAACGAGACACTGATACGAATCCTGTTTGGTTTGCCACTTTAACAATGTACATACCTTTGTTCAATTCGTTGATGTTTAATAAAGTTGCAACATCGCTGGTTTCAGTTGAGTATACAATTTTACCACTTAAGTCTTGAATAGTGATTGTTGATACTTCAGCATCCACACCTTCTAATGACACTAACAATGAAGTAGTAGCAGGATTAGGATACAATCTAGTGATCACTGGTGCAACTACATTGCGGTTAATCACGACTAGGTTACTTAAGCTTGAAGAACCATCTTCGTTGATTAAGTTCAATTTGTAATATGACAAGTCAGCATTTACAGAAGCATCCAAGAAAGAGTAGTTTTTCATGTCAGTGCTTTTGTTTTCAGGATAAACCTCACCTACTTTAGTGAACTCTTTACCATTAGTAGAACGCAACACTTCATAGTGACTGAAATCAACCTCCTGTGCCACAGTCCAATTCAATTGATTACCTTCTGTTTTAGACAAACCTGTGAAAGAGATCAGATTTACTGGAAGCGGCGTTAATAAGTTAACAATAAAAAAAACAGAAGGGCTTTGTATGTCTGTTGCTAAATCTAATGTAGCATTTACTTCAAACATTCTTGTACCATTTGTGTAATTAGATTTAGAATTGGTATATTGAATTGCATCTAATAAAGACTCAGCTTGCGATTGTGTAAAACTTGATTTACTAAAAGTTACTATTCTTACATTTGAACTTGTAGAAACATTATAATTATATGAAACACTATTTAAAGTTAAATTATTACTATTGTTCGAGGAATTTGCATTTAGAGAAATATTTGCATTTCCAATTTTTATTTTTTCATCAACCCCATCCAATATTTCACTTGTTTTTATTTTTAGCAATAAATTTGTTAAGTTGGCAGTAGTATTTCCTGATCCATTGGTAGTTAAATTTGATGAACTTCCTTTAGTTAAATTAACACTAGAATTACTATTTGAATAGTCTACGGTATTGTTAAAAGATGAGGAAGTTAAATCTAAATCTATTAAAATGGGATTGTTATCTACGGTAGAATTAACAGTAGCATTAGATCCGTATGAAAAATCTAAAAAGAACCTATGATCTTCTTCATTATCTTCTGCACCTAAACCAATTTGTATAGAACTAATAGTTGAAAAGGTTAATCTAACTCTGTGTGAAACGTTAATGACATTTGAGTAACTTGATTCAGAATTATCACTACTATTGTTACTTATAAAAGTAGCATCTAAAGTATTTCTTACTCTATCAAACCTCGCACTTGAACTAAATAATTCATATTTAGAATAATTGGCGTCAATTTTAATCTGATCTTTTTCTTTATCTTTACCTTCACTATCAATATCATAAAAATTTAAATATAAGTTTTCTAAAACAACTGGTTCAAAAGAAACTAATGTGGCAGTTCCAGTTCCGTTTGCACTAGAAGTGTTAGATAAGTCTGCAACACCAAATTCAAATCTAAAATTTCTATAACCATTAACTTTAACCTCTGGTACAAACATATTATCAAATAAAGTGTCAGTCGAATATCTTCTATCCCACTCGTCAGAACCATCTATGTTTGTTACTCTACAGTCAATTGGAGTGCTATTTATTGAAATTACATTCTTATAAATAATTACAGCATTACTTGATGTATTACTATTACCTGATACCCTAAATTGTCTACCGCTTTCGCTTGAAAACTTTAATGGCCTTCCATTTACGTCATAAACCTGACCTAATAAAGAAGAGCTTAATAAAACTAAGCCTGTTAAAAATAACCCTTTTAAAGTGTTAAATGATTTTTTGTAATTTGTTTGTTTCATATTATTGTAAATTTAATTACGGCAAACATAGTATCATACACTTAGTAGCCAAATTAATTTAATGTTAAAAACACTTACATAAAAACTAAACAACTGATTATCAATTAAATATTTTTTGAAAAAAAAATAAAATAGTACAAAATATCCCTATGAAAACAGGGTAAAAACCACCCAAAAAGACTATTACATTGTTACCATTTTAGGCTTTTACACTCATCAGTATAAAGACTCAAAAAAGGTCAAAAAGGGGCAAAAACGTCATGTTTTTTTTAGAGGATCATTTTTTTTATCATTTTTACCCCTTTTGGGTAGGCATTTAAACTCAATATTATCCTCCCATATAAAATCAAACAAAAAAAGAGGGCTGTCCGGTGATTCCGAAACAGCCCTCTTTGCATTTATTAATTAAAATAAAGCATGTTACATATTTACAATTCTAATATTTGCTAACCGCGAATCGGCTTACTGAAACGTTACCCATTTCATCTTCGATTCTAATCACGTAAACACCTCTTTTAAAGTTTGTTACATCCATTTGGTAAACATTTGACAAGGCGCTTACTTGATTGGCTTGGTAAACAACTTTACCATTGATGTCCTGAACGCTTATATTGAAATTATCAACTGACACGCCTTGAACCTCAATGTTTACTTGCGTAGTTGCTGGATTCGGGAACAAGTTACTTACCGTTGGCACAATTACATTTCTATTGATAACCACCAAACTTGTATAAGCAACAGAACCGTTATTGTCAACCAATCTCAATTTGTAGTAGCTTACTTCGCTTGTAGCAGAAGCATCAACAAAAGAATAAGATTTCATATCCATACTGTTTTCAGTAGCGAACACCGTTCCAACCGCATTAAACGCACGACCATCTTCAGAACGTAACACTTCATAGTGACTGAAATCAACTTCTTGCGCTACAGTCCAATTCAATTGGTTTGCATTTTCCAAAGCTTTTCCAGTGAAAGAGATAACGTTAACTGGGAGAGGGTTGGCGATATTAACAATGAATATAGCAGGAGGACTTGATGTATTGTAACTTGTTCCAGTTACAGAATAGGTTCCAAGGGCAATAACCGTAAAAAGTCTAAATCCAACTTCGTCACCGACAATAGATAGGTTTTGATATTGTAAAGCATCCAACAATGCCTCACCTTGTGCTAAAGTTAAAGTTCCACCACCAACTCTTGTAAAGGTAAAAGTATTGACACCTCCTGATAATGTTGTTGTCAATGAATAACTTAAACCAGACAATGAGAATGTAGTTCCAGATGGAGAGCTTAAATCTATAGAAACTGGACCTCCAGTTGCATTAATTATCATTCTTTCATCCGAACCGTTTTTTATATTTGTACTTGGATAAGAAACTGTAAATCCAGTTAAAGTAGTGTTAGTTGTCTCAACATTTGGGGTTCCAACAGTAAAATTGTAAGGATTATTACTATTAACAATTACCTCATTATTAACAGAAGCGACATTTGTATTTAAATCTAATAAAATATTATTCTCTACAACAACACTTGAAAAAGCAGTTCCTCTTGAAAATGCGAGAAAAAACTGTTGTTGAGACGACCAACTACCTGAAGATTTTCCTTCATTACCCAAACTAATTTCAAATGAACTAACATTTGACATTATAAATCTATATCTATGGTCGTTCATAGTTATTGTAGAATAATTAGTATTATCATTAATAGTAGCATTTCCTTGTTGGTAAAAATCCAAAATAGAAGGGCTTGTATTATTATAACCAATTAATGAACTTAAAGCTTCAAAGGTTTGATAACTACTTCTTGAAATCAAAACTCTATCTCTTTCATAACCTTGGCTACCAGATTCTCTATCTACGTCATAAACATTTAAAACAAAATTATCTAAAATAACTGGCTGAAAAGAAGTTATACTAGAGCCACTAGTTGTTGCAATTCCAAATTCAAATCTAAAATTTTTAAAATTAGCAGTGTTAGAACTAACAACGTCAGGAGAAAACATACTGTCAACTCTTAGAGCATCTGTAGTATTTCCAGGAGCAACCCCAGTATTTGATCTCCAATCCGCATCAAATACAACTGCTCCATTCATATTTGTAACAATGCAATCAATAACCACAGAACTTCCACTGTTAATTGTAATAATATTTTTATACAATGTTCTTGAACCAGCAGCAGTATTTGGTGTTGGTGATGAATTCCCCAAATAACTCGTAATCAATGTTTGATTATTTGCTGAGAAATTTAAAGGCGCAAAGTTAACATTGTAAACCTGCGCAAAAAGAGTAGACGATCCTAAAATCGTTGCTAAAAGAACAATAAATTTGAAATTGTTCATAAATCTGTGAGTAAAATTTTTCGTTTTCATATAAAAATGTGAATTGATGCCGCAAATATATAGTACTTTAAACTTAGTTTCAAAATTACCAATAGGTTAATTCACTCATTATACAATTAAAATACTGAAAATCAATTATATAAATTTTCTATTATGACCATAATCAGTTAAATAAAACGCATTTTTATCCCATTTTAATGTGCTTTTTTGTCATTTTAATAGTATTTTTTATCTTTTTCAAACTAAAAATATAGTAAAAATACCTACTTTTTTAATAAAAATAGATAAATTAAATAAGCTTAATGTACTAAATTATAGACTGAGCTTTCTTTTGTTATGACTTTTTACCCTTATTACCCCCTCAACACAATTGTTTAAAATTGTAATGTTCAATTAAAAACTTAAGTATTATTACTTAACATTTTCACCATAAATACACTTTTATGTGTTCTTTTTCCCCTTTTTATGCCTCTACCATTTACCTTGCTAATCTCAATTACTCTTCTGATGTTTGTTTTATTAGCCACTCCATACATAATATTACCCGACATCACCTTTTACTCCTCGCAAACCTTTGCCTGTGCCTCTTTTCCTATAGCCAAACTTTTACCTGGACTGGCAATACCTCCGACAATTGGAACGACTCCTCCAATTGGTCGCCCTCAGGAATTCCGAATACCTCCTCCCACTCTGTTGTTATTAGCAACGCCTCTCCTTCTTTCCCCTGCCGCCTTAGCCAAAACACCTCTCTTTACAACCTCACCGTTCGGACCAATGCCACTCTTTATCTAAATCAATACAATATCTCTCTTGCCAATAACCTCAGCTTAAACAAAGCCCACATTTACGATTCAGGCTCCTTAAGCGCAGAGAATATCGCCATCCAAAAAACCATCTTTAACCACCCTATCAAACTTGTAAAATCCGGTGGCACAACCAATGATTGTGAAGGCGCTAATGTTTTTATGAATTCTGTTTATCTCCACAATCGCAGTAATAGCCGTATTAGAATGGCCAATTCTTTTGCTGATACTTTTAATGGGGCTGTCCTCTTAAAAAAATACAAAACTGGCAATATTGAAATGGCTTACAGCGGGGTCAACCTCTTTTATAAGTTCATCTCCCTCCATTCTGACACCACAGGAACTATTAGTTTTGGGAACGTCCTGTCTGGTTCGGGGACATCGCAAATGATTAATTTCTTTGGTTTACGATCGGATACTTTTTCTAAAGGCAATCTCCATTTATACCATTTCAAACAATGGAATGCCTGCCCCAATCAATGGTTCAAACCCACCAATTGCCTATTTAAAAACACGCAATTGAAAGGAAGAACCCAATGGACTATCCAAAATGACATTACCATCAGCTACTCTTCTTTGTCCAACAACAACAGTATTATTTGTGGCAATGATTTGATTATCAATGAATACAACCGCTTTAGTACCGACAGCGGAACGACTACTTTTACCAAAAATGGAGGAGGGATTGACGATTGGGTGGGTGGCAATACTTTTGGGAACCTTATTATCAATCATAATGACAACAGCAGACTGCGAATGGCAAGCACCATGGGAGATACTTTTAAAGGAAATGTACAATTGATCAAAAACAGCACAGGAACCCTTGAACCTGCCTACAGCAATCACAATTTCTTTCAAAAAGACCTTTCCACCGTTGGATCAAACTCGAGTATCAATTTTGGACTTGGCACAGGCACTGTGGTTTTTCGCTCCACGGATTCTATGTCCGTAAAAAGCGATTCCTTATTGTATCCAAACATCTCCCGACTTACTATCAATACCATTAAAAGAGATGCTATTTACCTAAACACCAAACTTATTGTTTCCAATCAACTCTTATTTATTAACGGTATAGTAAATACAAGCAGTCGATACAACCTTGTCCTAAACAACGAAACCGTAAGTTCGAACATTGGGTCCGACTCAGCTTTTATAAATGGGCCTATGGATTATGAATTTACAAGTAATTCCACCTCTATGAGTAATTTAAATTTCCCATTGGGTAAAAAGAAATGGAATAATCAAGACTTAAAATACGACTATGAATGGCGACCAATCTCCCTAAATGTTGCCCATACTTCAAACACTTCATACACTTACAGAGCGGAAATGCAACTGCTTTATGGCCGTTCCCTAGGGTGGCAACTTCCTTCAGATGTGGATACCGCCTCCAATATTAGACTATGGTCTGTCCAAAGATACCTTACCTCGTCCATGAACCTTTCCAACAGTCAACTCCGAACTACCTCGGGAACGTACCCAAGAATTACCTTGTATTTTGACACAAGCGACGGTGTGTTTGATGGCAGCAATTTATGTGTACTAAAAAACAAAACATTTGCACCCACCTCTTGGTTTAATATAGGCAGCAGCAACACTCCAACCTATTTAAATGGAAGACCATTAAAAGGAAGTATCACCAGCACCTCTGACAGTTTCAACAGTTTTAGTCGTTTTACTTTGGGCAGTTTGCTCAGCGGTTACAACCCTTTACCTACCCAAGAGTCCACTTTTTCAGCTAAACCTTACCATGAATTCGTGAAATTGGAATGGAACGCCAATCTAAACCATGAACTTGCTAGTTATATTTTAGAAAAATCAACAAATAGTTTCGATTGGAACAAAATTGGGGAAGTTGCGGCACATCATTCTTCACCGGTATTGTCTCAATATCAATTCATAGACTCGACTCCACTTCCTACCAAAACCTATTACAGATTGAGCGAAAAGTACAATGATGGAATAATTAAAAAAGGAAGTACTTGCGAATACCAGCCAATTCGAAGAACAAAATTCATATTGTATCCCAATCCAAGTTCGGAATGGTGTACTATAAAAACACTTTCAAATAACGAACTAATCAAACAGATAATCGTCTATGACATGGGAGGGAAAAAAATGGACGTATTAATAGAGGGAATCAATAAAAATGAATTTCAACTAAATGTAAGTCAATTAAAAAGTGGCCTTTATCAACTTCAGATTGAAACGAACAAAGGGATTGATAATCTTATTTTAAAGATTGACTAACGGATACTGTCAATAAAATCGCGGAACAACAAGAAGGCATTTTCGAAATTGGCGTAAGGCAACATTTCAGGCCTATCGTTCACGTCGTGATAATAGGGATAGGGACCCATCAAATAAAAGAAAAATGCTTTTACTCCTGCTTCACTAAACCAATAATGGTCGCTATTGGCGGCCTTACCTCTTGACTTCACTTGAGGGAGATACTTATTTTTGGCATTAATGGAACTTAGTTGATTAAACTCCTTGCCATGCAAACTACCATTGACCACCATTACCCCTTCACTTCCGTTACCCATTAAATCAATATTAATTAGGAATTTAATTTTAGCCAAAGGGAATACAGGGTTACGAACATAATAATCGGAACCTAACAAACCTATTTCCTCACCAGTAAAAGCGATAAACAAGAGGTTGTAATAGGGTTTATTTTGCGAATAGTATTTTGCCAATTCAAGCATCATGGCGACACCGCTTGCATTGTCATTTGCCCCATTAAAAGTGGCAGACTTCCCCATCATACCCAAGTGGTCGTAATGGGCGGTAAAAACAATAAAAGTATCCTTGTTTGAAGTCCCTTTTATCATCCCTAATACATTACTAGAAGTATACTTAGGAATAAACTTAGGTTTGATATTAATTTCGAAATACAACGCAGTATCGCGCTTAAAAACAGAATTGAGCAACGTAATATGACAGCGATTGCCTTGTTTATAGCTTGCCGACCATGTTAATTTGGAATTACTTAATTCTATTATAAGAGGTTGTTTATAGTTTTTAAGGAATTTTCTTTTGGTAATTTCAGCAATTTCTGAGTATTTAGAGGTAAACGTATCCAAAACAGCATAAGTTTGTTTGTAACCAATAGAATCATAATAGTTCTCACTATTGAGTTGATTGAAAGAAACAAAAGAAACCATTCCCTTGTATGAAAAAGCGGGGCAATCTGCTTCAACGATATAATCAACGCCAGGTTTTAGTAAAACACCATTGCATTTAACTAGGAGTTCATTTGGGAAAGTATTGACAGGGAAACTCAATTTTTGATAATAAGAAGACTGATTAGCGGGCAACAAACCAGTATTTTTAAATTCGGTGGCAATGTATTTGGCTGCTTTAGAATCGCCTTTCTTTACATAGCCCCTTCCAAAGAAAGAAGGACCTGCTAATTGGTCAACATTTCGTTTAACATTATTTAAATCTTGAGAGAAAAGATTAAAAGAAATATAAAAAAAGGTGACTAAGAGAGAGTAATTAAACATTTTACAAAAGTAATAAAATAAACTTATGGTTCGCAATATAATACTAATCAATTAGTAGTCAACGTATTAAATAGCCGTAAAGCAAATTTCAAATCCTTAAAAAAAAAATTGTGATATTATTCTAAAAATATGGTTATTTGCACCAATCAAATTTAAAAAAATCATGTCAGAAGTAGCAGAAAAAGTAAAATCAATTATCGTTGACAAATTAGGCGTAGAAGAAAGTGAAGTAACTCCAGAGGCGAGTTTCACCAACGATTTAGGTGCAGATTCACTTGACACCGTTGAATTAATCATGGAATTTGAAAAAGAGTTCAACATTGCAATCCCTGATGAGCAAGCTGAAAAAATTGGCACAGTAGGTGATGCCATCACTTATATTGAAAATAATTCTAAATAATCATTAACCCCCTATAACATCATACATGCAATTAAAACGTGTAGTAGTTACAGGCTTAGGTGCTCTAACACCAATAGGTAACGATGTCCAATCGTATTGGGAATCTTTATCTAATGGTGTTAGCGGCGCTGATATGATTACGCAGTTTGACACCACCAAATTCAAATCAAAATTCGCTTGTGAAGTAAAAGGATTTAATCCTGAGAATTTTATGGACCGTAAAGAGGCCCGTAAGATGGACAGATTTGCGCAATTTGCCGCAGTAACAACAGATCAAGCAATTTTAGATTCTGGTTTAAATCTTGACAAAATAGACAAAACCAGAGTGGGTGTCATTTGGGGTTCTGGTATTGGTGGCTTAACCTCTTTCTTCAATGAAAGTGCAGACTATGCAAGAGGCGACGGTACACCTCGTTTTTCTCCTTTCTTTATTACTAAAATGATCTCAGACATTGCTGGAGGCTTAGTGAGTATCAAATATGGTTTTGGTGGCCCAAATTACACCACAGTTTCTGCTTGTGCTTCAAGTAACAACGCTCTTATCGATGCATTCTTAAACATACGCTTAGGCAAAACCCCTATTATTGTAACAGGTGGTTCTGAGGCTTGTGTTAACGAACCTTCTGTAGGTGGTTTTTGTACCATGAAAGCATTAAGCGAAAGAAACGACGACCCTAAAACAGCTTCTCGTCCGTTTGACAAAGACCGCGATGGTTTTGTATTAGGTGAAGGTTCTGCCGCTCTTGTTCTTGAAGAGTACGAACACGCCGTAGCAAGAGGTGCTAAAATCTATTGCGAAATAGTTGGTACAGGCTTAAGTGCCGATGCTTACCACTTAACAGCTCCGCATCCTGAAGGTTTAGGCGTAATCAACGTCCTTAATTGGGCATTGGAAGAAGCCAATCTTAAACCAACAGACATTGATTACATCAATGTTCACGGTACTTCAACTCCTCTTGGAGACATTGCTGAATTAAAAGCAATAGGTGCTGTATTTGGTGAACACGCTTACAACTTAAACATAAGTTCTACCAAATCTATGACTGGTCATTTATTGGGTGGTGCTGGTGCAGTTGAAGCGGTTGCAACTATCTTGGCTATGAATAACAGTTTAGTTCCTCCTACTATTAATCATTTTACAGATGATGAAAATATAGACTCTAAACTTAATCTTACTTTCAATAAAGCACAAACAAGAAACATTGATTATGCTTTAAGTAACACATTCGGATTTGGCGGTCACAACGCTACCGTTGTTTTCAAAAAAATCTAAGATTCTTGTTATTACGCAATTTTTATCTCAGAAAATTTTCTAAGGAAAAAGCCCTTTATCAAAAAATATACAACCTCTTGGGATTCTACCCCCAAAAACTAAGTCTGTATAAAGTTGCACTAACACACAATTCATACAACCACAACCAAATTCCGCACAAAAAAATCAACAATGAAAGAATGGAATTTCTTGGAGATTCTGTTTTGGGAATGGTGATTGCTGAAAAACTATACAACAAATTCCCCTACAAAGACGAGGGTTTTTTAACCGAAACACGTTCTAAAATTGTAGGTAGAAACAAGCTCAATCAAATTGGCAAAAAAATGGGCATTTTGGGTATTCTCAATTATGACAAAAAGCTAAACAATCAGCCCAGTCTGATGGAAACTTTAGCAGGAAATGCCTTGGAGGCACTCATTGGCGCTATCTATATCGACAAAGGATTTGCCTTTACCAAACGCTTTATAATTAACCATATTATTGAAAATTACATCGATTTTGATGCTATCGTTATTGAAGAACTCAGCTACAAAGCCAAGTTGATAAAATGGGCTCAAAAAGAAAAACGTAAAATTGAATATTCTTTACTTAGAGTAGATGAAGAAAATAAACGCAAGGTTTATAATATCCAAATAATCATTGATGATGAAGTAGTTTGTGAAGGTAGAAATCAGTCGAAAAAAGTAGCAGAGGAATTGGCAAGTGAAAAATATTGCACCCTCACATCCATTTAAATCTTTTTAAATCCACTTCTTTGTCTATGGCAGTTCCTTCTGTTATAAAGTTGGCCAATTGCGAACTAAAATAAGGTGCCAACGCTACCCCTTTTGATCCCAAACCATTAAACACAAAACTTTTGTTATTCTGGTCAAGCGCTCCCAATATAGGTCGTCTGTCATTGCTCGATGGGCGCACACCCGCCTCTTGTCCTGTTATTGTAAATTCCCCCTTGTAATAATTTTGCCATTTTTTAAGCAATTGTTCCTTGCCTTCTTTGGTTGTTCTGTCACTCAAATCTTTCCACTCAAAAGTAGAACCAATTTTGAAGTTCCCATCCCCTAACGGCAACATAAAAACCCCTTGCTGAGGAATGAAAGAAAACTCTAATTGAGGTATATTGACTCTTAAAATCTCCCCTTTTGCGGGTTTCAGTCTGATAATATCCTGATGAAAAGTGGGTGTTCCTTGGGCATAAACAATCCCTTTTGCCTTAATTCCTTTGTAATCAACACCTACTGCATTAATTAACAAGTCCTCTTGCATAAAAACTTCGTCGAGGTAAGCCATTTCTGCAATTAATTTTGTCCTGAAAGCTTGCAATAATTCCGGAATATTCACCCAACCTGAATGTTGAATTTGAACAACACCATAAGGGGCATCAATGGAAGGAATATCTTCAAAATCAATCATTTTTACAAAAGGTTTATAAGCCTTGGTTTCGCACAACACGGACCAAGTATTCAACTCTTCTATAGATTCGATAATGTATTGAATAGGTTCAGTTTTTAATACTGAATGGTTGATATAAGTCTCTATTTCCTCATACACAGATTCAATGTGCGGATAGATTTCATGGGCAAGGTATGACAATTTTTGTCTTTTGGCCAACAAGGGATTGTACAACCCTCCTGCCACCCAAGAGCTGTTACTCAAACTAGAGTGATTGACTACCATTATGGAATACCCTTTTTTTATTAACTGAAACCCAATCCAAGTGCCAGCCAAACCTTGCCCTACTATAATATAATCAACTGTTTTACTCAATCTTATCTTTTTTAATACATTCTCTCACATTTTTAATTAATATTGCAAGAAATTGAGTTGCAAAACTAAGTTTAAATTTGATAATTATTTTTAAAATGAAACCAATATTCATCCTATTTGCCCTTTTATTATTTGCTTGTCAAGAAAGCAAAACACCGACCCCAACATTTGAACAAGATGAACAAGCCATTTTGAGTGTCATCAACAAACAAACTGATGGTTGGAACCGAGGCAGTGTGGATGAATTTATGCTTGGGTATTGGAACTCCGATTCGCTTAAGTTTATTACCAAAAATGGAATTAAAAATGGTTACAATACGGTAAGTGAGCAATACAAAAAATCATACCCTTCGCCCAAAGAAATGGGAACGCTTAATTTTGTGAACCTAAAGGTAACTCCTTTGGACCGCTACAATGAATTGGCCAATGTAACAGGCAATTGGGTGGTAAGTAAAGATTCTACTCAAAACAGTGGTTTATTTTCTCTTGTTTTGAAAAAAATGGACAATAACTGGAAAATTATAATCGATCATACTTGGTAAACTCGCCTTTGTTTAACAACCGATACTTGGTGCTAATACTCTTTAGTGTCATTAGTATTGTTTCGCACTTTTTTATATTGAATGCGCCACCCTGTGGTGTTCATGTTTGGAGGCAATGTAATACTTTGGCAATGGCCAATAATTTTACAGAAGAAGGTTTTAATATTCTTGAACCCAAAATTGACCGTAGAAATGAGACCAATGGCATTACGGGCTCGCATTTTCCTCTGTACGAATGGGGTTTAGCCGTAATTTACAAATTTATTGGAACCCATAATAGTATTGCCCGAATATACAGTTTACTCCTTTTTTCTTTGGGGCTATTGGCTTTTTATAAAATTCTTATTTTACAAAAAATCAAACCTTTTACAGCTTTTTTAGGCTCACTCCTCTTGCTATTCAACCCTATTTTATTCTATGACAGCGCCAACGCCATGCCTGATATTATGGCAATGAGTATGGCATTATTTGCATTGTATTATTTTATCAAACTGTCACAAAAACGACAAATTTCCACTTTGTTATTGGCGACATTATTCGCTGTTATTGCCGGACTTATTAAATTTCAATTTTTAATAATCCCCTTTGCGAGTATTGTCTATTTTAAATGGGAACGAAAAAACCTTATTTACCTCAGTCTTGCCACAGTCGCAACCACTTCTTTGGTAATTTTATGGTATCAATACGCCTTAAAACTGACCGAAAAAAACAATTTACGTGAATATGGCCTTTGGATAAAACCCATCACTATCCAAGAGAAGTTTAATACTTTTGTCAATAACTTAACCATAGATACCCCTGAGTTAATTGTTGGGTGGCCGCTTTTGATTGCCCTGATTTACTTACTGTTTAAATCGTGGCGCAGATTTAAATTCACTTCAAACATTGCTTTTGTAGTCATTGGCATGTCGTCGTTTCTCCTATTTTATGTGGTGGCCATTGAACGATTCAAACACCACAGTTATTACTTTATCTCACTGATTCCCTTTTTGATTTTTGCAGCTACTCAGTTAATCAAAACTCAAAAACAAGCAATCAAATTGGCAAGTATCATTCTCCTATTACAAATGGGTTGGTCTATGGCACGAATTATCCCTTCGAGATGGACCGAAAACAAATGGCAATTACCTATGGAATTTGTAAACACCAAAACCTTAGCACAATTGAGGTCAAGCATTCCCCCCAATAGCAAAGTGGTAATAGGTTCCGACCTATCGGGTTGTGTTTATTTTTATTTTACCCAAACCAAGGGTTATTCATTTGAACATATTGAAGAACTAACTGCATTGAAAAATGGGATACCTTATTTTGAAACAATGAGACGAGACAATGTCAAATATTTAATTGTAAATGAAGAGAATACAGACCTAAATAAAGTTAATTCACTTCAGGGGATTAAACTGTACAATAAAATTGGCAATTTCTCTGTTTGGGAATTAGAATCGGTACAATAAAGATATCGATTAATTTAAAAAACGCATTAAATTCGCAACAATAAATAAAAGAGTCTAGCAATCGTGTCAATACGTGTAGAAAATTTAACAAAAATATATGGCTCTCAAAAAGCTGTCAATGATATTTCTTTTGAGGTAAACAGTGGAGAAATCATTGGCTTTTTAGGACCAAATGGTGCTGGCAAAACCACAACAATGAAAATATTAACCTGTTACATTCCGCCAAGTTCAGGCAAAGCAAGTATTAACGGAATGAATGTGGAAGAAAAAAGCATTGAAGTTAGAAGACAGATAGGTTATCTTCCCGAGCATAATCCTTTGTATATGGACATGTATGTGAAGGAGTTTTTACAATTTGTGGCTTCCACTTATCAATTGTCAAACATTACACAAAAGGTAAAAGAGATGATTGATATTACAGGTTTGGGGATTGAACAAAACAAAAAAATAAGTCAACTTTCCAAAGGATATAGACAAAGAGTGGGATTGGCACAGGCCATGATTCACAACCCTTCTGTTCTTATTTTGGATGAACCTACAAGTGGACTCGACCCGAATCAAATTGTTGAAATTAGGAATCTTATTAAAACAATCGGGAAAGACAAAACTGTAATGCTATCGACCCACATTATGCAGGAAGTTGAAGCCATGTGTAACCGCGTTATTATTATCAACAAAGGAATAATTGTAGCAAACGGCAATCCGAGTGAATTGAAAAGCCATTTAAACAATCGCATTCAAGTTTCAGTTACTTTCAGCAAATCCATTGCCCCAACTCTTGTCACTGAACTTCAAAAATTGGGTGATATTATGAGTGAAAATGGCGATACCTTTGTTATAGAATCTGCCGTTGAAGAGAATACACTCAAAGAACAATTGTTCCAATTTGCAGTGCAAAATCAATTATTTATTCACGAATTAAAATTGATGGAAAACACATTAGAAGATTTATTTAAAAACGTTACGAACCCATAAACCATGTATAGTATTTTTTTAAAAGAGGTAAGAAGTTTCCTTAGTTCCCTTATCGCAATTATAGTCATAGTGGTATTTCTTATCGCAAATGGCTTGTTCTTATGGGTTTTCAAAGAAACCAATATTTTGGACAATGGTTATGCCAATATCGACCCCTTGTTTGAACTCGCCCCTGTTATATTCATCTTTTTGATTTCCGCTATTACGATGCGTTCCTTTAGTGAAGAGAAAAAAACAGGCACTTTCGAAACTTTAACAACCAAACCGATTAGTGACATGGGCATTATAATGGGTAAATTTTTTGCGGCCTTAACGATTGTTGTTTTGGCTATTTTGCCAACCTTGCTTTATTATTATACCGTTCATAAACTTTCTGTTCCCGTTGGGAATATTGACACAGGCGCACTGATTGGAAGTTACATTGGTTTACTTTTATTAAGTGCCGGCTACATTTCAATTGGCTTATTTTCGAGCATTATAACAGACAATCAAATCGTATCATTTATCCTAAGCATGTTTTTATGCTTTTTTATATTCACTGTATTCGATTTTTTAGGCTCTTTTGAATGGCTCAAAAACAACAACTTCTTTGTGGAATGGTTAGGCATTAATTACCATTACAAAAACATTAGTAGAGGTGTTGTTGATACTAGAGATATACTCTATTTCGTGAGTCTGATTGTATTATTTGTGTGGTTAACTAAAATTAAATTAAACAGCAGAAAATGGTAAAAATGAGTAAACGCAGTTATAAATATCAATCGTTATTAGAACTAGTTGTTCTGGTTTTTGTCATTGTTGTTGCCAATATCCTATCTTCACAATTTTACAAAAAGCTAGATTTAACGAAAGAAAAGAGATTTACACTTTCTCAAACTTCAAAAGAATTAGCTCAAAAAATTGATGACAGAATGTACATCAAAGTGTATCTAGAGGGCGATAACTTATCTTCTAAATTCAAAAGATTAAGAACTGCCACCCTTGATATTCTAAGAGAATTTAGAGATTTGAGTGGCAATAAGATAGATTTTGAGTTTGAAAATGTCTTTGTTGACAAAACAGACAAAGAAAAATCGGAAATCATCAAACAATTGAGTGAAAAAGGGGTGATGTATTACAACGACATAGAAATGGATGCCGACCAACAAAAAAGGAATTTAATCCTTCCGGCAGCCGAAGTGAGCTATGGCGCAGACAAAGAGTATGTTATCAATTTATTGAACACCGAATTTGGCAGGGCTGAAGAAACCTCAATCAATAAATCTATTGAAGGTTTAGAATATGAAATAGCCAATGTTATCAGAAAATGCATCAACAAGCAACCTAAAAAAATTGCCTTTTTATATGGCCATGGCGAACCTGAGGCCGTTCAAATGGATGACTTACTTAACTCACTGAGTGAGAATCTTTCTATAGATAGATTGTTCTTTAACCTTGGTGATGAAAACTTCTTATCTCAATTTGTTTACCTAACCGAAAAAACACAAAATTACGACTCATTAGGTAAAATGATTGTGGCTAAAACATTGGAGAAATTCAAGGAATATGACGGTATTGTTATTTGCAAACCAACACAAAAACTTCAAAAAGACGAAGCCTACATCATCGATCAATACATAATGAATGGCGGTAAAACCATCTGGATGGTTGACCCAATAATGGCAGAACACGACAGTTTAAGAGTGTATTCCAAAGCATTTTTCCCTGACTATGACAATGAAAATTTAAGAACGCTACTTTTCAACTACGGGGTGCGATTAAATTCAAATCTATTGCTCGACTTGAATTGTAATAATATTGTTTTAAACGACCCTTCAAGAGCCAATCAAATGGTTCCTTTTCCATGGGTTTATTATCCAGTATTTGCTTTCAAAAACAACAACCACCCTATTGTCAAAAACTTAGAAGTGGTATGGGGAAGATACAGTGGTACCCTTAAACCTATCTCAAGAAAAAACCTGAATATCACCAACTTATTATTGAGTAGTGACAGAACAAAATTACAAGATGCCCCTTCCTTTGTTGACTTAGCAATAGTAGCCAATAACAGAGACATCAACTACCTAAAAACCTTTAAACAAGGCACACAAGTTGCGGGTGTTTTATTAGAAGGTTCTTTTAAATCCAACTTCCGAAGACCTGATAAAATATACGAATTCCCTGTTAAAGAATCGGTGGAAAACAACAGCATGATTGTTATTGCCGATGGAGACATTGGACTAAACTACGTTAAAAAATCAACAGGCGAAGTATATCCTTTGGGATTTGACAGAGAAACAGGAAGACAATTTGCGAATAAAAAATTCCTAATGAACTGCTTTGATTACATGTTTGACGAAAGTGGATTAATAGACATACGAACCAAGGAGATAAACATGCGATTGCTTAACAGACCATTGATTAATGCACCGAAAAATGACAGTCAATGGGTTAAAGAGAAAACATTTTGGCAATTATTTAATACAATTTTACCCGTGTTAATAGTGTTTTTATTTGGTGTCATAAACTACTTTATTCGCAAATACAAATACACCCGTTCTTAAGAGAAAAAACTTTTGTTCTATTCGAAATAAACCCTATTTTTGAACACTAATGCAAACTCACTTTATAGAACAATTATTCATCCAACTACTTCACAGCAAAGAATGTGTTGTATTGCCAGAGTTAGGCAGTTTTATTGTAAGAGAAAGCCCTGCAAATTACAACCAACAGACTTTGACGCTTAAAGCGGCAAGTAAAACACTGTTTTTTAATCAATTTTTAAAGGACAATGATGGTTTGTTATTCGCTGAAATCCAAAAAAAAGAAGGTATTTCTTTCGAAAAAGCAGCAGAAGTTTACAACGCTTGGTATACCAATTTCAAACAATATATTTCGGCCCATCATGAATACCATGTTAAAGAGTTAGGTTGTTTTAAAACCAATGAGAACAATCAATTTTGGTTTGAAAGTCATCCTAAATTAAATCTTAATACCCAAACTTATGGTTTGTATCCTGTTCAAATTGAAAAACCATTAGTTGCATCGAATGTAAAAGAAGAAAACAAACAAAATCAAACTTTACTTGCAGATAACAGTCCTATTGAGACTTTCAAAACAGTAAAGCTTAATTACAAAGCATGGTTGGTTGCGGCCTCTATTGCACTTATCGTTCATGTAGGTTATTTGTTTTTCGAAAAATCGGATGTTACCCTGAATGAGGCTTCGATTTTACCAAAATTAGAGTCAAAAAGAAACCCAATTTTACAAGAAATTACGCCAACTGAAGAAACAGAAACACCTATTGTTGAAGAAGTTATAGCAGAAATAAAAACACCTGAGACAGTTACACCTGAAATTGCTACTGATGAAGCAACAATTTCATCACAAGAATCTACACCATTTGAGGGTGAGTTAAAAACGGAATTAGCACCAAGTGCGACTAGCATTCAATTGGCAAAATACAAAATGAGACAAAATGCGGAGGCGCATCAAATAGATTTAATGAAACTTGGAAAAGTGGTTAGTATTTATGAATCAAATGGATGGTATTTCATCATTGAAAGATAAAACACGGTTCACAATTCATTCTTTTTAAAATAAATTTTCAAATTACACGTTAAAAAATATACAAATAAATTATGTTTCTATCGATTTTATTACAATTAACTGCTGATTCGTCAGCAGTAGCAGCTACAGAAACTGCCGCAAACAAACTACCTGAAGGCACTTGGGAACTCGTTTTAAAAGGTGGTTTTGTGATGATACCTATTGCGATTATGTTAGTAATTGCTTTATACATTGCCATTGAAAGATGGTTAACCATATCAAAATCAGGCAAATTAGATGCAAACTTTATGTCAAGTATCAAAGACATGGTTTTGAATGACAATATACTTGGCGCACAAACGCTGTGTGGCAGAACTGATACTCCTATTGCCCGTATGTTAGAAAAAGGTATCTCTAGAATAGGTAATCCTTTAAAAAACATTGAAGTTGCGGTTGAGAATGTTGGAAAATTAGAAGTTTACAAACTAGAAAAAGGAATGCCTTGGTTAGCAACTATTGCAGGAGCGGCTCCCATGTTGGGTTTTTTAGGAACAGTTACAGGGATGATTTCTACCTTTGGAAGTATTGCTAGAGCGGGCGACCAAGTTAATGCAAGCGCATTGAGTGGTGGTATTTATGAAGCCATGGTAACTACGGTTGCTGGATTAGTCGTTGGTATTTTTGCCTACTTAGCCTACAATTTACTAACTGCAGCCATCGAAAAAGTGGTTTATAAAATGGAAGCAACTTCTGTTCAATTTTTAGATATCCTACAAACTCCGTCAAACTAATTATCAAAAAGTATGTCATTAAGAAAAGCAAGTAAAATAAGAGCCGAAGCCAATATGTCAAGTATGACAGATATTGTATTCCTTTTATTGATATTTTTCATATTGACATCTACAGTAGTAAGAGAACCTGTATTGAAAGTATTACTACCAAAAGGTGTTAAGGATGTGAATCAAGTAACCAAACCGGTAAGAATGTATTTGAATGCTGAAGGCGTGTATGCAATAGAAAATCAAAAAAATATTGCCTTTGAGGATTTACCTTTAGTACTCCAAAGTGAATTAAGCAAAAACCCAACTGCTCCCGTTAGTATCAATGCAGACAAAAAAGTATTGTATGAAAAAGTAATGGAAATGGTTAGTATTGCTAACAAAACAGGGGCAAAAGTGGTTTTAGCATTAGACAAAGAATCCAAATAAACACACTTATGAACGAAGCAACAGAAAAGAAACACAGAACAATATCAGGAATAGCAACAAGTATTATCATGGTACTTTTGTTCTTATTGCTGTGGATGTACAATTTCAACATTGAACTACCAGAACTTTCTGAAGATGGCTCTGTTGCCGTTGCTTATGGCGACCCTAATGCTGGCGGACCGAATGAAGTGCCTGTTGAACCTGAAACATCAGCATCAGCGCCCAATTCTCCTTCGAATGAAGCTTTTGAGCAAAACGAAGACCCTGATGCTGTTGCAACTAAAAAAACAAACGAAACAAAAAATAAAACCGAAAATACGAATACCAAACCTGTTGAACAACCCAAAGATGATGCGCTTGACAATTTATTGAAAGGTAAAAAAACCCAACAAAAACAAAACAGTGGCGATGGCAGTAAACCAGGAACACAAGGTGCTGAAGATGGAAAAGGAGATAGTAACAAAGGTGGTGCCGGCGGTGGCGGCGGTTCAGTTGGCCCAGGTGCAGGAATTGGCGGTGGCGGCTCTGTAAAACATTCATTCGGAAACCGTAAATTTATGGTTGGCTCAACGACCGAAAGTTGCAATAAACAAGGGAAAGTTGTTTTAGATATAATCGTAAAAAAAGATGGTTCTATCATCTATGATGGTGTAAATCCTGAATCAAACGGAGGTTCTTGCCTAGAAGGTGTTGCCCGCAAACTATTAACCAAATCTAAATTTGCCCCAACTGAACAAGGTTTTGATGTTCCGGGGACTATTACTTTTATATTCAAACTAAACTAGTTCCCTCTGTCTTAACATGAATTATAAAGAGACAGTAGAATTTCTTTACACCAAATTACCCTATTTTACTCGTGATGGTAAGTCTGCCATTAAAAAAGACTTAACCAATACTATTAAACTTTGCGAAGTTTTAAACAATCCACATCTTTCTTTTAAAACCATTCACATTGCAGGTACTAATGGAAAAGGCAGTGTCAGTAACATGCTTTCTGCAGTATTACAAAACAATGGATACAAAACAGGTCTTTATACTTCTCCTCATCTCAAAGACTTTAGAGAACGTATCCGCATTGATGGTGAAATGATTACGGAAGATTATGTTGTTGATTTTGTCGAGAGAATTAAACCACATATTGAGACTATTCAGCCTTCTTTCTTCGAAATTACAGTCGCCTTATGCTTCGACTATTTTGCCCACAATAAATTGGATGTTGCCATAATTGAAACTGGCTTAGGAGGAAGATTAGACAGCACCAATATTATCTCTCCTCTCCTATCAATTATTACTAATATTGGGTTCGACCACATGGACTTATTGGGGAATACACTTCCGCTTATTGCCTTTGAAAAAGCTGGAATAATCAAAAACAACACCCCTGTGGTGATTGGAGAAACTGTTCCTGAAACCAAACCTGTATTTTTACAAAAAGCAATGGAACAAAATGCCGAAATCTATTTTGCTGAGGATGACATCAATCCTCATAGTACAGATGGGACTTTCGACTTGAATGGGGATTATCAAATTAAAAATAGAAATACTGTTTTTAAATCATTGGAAATACTTTCACAACTTGGTTTTATGATTAATTCAAATGAAACTTTGGAAGCTTTACAAAACATCAAATCATTAACAGGCTTCAGAGGTCGATGGGATGTATTAAGTCAAGAGCCCAAAATCATTGCAGACACCGGCCATAATATTGACGGCATTAAATTTATAATCAATCAATTAAAAAGTGAAACTTATCATCAACTTCACATGGTTATAGGCATGGTAAAAGACAAAGACAGAACAGCAATCTTGAATTTATTACCCAAAGAAGCTAAATACTACTTTTGCTGTCCTAATATTCCTAGGGGTTTGGAATCACAACTATTAGAACAAGAAGCAAAAGAATTGGGATTAAACGGCCATTCATACCCTTCGGTAGAGGCAGCCTTAAACAGTGCCAAAAATAAAGCACAAAACACCGACTTAATATTCATAGGAGGCAGTACTTTTGTAGTTGCCGAAATTATTTAATATCTACTATTTGAAACCATCCATAATTATCTATACAGACGGCGCAGCATTGGGAAACCCAGGGAAAGGAGGCTATGGTGTTGTTATGAAATTTGGCACCATAAGGAAAGAATTATCTGCCGGATTCAAACACACTACCAATAATAGAATGGAATTATTAGCCGTTATTGTGGCAATGGAAAGTATCAAAAAAAACGATTATGTAATCGAAGTATACTCTGACAGTAAATATGTGTGTGATGCCATTAATAAAAATTGGCTTATCAATTGGCAAAAAAAAGGCTGGAAACAAGTCAAGAATGTCGATTTATGGAAACGTTTTTTAGCTGTTTTCAAAACATTAAATGTCAGATTAAATTGGGTTAAAGGGCATGCCGGTATTATTGAAAATGAACGTTGCGATGAATTGGCAACATCTGCGGCTTACAATGGTCCTTGGCAAATTGACGAAGGCTACGAAGTTGAAATTAAATAATTAATTTTTCGTTTTTTTTACTATTTTCGCTTTTTCTATGATGACTCGCGAAATATGGTTATTAGCTATTTCTCTACCCGCCTATATCATTTCTATTGTTAGTGAAATTTACGTTGGCAAAAAAAAGAATTTAAACAATTATCATTTAAAAGATAGTTTAATTAGCCTATGGATGGGGTTAGCTGGTGGTGCATTAGACTTTACTTTACGCGTAGTTACATTAGGCGTCCTTGATTGGTGTAATGAACATGCTTTGTACAAACCTAATCTATTAGAACATGCGCCTATTCTAGCTTGGATAGTGGTATTTATAGCCCAAGACTTTTGTTTTTACTGGCTTCACCGAACCGAGCACTATAGCCGCTTATTTTGGGCCGTTCACAGCAATCACCACAGTAGCGAAAAATACAACTTCACTGTAGCCCTCAGATCCTCTGTTTTACAACCTTTATACCGATTTGCCTTCTATATCCCTATTGCTTTTTTGGGTTTCGATGGATTAACTATCATGTTTATGTATGCTGTCAACCAATTTTACCAATTCTTTCTCCATACCGAAACCATCAATCGGTTACCGAAATGGTATGAAGCCATTTTTGTAACACCCTCCCACCACCGTGTTCACCATGCTTGCAACATTGAATATTTGGACAAAAACATGGGACAAGTGCTTATTATTTGGGACAAACTGTTTGGAACATTTGCTGAAGAAAACACAAAACCTGTTTACGGACTTACCCAAAACCTAAATACATTTCATCCTTTTAAAGTTATTTTCAACGAATTTTATAAAATTAAAAACGACCTCAAAAGACCTGTTCCTCTTTCTGTAAAAATTAAGTATTTATTTAACCCTCCCGGATGGAGTCACGACGGAAGTTCTCAAACAAGTGAGGAACTTAGAGCAAAGAAATAAATCCTTGCTTTAAAAAGCATTTAAATAGCGTTTAATTAACCTTTAACACTGAAATAACCTTCCAATCTATTGGCAATTTGCGCCCAACTGAAAGACTGATTGATTTTGAGGGTTCCCAAAGAACCTGTTTTTTCTCTCAATGAAAAATCACTTAATAAGGCAATTACTTGTTGAGCAAAATCTTGGGAATTGGTTCGCATAAAAGCCCCTTCACCATCTTGGATTTCCAAACCATCAAAACCAATATTTGAACAAACCACAGGAATGCCCATTGCCATAGCTTCTAAAACTTTATTTTGCGTGCCCGCTCCAAATCTGAGTGGCGCTACTACAACGGAAGCCGAATTATACAAATCTGTTAAATCCTCTACAAATCCAGTTACCAATACATCCTCACCATTGTGTAATTGTAATACTTTGTCAATGGGACGTTGACCAGCTATTACAAACTTAACTTCAGGGAAACTTGACTTGATTAGCGGAAATACATCATTAACAAAATAAATAACAGCATCAACATTGGGTGCATAGTCCATATTACCTGTAAACAATAAAGTATGGGCATGAGAGTAATCGTGGTTTTTAAACTTAAACTGCTCAACATCTACGCCATTGGGTAACAAAAACAAATTGTCAATCTGATGCTTTTTCTTTAAATAATTCAAATCCTCCTGACTGCATACTAAGCACTTATTGAAGTTTTGAAGAATTTCTTTCTCATAGTTCAACACTTTTTTACTTTCAATATTGTCTAACAAGCGGGTAATAAAATTGCGCTTTATAGATTTCCTTCTCTCCCAATACAAAGAAAAAGCATCGGGCAAGTCTAGTATTCTATTAGGATGATTTAAATTGAGTGCAAACTGTGCCATTCTTAAATGTTGAACGTGAATGGCATCGTATGAATTTTCTTTTAGTATTAAATCGAGTTTAGTTTTAAATTCGCTAGACTTGAAATATTGAACTTGAAGAGGATTACGCCCCAAAAGACCAAAGAAAACATTAACAACACTTTTCCATTTTGGCAAATCAATTAATTCAATTTTCTCAAAATAAGGTTTCAGATGATCTACAAATTGGTAGTCTGAATGGTTTTCAACAAACGTAATCAGGTGTAAAGTGTGCGACTTTGAAAGTTGTTTAGCCAAATTGAAAATCTTTAATTTATCGCCCCTAAAAGGTGGATACGGAAATCTATTGGCGATAAAAAGAAGTTTCATTGATTAAAAAGTAAATCGGTAAGTAATGTGTTTTTTAATTGGTTGAGCTCCCATAGATTCAAACATACTCAACATTTTGGGATTAAAATCACCGACCCACGCCAATTCATTTTCAGTAATTTGTTTAGACTTCAAAACAGATTCACGGAACTTCATAATAAGGGCAACCTCTATTCCTAAATTGTGAAATTCGGGGATAACACCAAACACAATTCCTCTTACTCTTTTAACTTTGCCCTTGTAATACAAAAACTTAAGTTTCCCTATCCAATCCATCTTACCATTTACTTGCTTAAAGATTTGGTTGACATCCAAAACGGTTAAGTAAAATCCAACAGGCTTTCCATTGTGGTAGGCAAACCAATTGAATTCTTCCATCAGGATAGGCATCATTTGTTTCATTCTTGACAAAATCTTCTCCTTGGTCATAGGCACAAAGTTTTCGTGAAACGCCCATGCTTTGTTATAAATCTCTATAAAATCACTGGCGTATTTGTCAATGTTTGACTTCTTTATGTTCTCAAAAGTATAGGCAGGATTTGCAAAAACCCTTGAGGCCAATTTACTAAATCTTTCAAAATTAAAAATGGATTCCTTGATTAACGACGTTGTTTGACCAATTTCAGAGACAAAACCATAGTTTTCAAACAATGCTTGGTAGTAAGGGAAATTATAATTTTCGCGGTAAGAAGGGCTTGCAAATCCACTCACCATCAATCCCCAAAAACTATCTCTGTCACCAAAATTAACCGGACCATCCATGTATTCACACCCATTTTCTTTCAACCAATTTTTAGCTGTATCAAACAACAAACTGGCAACCTCTTGATTGTCAATACACTCAAAAAAACCACAGGCCCCTGTTTTAACATCAGTTTGGGCTATTTTATAGTAAAATGCGGCTATTCGACCAACAGTATTATTACCTTCTATTACTAGCCATCTTTCACATTCGCCCGATTCAAAATAAGGATTTTCTTTGGGATTAAAAACATCCTGAATGTCCTTGTCCAATGGCATAATGTAGTTAACGTCAGACTTGTAAAGTCTTTTAGGGAAATTGATAAACTCTGTTGATTGACTGATATTTTCAACCTTTGATACACTGTATTTCACGAATGCAAAAATATTTAATTACAACCGTATTTTCATTATTTACTTTTAGAATAGTTTAATCTCTTTAAATATTTTTTTATCTAAATTTTCATAAATATTTTAAATATCGTTATATATTGCGCACTCTTCATCTATGAAAAACAAACGATATATCATTAGTGGTGCAGGCAGTGGCATTGGCAGAGCTATTGCAATAAAACTAGCGAGCCACGGTGCAGGAATTATCCTTGCAGGCAGAAACGAAAACAAACTCGAAGAAACTTTGACTTTGTTACCTAGTGGTAATCATTTGGTGATTTCTACAGACATTAGATTAAAAAGCAATTGTGAGGAAGTATCATCAATATTAAGTGGCACTCACCTAGACGGTATTATAGCGAATGCTGGTGTGGGTGGCGAAAATTATTACGGAGAAGAAGACCGTTGGGATGAAATTATAGACACTAATTTATCGGGCACTTACCATTTTGTTAATGCTTTTTTACCTCAATTAATTGAAAGCAACGCACCATCAAAGCATGTGTTACTGACATCGAGTGTACTTGCAAAACTTGGTGTAAAACACTACACAGCCTATTGCGCTTCAAAAGCAGGCTTGCTTGGTTTAATGAGAAGTTGGGCAATGGAATTGGCAGAAAAGAAAATACTAGTTAATGCGATTAGTCCAGGTTGGGTAAACACCAATATGGCGAAAGAAGGCATGATGGGTATTGCCAATGGGTTAAACATTTCATTGGAAGAATTCCATAAAATAGCCATGCAAAGTGTCCCATTAGGAAGAATGGCAGAACCCGAAGAGATAGCAGAGTTAGTGCATTATTTACTGAGCCAAAATGCGATGACCGGTCAGGTGATAGACATCAATTGTGGCAGCGTGATGAGTAGTTAAGTTTTATACTATAATAAAGAATTAGCTATCCTTCCCAAAAAGTTTAATTGGTTTTAGTTTTATAATTTAAGTATCTTTGCATTAGAAGAAATTAAAAATGAAAATTTTATTAGAAGTGCCAGATAATGAAGCAGTTTTTGGAATTAAAGTTTTAAAAAGCCTTTCTTTTGTGAAAAAAATCAAACCTATGAATGCTGCTAAAGATTTACTAATTGAAGAATTGAAAGAAGCAGTTACAGAAATCAATTTGATTAAATCAGGTAAAAAGAAAGCTCGTAATGCTGAAGATTTTTTAAATGAGCTTTGAAGTAAAAACAATTGTTGTTTTTGAAAAACAAGCCAAAAGACTTATAAAGAGGTATCAGTCTTTAAAAAACGAACTTTTAATTCTAGTAAATGAGTTAAAAGAAAATCCTGAACAAGGGAAATCAATAGGTAAAAATTGCTTTAAAATTAGAATTTCAATTGCCTCCAAAGGCAAAGGTAAAAGTGGAGGTGCTAGACTAATTACTAATATTGTTATAAATGATTCAACCGTTTACCTTCTTTCAATTTACGATAAATCAGATAAAGAAAATATTACGGACAAAGAATTGATTGAATTACTAAAGAAAATTTCTTAATCTTACCTCCAAAAATTCTGTAGTTAACAAAAAAAACAATTATGACATCAACTATGGAGTGAGATGTGCAGTTAATTAAGCTGCTTTGGCTTTCACCGTAGAAAGTTGACCCAATTGCTCCATCATATTAAAGTGAGACTTAACAGCCTCTCTGAATGTATAAAACTCATTGTGTTTTACATTGTACTTGGCTGCCACTTCTTTTACAATTTTTCTTATGGCAGGATAATGAACATGACTTACTTTAGGGAACAAATGGTGCTCAACCTGAAAATTAAGTCCTCCCAATGCCCAAGTTAAAAACTTATTATCAGTACAAAAGTCAAAGGTGGTTTTTAGTTGGTAAACAGCCCAATCTTCTTCGATTTTCAATACCCCTGTTTCCTGCGCATCTGCATATTCAGCTCCTTCAACAACGTGGGCCAATTGGAACACCACTGATAAAACAATACCCATAACAAAGTTGTAAAACAAATAGCCCACAATAAACTTACTAAATCCTACCATCATAATTGGCACTACAATGTAAAACCCAACATAAAAAAGCTTGGTTAACCAAAAGGTAATGTGATTTTTCATGGTTTTAGGCGGCAATGCAGACGTGTGAACTTTATTGGTAAAATACTTACTAAAATCCATAAAAAACACCCAAAACAAAGTAGAAACACCATAAAGCAACAACATGTATTTGTGTTGATTTTTATGAAAACGATTGTAAGGCTGATTAGGCGACATTCTTAAAAAAGGTGGTTTAAAAATATCATCGTCAACGCCATCCACATTGGTAAAAGTGTGATGAAGCACATTGTGTTTAGTTCTCCAATAATGACTTTCTGCTCCTAAAAAATTCAAACTATAACCAAAAAAATCGTTAACTTTACTGTTGTTTGAAAATGCCCCGTGACATGAATCGTGCATAATATTAAAACCAACAAATGCTAGAAAAGTACCAAACAATGCTAACAACACAAAGTTTAAAGCCGTTGACATGGGTTGATTAAACACCAATAAATAATATAAAGTAAAAACAACGGTATATATAAAAGCTGTTTTTAAATACAATTTAAATGTCCCTCTTTGACTCAAGTTATTGTCTTTAAAATATTGTTTAACACGGTCGTTAAGTTCAATATGAAACTGTCTTTTGTCTGTTGCAAACGAAATTTGTGGCATTTATTAAATCATTTTTTTGCAAAGGTAAAAAAAATAAACTTACTTAATTCGTTAATCGATCAGTTTCTTGTGTTTTATTTTTAATTAGTTCATTATTAATTTGTTTAATTTTTCGATTATTGCACTAGCATTATGATTCAAATAAAATCCTTCACCTTTAATCCTTTTCAAGAGAATACCTACTTGCTTATTAATGACAATAACGAATGTATTATCATCGACCCAGGCATGTATTCTGCAAGCGAACAAATGGAATTAGACTCTTATATTACAAGTAATAACCTAAAGCCCATTATGCTTATTAACACCCATTGCCACATCGATCATATTTTCGGGAACAACTACTGTGTCAATAAGTACAATTTACAATTGCAAAGTCACGAAAAGGAAATTGAGGTTTTAAATTCAGGATTATTTACTGCCAAATCTTACGGTTTGAATTACGACCCGTCGCCACAAATTGAACTATTCTTGAAAGAAAATCAAACGATCAACTTTGGCGACTCAACATTAAAAGTACTTTTTACCCCAGGACATTCTCCAGGCAGTATTAGTTTGTATTCAGAGGAAAACCATTTTGTAATTGTTGGAGATGCCTTGTTTTATCAAAGCATAGGTAGAACTGACTTACTGGGAGGAAATCACCAAACGCTCATTCAGTCAATTGAATCACAACTGATGACTTTACCTGACAAAACAAGTGTTATGAGTGGTCATGGCCCAATAACTAATATTGGACATGAAAGACAATTTAATCCGTTCTTAAACGATTAAGATTAGTTATTAGCGTCAGGATCTTTGAACGCACCAAAATCAAACTTCAATGTAAATCTCAATTGATTTTGAAGTGGGTGCGACTGTTGGAATGGAATAATGTAGGCAGCATCTAAACCAAATAGTTTGTATTTCAAACCGAAACCAGCTGTTGCATATTTTCTATTTCCTTTGGTTTCAGGTTCATTGAAGTAACCTGCACGAACCATAAACTGCTTAGCATAGGTATATTCTATTCCAAAAGAATAGTTCCACTCTTTCATTTCCTCTGAGAAACCACCTGGTGCATCAGCAAATGAGTTGATAGCAGCAGTAATAACAGGGTCTTCATTTTTTGTTCTTTCAAACAATACATTGTTATCAAAATCCAACGAATCTGCGCCTGTGTATCCTTTAATAACTACGATACCTGGAGTTGGCACCATTAGTTTAGTAAAATCCAACATTGCAGTGATAGAATTATATTCATCTATATCGTAAGACCAAGCTGTTCCAATTCTCATTAACGCAGGAATAAATTCACGGTTAGTTCTGTCAGAATAAGTAATTTTAGCTCCTAAATTTTGAAGAGACAAACCGAATGAATAATCTATTTTTTTCTCGTCTCCTTTAATTTTCTTAAAAATCTTGTTTTTATAAATGGCAGACAAATCACCTGCACCACTTCTCCCAACTTTAGGCGTAATACCGTTTAATGGTCTTGTTCCTGCAAGGTTTGAATTAATAAATCTTAAATTAGTTCCTATCGCCCAATTTTTACTCAATTGTGATGCGTAAGCAACATCTATAGCATATTCACTTGGATTAAAAACCCCTAGTGGATTTCCTACATCATCCGTAAAATTAATATCTCCAAAACTAAAAAATCTGAATGAACCAGCCAATACAGAACGTTTGGAAACCTTACCATAACCTGCAATTTGATTGTAAGAAATCCCTGGCACCAAACTTCTTAACCAAGGGGCATAAGAAATAGAAAGGCCAGATTTTTGTTCATCTTCTACAAACGCCAATGAAGCTGTATTCCAAAAAATAGAGTTAGCATCGGGTGAACTAGCCACACCAGCATCACCAAGCGCTGCACGTCTGCTGTCGGGTGTTATCGTTAAAAAAGGAACCGCAGTGGTAATTACGTTTTGTTGTCCCGCTAATTGACTTCTGCTAATACCTTGGGCATTAGAATTGGAATATGAGGCCATTAAAACCCCTACACAAATGATTGTTTTTGTATTTAAAAAATTAAAATTTAACATGTAAAATATGTACTTTGATTAAGTAAAATTATTATCAATAAACGGCAAATATAAGTAGATTTTCGAATTTCTTTAGTTTAAAATGACCAACTTTTCAATTTTTTCAACTTTTTTTCCGTTAGAGCTTCTCACATTTACCTTGTAAATATAAACCCCTTTTGATAATTTGTCTTCATAATCATCTCGCCCATTCCACTCTATGTCTGTAATATGAGCATTTGCTGATACGACTGTTTCACTGATTGTTTTTACAACCTTACCCGTAATTGTCATGATGGTAATATCAATATCTAAAGTTTCTCCACTTTGATTGTGGTCGAAGTGAAAAACCGTTCGATTGTTAAATGGATTGGGATAATTTAATAGATTTTCAATCACAAACTCATCCTTGTTTTTTACCACAAATTCAAGTGTTTGCTCATTTGAATTATTGTAAACATCCCATGCTTTCAACGTGTAGGTATGCCTTCCGGGACTTATTCCATTGAGTTTAAACTCAACGGAACCATTCGTATAACTGTTTAGGTCAGATTTGTAAAAAGAGTTTAATATATACCTTTTTTCTTGCGCTGTCCCTTTGTCAATAATGGCCAAAATATCTCTGCCAATTCCATTACCTGAAGTATTAATACCGTTGTCATCAAAAAGTCGAGCTAATAACACAGGGGATTGACCTGTTACACCGCCACTTACAAAAGAATAATCATCAATTGCTATTTCCAATTCAGGCCCTTTTTCATCTGCCAATGCATTTGGATTGGTTCCTCCTATTAGTATTTTATCATAATGCCCCCACGCATCTGTTTGATTGTCGGCACCATACAAACTAATTTTACCAAACCCATAGTTATAATTGATGTCCTTAGGCACAATAAAGCGAATATTAAATTTTCCATTATTGATAGAATTAACACCTTTAAACAAAACATTAGAATACAAATTAAAAGGTAATACTGTTGAAGGAACATTGTCGTTCGCTAAAGTTAAAAAACGAGATTTCTTATCAAAAAACACTGAGTTTATTTTCCCTTGAAAATTATTGAGCGGCGCACCAAAGACGTCTTCAACATGACCTGCAAAATTCATTTTACTCAAAGCTTTCATAGTATCGTTAGTATTTACCACTGATTGCCCATTAACACTGTCAATTACAATGATTGATTCAGGATAATTCATTGTAATGGCAGGATCACCAAACAGTGTGAACATTCGGTCATTAGAAGAAGGGTTCGGTCTGTTTTTGAGTTTTTTGTGAATCTCTCCTAATGTTGGCCACTTCCCTCCTATTTTAACATAAGCACAATTGGTCCAGAAAAAATTTGTTAAAGAGGCATTGTCACCTGCGTAAACAAGTCGAGTGGTTGTGTACATAGCTATTGCACCTCCCTCGGGATTGGTGTACATATATTCACCTGCACTTTTTCTTCGGGCATCATCAAAACGGCTAAACTCGCAAGTTGCGGTAAAAATAACAGGCAAAGTGTTAATGTTTTTCAAACCATTAATCAATGGAATATCAATCACTTTTTCAGAGGCTAAATATTGTTCACCACCGTGACCTACATAATTGAAAATTAAAGTCCCATTTTCAAAATCTTTAATGATAGCGTCTTGAACTTCAGGATACCTTTGAGACCCACTTAAGTTTTGTTGTTTATAGGAATCAAAATAGATTTTATTGATGTTTAAGTTTTTTACAGTAGTGTCTAAAAATTCACTAATATTTTCAAAATCATTTAGAAACATGACCTCCCAACCAGCATCTGCATCATCGGCACAAAGAGTGGCATTGGTTCTCCAATTCCCCAAAGTTGCTTCACTTTTATAATGAATTACTTTGTCTACCATGTCCATCGCCTCTGTAGCACTAGAGACTGGCATGCGAGAAACAACCACTTCAAGCTTTTGCTCATTTATCCATAAACCATCTGTAGAATCTAAGTATCCATAAAAATCATCAGAACAATAATACCCATTGTTAAATGAAATGGGAATATTCCACTTAGGCTCCGACTCATAAGTAGGCACAAAATTAGTATTGCCTGAAATTCTGTCTTTGTAATCAAAACTAGCATCGCCCAACAATAAAACATATTTTAGTTGATTAACTGGATTATTGTTGCCATCATAAATCAATTTTAGAAAATCGCGAATGGCACTTATATCCTGAGAACCGCTAGAAAATTCATTGTAAATTAATTGGGGGCTAACCACTAAAACTTGTAAATTTGACTTCAATCGGTGATAATCCGCTAGTTTGTTTGCTGCATCCTTAAAAGCGTCAGGGGCAATAATAATATATTGTACAATGCCTGTTCCATGTAAATTCTGATTAGGCACCTCTTCAACAAATTCAGGTTTTAAGAAGTCTCCGTTAAATAATACATACTCTTTTAGTACAAAAGAATTATTGTCTCTAAATACAAATGCACCATTGTCTGTAAACAAAGTTTGCACTTGAGGTTCAACAGGATTAGTGACGTCAAAAACAATAGAATTTGAAGTAAGACTTTGCAGTCTATATTCTACAGTTCCATGTTGAAGCGCTTGAAGATTGCTAAAAGGCATAAAATTTTCTTCCTTAGAAAGCAATCTTGACCCATGTAATTCATAATAATTCAACCATGCTTTAGAACTACTATTGGGTTTATTATACGTAAAACGCAATTGAATATTAGAAGAATTGCTTGATATTGAACCGTTTCTTATTCCGCCGTCAGTAAAACAATCATATTTAGAAACAAGATCTTGAAAGAACATCGTTGTTACCAAATTTCCATTTATTTGAAGGTTCATTTGACTCAAAGTTGGGGATACTGCTCCAGCTTCAAAATAAACACTTACTTCTTTATTGGTTGTAATATTGGCCAAATTGTGATTAAAAGTGTAAGACGTTTGTTGATCGAACCTTTCTCCCAACCAAATTCTACCTTCATTACAAAAGTTTTCCTTTTCATCATCGTGAAACAGATGATAGTCGAACCAATTAAAAGAATTTTCAGCAACTAAATTATTCCCATCAGCTTTAGTTGACATTCGTTTTCCAGAACCACCTCCATAGGTTAAAAAGAAAAATGTTTTATCAGAATAGTAATTAATTTGGTGTTCATACCTTTGTTTTTGAAAATTATACTTCCATTTATGAGGACCTTGAACATACAAAAGAATATAATCTTCATCATTAAATACGCCATCCCCTTCACCTATAATTTGAATAGCATTTTCGAGCAAATCTTCAAACCTTGATGCGGCATTGTCTTCGGGCAACATTCCTCCTTGGTGACCGTATATTTTTATTGTTCTTGGATTGATAGATTCTATGTCCAATCCTGCGGCTTTCAAATCACTTTTCGTTAATTTATAAATACCATCTTGAACAACACTAAATTTAAGCCACTTTCCTGTTGCCAAAACCGTACTAGTCGTTCTTCTTTTAGTCGTTGAATTAGCAGTTGCTTTTTCTATCTTTCTGGTATTGTTAACGACTAATTCATAGGATTTTAAGTAATGCACCTCGCCATTTTTTATTACAAATGGAGTTAAAGTATAGGCCGCAAACAATTGCGAGCCCTCATAAGTATGATATTGTTTGATTTTAACTTCTGCAGAAAGAAGAGGTTTAATTTTATTTTTAAAAGACTCGAAACCCGATAATTTTTCAAAAACTGGGTTTTGAATGGATATTTGAGTATAATAATCTGAGGGGAAATTTTCAGTTATAGAAGGCAAAAAAACAGAACCAAAAAGAGCCTCAGATAAGCTGAAATTTTTAACTATTGGGGTATGATGTTCTACAGAAAAATCCCAAATAATCGATTTTTGAGTTTCCAAAGCAACATTTTGGGCAAAAACGGTGTTATAAAACAATAATGACAAAACAGAAGTAAAACCGATATATTTTAACATAAAATAAATACAAAATTAAGTATAATTACCCACTGAAACGCAACAGAAATAAAAAAATTATAAAAAAAATATGAAATTACAAAAAAATGACAATATCTTTGTGAAGTATCCGTTTATACAACAAAGGAAAATGAAAAAAATTTACGTTTTAATTATGATCTGTGCTGTTTTCATTACAGCTAAAGCTCAAGACCCTGAATTTTCTCAATTCTATGCAGCGCCAGTTTACACCAACCCAGCGATGGCAGGTACTGCATTTTGTGGAAGAAATTCAGCCGGTAGAATGTCTATCAATTACAGAAATCAATGGCCAAGTTTACCTGGAACATTTAGAACTTTCAATGCCAGTTACGACCAACATTACGAAAAAATTGGTGGTGGTATTGGATTAATGGCAACTTATGACAGAGCAGGTGCTGGTCAGTTAACGACGACTTCTGTAAGTGGCGTTTATTCATATGTATTACCTATCAATAAATATTTCTTTTTAAGAGCAGGTTTACAAGCTTCATTTGTTCAAAAAGCAATAGACCATACCAAGTTAAGATTTGGTGATCAAATTGACCCAACAAGAGGGTTTGTTAATATAACACAAGAACCAACCGCAAGTAATAGTGTTGTATTCCCTAATTTTGGTGCAGGATTTCTTGCTTATTCTGAAAGATTTTATGCTGGTTTTGCCATACACAACATTACACAACCAGTTCAATCATTCTATAGCAACAATGATGGTATTGTTCCTAGACGTTATACTTTCCATTCAGGAGTTGTAATTCCTTTGGATAACAAAAGAATTGCTCAAGCAACTTTTTCTCCAAATGCGTTGTTTATGATGCAACAAAACTTCACTCAATTAAATTTTGGTTTTTATGTAAATAAAGGTCCAATTGTTACAGGTTTATGGTACAGACAAACATTAGGCACATTTGGCAATTCAGATGCCATAATGGTACTATTAGGTTTTAGAAAAGACAGGTTTAAATTTGGATACAGTTATGACATCACAGTTTCATCAGCAAGAGCAGCAGCTCCTGGTAGTCATGAAGTTAGTGCAACTGTGGATTGGTGTTTAAGAAACAGACCTATTCGTTTCAAACCATTAAGATGTCCTGATTTTTAATTAAATTTTGGAAATACACAATATTTAATCATTTTTGCAGTTTATAAGATATTAACACACGCACATTAACACACATGAATAGAAAGAAAAGTTTATTGGCAATTTCGACATTAATGGCAGGCATTATGCTACTTACGCCATCTTGTGCCAACAAAAACAAATCAAAAACAACTGGCTTTGGATACAATAGCCGTAAATGGGGTGGATTTGAAAATCACAAATACAAAGGACAAGAAACAGGACCAGGATTGGTTTTAGTTCCTGCTGGTGCTTTTGTAATGGGTTCTACTGAACAAGACGTATTGTTTGAATATAACAACGTTGAAAGAAAACAAACAGTTCCATCTTTTTATATGGATGAAACTGAAGTTTCTAACTTACAATATGGTGAGTACGTTTATTGGTTACAAAGAGTATTTGGAGAATCTTACCCTGAAGTATACAGAAAAGCATTACCAGATACTTTGTGTTGGAGAAGCCGTTTGGCATTCAACGAACCTTACGTAGAATATTATTTCCGTCACCCTGCCTACAAAAACTATCCTGTAGTAGGTGTTAGTTGGTTACAAGCTACCGATTTTGCTGCTTGGAGAACAGACCGCGTAAACGAAATGATCTTGGACAGAGAAAAAATTCACCCTTACAAAGATTTCAAAATGAAGGATGAAGAAAACTTTAATACTAAAGCATACTTGGCTGACCAATACAATCCAGCTACAAGAAAAAAATTAAAAGGGATGCCACGTGACTACAGAACAAAAAAAGGTCGTAGAGATGTTGGCACTAAAGATGGTATCTTATTACCTGAATACCGCTTACCAACAGAGGCTGAGTGGGAATATGCAGCCCAAGGCGCTATCGGTAATTCTCAATTTGAAAATACCGACGAAAAAAGAGTTTACTCTTGGAATGACTTAACTGTGAGAATGACTCATGGTAAAGAAAAAGACAGAGGTAAAATTATGGCTAACTTCAAAAGAGACAAAGGGGACCAAGCGGGTATTGCGAGCCAGTTGAACGATGCCGGTGTTATTACTACTCCTGTTGATGCATATTGGCCAAATGATTACGGAATTTACAACTTAGCGGGTAACGTATCTGAATGGGTAATGGATGTTTATCGTCCTTTGTCTTTCGAAGATGTTGATGATTTCAATGCATTCCGTGGTAACGTTTTCACTAAAGTAAAATTAGACCAATATGGTGAAATTGAAGAAAAAGATTCACTAGGTCGTTTAATATTCGTAAAAGTAACTGAAGAAGAAAACATCAACCGTAGAAACTATAAAGTTGCTGACAACATTGGTTACAAAGACGCTACTTTATATCAAAATGATGAGCAAGTTTATGAATACGGTGTTACAACATTAATCAATGACAAAGCAAGAGTTTTCAAAGGTGGTTCTTGGAATGACAGAGCTTATTGGATGAGCCCAGGCACAAGACGTTACTTAGATGAAAACTTATCTACTTCAACCATTGGTTTCAGATGTGCAATGCACAGAGTTGGTTCACCAATTGGTAACAGCAAAAAAAGAAACAGATCTCTCCCATCTAATGGAATCGGGAAAGGTAAATTAAGATAATAAAAAATCAGATATTTTAAAAGCCCTGCATCAGTCAGGGCTTTTTTTTTCAATAACATAGAATGAAATTCGAACAATACAATTTCCATCCCCATATTACTGCCAATTTAACCAAGTTGGGGTTTAGAAGACCTACAGATATACAATTTAGAGCCATTACTCCTATCATGAAGGGCGAGGATGTATTGGCTATTGCTCAAACAGGTACAGGTAAAACAGCGGCATTTGCTATACCAATTATCAATCATTTGTGTAACAACAAAAAAAAGAATAGAAAAATCAGAAGTTTGGTTTTAGTGCCTACAAGAGAATTAGCTATTCAAATCAATGAAGTGTTTAATTCAATTGGATTCAATACAGGGGTAAAAGTATTCAGCTTATATGGTGGTGTAGAGCAAGACAAACAAATTCAAACATTAAAAGAAGGCATCGATATTCTTATTACAACACCGGGCAGAATGTTCGACTTAATAAGTCAAGGATATATCGATTTGAGCCAATTAGAAACATTGGTTTTAGATGAGGCCGACCACATGTTAGATTTAGGTTTTCTGAAAGACATTACCGACCTAATGAGGCATATTCCGTTTAAAAGACAAACTTTGTTTTTTTCGGCTACTATTACAGACAAAATCAGGAAGCTAGCCTATTCTATTGTTAAGAATCCTATAAGAATTCAAATTTCCCCGGAAAATCCAGTGAATAAAAACATAGATCATTCGCTTGCAATGATTGAAATGGATGATAAAAGATTCTTTTTAGAAAGACTTGTAAATGAAAATCCAGAGAGTAAGTTTTTGATATTTGTAAGAACAAAAGTTCGTGCAGAAAGAGTGGCAAAAGCGATGGAGCGTGTTAATATTCAAACGTCTACTATACATGGAGACAAAGATCAAAAAGAAAGAATTAAAGTATTAGACCAATTTAGAAACAACACTATTAAAATACTGATAGCAACCGATGTAAGTGCTAGAGGAATAGACATTGCTGATGTAGATATTGTAGTAAATTACGACCTACCCGACCAAGCAGAGAGTTATGTACACAGAGTTGGGAGAACAGGAAGAGCTAATAAAAAAGGACAAGCGGTTTCTTTTTGCAGTAAAGAAGAACTTCCTTTATTGAAAGAGATTGAAACATTCATAGGCAGTAAAATTGATTTAATAAAAATCAAAAAAGACGTATATGAAGAAACAATTCAATTAAAAAATGATTCCAAAGAATACGATTGGAAATCATTAATTAGTGATGACTAAGTGTTTATGCATTAACTAAAATATGCAAAATTTGTTTTAACACTCTTTTACCTATTCAAAAAAAGAGTGAAAAAGGTTGAGATTGATGTGTAAAAAAAAGAGATTTTGATTACCTTTGCAAACTCAAAATTCCCTACAATGAACATGAAAAGAATTACAATTGCTAAAGGCGATGGAATCGGTCCTGAAATAATGGATGCCACATTAGAAATCATAAAGGCTTCAGGCGCAAAAATTGAAATTGACGAAATAGAAATAGGTGAAAAAGTATACTTATCTGGTAATACTTCAGGTATTGCAGATTCTTCTTGGGATACTTTAAAACAAAACAAAGTATTTTTAAAAGCCCCTATTACCACTCCACAAGGAGGAGGCTATAAAAGTTTAAACGTTACGGCAAGAAAAGCACTTGGTTTGTATGCCAATGTAAGACCATGTGTTACCTACACTCCTTTTGTAGATAGTAAACACCAAATGGATTTGGTAATTATCAGAGAGAATGAGGAAGATTTATATGCGGGTATTGAACATCAACAAACTGATGAAGTGATTCAATGTTTGAAATTGATAAGCAGACCTGGATGCGAGAAAATCGTTAGATATGCTTTTGAATATGCCAAAGTAAACGGCAGAAAAAAAGTAACTTGTATGTCGAAAGACAATATAATGAAACAAACAGATGGTATGTTTCATACCATATTCAATGAAATTGGGTTGGAGTATCCTGAAATAGAAAAAGACCATTGGATTATTGACATTGGATCGGCAAGGATAGCAGATACTCCTGAAGTTTTTGATGTAATTGTTACGTTAAACTTATATGGTGATATAATTTCTGACATTGCTGCACAAATTGCAGGAAGTGTTGGTTTAGCAGGTTCTTCAAACATAGGTGATGGATTTGCAATGTTCGAAGCTATTCACGGTTCTGCGCCAACAATAGCAGGACTAGGTATTGCTAATCCTTCTGGATTAATCCAAGGTGCAGTATTGATGTTGCTTCACATAGGAGAAACAGAATCTGCAGAAATGATTCAAAATGCTTGGTTAAAAACACTTGAGGATGGCATTCACACTGCTGATATTTACAAATCAGACGTTAGTTCTAAAAAAGTAGGTACACGTGAATTCGCCCAAGCTGTTATTCAGAGATTAGGACAAGAACCACAACAATTAAAAGCTGTTAAATACAAAAAAACAGCTGGTATTCAAATTAAGCCTTACCAAAAAAGAGTTGAAGCTAAAAAAGAATTAATTGGTGTTGACATATTTGTATGTTGGAATGGCACTAATGCAAACGAGATAGGTGAAAAGATTTCGCCTATTACTCATAAAAATATTGAACTAAGTATGATTTCAAACAGAGGTATTAAAGTTTGGCCAAATGGATTTGACGAAACTTTTTGTACTGACCATTGGAGATGTAGATACAAGAGTTTAGATGGTTCTACAATCTCACAAGGGGATATTATCGCACTATTAACGTTATTCAACCAACATCAAATTGAGGTTATAAAAACCGAAAATTTATATACTTTTGATGGTAAAATTGGATTTTCGTTAGGACAAGGGCAATAGAATTTCTTTTAATTTTTTAATTACTATTTTATCAATATGAAACATAAATGTTTCCTCTGATATTTGATTGATTGGTTTAAAATACAATAACCAGTCTTGTTTTCTTCCTTTTGAATAATCAAATCCTTTTTGGGTTTCCCAATTAATATTCGCATTAAAAGTATAATAAACAGAAATAATTTGTTCTTGTGAATTAAATGCACTCACTTGAAAAAAGTCTGTCGTGTAGAAATGTTCGAAATTAAAGCCTTCTATTTGCCCCTCTTCCATTAATTCACGTTTAAGAGCATCTAAGACACCCTCTCCTTTTTCAACGCCACCTCCTGGAAATTTAGTAAAACTGAACTCATTAATACTTTCATTGGCAAGTAGTAATTTATTTTCTACAAGGCAAATGCCATAAACTCTTATATTAAATCGAAGTATCTCAGATTCAGTATTCATTAAACATTGTGTTTTTTATTCGAAATTAACTGAACCTCGTTCCACTCTATTCTCTTTTCAAACTCTGATTTCCTTTCTTTACAATCCTTTATTTGACAAATCTTACATTGTTGGAACACGCAGCCATCAATATGAACAAAAAACTCAACCCTTTGATTAAAATAATCACTAACAACATCTGTTAATGTATCCAATATTGCATGCGCTTCATTAACATTAATATAAAACGGAACAGTTAGGTGGCAATCGATGTGGTAAAACCCTGCATAATTAATCACTCTCATATTGTGAACATCTATCCATTCCACTTTTCTTTTTTCATTTAACAAGTCTACAATTTCATTGATAACAAGTTGGTCTGATTCATCCATAATCCCTGAAACAGATTTTCTGACAATTTTATACCCCGTATAAATGATAACAAAGGCAAATATGATTGCGGTAACACTATCAATCCAGTTGAGCCCCGTGACTATAATCAATATAATCCCCAACAATAGTCCTAAAGTTGAATAAGTATCACTTTTGAGATGTGCGCCACTTGAAATTAAAATAGGTGAATTAATTTTTTTACCTTGTTTTATACTCCACATCCCTAAAATATAATTAATCGCACCCGTAGAGGCGATAAGATACAAACCTACATCTAAATCGTGTAATTGACTGGGAATAAAAAACTGATTAATGGCTTTGAATAAAATCAAAATTCCTGCAATACTTATTAATACACCTTCAATAGCTGAGGAAATAAACTCAATTTTACCATGACCATAGGGATGTTCCTTATCCTTAGGCTTGGAAGACAGAATTAAACTATAAAGACCAAAAGCGCCTGCTAAGACATTTACAATACTCTCCAATGCATCTGTAAGAATAGAAACTGAATGTGTAAAATACCATGCTAACACTTTTATAAAAAGCAATAACACAGAAAATGCTAAAACAATTTTTTGAACTTTTACACTTGAGACCATTTTAAACTATTGAACAAAAATGCAATAAAAAAATGGCAATTAACAGAATCAAATAAAATATTTATTATCAAATAATTAGAAATAAGTCAAGCATTATAAGCTCAAATTTCATTCAAAAAACACTATTCTATTAATTGACAAAAAAAAAGCAGACCGAAGTCTGCTTTTTCTGTAAGATTATTATTTATTACACTCCCACGTCGTGGTGAGCACTTTCTTGAATATAAGGATGTTTTACCGGGATGAGTCCTTTTTTGCTTAGAGCTGTTAAAACCCAATACATAAACAATCCCGCGAAGAACAATGGCATACCTATTTCAAGGAAACCAATTGTTGCTTGTTTGTCAATAGCTCCAGGCATTAACATTAAATAAATATCATTCCAGTGTCCAACTAAAATACATAGAGCTACAAAAGTTAAAATTTGAGGATTACGTTTGTTGTTTCTAGTCATTAAAACTAAGAATGGAATTAAGAAGTTTAAACCTAAGTTCAAGAACCAATTGATTTTAAATGGCATTTCCCATCTTTTGTAGTAATAAACAGATTCTTCAGGGATATTAGCGTACCATATTAATAAAAATTGAGAAACCCATAGGTAAGTCCAGAAAATAGAGAAAGCAAACATAAACTTACCTAAGTCATGAATATGCTCGTCAGATACAATTTCAAGGTATCCATTTCTTTTTAAATACAAAACAAAAAGAGTAATGATAGCAATTGTACTTACCCAACCAGTTGCAAAGTTATAAATAGAGAAAATGGTACTGTACCAGTGTGCATCCACACTCATGGTTACTATCCATGATAAGATTGAGATAGAGAATCCAAAAAATAAGGTAAAGGCAGCAGAAACTCTGATTGACTTTTTGAAGAAAGTTAGACCACCTTCAGCATCTTCTTTAACAGATAAATTTCTCAAATATTTACCAAATAAGAACCAAACTAATGGTATAGAAACTAAGAAAATCAATATCAATTTGGTATTCAAAAACCAAGATTTGTCGGCAAGAATTGGGTCATAACCTTCTTGACCTTTTTCAAGGTGTAAGTGTTCATAATGAACCCAATGGTAAATATCTTGACCTGCTAACAAAAATACTGCTAGAACAATTATTGCACCTATAGGAAGAATTGTACTCATAGCTTGAGGAATTCTTAACAAAGAGGAAGCCCAACCTGCATTAGCAATGTATTGAAGAGCAAAGAAGAAAATACCACAAACAGCTATTAACAATAAGAAATAACCATTTACAAGTAAGTTCATGTAAATACGAGTGTACCAAGGTTTAGCATGTTCCACAGGAATAGGGTATAATTGTTCATTACTATGAGCAATATCAACACCATGTATATTTTTTTCAATGGTTTTATGACTAGATACTTCATGTTTTGCAGCAGTTTCATGTGCATCATGGTGTGTATCTCTTGGAATGGTAAAAATACCAATAATTGAAAATGCTAATCCAATGATAAGTAGAGCTAAACTCAATGTTTTTGCTTTACCTTTAAATTGGTAATTTTCTTGATGGATATGTAGTTCGTGTCCGTGACTCATGTTTAAAATCTATAAAATGGTTATTATTTTTGAGTTAAAGTATCAGTTGAAGAAATGATTGGGGTTTGAGATGCACTGTTAGGGATATTTCCTTCAGCATCCATAGCACTTAATCTTTTAACGTAAGAGATTACAGCCCATCTTTCTCTAGGAGTTAATGCATAAGCATAACTTCCCATGTTGTTTTTACCATAAGTTAATACATGATAAATATTACCAACAGGTAAATTTTGGATATAAGGATCTTGATAATTTGCCCAAGATGGTTTCAATACTGATTGTTTAGCAGAAACCTTACCATCATTACCCCCTTTTTCACCATGACAAACTGAGCAATAAATTTGGTATTGAACTTCACCTCTTGCTAATTCTTTTTCAGTTAAGTCTGATGGCATTGATAAAGTAGCAGAAGCTGCATAACCTTCAGCAGTGTTGTCAAATGGATACTGATAATCTAACTGACCTTTTGCTACAGTTCCAGCAACAGGTTCTCTCATAGACATAAAATAAGGATTGTATCTGTATTTGCTACTATCAGAAAATTGAGTCATTGGTTCATAACCTTTGGAATAATACATATCAGGTGCATATTCAATTCCTGTAAAATCACCCGAAGACTTTAAAAAGCATGAGGATAATGAAACTAAAGCAGTTGATAAAACGATATAAAATAACTTGTTCATGTTCTTTCTAATTAATTATTACGGGTTAAATTTACCTCACTAAAATCTTCATAACCGTGATTTGTACGTTCTTTAACTTCAACCGCACCACCGTTAAATAACATTTCTGTTAATTCAGATCTATTAATGGCAGGATTATCAGAAGCTATTGCAACAACCATTCTGTCATCCGTTTGTCTCATGTCAACACGTTCAGAAGGCATTTTACCATGCAACATTTTATTTCTTATGAAGAATAACAATGCAATACCAAAAGCAGTAAAGAGAATTGTTCCTTCGAACCAAACTGGCACAAAACTCACCCCAAAAGATGGTTTATTACCAATAACGATTGGCCAATCATAAGTCATTGTATAGTATTGTAAAGAACCAGCACCTATAAATCCTAGTAATCCAGAGATAAAAGCACCTACTGGTAACAATGAACGTTTTAAACCCATAGCTTTTTCGATACCATGGATTGGGAATGGAGTGTAACAGTCGATAATGTCAACACCTTTTGAGTGTACTTTACCAACAGTTTCTAAAAAACTATCTGGATTTTCGAAAATTCCGAAAATAACTGTTTTGTTTCTATCTAGATATAAATTTTTGTCTATCATTAATTTGTTCTTTTAAAAATGATTATTCTCTGTTTTTCAATATACTTTTTACTTCAGACATGTTTATTACTGGTAAGAATTTTGAAAACAAGAAGAAGCAAGTGAAAAATAAACCGAAAGTACCTACAAATATTCCGATTTCAATAATCGTTGGTGAGTACATAACCCAACCTGAAGGTAAATATTCTCTATGTAATGAAGTTACGATAATTACGAATCTTTCGAACCACATACCAACGTTTACAACGATTGATAACATAAAGATAAACCATGGTGTAGTACGAGCCCATTTGAACCAAAACACTTGAGGTGCAATAAGGTTACAGGTCATCATACTCCAATATGCCCACCAATAAGGTCCAGTTGCTCTATTAATAAAGGCATATTGTTCATAAACAACACCAGAATAAGCCGCAACAAAAAACTCAGTAATATAAGCCAAACCAACCATAGTACCCGTTAACATTACCACTTTACACATCGCTTCTAAGTGACCAATAGTAATATAATCTTGGTAGTTCATTACTTTACGAACGATAACTAACAAGGTCAATACCATACCAAATCCAGAGAATATAGCTCCTGCTACGAAATATGGAGGGAAAATAGTTGTGTGCCAGCCTGGAACCACTGAAGTTGCAAAGTCCATTGATACAATTGTGTGAACTGATAATACTAACGGAGTAGAGATACCTGCTAATATTAAAGACACAACTTCGTATCTATTCCAAGTTCTAACTGAACCTGTCCAACCCATTGAGAAGAAATTATACCAAAACTTTCTACCTGCTGTAGTTGCTCTGTCTCTTACTGTAGCGATATCAGGAATTAAACCTAAGTACCAAAACACCAATGAAACCGAGAAATAAGTAGTAATCGCGAAAACGTCCCACAATAATGGTGAGTGGAAATTACCCCATAAAGAACCAAAAGCATTTGGAAGTGGTAATACCCAATACATCCCTACCCATATACGTCCCATGTGAAACAAAGGGAAAACAGCAGCACACATAACAGCGAAAATGGTCATTGCCTCTGCTGAACGGTTAATAGACATTCTCCATTTTTGACGGAATAACAATAGGATTGCAGAAATCAAAGTACCTGCGTGACCAATACCAACCCAAAATACGAAATTGGTAATATCCCAACCCCATTGAACTGTTTTGTTTAATCCCCAAGTACCAATACCAAATAAAGTAGTGATAGCAAGCGTTAATCCTAATATACCTAAGAAAATTACAGACAATACAAAACCAACTTTCCATGAAGTTGATGGTTTATTTTCTATAGGACGACAGATTTCAGTAGTAACATCATGAAGTGTTTTTTCTCCTGTTACTAATTGGGTTCTAATAGCTGAATCGTGAATCATTTCTGTTTATTATTATGAATTATGCGTTATTATTTTGGATATCTCTTACTTTAGTTAAGTATTTAACTGCAGTTTGTGTATTTAACTCTTCTAATACTCTGTATGAACGTTCGTTTTTGAACAATTTGTGTACTTCACTGTTTGGATCATTTACGTCACCAAAAACGATAGCGTTTGCAGGACAAGCTTTTTGACAGGCTGTTTTAACTTCACCATCCGTTAAAGCTCTTTTTTCTCTTTTCGCTTTAACTTTTCCAGCTTGTATGTTTTGAACACACATACTACATTTTTCCATAACCCCTCTTGTTCTAACTGTAACATCTGGATTGATAACCATTTTACCCAAATCATTGTTGAAATGGAAATCAAATTTATCATTATCGTTGTATCTAAACCAGTTGAAACGTCTTACTTTATATGGACAGTTGTTTGCACAATATTTTGTTCCAATACATCTGTTGTAAGTCATTTGGTTTAAGCCTTCTGTTGAGTGTGTAGTTGCTAAAACAGGACAAACTGTTTCACATGGTGCCTGACCACAATGTTGACACATCATTGGTTGGTGAACCACTTTTACATTTTCCCAATGTTCAAACTGAGAACCTACCGCTTTTTCATCAGCAATTGCTAATCCTTTTTCTTTGGTAATAAACGCACCTTCGAATTGAGTGTCTTTTTTATCTACCAAACCTTTTTTATCTTCAAATGCAAAGTATCTATCGATTCTTATCCAGTGCATTTCTCTTCTTCTTCTAACCTCAGCACGTCCAACAACAGGAACGTTATTTTCTATACTACAACTTACTACACAAGCTGAACAACCTGTACAAGCATTTAAGTCGATAGACATCGCCCAGTGGTGATTTGGTGCCCCATCTTTTTTATAGTCTTTAGTTTCCCAAAGTGTATATAAATGCGGTTGAGGTTGATTGTTACCAGCAGTTGGGTCTTTTTTGTATTCCCCAAATGTTGTTTCTTTTACAATAGCACGACCTTCAATTGAATGGTGTGTTTGTGTTTGAGCAAGTTCATATGCCCCATCTATTTTCTCGATAGTTACACCGTTAACGACGTAGTTTCTAGAAAAATCAGAGGTATTTACAAATAAATATGCATTTTTTCCGATTGAATCAAATGCACCTTTTTCGCCAATTTTACCTTTTCTACCATAACCAACAGCAAGACCGATGGTCATATTGCTTTGTCCCGGTTGAACAAACACTGGCATAGCTTTTAATGAATTTTTACCTACAGTAACATTTACTAAGTCACCGTTTTTAATTCCTTTATTTTCTGCCAATGCTTTTGGAAGAGATACATAGTTGTCCCATGTCACTTTACTAATAGGGTCTGGCGTTTCTTGAATCCAAGGATTGTTACTTAATTGACCATCTTTTACAGAAATGTTTTGATACAAAATCAAATCAATTTGGTCTTTTTTACCAATGCTTGTTTCTAAACTTGAAACGATAGAATTTAATGCAACTGCAAATGAAGGGATTGTTGACATTTGAGGAGCTGTATCAAATTTACCACCATCATGAAGTGCTTTATTGAATGCGTCATCAGTTGCAACTCCTTTAGAAGCCCATACTTTTTTGATATATAAGTAAAACGGTGAAGCATTTAATTTTTCAGAGTAGATTCCTTTTTTAGCAAAAGGGTCTGTTGAACTGTCAAAAGAAATTGCGGCCCAACTCATTAATGATTCTTCAGCTTGTCTGGTTTTGAAAACTGGTGAAATCGTAGGTTGACTTAGTTGCAATACACCTGCTTTAGGTTCAGCATCATTCCAAGATTCTAAGAAATGATTAGAAGGTGCTATGTATTGACATAATGAAGCTGTTTCATCAGCTGTTCCTGAGAATGAAACTGATAATTTAGCTTTTTTAATTCCTTCAACAAATTGTGATGAGAATGGCGTGTTATAAACTGGATTAGCGTTCCAAAACAATACCGCAGCATAAGTTCCATTTTGCATGTCATTTGCCAATTGGTATAAATCTGAATCTATTCCTTTGTATTGATTTGAGTGATTGTCTAAATCAATAGTTGTTCCATAGTTATTTAACAATAAATTGATGGCATTTACAACTGTTTGAATAGCAGGATTGTTTGAACCTGAAATCACCATTGAAGCTCCTTTTTCAGCCCACAATGCCTCAGCTGCTTGTTTAATAGAACCACCAGCTAATTCACCTGATTGTGCCATTGCTATTTGAGGAATACCTGCTTTTTGAGCCAATTCATTGTGCAATGCAACAACGTATACTGCTTCATTAGATGATTTCATTGGGAATCTAAAATCAGCATTTGAACCAGTTAATGATAAATTACTTTCAAACTGAATTGTTTTTACAATTTTATCAGCACCTTCTACTTTTCTTTTTGCAGACCAAGCTTTTGTAAATTCAACAGGTGAAATCCAAGTTCCTAAGAAATCGGCACCAAAACTTACTACTACGTTAGCTTTATCGAAATGGTAAGAAGGAATGACTTGTTTTCCAAATGAGTTTTTATTAGCAGTTAGGATTCCTGAGTAACTAATTGCATCATAGGTAACATGAGTTGTTGTTGTAAATTTAGCTTTAAACTCTTCGATAAGAGCTAAACCTGAAGGACTGTGAATTGTTCCAGAAACGATTGCAATTTTAGCCCCAGATGCAGTCATTTGAGTTAATTGTTCAACCACTGTTTTGTCCAAATCAGCCCATTCGATTGGGGAACCTTTTTGAGTAGGACCATCTAAACGTTCAGTATCATATAAACTTAGGATAGAAGCTTGACCTGTTGCACACAATCCCCCTTTAGAGATTGGAGACAGAACATTACCATCCATTTTAATTGGTCTACCTTCACGTGTTTTAACTGTTGTACCACAAGCTGTAGAACAAGCACCACAGATAGAGTTATAATAATTAGCAACACCCGGAGTAACCTCTTCTGGTTTTACTAAGTAAGGAACTATATTACGAACAGGGGTTGGGTTACAAGCTGCTAAAGAAACTGCTGCAACACTAAAACCGAAGAACTTAAGGAAATCTCTTCTGTTGGCTGTTAGCCCCATGTTATTTTCACTAAAAACTTCATCAAGAGGTAAAGCTTCGCTGAATTCATTTTTTTGAGATGCTAAAAACTCTTTAGTTTTTAAAAGCTCATCTTCACCTTTCCAGTATAATTGTTTTTTTGCCATTTTATTGATTAGCCTTTTTTGTTAAATTTGATTAATAGTGACATTTTGAACATTCAAGTGCACCGTTGTCTGCTGGTTTAATATTAATTTTTCCGTCTTTTGTAAAGTACTTGCCATAGTTAGAAGATTTATCATTTTTCTCCGCTTTAATTTTGGCATGTAATTTTTCATAATAAGGATTATTTTCTACATCTACATTTCTCTCTCTGTGACAGTTAATACACCATCCCATTTGAAGTGTAGAGTATTGTTGAACAACTTCCATTTCTTGAATTGGACCGTGACAGGTTTGACAAGAAACACCAGTGCTTACGTGCATACTGTGATTAAAGAATGCGTGGTCTGGCAAGTTGTGGATTCTAACCCAACGAATTGGTTTAGGGTTAGGACCGTATTGTTCACCTGCTGGTTTGTCAGGATCGTAATCCATTGCAGTGTAAATCTTTTTAATTTCTGGAGAAATTTCACCATTGTACTTATCTCTCAATTGAACCCCTTTGTGACAGTTCATACAAGTATTTACACTTGGAACACTTGCTTGTTTAGAGTATTCGGCTGTTGAGTGACAGTATTTACAATCGATAGCCAATTCACCTGCGTGCAATTTATGAGAATATTTAATTGGTTGTTCTGGGGCATAACCTTGTTGAACACCTACTTCTGTTACACCAAAGTAGAATCCATATGTTGCCAATCCTCCTAGGATAACAGTACCTACCGCCATTTTAAAAATGGTTGGGTTTATTCTTTTCTTGTAGTAAGCTATTTTTTGTTGAAATTCAGAAGGCGTAGATGAAGCTTCTTGATTAGATTCCACAACCTCATCAACTGATTTTTTCAATGTTTTTTTAGTTTTGTTTAAAACATATAAAAGAATCACTAACACTACAATCAGGAACAACAAAATATACAATGTGTTGTTTGAGTAAAACGAAGTTGTTTCAGCCGCTCCCTCTCCTCCTGCTGCTACTTTTGGTGCAGGTGGTGTCCATTCTTTAAAATAAGTTATGATACTTTTGATTTGATCATCGCTCAAATTTTCGAATGAGTTCATGGCTGCTCCACCATATTCATTGTAGATAGCAATAGCGTCTTTATCGCCACTTGCTCTAAATTTTTCGTTATTCTTAATCCATTTCAATAACCATTCTTCAGAACGTCTGGTATGAACGCCTTGTAATGCAGGTCCAACTTGCTTAGAGTTCATTGCGTGACATGACACACAATTTGCTTTGAACAAAGTTTCGCCTTCTGCAGCTGCAGGTGAAAGTGCTCCATCTTGAGCAAAAATTGATAGATTAAGAAGCAATACAATCGAAATAATGATTGTTTTAATTCTAAGGATTTTTTTTGATGGGTGATTGACCATGTTATAAATTATGACTGAAATATGACACTACTAATTAGTTCGCAAATATATTGTCCTTTCGCTCAATGTAAAAAGTATTTATTAACAAATAATTCAATTTAAAATAATTCTAAATAAAATACATTTAAAACTGTAATTCAATATGTTAACTTGTTAGTATTGTAAATTAATTTTAGATAAAATAAATTAATAAACGACTAGCTTTTCATTAAATGACACATCTTCTGCTTTTATACGAACAATGTATAATCCGCTTTGCAATAAATTCGCGTTTACTGTGAATGAATTTAAGTTATCATTGATTTGATTTGCAACAAGCTTTCCATTTAAGTCAAAAACCTCAATTTCAATTTTCGATTTTGAGCTAATAGTCATCCCATTTTCATTGTAAGTTAAGGTATATGGTTTGTTTATTTCTTGAATCGAAGTTGAAGGTGCTTCTGGATTGAAAGTATAAATTTGTCCATTTGCAGGATGGGTTGAAATTCCCTTAAATGATGCAGCACTAGTTACTCTTACTAATGTAGGCTCACTTGCAGTACCTGAAATTGCTAAATAAGGGCTGTTGTCTACGTCTATAAACCCCATTATGTGCTCATTTAAGTTTAAATCTGTATTTACATTCGGACCAAAATGAAATTGAAATTTACTACTTGTTTCGTAAAACCACATTTGATAATTTGCAGTAAATTCTTCTTCAACATCTATGACTTCGGCTTTAATATTTTTAAATTGTACTTTAAAAATTCTGTTTGGAGAAGTTCCTGTAATAGCATACGATACAGGAGATAAATTAGGGTCATCATTTTCTGGGAAGTAATTAAAAGAACCATAAAAAATATTATCATAATTCATTCCTGGTCTAGAGAAAAAAGCACTTTGCATAGTCACATAAATAGTATCAAAATCTTTTTTGAAATATTTAAACTTAAAAGGGAGTTTAATCATAGCATCTTCAAAATCCCACACTTTATTAATTGTGGTTGCTTCTGTTAACTCAGTATAAGTTCCCGTAGAATGCGTTAAGGTGTATTCTGTTTGAGCCTTTAAAAAACCGCCAATCAAAAATGCAAATAAAATAGTAAATGTTAATTTCATATTATGTATGTATATATCATGCAATTATAATCTATTTTTTTAAATAATAGTAAAGAATTTCAATTTGTTTAAAGAATCATTAACCTTCCATTAAAATCAATTAGTTTTGCAGTGTGATACAAGGAATTTCGAAAAATGATTTGAAGATTGTTTTTTTTGGCACACCCGATTTTGCTGTTTGTGCTTTGAAAAAAATCATTGAAAACGGTTACAATGTTGTTGCTGTTGTTACTGCACCAGACAAACCAGCTGGCAGAGGCTATCAATTGCAAATGTCTGCTGTAAAAAAAGCTGCTATTGAACTTCAACTTCCCATTTTACAACCTACCAATTTAAAATCAACAAATTTTATTAATGAATTAAAATCTCTTAATGCTGACATCCAAATTGTCATTGCATTTAGAATGTTACCTGAAATAGTTTGGAGTATGCCTCCTATGGGGACATTTAATCTACATGCAAGTTACTTGCCTAATTACAGAGGAGCAGCTCCCATCAATTGGGCTATTATAAATGGAGAAAAAAGCACTGGCGTTACTACTTTTTTCCTTAAACATGAAATAGACACCGGTGATTTAATATTAAGAGAAAAAACAGAAATATTACCCCATGAAACTGTGGGTGAACTATATGAACGATTGATGAATCTAGGGGCTGAATTAGTTTGCAAAAGTCTTGATTTGATTTGCAGTGGAAATCTTCAATTAACTCAACAAGAATTTGGAGAATTCCCTCATGCACCCAAAATATTTGATGAACACTGTAAAATTGATTGGCACAAAACAGCAACACAAATTTTCAATCAAGTAAGAGGATTGTCTCCCTATCCTGGGGCTTATACCACTTGGAATGATAAAAAATTAAAGCTATTTAAAGTTGAGATTCTAAACAACAAATCGGACGAAATAGGTCTGTTGAAAATCAATTCAAATAAAGAATTCATAGCACATTGTTCCGACTTTCAACTAAAAATCATTGATTTACAGTTAGAAGGCAAAAAAAGAATGTCAACTGCCGATTTTATTAATGGTTTGAAAAAGTAAGTAATCGAATTACGATTTTCCAATTATTCTATTTAAGCAAATGTGTCACTTTCTCAATAATTTCTGGAGTGTACCAATTGATACCCTCCACTTTTACTTCTTGAACAACTCCATTTTTATCAATTAAATAAGTGGTTGGGAACCTAGAAATTCCAATAGATTTAATTGGGACCTGTAATTGATAAAAACTAAGTTGGGACTGAAATTTTTCCATAAACTTTGTAATTAGTTCAATAGGTTCATCACTGACCATTAAAACTTTAAAATTTTGACCTTTAAAATGGCTTTCTAGTTTTAATAATTCTGGTTGTTCTTTAACACAATCGCTACACCAAGTTTGAAAATAAGACACTACAAAAACAGATTCTTTAAGTTGATTTGGGTCAAAATTATTTCCTTCTAAATCAACTAATTTGGATGAAAAAAAAGGATTTTCAGGTGCAGATGTTGTGTTTTTATTCATAAACTTTACAATTAAAAAAGTAGCTACAGAAGCCAAAACTAGAGATATGATAAGGTTCGTTTTAATTTTCATGTTAAAATTGAAGTTCAAAATTAGATTAATTTATAATTCAATCCAAATCTTAATAAAAAAATGATTGTTCAAATAAATAAATTACATTTTCTTTGCAATTCAACATCTACATGAAATATCAATCTATTGGCTTTATTCTCCTTTTTTGGGGATTAAGTGCCTACTCTCAGAAAATCTCCTATCAGCCTCTCAGATGTCAGGGGTTAATTCCTAAAGACTTTTTATCTTTAACTTCGAAAAAAATCGAAGCTGATTATCAAAAAATCAACAAAAGCAATAAAAGTAATAGAGTTAAAAGAACCGAAAAAGAGTTTGTTTTCAATGCTAACTTTTCAATAGACAACATCCTTTTTAGTGGTAAAATATTATATGGTGATGTTTTAACTGATTATGTCAACAAAGTTGCCAATACTATAATATCAAATGACCCAAGCTTAACAGGTAAACTTCGTTTTTATGTATTAAAATCAAGTTCAGTTAATGCTTTTGCCACAGACCAAGGTGTTGTTTTTGTTACCGTTGGTTTATTGAGTCAGGTTGAAAATGAGGCGCAATTGGCCTATATATTATGTCATGAAATTTCTCATTACAAAAGCAAACACAGCATCCAAAAATACAAAAGACAACAAGATATTTCAAAAGGTAAGGGTGATTTTAAAAACCTAGATTTAGAGAGCAAATTAAAAGCGACTTACCATTATTCTAAAGAAGATGAACTAGAAGCAGATAAGGAGGGTTTTGAATTATTCAGTAAAACAAAATATGCACAAAATACAGCAATTTCATCCTTTGACATGTTATTATTTTCTTATTTACCCTACGATGAAATTGATTGGTCGACCAATATTTTTGAAGACAGTCTTTTCAAATTAGATTACACTGCACCAAAAATTGAATCTAGAATTACAGCTGAAGAAGACGAAGATGATGAAGAATCGAGTCACCCGAATATCAAAAAGAGAAAAGCTGAATTAGAAATTTTTTATGCTAAATCAAAAAACAATAACAATGCATTGTATTTATTTGGTGAAGATTATTTCAAAACCATACAACAACAAGCGCGTGTAGAGTTGTTTTTTATTAATTTAAACTATGGTAACTATCAACGCGTTTATTATTTATCATACTTATACAAGAAAAAATACAAAGACACCGCGTTTGCTCACAAGATGTCTGCAATGGCATTATATGGACAAACTAATAAACGTATAACCGATGAACCTAGCACCTATTCTAAAGAGAAAATTATCAAAGACTTAGAGGGAGTTACTCAAAAAGTAAATGCATTTTTAACTTATGTTGACTTAAATACTTTATCTATAATCAATGTTAGAAATGCTTGGAACTCTTTTCAATCAAACAAAAGCGATTCATTCAGCAAACATTTGTTTGAGCAGTCATTGTATTTAATGTTCAAACAAACCCAAGCAACTCCTTCTACCTTTACTTCTCACATTATCAAAGACTCTACAACATTAAATATTGAGAAGAAATTAGAAATTGATGAAAGTATTACTTTAGAAGAATTAAAATTAAAACCTGAATTCGAGGCTTTAAGTAAAACTGAAAAGATGAAAATCATCAAAGCGTATCAGGATAAGAATAAGAAGTCAGATTCACCTGTTTCCGAGTTCAAATCTACTTCTAGTTCAAGTTCAAATAAACTAAGTAGTAGCAACATTTTAGGTTTTTCAAAACTATTAAGTGATAGCATGTTTGTAAAATCATTACGTCAACAATTTTCAATCTACAATAACAAGGATGAGGTAGAAAAAAACAACTCCAATTTATCAAAAAGAAAAGACCCTACAAGTAGTTGGTATATTAAGCGTTTTGGAGAAACTGCCGGAATTAAAAAAATGGTTTTATTAAATCCAAACTACGATAAATACACATTTAAAGACGGTAACACAAAAGAAGACTTATTGGACAATGAAAAAACCACTATTGCTCTAGCTAAATTATACAAAGACATGGCTAAAATGAATGGCATCGATATTGACTTTATTGACATGTCAGCCAAAAAACAATTAAATACCGAATTAATCAATCAATATTCAGAACTGATGGAGTGGGTGACTGAATGGATTAACAACAATGAAGGACTATCTGTAATGTATAACACTAATAACATTGCTTTGATTCAAGAACAATACGGCACAAACCATGTAATGCTTTCTGGTATAACACAAAAAATATACAGAGAAACAATTGAGCCTGAATATCTGATTGGTTCAATTCTTATTTATCCTTTATTTATTCCCTATATTCTATCCGTACTTCCCGAGCACAATTTACAATTAAGCTCAATCATATTCGACTTAAAAACAGGTAAAGTTGTTTATGTACAAAGAGACAACTACAAAGTAAAAAAACGTACTGACCATTTAAAAACAATGATCTATTCACTATTCCACCAAGTAAAATCATAATGCAACTAAAATATATTCCCTTAATTTTATTATTTACAATCCAAGGTTTTGTTCTTGGACAAAAAAGTATTCCCGGCTATTTAGGTAAAAAAAACTGCCTGAGCATCAATTATATCGGCGGCATTGTTAAAAGAGATTATCTGTCAACCACTGATGGTTATTTTTCAAAAAAACCTAACCTACAATTAACTTACGAAAGAGTCTTAAACAGAAAAAAAACTATTTTGTTGTCTGTAAGTAATGGTGGATTTAGAGTTGACAATGAATACTTATTTGATATATTTGACAGCGAAGCTATTAAGGAAAAAGATAAAAGATATTTTATTGATGAAAATGGAGGCAAAATAGACTTTAATGTAACTTCTTTTCACTTATCAAGTCAAGTATATTTCAGAAACAATGGAGCTGTTGCGCCACTTGGCAAATATTTCGCATATGGATTTACTCATAGTATAATCAATATCAAAGAAGTTAATTTGTTATATTCTGAGAACTATACTATGCCTTCTGTAAAATTAGCAAAAATAGACCATACATCCACTTCTTTAAGTACTTTTTTCATTGGATTTGGGTCAAAACGCTTTATTGACAACAGTATTTTTATCAATAAAATGATTCAATTTAATCTTCCCTTTAATTTTTATACGCCTAATGTTAATCAATATGTAACTACGCCTACTTTGAGAGGTGACTTAGAAAACAATATTGCTAAATTTGCATTTTCAAGACAAAATACTTTGAACTTTTCTTTGGGAATAGGGGCTGCTTTTTAAGCTTCCCCTATCTCATTATACTTTATCTAAGCAGATAAAACACGCCATTCTTGTATTTCCATGGCGTTGTTTTTCCTTTGTACTTAATCTGATAAACATAGTAATCCGTTGGACACAATTGTCCTTTATAGAATCCATTCCATCCTTTTTTAGGATCATTGGTTTCAAACAACAATTCACCCCATCTGTTGAATATTTTCAAATCAAGTTTCACTATCGATAGTGAATGAATTTTGAATACATCGTTGATTTCGTCATCATTTGGAGTAAAGGCATCAGGGACGAATAAACTTAGAGTATCTATCACACAAATACTAGCTTTAAAACTGTCTTTGCAACCACCTTCATTTGAAATAAAGAGTTTAATTTCATAACGGTCTGTATCTCCTTTGTACAAATGTGTAGGATTCGTTTGCTCATCATACGTCTCGGTATTTCCATCACCAAAATCCCATATACCACTGGTTCCACCTTCACTGGCATTTATTATTTTCAATAACGCATTATTGCTGTATAAACATTGGGAAGAAGGGACCGTTGTAAAAAAAGCTCTTATCTTATCATATCCCGGAATAGCAACACTTGTGTCATAAAAACAATTGGTCTCAAGATTTTTAACCTTTACTTTATAGGTGGTTGCCACAGGTGCCACAATTCTACTTGTTTTTTGAATTGGAATGGTATTCCAAGTGTATGAATAACGGCCGGTATCGTTCATTTTCAACTCGGCAAAACCTTGATTTCCAAAACACATTTTAGCAGAAGTTTGAACCCTTCCAAACAAAGGTGGATGAACATAAATTGAAGTTTGTCTTTGAACAGAATCGCTACATTCATCTTTTAAAACTACACTGTATTGAGTGGTTCTTTTAGGTGCTTCGTATATATTGGGCACATTCATTTGTCCACTACTCCAAAGCAAAGTCGAATTACCATTACCACCCTTACTGATGGTTGACAATTCTACCGTTTCTCCAACACATATACTGTCTTTGTTTTTTGATAAAGTCAAAACCAAAGGCTCCCCTACTGTAATATCTTTAGAAAAAGTACTGATACATTTTCCTGAACCAAAAGTATATTTAATAGTATGTTGACCTTGTTTGGCAATACTTGGATTAAATATTGTCCCCACCAAACCACTTCCTTGTAACAGACCACCTGCGGGATTAAGCACCAACTGAGTCATCGAATCTTTATAACAATAATAATCTTTCAAGCCTAAAACAGACACATTCGGAAGTCCATTCACTGTAATTTTAACGGTATCTGTACATTTTCCTGGCAAGTTAAATAAGATTAAGTGAGTTCCAACACCGGCAATAGCAGGGTTAAAAATTCCATTTTGGGCATTTGTAATTCCTGGGCCGAAAAATAATCCGGCACCTTCCTTATTTACTAGCTGATAAGCATCGTCTGCTACACAAAACACTGTATCTTTCTGAATATTAGCTCTATCAAAAACTTGAATAACGATAGTATCTTGACAACCATTTGCTGAACCTATTATTGTATGAAAGGTACCTCGACCAGCCAAAGTTGGGCTAAACTTTTGATTGTAAACACCCGAACCTACTATTGCATTACTTCCTGTAAACATCATATTCCAAGGATCGTTTTGCAAATAAGGATTTCTCATAAAATAAGCAGTGTCTGAAACACAATTTTTAACCGTGTCTTTATAAAACCTTGTGTATCTTAAATACATTATTTTAACATCCTTACATCCATTTAATCCATGATAGGTTAAGTTAGTTTGAACAAAAGTAGATTTACTAGGCACTCTAAAACTATCGGCATCAAACAAACCATTATTAGCATCAAAAATACCTTTACCTGTCCAATATCCACCTACGGGCAAACCTTGAGGCAATAATCTTTGACCAGCATCGGGACATGCTATTTCATCAAATCGGGCATCAATTTCTTGAATAAATCTTCTGAGCGTATCGCGGCAACCATTAATGGTATAAATGTAAATTTTGTTCCCTGCGGCAGCTGTCGGAGGTGTTGTAATCCCCAACCTTGAATTTGTTATACCTGGGCCAGTCCATGTTCCCCCAATTGGTGTAAAGTTTTTGAAAGTATCAATTGCTTTTGATTTACAAATGGTATCTCTTTTGACAATATTAATTAAGTCGATATTTATAATTTTATCACTAGTACATCCATTCCATGAATAGGTAACGGTGAAAGAACCACTGCTTGAAGGCGGTGTAATAAGTCCTGCAGCACTAATATTGGGACCACTCCAAGTTCCCCCTGGAGGCGTAAATCCTGACACCATAAATGCCGAAGAAGAAGGACAAGCCGCTAATGGAGTTCCTGCACTAATTGGGCGGACGGTTACTACTACAGTATCTGCGCAACCACCAATTGAATAGGCTATTTTAAAAGTCCCTCCTCTTGCCACACTTGGACTAAAGGTACCATTTGCAGTACTTGTAATTCCGGTTCCAGACCAAACTCCTCCACTTGGATTTGCTATTAAATTAAACAGAGGAGATGATTGACAAACTGTTGTATCATTTTGAGCAACAGGAGGATCTAAAACGGTAATAACTACGGTATCTAACCCTGGCACTGAAACTCCATCAGAAACCCTCAGAATGTATGTAGTTGTGGCCGTTGGACAAACTGTTTGTGGCGGTGCGGAGGATAAACCTCCACTTAGCCAAGTATATGAATAGCTACTTGAATTTCCTCCACTAACTATGGCTGTTAGATTTGCACAAGTACCTTTACAAATGACCAATCTATTGCTCCTTAAATCCACTTGTATAGGACAATCTGTTATTTTAAAATTCAGAGTTGATTTTATCACCCAAACACTGTCACATGCATCTTTAAAAGAGGAAGTCAGCAGCAAGGAATAATTTCCACTTCTGTTCAGTCCACTTGCAAAAGAAACATCAAAGGTATTGGTTTCATTTTTGGAATTACATGAAATAGGCGTAACTGAAGTTATGGCCGTTGACAGTGTTCCCGACAATTTAAAACTAGATGCTTTTACAGAATCACAATTGAAAGGTTGGTCTAAAGTAACTCTAATTTTAGTTGAATTACATGTTGGATTTGTGATTGGGCTAAATTTAGGTTGAGGCACTTGTGTAATTTTACCTTCCCAAGTCAGTTCCCATCCGTCACAAACGATATTTTTATCAGAATGGAAATAAAAAGTAATGGCGGAATCGTTTGATGTAATGTTGGTTGGATTATTAATTGTTCCCGTATAAGTGCGAATTAGAGTACCTGTTGTATCTTTTCCTCTATAGGCCTTTAAATAATCAGAGCCCGTCTCTGTGCAAAAACTTCCTTTGAATTTGATAGAAATAGAGTTTGCCCCTTTTACAACAATGGTAAAAATCAAATCTTCATTATTGGCATATTTAGTAGTTGATTGCTGATTTGCTTCACTGTCTTTTAATGAGCCTTTACAAGCGTATACAGTTGCATTCGACATTTTATATTCCGTTTGCCCCTTTACCTGCAACAAAGACATAAAAAAACCTAATAAAACCAGTTTATAGCTTTTAAAACCCTTAAAATATGTAAACAAATGTCTCATTTACTTTTTTATAGTAATCTCAGGCGTAACGATGGTATTACTCCACTGCCCTGCCCTGTCTTTTAATTTAACTTCAAAATTAGTTGTTTCCTGAAGCGCAGTTCCAAGCAAAAATGTATTTTTAATTTTCACGATTAATTCACCTTTGATAAAAACAGAACTTGTAGGAGGTGCAAGTGGTGGAATAAAATAATAATCAGGTTTTGACAAACGCCTGTCTTTGACATAAATAGCATTTTGGTCAGGATTTATCTCACCTAAATCACCATTAGCATCAGAATATTCAAACTTAATTTCTAAACTGTCTTTGTATTGAACAACTTCTGTCGCACTTATTGAAATAAACTTTATACTTGGGACCGCATTTGTGTTGTCTTTTTTACAATTCTGTAAAACTAAAAACAAAAAGCTATAGATAATAATTCGTTTCATTAGTTAATCTTTATTGCGAAGTATTTTTTAAAGTTAAAAGAAGTTTCATTAGAAGGAATAAACAGGCTTGGATTAACATTATCTGTTGTATTTACTCTGCACCATATCACATCACCCGAAACTCCTATTGATGAAAGCGGCAACGTTATACTGTACCAATATTCAACCGTTTCTCCTGAAACACCTAAACCCAAAAATGGAGAGCTTTCTTTTGACAAACTTTGTTCAGCACCTTTAAACTCATAAGGATTCAGTGAAAAATTAATTGTGTTTGGACCTAACTGCGACAATGGCGTTTTATCATCGAGAATAGAAATCATTATTTTAACTTGACTAGCGCTAGAAGGTACTAAAACGGGTTGGTAACCTACATGAGGCAAAGGGGTTGTTGAACCATTAACAAAAACCAGTAAACCACCCATTTGAGGCGTAAAATCAATATTACTTGGACTATTTCCAAATTGGTCTTTAGCACCATTATTAATCCATGTTCTAATATTGTCAATATAAGTCTCTTTTTTTTCAGGCCAATCACTACCGGGGTCAGTCGTCAACGGCATTTTCCCTTGACTTCCGGGAATAAACTCTAATATTCTGTGCAATAGCATACTTTGAGAAGCATTCCCTGGCACTACCCTTTTTGAAAACTGAGGTTGATTAGGGTCTGTATTGGTACTCAAACGGTTAATTAATGAGTTGTACGTACTTTCTATGGTTCTAAAATCAGGTTCAAAATTCCCATCGTGACAACCGCTGTTAGAGCAAGTAGGTTTAAAAATATTCTTATGTAACCCTTGAATTGAATTTGGATCAATGTCAACATTGTTTATTGGAGATTCTTTAACATCGTCTTTCCAATTGTCATAAGGATTATCATTTTTATTTTTGGAACAAGCCCCCAAAAGCAGAATAATCAAAGTAGTAAAAATAAATAATTTTGTATTTTTCTTATTCATAGGCTTTTAATTAAATTCTATCAAACAAACTTCGTGCATCGGGGTCAATAATTCCTGCAGACTTTACTTGGTCTTTGAACCCTAAAATATCTGCAATTGTCAATGTAAAATCGGTTACTTTTCCAATTGGGTTATTTTCTGAACCAATCATTAAATTAGAAGGAACATTTTTTCCAACCATACCTCCGAAAACCCTCAAAGAGTTGGCATCACCATGGTCATAACCATACCAATCATTTTCATCCAAAATTGGATTATGGTTTAAATTTCTACCACATTCGGGCACAAAAGTCATTATGGTTTTACCACTCATTTCAGGAATTTGTGTTTGAATATAATTCCATAAAAAGCCAAGGGCATGGTCTGCTTTGTGCATAGCTTGAAGGTATCCTGTAAAGTTACTGTGACATCCATCGATATTGCTCATATTCACGACCAACAATTTGGGTTTAAAAACCCTTAACACTTCGGCTGCATAACCTATTGTAGAACCATCACCACCTGAAACGGGTGGCATAGGAAGTAATCCAGCACTTTGTCTGTTAAAGGTCTCTTCAATAAACGTTTTAATGCGCGTTTTTTCTTCATCCGTATTTTTTATTCCGGGGATATCGCCTTGTCTTATATTAAATGAATTGTCTAAAAAGTTCTTCATTTTATACATAGGCTCAAGTTCCTCTTGCGGATGATATATTTTTGCATTTGAAAGCGTGGCTCTTCCGTCACCACCAAATGTTATTCCGGGTGCAAAAAAGTTAGCGCCATATTGTAATCCAAAATCGGGGTGACGACTTGAGTTGAGCAAAGGAGTAGAGTTCGAGATCGTATTTCCAATAAACCAAGCATCCGTTGCTTTAAAACCGCCAAATTTACGGGCATACTCAAAAATAGTAGGATTTACCGGCCTCACTTTCAAACCTTGTCCTTGAACACCACTTCCTGTAACCAAAGAATTTAATCCACCATAATGTCCTCCAGAAATGGCTCTCATTTCGGCAAATATTGTTCCTTGTTTTTGGATAGATTGAGATAAAATCTTAGGAATTGGTTGACTGCCATTGGGTTGTCCTGAAGGTGTTGTTCCATAGGCAATTTTGGTAGAGGGTGCTGCACCTTCTAACATATTGTACATGATATTTCCTTCAACATTAAACCCCTGACTGTCAGACAAATAACGTTGCAAAATAGAATCTTGTTGCCTTAATCCACCACCAAACAACACATAAACCACATGTTCCGCTTTGGGTTCATTGGTTCGTGCAAACAACCTTCCACTTGGTAGTAGATAAGGTAATATCAATCCCGCTGTTGCTACTTTAGCTGTTTGTTTTACAAAATCTCTTCTTTTCATTTTTTGTGATTTAATATTTAATAGAAAAAATATTCATCAGAGGCTGCAAAAGCGGTGTAAACTAATTCAGGAGAAAAATTAGGATTACTTTTGTTCGCGTTTATATAATTTCTGAACCATGTCCTTTCTGCTTCTGTTGGTCTTCTGATAAAAAACCTAACGTAGGTTTCTTCGATAAAACGTTCCGTACTGTCCACCATAAATTTTCTAGTAGGCAACTTTACTTGACTAGAGTTCATGTAGTTACTAATAATAACCTCGTTGATTAAAGATTTATCACCACAACTTTGAATGACCCTATCAGTGCGACTCAATTCATTTACCGAAGATGGTTTTTGAAATAAATTAGTCGTTAAAATACTGTGATATTCAATATTTGATTTGGCCTTATTCTTATTTAAATTATCTCCATAAGAATCTGTATTAACGACTTGATATTCTGTCTTTTTTTGACAAGCAATAAAAGAAAGGAGACCAAATAAGATAAAGATTAGTTTAAAACTGTGCATATTCATCTGTACTCATTATTAAAAGTTGAACTTTTTGTAAATTCTTTGTTTTGTAAAAATCATCCATTAGGTTTACCGTTTCTTGGGTAGTAGGTTCCCTACCCACCAAAGTTAGGTAACACCATTTTATTAACCCTTCGCTGAATTCCCTCGACTTAACTAACATTTGGCAATAGGCATATTTATTATCAGCATAACCTCCAAACAGCGAACCTCCTTTGCCTTTTTCAATAATTTCGAAACCAACACTAAACTCATCTCTAGTTGGGAATCTAAAAAACAAATCATCAAAAGATGCATTCACAAAATTAAAAGAATTCATATTAATTACATCATAAATTGGGTTATCCAACATATAAGCATACATGTCTCCTATTTGTATTTGACCAAGTTGGTAAGCTCTTCTAGATTTGAGAACATTTTTACATCTATCTATTGTAGCCATGGCAGAAAACACGCCAATTGAATCGCCCAATAACCTAGAGGTTAATAATGAAAACTGCGCAATTCCAATCGGTTGACTTATTTCTTCTTCTGAGGCTCCTTCAAGCAATCTTGCTTTAGTTAAATCATAAATTCTTTGATAGTAGGCTCTTCTGTAGGAAGAATCTCCTGGCACAAAAATGGAATCAGTCATTAATCTCATAATAACATCTTGCCTACTTTTGATTGATAAATTCCCTTTTCTCAATAATTCTAAATCTCTTATTGATTCAGCATCTAAAGGTTCTCTACCCAATAAATCAATATAGATTCGGTTGATATAATTTTCAACCTTAACAGTTGATACATCGTCATAAGATTTAGGTTTATTATTAGGAACAACAGTAGCCTCTTTTTTAGAACAAGACACGACCATTACGACCGAAACGAATATGAAAAACAAACGAAAAAAAGGAGTGTAAAATTGGCTCATTATTCTCTACTATTATTCAAATTAAGTCAAAAAACAGTAGAAAAACAAATCCAATTTAGTTTTCCAACAGTTGTTCCATTATTATTTTTAGCTTTTCAGCACTTGGAAGCATTTCTTTTTCGAGTTCAATATTAAGAGGAATTGCTGGTAAATTAGCTGACCCCACAATTTCTATTGGTGCATCTAAATATTGAAAACAATTTTTTTGAATTCTTCCTGCTATAGCTTCGGCAAATGAATTCCTTAAAGTTTCTTCGGTCAAAACAATGGCTTTACCATGTTTTTTCACAACATTAAAAATGGTTTCATCATCGCAAGGATTTAGTGTTCTTAAATCCACAATCTCAACATTTTCACTCATAGATTTAGAAGCATTTAAAGCCCAATAAACGCCCATTCCATAAGTAATTACGGCTATTGATTCTCCATATTTCACAGCATCTTCACTAGCGGTTTGAACAATATTAGCTTTACCAAGTGGAATCACATAATCTTCAGATGGTTCTGGCATTTTGGCCAACTCAGTTCCGGGGACTTTACTCCAATAGAGCCCTTTGTGCTCAAACATCACCACTGGATTAGGGTCATAAAAAGCGGCTTTTAACAAACCTTTCATATCGGCGGCATTACTTGGGTAAACTACTTTTATACCTTTAATCTGTAGAATACTACTTTCTACGGTGCCAGAATGATAGGGACCTCCACCACCATAAGCCCCTGTAGGGATTCTTATCAATGATTGAATTGGAAATTGACCGTTAGAAAGGAAACAACTTTTTGACAACTCCTCGACCAACTGATTGATACCTGGCCAAATATAATCTGCAAACTGAATTTCAACGATTGGTTTACAACCAACAGCGCTCATTCCTGCTGTTGAACCAACGATATAAGCCTCTTGAATGGGGGTATTAAAAACCCTGTCTTTTCCATATTTTTTGGCCAAAGTTGCTGCTTCACGGAATACACCTCCCAATCTTATTCCAACATCTTGTCCATATAATAGTGCTTCAGGATGGTTCTTAAGTATTTCGTCACACGCAAACAGTGCTGCATCAACCATTACAATAGGTTCTTTTCCAACAGGACAGCGCTCTCCTGCCTCTTCTTTGATTGGAGTCTCTGCAAATTCATGGAGGTATAATGTTTCAGGTAAAGGTTGTGGCGCATTGACGGCTCTTTCAAAACTTTCTTTGATTTCTAATTCCGCTTCTTTATAAATCTCATCCAATTGTTGGATAGACACTCCCAAATCAGACAATACCTTTTTTAATTTTGGAAAAGGGTCGTCTGCAATATCTTGCTCTAAATCATCTCTGTACCATTCACTTCTTACACCACTTGTGTGATGACCTAATAAAGGCACTTTGGCATGCAACAACATTGGTTTGCGGTTTTTTCTTACCCATGACACAGCAGATTGAAGGTCTTCATAACACGTTACAAAATCACTTCCATCCGTTCGTGCTCTTTTGAGTCCTTTAAATCCTGCTGCAAATTCATAGGCATCCATTGCTCTCATTTCATCACCACTTGCAGAAATTCCCCAATCATTGTCTTGAACTAAATACAAAATAGGCAATTCCTTTAAAACCGCCATTTGAAGCGCTTCACTCACTTCCCCTTCTGTCATACTTCCGTCGCCAATACTGCACAATACAATTGGCGGTTCGATAGTATCTAGCAAACCCTGACTTTCTTTGTATTTTAAACCATGCGCCATCCCTGTTGCAGGAATTGCTTGCATACCAGTTGCACTACTTTGGTGTGGAATGGTTGGCATTCCTTCTCTTTTTAACGAAGGATGAGAATAATAGGTTCTACCACCAGAGAAGGGATCATCAGCCTTCGCTAATAATTGCAACATCAACTCGTAAGGCTGCATACCGATAGCCAAAAGCATACTTTCATCACGGTAATAAGGAGCTGCATAATCTATAAATTTCAACAAAAAACCTGCAGCTATTTGAATAGCTTCGTGTCCTTTGCTTGTGGAGTGAACATATTTTGTGATAGGTCGGTTCTCGTCATATATCGCAGCCATGCATCTGGCTTTCGACATTAGTAGATAAGCCTTAAGTAAAATCTCTTTTGTAACCATTATTGATAGGTGCAATGTTACGAAAAAATTAAAAAAAATCCTTAATACTATTGGATTAATTTCCCATTTAGGAAAACTTAAACCATCAAGAGAAATTGCCAACTACATTAAAAAAAACAGTTGATTAAATCATTGTCTTTTTAATATTTTTCATTACGTTCAAATTGGTCATTAAGAGTTAAGTAATGAATGGCTATAAACAAACGAATTCTTATGTCGGTTGTATCGTATTTTTTGTGAAGCATTAAAAGACTAGCGACCATTCCACCTGAAATATCACCACATCCTTTCAGCATTTCATCATATCTTTTTATTATACTGTATTCTTTTCCTAGAGATTCTAAAAAAACGACATATTTCCCATTTAAGTTAATGGATATTGATTTCAATGTATCTGACGAACCACATTTCCAACTTCTATGAAAACACCAAATTTGATTAAAAGTTGATGTATCAATTTCGTTGTACAAATTCAATTGTTTCCCAAATGGTATTTTGGTTTCAATAAACCCTGTTTTTTCAGCTTTTTCCAATCGGATAAAAAAACTCTCATAACAATTTTGCAAGTTTTCAATTGGTCTATTTTCTATTTCACTAATTTGATTTTCAAAAAAATCCAAGATTTTTTCCAAGTCATTAATTTCTTTTTCATTAAAGATAGATTGAATGGATGGATTATTTCCAAGTTTATCTCCTTTAGACGAACATGAAATCAAAGTAAGATTAAAAATTAACAGAATTAAATAGCTTATTTTCATTTTTTCTTTCTTGGGATTTAATATGGCAATTTACCTTAAAAATAATTTAACTTGTTGCTCAGTTTAAACACTTTTATGTTATTTATGCCATGGCCCTTAGTTAATAAGTAGTTGGAAACGACCATCCTGTGTATTTAAAACATAAAGATTTACTTTAAAATTACAGAGGGTTTTCTCGCAAAGGTTGCATTTCACGCGGGTAACAATCCAACCTCATGCTAAAAGATGTGAAACTATTAACTAGAGAGATTCTGAATAAATTTTGAGGACAAAATTTTCCAGAATGACTGTAACCTATTATCCATTCCCTATCATTCAAAGAAGCCAAGAATGGTGTCTCTAAATTTCAACTATCAACCATTAACTATCAACCATTAACTATTTCCCGATAGCTATCGGGACAATTAACCATGTTCTATGCTAAACTTTGTAATTTAGTAACCGAACGAGAGTGAATCGTTAAAACAGGTATTGTAGATGTGCTTACCAATTGTTGTGCATAGGTGCCCATAAAAAAACTATTTGTATTTTCTGTTTCCGTCATAATTGTTATTAAGTCACATTTATGCATTTGGGCAAATTTGATACAATCCTCGGCAACATTGTTACCATAACTTTCATCAAAGGTGGTTTTAATCCCTTCCTTGCTCAACAATTCTTCTACCTGATGAGCATATTTAGCTAACTTAACTCTAGACTCTTCTTTCATCACCTTAGAAACATTAAAAATCAACACATCTGCATCAAATGCTTTTGCAAATAATTTAACGTGATTGATTTTTTGTCTGGTTTCGTCACTGTCATCCAAAGGCAACATAATTTTGGAGAATCCAACAAAAGAGGACACATCACCCTGTAAAGTTAAAACAGGACAATGCGAAGTACTTACTACTTTGAAAGCATTGCTACCTACCCACAATTGTTGCCAACCAGAAACACCATAAGCACCCATAACAATTAAGTCAATACTTAATTCAACTTCGGCTTTGATAATTTCTTTGTGGATTTGCCCACTTCTTTCAATAAATGTAAACTGTGCATTTTCTGCGTTGCAAACTTCTCTGATTTGGTCAATAATATTTGACTCAGACAAAGACGTTACAACATGAATAATGTACAATTTAGAATTCAAAAGTTTTGAAATTGAGATTGCAGTTTTAAGAGCACCAATTGCGGATGGAGAATTGGCAAATGGCACGAGAATTTTGTTGATTGTAGCCATACTATTTTATTTATTTTTAACAAATTAAGCATATTTTTTCCTTAAAACCCAAATAAATCTTTATTTTATTTTCAAAAAACTGAGATTTAAGTGCTCATTTTCAGTCGAAATGTAATTTAATTGCCTTTACTTTGCCTTTTAAAATGGCAGGCATTTATATTCACATCCCCTTTTGTAAACAAGCGTGCATTTATTGTAATTTTTACTTCGAAAAAGGCAAAAAAAACCAATCACTATTGGTAGATGCCCTCGTTAAAGAAATAGAATTACGCAACAATGAAATCACAGAACCTATCAAAACACTTTATTTTGGAGGAGGCACTCCCTCCTATCTTGAATTTAACTATCTGGAACAAATAATAAAGTCGGTAAAAGCAAACTATGATTTAACTGAAATCGCTGAGGTTACACTAGAGGCTAATCCAGATGATATTAATTTAGAACGACTTAATCAATGGAAATCATTGGGGATAAACCGATTGAGTATAGGCGTTCAAAGCTTTTTCGATTCCCATCTCAAATGGATGAACAGGGCTCACAATAGCGAAGAGGCTGAATCTTCTATTAAAGAGGCCTTAAAACTCAACTTTGAAGTTAGTATTGATTTAATTTTTGGAATTCCCAATTCAACTCATGAACAATGGCTGAGCAATTTAAATAAAACTATTGCATTAGGGGTTCATCATATTTCATGTTATGGATTAACACTTGAACCAAACACACCTTGGGAAAAACTGATTAAAAGAGGACAATATCCAAGTTCCAATGATGATTTAAGTGCCGAACAATTTGAAATGGCAGATAGTATTCTTCAAGAAAACCTATATGAGCATTATGAAATCAGCAATTATGCATTAAGAGGCAAAAAAGCAAAGCACAACTCTTCCTATTGGGCTGGAGAACCATATATTGGCATTGGACCATCTGCCCATTCATACAATCTGATTACGCGTAGTTGGAATGTTTCTGACATTAAACAGTATATAGAATCCTTGACCATAAATAAACGACCGTTTGAAGAAGAACGATTGAGCAAAGAAAATAGAATCAATGAATACCTAATGACTAGCTTAAGAACGAGTGATGGCATTAATATTGAGAAATTGAATGAATTAGACATTCAAGTAGATGACCTAAAAAAACAATTAACCGAAGAAATAAAAAAAGACTTTGTCTTTTTAAATGACAAAGCCTTAAAATTAAGTCCTAAAGGAATGTTATATGCCGATGCTATAGCATCAAAACTGTTTGTTTAATATCTACTAAAAGAACTTCTGTATCTTTTGGAATTTGCATATTGGTTATAGTAACCTCCATTACTTGTGCGCTTGTATGCCATTAATGTTTCAAACATTATTGAGGCGTATACTTCTTCTATGGTTTCAGAAGGGCTGATCATTCTAAATTCTCTTTCAAACAACACCTTACTCAAATCTGTATTTAATTGTGTCGTATCGTTTGGCAATGATGAAGAGACATACAAATACCAATTTGGTTCTTCATCAACTTGAAATTTGTACATATAAACCAAACTTGTGTCTTTACCTAAAATAAGTGTTTGGGTTGATAAAAACTCAACCGTATCAATTTTATTATACTCACTTGATATGGCATATAACTCTGCTAATACGAAATCTTTTTGGTTAAGATACTCCTTAGGAAACTTATTTAACTTTTTAGCATGATGCAAAATGGAATATAATTCATTGCGTGTGTCTTTGTTTTTTGCCAATGCCATATAAACAGAATCGTGGAAATATAAATCATATTTAAGCAAAACAGGCATAAGGCTTAATCGCTTTGTATTATTGGTGATGGTTAAAATTTTATTTACAACTACTTTAAGAGGATTACTTTTATTATAAAGAGGAAGAGACAAATCAAGAATATCTGACAACAAATCGTAAGAATAAAAACCACCATCATCATAGCTTTCTCTATTGTTTTTTTCAGGAATTTTATACCCCATCATATTATAAAACGACCTCGTTTCATAGACATTTTCGGCATTATCATCCTTAGTCAAAGCTGCCATCATCCGCTTGTATTCAATTGTGGTTTCAAACACTAATCTGTCATGAATATTGGCATAATCTTTTTCATTGATAATTCCACTATCCTTCATTATAGACAACATTCTATAAGCGGTATTTCGGTATTCATAAATACTGGTTAAGGCAATTAATTCAGGCAATATTTGTTTGGTCAATTTTAATGAATCCGAAAAGGCATAAAGCATAGATTCCATTTCATCTTCATCATCCGAGATTGGCAAATCATTGGCAAGAATGGGTTTAATGGTTTGATAAGCAATACTGTTTTTTTGAGACGCTATTGCTTTTAAAATAACGATTTGTAAATAAGCAGTGTCTGAAAAGCGATTATACAATTTTTGCAAATAAGGAATTGTTATATCAGATGCGCTGTCAATTGCACTTAACTTTTCAATCAGTGAGGTTCTTATTGGGGCAGCATCTCCTTTCATAGAAATGGTATCAATGATGTTACACAAATCTTTAAAATCTTTTTTAGTAAACTCAATATCTTCTAAATAGCTGATACTTGACTTTCTTTTGATACTGTCTTTACTTACAAAATCCTGGATAAAACGGTAGCCTTTTTTCTCAAAAATATCTCCTTTACGAGCGGTATCAACAATTTCAAAAGTATTGATAAATGTATTTACAAAATCACTATTTCCTTTAATTGAGTCAGTGTAAGCTTCAACATAATAACGATTAATCCCACTCAAAGAATTAAGCACTTTGATGATGCGATGGGTGTTGGTATCAGTGTATGAAAACAAGCTGTATTTAACCCCATTCTTTTCAAAATAACTTTCTCCTGTTACTTTTAAAGAAGCTGTTTTTTTCCAAGAATTGTAGTACGCCGTTGGCAATTTACTTTGATTTTCATAGTACCCATATTGGTATCTTTTTACGGCTATAAAATCGTGGGTATTTTCAGGAATAAAATACATTTCATTGTAGGAACCTTGATAAAAATCTTTGCGTTTTTTTTCATCGTCATCAACAGGTTCATACCCATAGTAGTCATCATTAGAACTTTCCTTTACTAAACTTGGATTGATTGGGGTTTTTACTTTAAAATGCATTAAAGTATCAGAATATTCAAAATACTGATATTTGGGTCTTTGATTAAAAGAAATTGACTTGAAGAAAATATGGTTAAAATCGGCTTCTTGTGAAGGCCTTAGCACAAACATTAAGTATCTTGTTCCTACCAAAACAAAACGGGCCAGTATTTTATTTTTTAGTTTGTTTTCATAAGTTACATCCATGCCTTGGTAACCCTCTAATTGTATAAACTGTCTATTAATTGGTTTAAAATTATCAGTCGAAGCAAATCCTAAAGACATTACATGTAATTCGAACGTATCTTCTTCCAAATAATTTTGATTAACAACTTCCAATTGTTTAATAAGATAGGTATTTCCTGTGTTTTTTTCATAAACCAAATGTTCATAGGATGGGTCAGCTTTATTAATTGAAGCAAACTTAGTCGCTTTGTTATAAACAGGGAGTTGTATATTAAAAACACTATCAGGACTACTTGTAGGGTTCCAATTCAGATTTTGGCCTTCATTAATTTTCAATGAATTAAAGAAATTATTAGCATCCTTAGAAATCGCAAAATTCTTTTTCCCTGACAATCTAACTATGTAGATATTGAATGGTGAAGCAAGAATGTGAAAACGATTCAAATCACCTGTTTTCAGTTTAGTTACTATTTCAATCCCTTTAAAACCGTTGGACATAATGGCCCTTCTGTTGGTTATTTCACCAGGAATATTTTCGAAAATCATCGTATCGATTTCTTCTAAAATATCTTCAGGAGATTTTCCAGAGAAGATTGCATTCGATTTTATTTTTTCGATTTGAAAATAGTGACTATTGGCCAAATCGGGAGAAAGGTATGTTGTAAAATAGTTGTTGTCATTAATTTGTGACAATCTTGAAGGCAAAGAGGCAGAAATTAAGCCATCGTCTGAAGTAAAAGTATTGTATTTATGGACGTAGTTTTTCTCTTCAAACTTTTTAGCCATTTTGCTTTTTTCCTTTGCGATACTTTGCACAGCTCTAACTTTATATCCTTGCGCTATCAGCATATTTAGTACTCCTTTTTCACCCGGCAAGTGGGCACAACCAACACCAGTAAACAAGACTTTACCTAGCTTCATTATAGAATCCATTCGACGAACCATATTTGCATTACGTTTGTAAAGCATGTATTCCAAATAGTGTTCACTTTCGGTCATTCTATCAATAGAATCAATCATGTAAATATCCCCTTTACGATAGGCATCTCCCATTTGTTGTCTCAGTTGATAAGTACTTCTTTTGAATTTCTTTTTAGGTTTTGCATCCTTAGGTTCTTTGGCTGCTATTTTCACTAATTCACGGCTTTCTTCAAACCCTTCAACACCTGTAAAATCCTTACCCATTTTTTTGGCCAATTGGTATATGTATAAATCGAGCCAAGCATCTTCTTCAAAATCATCTTGATCACCTCTTTTAAGTAAATAATTAACTTCACGGGCTTCGGCGCTCAATTTCTTTGCTATCAATTTTTTGTTATAGCTACTTAATCCAAAAGTATAGAGATTAAGAAAACCATAAGTACTTTTTTGTTCAACTTTATTAACTTCAGAGGCCTCTTCATCATCGGTAATCCATTTGTGAATGACACTGTCTAGATTTTGTTCCAAAGCAACAACATCAGACTTAGAAAGGGCAATGTAAAAGGAATCGCCTAAGTGAAAGGCAATTTTCTGACTTACGTGCATAGTGCCATAGACATAACTTGGCTTTTTAAGCCCATTGCCAGTAATTTGCCATAAAAGGCCTTTTTGATTATTAAGTTGAGCGTAGCTCATGTTAGAAACAATCAATAGAGAGATAAAGATGAAGAGTTTTTTTAACATAACAGAAGTTCAAAGATAAGCTTAGAAATAAAGAAAACGAAAAAAGGGATGAAAAAATTTCATCCCTTTTTTTAAAAAGTTGTATTGAAAATCAATTATTCAGCAACAACATCCACATCGATAGATTTGGTAACCTCTTTGTGAAGATTGATATTTGCTTTGTATTCACCAATTGTTTTAGGCTCTTCAGTAAAAACAATTTTTCTTCTATCAACTTCAATTCCCATGTCTTTAAGAGCATTAGAAACTTGTAGAGTTGTGATAGAACCGAAGATTTTTCCACTTGTTCCTGTTTTAGCTTTAAGAATCACTTTGATTCCTTCAAGTTTTACAGAAAGAGCTTCAGCATCTTTTTTGATTTTTTCTTGTTTGAATGCACGTTGTTTAACATCTTCTGCTAACATTTTAAGTGCAGACGAAGTAGCTAATTTAGCCATTCCTTGTGGAATTAAGTAATTTCTTCCATATCCTGGACGAACACTAACAACATCATCTTTATGTCCAAGATTTCTAACATCTTGGGTTAAAATTAATTTCATGTTTGACATTTTTTAATCCTCCTTTTTTAAAATTATTTTAAACCGTCAGCTACATAAGGTAAAATAGCCATAAAACGAGCACGTTTAACTGCAGTAGATACTTTTCTTTGGTATTTATCTGAAGTTCCGGTGATTCTTCCTGGAAGAATTTTACCTTGTTCGTTCATAAATTTCAATAAGAAATTAGCGTCTTTGTAGTCTACATACTTAATATTGTGTTTTTTGAAACGACAATATTTCTTTTTTATAACGGTTGGTTGTGTGTTGAAACCGAAAGTTTCTTGTGATGCTTGCTTACTCATACTTTAGCGTCCTCCTTTACGATTTTTGGAGCTGGTGCAATTTCTCCTTTTTGTTTACGTTCATTAAACAATACACCGTGTTTGTCTAATTTGGTGTTTAAAAATCTTAAAACTCGCTCATCTCTACGATAAACTGTTTCAAGATTAGCGATGAATTCAGGATTTGCCTGAAATTCAAAGAAATGATAGAAGCCGGTTGATTTCTTTTTAATCGGATAAGCTAATTTGGTCAAACCCCAATTGGTTTCATGTACCATTTTGCCTCCGTGCTCCGCAACCAACTGTCTGTAGCTTTTAACCGCTTCTTGCATTTGCGCTTCAGACAGTACGGGTGTTAAAATGATTGCAGATTCATAGTTAACTAAACTCATACTTTTTTGTATATTTATTTTTTTAAGGGCTGCAAAGATAATCAATTAATCTTAAAAACCAAACCTTACTTTAACTCTCTGCAAATTGTACTATTTAACCCTATTTCCGTATTTGTTTCACCCTGTATTCAAACCAAAAGAGTGTATTTTTGTTATTAAATTAAACATGCTAAAAATAAGAATGGGCGGTGTGCCCGAACACTTTAATTTACCTATAATTCTTGCTAATGAATTTGGCTTATTCAAAAACAAAAATATTGAGCTCGAATGGCACTATTTCCCTGCTGGAACTGGCGCAATGACTAAAGCAATCGCTAATAATGAGATTGATATTGCCGTTGGACTAACTGAAGGTGTAGTTGCAGCAATTATTAATGGACTTGAAGCAAAAATCATAAAACAATACATTAGCTCTCCACTAATTTGGGGCATCCATACAGGCTGTAACTCCAATTTGAAAACTATTGGCGAATGTGAAGGTAAGAAATATGCCATTAGTAGATTAGGAAGTGGAAGCCATTTAATGGCACTTATTGATGCCGAAATCAGGGGTAAATCTATTCAAGATAATGACTTTGCCTTAGTTGAAAATTTAGATGGTGCGCTACTCTCTTTAAAACAAAACGATTCTCAGGTGTTTTTTTGGGAGAAATACACCACTAAACCTTGTGTAGACGATGGTCAGCTAAAAAGAATTGGTGAATTTATTACGCCTTGGTCCTGCTTTCAAATGATTGCTAGCAATGATTTAATCAAAAATCATTCGCCAGAAATTAAAGCACTAAATCAAGTCATCAATTTTTCGGCCAAACAATTCATGAAAGCCCCTAACAGCATTGAAGAAGTACATCATCGATTTAACCTTAAACTTGAAGATAGTTACGATTGGTTTTATAGTACTGAATGGACAAGCGACCAGAATGTGAGTGAAAAAATGCTTGAAAATGTCATGTATTCACTCAAAAAAATAAATACTATAAAAAGTGAAGTAAACCCCGAACTATTAGTAGCTCCTAATCTGGTTAAACTTATATAACTCTACTTAATTATTTGAAAGTCAATAACAACAAAGTTATTCCTTTTATAAAAAAAAGGCCTTAACTTTCGTTAAGACCTTTTAGAAAGTGATTAATTTATCTAATTAACAATACTTGTTGTAAGCATTCTTTAAATTTTCAGCGACTTGGTCAGCGGTGTGACCTTCCACTTCTAACCTTTGGATAAAATGGACCAATTTACCGTCTTTGAATATAGCGGCAGAAGGAGAAGATGGAGGAAATGGCAACATATATTCTCTAGCTTTTGAAACAGCTTCGGTATCTTGACCAGCAAAAACAGTAAATAGATTATCAGGTTTTTTGTCATTGTTAAGGGACCTAACAATACCTGGACGGGCAGAACCAGCAGCGCATCCGCACACTGAATTCACAACGACTAAACTCACCCCAGTTGCTGAGCTCAAATGAGCATCGACCTCTTCGGGGGTTTTTAATTCAGTAAAACCATTATTGGTTAACTCGGCTCTCATTGGAGCAACTAACATTTCTGGATATGGCATATATTATTTTATTAATGATTGTTTTGTTTTTTATTTGTATTAATGCTGCTTCGCGGTTGATTTTTTTAATTTTTGTTCCGATAGCTATCGGAATGATTTTATATTGTTTTGTGGTTGATTTTTTAATTGCTATTCTACATAATTGTTTCAAAAAACTATTAACCATTAACCCTTAACTATTTCCCGATAGCTATCGGGACTATCAACCTTTAACACGGCACAAATATAATTTGTTTGAATGAATTTACAAAAATGGTTACTTTTGCAGCCACAAATACGTCAAAAAAATACAATCATGAGCAAAGGACCAGTTTCACATTTTATTGAACACCATTACAGACATTTTAACGCAGCAGCATTAATGGATGCCGCCAAAGGATATGAAACCTTTTTAAATGAAGGCGGAAAAATGATGATTACTCTAGCTGGTGCCATGAGTACCGCTGAACTTGGACTATCCTTAGCCGAAATGATTAGACAAGACAAAGTGGCTATCATCAGTTGTACTGGTGCAAATTTAGAAGAGGATATCATGAATTTGGTAGCCCACAGCCATTACAAACGTGTTCCGAACTACCGCGACTTAAGTCCGCAAGACGAGTGGGATTTATTGGAAAACCATTATAACAGAGTAACAGACACTTGTATTCCTGAAGAAGAAGCATTCAGAAGATTACAAAAACACATTCATCAACTTTGGAAAGACGCAGATGACAAAGGGGAACGCTATTTTCCGCATGAATACATGTATAAAATGTTATTGAGTGGCGTTTTAGAACAATATTACGAAATAGATCCAAAAAACAGTTGGATGCTAGCAGCAGCAGAAAAAAACATTCCGATTGTCGTTCCAGGTTGGGAAGACAGCACCATGGGAAATATTTTTGCCAGTTATGTTATTAAAAACGAAATGAAAGCTTCCACAATGAAAAGTGGTATTGAATACATGGTTTGGTTGGCCGATTGGTATAGAAACAACAGTTCAGGCAAAGGTGTAGGATTCTTTCAAATTGGTGGAGGTATCGCAGGTGACTTCCCTATTTGCGTGGTGCCAATGATGTACCAAGATTTAGAATGGCATGACGTTCCATTTTGGGGCTATTTCTGTCAAATTTCTGATTCAACAACAAGTTATGGCTCATACTCAGGGGCAGTACCAAACGAAAAAATCACTTGGGGTAAATTAGACATCCACACGCCTAAATTCATTGTGGAAAGTGATGCAACTATTGTATCTCCATTGATTTTTGCTTGGATATTGGGTTGGTAAGAAATTAAAATAACTAAAAAATATTAAGCTTATTTTTTAGTTATTTATTAAAACTATAATCTACCATTATATAGGTGGTGTATTTATAGCTTTTAATTTCATTACCTACTTTAACATTGCTTATAGTTACTTCATATTCTCTATCTTCATTTTCATAATAATCATCCACTTGAATATCTTCAATTATATTCCAAAAAATACTTCTATCGGTGGTATGAGTGGTTAAATTCCTATTACGTATTTTAACTTCTAAATCTACCATAGGTAATTTTTTAATATCTTTGGTTTTGCCTTTTGAAAAATCACGTGTTTTTACACTAACTGAAGCATCTTCAAAATCAGCATTTAGCATAGTAAAACTCCAAACACCACTTGGATTCATAATTTCATTTATAACAAAGCCTTTAGGAGGCCATGCTACATATTCAGGTGTAGAAATAGCCGTATTTTCAGTCCCTTCTCCTGTAACTTTTATGCCAAAATATGTCCTTAACTGACCATATCCTATTTTATTGAGTCTTGGGTAAAGCACCCAAATTCTATTAACTAAATCACTTATGCTACCTACACTATTATTAATAAAGTGCGGCACAGGGCTACTTACATTGGTATTATAACTACTTGAAGAAATTACATTACCCCATGCGTTTGCGGCATCTTGACTGTAACATTTTAATCCCGGATGTATTCTGATTGAGTCCTTATTGGAAATTGCCGTTAATAAAAAAGCTTGGGTTTGATCATTAAAAAGACTATCTAAACTAACTGGCTCACAACCTGCAAGTTTTCTGTAATAATTAAATTGTGTAATTAGTTTTGTATATACATCAGGAGCTAAAAACCCTTTTTGACAATCGCCACTTGGAACCTCTGCTTCATAAAAATATATTTCATTAGTTCTTTTAATGTTATACCAGTCATCAATCACTTGCTGCCTTTCTTTGTTTTGCGCCTCGTCAAATCTTTCTTTTTTACATGACAAAAGTGAGAAAACAAAACCTAAACCTATTATTATTTTTGAAATTTTCATTGTTTTATAATTTTATAAAGATGTGTAGTATTATTAGTTGTAATTTTTAGTATATAAATTCCATTGATTAAACCAGAAACATCTATTTCGTTTAAATGATAGTTGATTGATAAAGTTTGTTTTACACCTAAAGAATTATAAACCTCAACACTTTCAAAATCACTAAGCCTATAATCTGCAATTTTTAATTGACTATTTACTGGGTTGGGGTGAAAATTTAAATTACTATAATTAAAATAATCTTTAGTTGATAAATTTTTTCTATCTTGCTTCCATCCCTCTTTGGCGCGGGCTACGTAATGTTGTATTGGCAAATAATAACAATCCATTTTTAATTTAAAATTCCCAAACTCAGCTTCATTATATAAAAAACCACTAATCCAAAATCGATTTGTATTATCAATTTTAAATAATCCAATATCGTTGGTTTGCTCTATTAAATTGGTAGGAATTATTTTAGTGTTTGTTATATTCCCTGTTGCAGAATCTAATTTTATTAAATATACATTGCTTGGATTTTCCGTTTGATTAGGATAAATTTTCCCTAGACTATTATCTATGATATATAAAGTTTTAGGCAATACTTTTAACCAAGGATTACCATTAGAATCAATATCAAAAGCTACATTATCTCTAGAATAATGCACCCATTTTCTATTTAAATTTTTATCTAATTTTAGTACATAAAACAACTCCTCATAGATAGGATTTCTATTTATATTATAGAAAAAATAATAGTGGTTTCCATTTTTATCCCTTTTGTAATCAGAAATCTCAAATTGAGAAAAAATTGAACCAAGTTGAGAAAAATTGCCTTCGTTCACAACTTTGTTTAAATTTACATCAAACTCAGCCAATAAATCAGAAATAAACCTTTGTTTTTTTGAATCAAAGTACAATATTCTTACTGAATTTGCTAGTTTACTATTGGTTATTGTATCATTTTGTGCATCAAAATTAAAAAAAGAAATATCATAATTACCTGGATTATATTCTGAAATTGCAGAAGCTTTAAAAATACCCGAACTTGAAGAACTAAAAATAGGTTTTTCCATATAATACCCACCCAATAATTTACTAAAACTTGCATCTTCATTAAAACAAAGCATCATTTTAGGTATAACTGTTGGATTTATCCGTGTATTAATATCTATTTTATTCAAATAAAAATAACTCAATGAATTCATGGTTAAATAAAATTTACCTGAATATGGATTAACTGCCAAATCGACCTTGTGATTTAATGACCCCAAATCTATTCCATCGGTTCCAACACTAACAGACCACTCAATTTTATCTTGAGCATTAATTTTGTATATATAAAGATATGTATGAGTAGATAGTGTATAAGCTTCTACACTATCATTGTTACCTATTTTATATTTAGCATCAAAATATTGAATAGGGAAATTCCCCATTACATATGTATTACCAAAATTATCAAACTCAATAGCTAATGGTTTTAAAACACCTGAACCAATATCATTGTATGTAAAAGGGTATGTACGTGGTATATTGGAACAAGTTCCAGTATTGATGGCATAATCCCAATGGTAAGATTGTGCATTAGCTTGTTTCCCTAGTAAAACCAGAATTATAAATACTATTTTTCTCATATTGCTTTACTAATTAAATAAGCTCCATTTTCATCAAACAAAACTTGCCATATTTTACCATTACTGTAATAAACTGTTGTACCGGTACTTCCCACTTTTATACTTGGAGAAGCGACAAAGGTTTTGGAATTATTGGCAATTAAATAAATACCATCTTTTTCCATTGAAAGAAGTTGCCCAGGCCTGTCTTCCAATAAAATGATGTTTTTAATCCCAACTAAGTCTATTTGTTCATACATACTTTCATTATCACTAGTAAGTGTGTAATTTTCTAAATTTATTTTAAAAAAACGGTGCTTTTTGTTATTTAAACCCAAAAACACATAAAGATAATTATTGTCAGAAAAAAATTTGCTTAAAATTACTTCATTTTGACTGTTACTATTGGTGAATTGACTTAAATCAAAAATATTTTTAATTACAACAGGCCTAACCAAAACATCTTGTGCACTAATTTTTTGAAGCACATTTTTATTGGTACTTTCAGAAATCGTTAATAAATTATCTGTATTATTTACACTTAACATGACCAATTCTTTACCCTTTGGAGCTGCTGCAAAACTAGAGTTATAGATAGGTATACTTTCATTAAACTGCTGAGTGTAACCTCCACTTACAAATGGATGTTTAGGGTTTGCTTTCCCTATCCTAAACAACGAAGAAACATTTTCATTCGGAGCAAATTCACTGATACTATTTTGAATCGTTTTTACATTAAAATATTTAAATTTATAAAACAGCCTTCCACCTCCAGGTTCATATCTTTGTTCATACATAGCAAACAAATCATTTTCACCCAACCCTTTAGAATAAACATCCAAAAGAGTGCTAGGAATTGCTCTATTTAAATAATCAAGAGAATATTCAGTAAGTTTAACTTTTCTTACAATATGTTCATCATTATGATAAGCTCTCCAACGAACATTAACAAATTGCAAATCTTGAAAATTAAAAATTGTAGAATATAAAATATCAATTCCCTCTGAATGCTCTTTTACCAAATCAAGTGACCTTATACCACTAGTATAAGTATGAAATTCTGGCGTATGCTTAACCAATTCCCAACCATTTTTGGAAGTCATAGGGTTGGGAATTTCAGTCTGCTCCTTTCCTTTATCATCTTTTTTACACCCAAATTGTAATAAAAAAATGGCACAAATAACTATTTTTAGTTTTATAAGTTTCACTCTCTTATAATTCATTTCTTAAAGGGACATTTACGAATTTACCAACAATAAAACTATCATTTATATTGTCTTTATCAAATTGAACTCTAATTTTAAAATTTCCAGAGATTTGGTTGTTACTCATATTTGTAATTTCCAATTCACTGTCATGACCAATTAGTCCTGTTTTCTCTGGATCCCGATATTTCCATGAAGACGAAAATTTAAATTTAAATTCACTACAATTTGTAGATAAGCTTGAATACTTGCCTTTATTCTCGCCAATTAAGTTTAGTGATAGTATGATATCATTATTGTAAAAGTACAATTGCATCCCAGCCGCTTTAGAGGGTGTTGTTCCATTTGATAAACACTCTTGAGCAACTAGTTTAGTATATTCTGTACTTACATACAATTCTTTAGTTTTACCTCCATAGGTAAAAGAGTTGGATAGAGATTCAGATTCTTCTTCTTTTTTGCAAGAGTTTAGGGTAAAAGAAAATAGAATTAATAATATAAATGGTGATTTACCATTAATTAATGATAGTTTCATGTTACGAAAATGCAATATTTTCTAAACCGACAAAATAACTCAAATGAGTTATAAATTAAAAACTCAATTTATTAATATATAATTCTTTTTTAGTAAGTCAGATTCAACTTTTTTACCCTCTTCTTTTCAATTCAATATTGATTAAATTCAGTTCGCGACCGGCTTGCCCTTTTACCGAACTGTTTTCTTGTGCCCTTCTGCTTAAGTATGGCAATACTGCTTTTACAGGACCATAAGGCACATATTTAGCAACCCTGTAACCCCCTTTTGCTAAGTTGTAAGAGATATGATCGCTCATCCCTAGTAATTGAGCAAAGAAAACATTAGGATGTTGACTTGAAAGTCCTTTTTCGGTTAATAAATTAGCTAGATACAAAGAACTTTGCTCATTGTGAGTCCCTGCACAAATACTAATTCTATCAATGTGTTCAACACAAAATTTTAAGGCTTCGTTGTATTCCTTGTCTGTATTCTCTTTATTGGCATGAATGGGAGAAACATATCCCATTTTTAAAGCACGCTCACGTTCCTTTTCCATATAGGCACCACGAACTAACTTAAATCCTAAAAAATAATCCGTTGTACTTAATATTGACTGAAGTTGTGAAACTCTACCCGTTCTGTAACATTGAATAGTATTGTAAATAATGGCCGACTCTTTATTGTATTTTGCCATCATTTGATACGTTAAATCATCTATTACATCTTGAATCCAAGAATCCTCGGCATCTACAAATAAACGTACTTTGTTTTGATATGCTTTTTCGCAAATTCGCTCAAACCTTGACTTAACCCTATCAAACTCCTCTTTTTCCACATCAGTTAGTTGCTCATTCGCATTCACTTTTGTTAACAATTCCATTCTGGCAATACCTGTCGTTTTGAAAACCGAAAAGGGGATTTCATTTCTAAATTTTGCTGCCATTGCAATGGTATCGATAACTTCGTTCATCGTTTCATCAAACACCTTTTCAGACTCCTCCCCTTCAACGGAATAATCCAAAATCGTCCCAATATTCGATTTGCTTAACACTTGAACTGTTTTTTGGCAGTCCTGAATACTTTCTCCACCACAAAATTGGGCAAACAAAGTATGGCGAATTAAACTTTTGACAGGTGGTAAAATATCAATAAATAAGTTGGCTATTTTAGGACCTTGTTTGATGATAAAAGGGTAACTAAAACTTTGAAACAGTAATCGTGCTTTTTTTAATTCAGCATTAGATTTGTGTGCAAAGGCAATTTCGGTGTTGTTGAAATCCAAATTGGGCATTTGATTTTAAAGTAAGTGCAAATGTAAAATGAATTTATCAATCAAAAAGGTTCTTTGCAAGTTATTTTCACAAGTTCTTGTTTTATAGGATGAATAAATTCAATTTGGTAAGCGTGCAAACAGATTGACTTGTTTTTTAGCGCTTGTGGAGCTCCATATTTTAAATCGCCCACAATTGGACATTTTATTGAAGCTAACATCGCTCTGATTTGATGAAAACGTCCTGTAATGGGATACACTTCCAAAAGCGATTGCGTTCCTTTTTTTTCTAACAACTGATAAGACAACATTGATTCTTTACTATTGTCTACTTCTTTCATAAACACATCCGCTTTTAATGTTTTATTGTTTTTTCTTAAAAAGGCTTTTAATTCTTTCTTTTCTTCAACGGGGTGACCATTTACTAGAGCTCGGTATGTTTTTTTTATTGCATCTTCTCTAAACAGTTCATTCATTTTAGACAAGGCTTTACTTGTTTTTGCAAGCACAACAACACCACTTACAGGTCTGTCAATTCGATGAATAACCCCACAAAAAACATTCCCTGGCTTTTGGTCACGTTCTTTTATAAATGCTTTTACCAAATCTGAAAGTGGCACATCGCCTGTTTGGTCGCCTTGCACCAAAACGCCCGAAGGTTTAAAAATGGCAATCAAATGATTGTCCTCATAAAGAATATGATCTTGTATTCTAAAAGGAATAGTAGGTTTCAATGTTGGCAAAAATAATGCTATTAAAGGAACTCTTTATATTTGATTTTCAAACAAAGTTAAATCAATATTTAAAAGATTTCCCCTGACGATTGAGTAATACAATAGCCTGATTCCATGAGGGAAATTCATTGGCATCTATCGTTAATATTTTAATTTCTTTGGCAATACTTTGGCTTAACTTCATTGCAGACAAATGAGCCCCACTGTGTGCAAAATCTTTCATTTCTTGCTCCGAATTCCATAGCGTCATGGTGTAATGGGTGGTCCAAATTCCTTTTTTCTTAAACCCTTTACATTGAGAGCTTCGCAATTGTTTTAGTATTAACAAAGCTTGCTTAGACAAAATAAAAAACTTTAGAATTCCTTTTAACTCAATACTTGTTATGGTTAGTTTCATCTTGTTTTAAAGACGCAAAACTATCATTTTAAAGCGATTAATAAAAAAATAGTATATAAATAATTGGGAATTAGAGTATATGATTGATAAATCTTTCTCGCTCACATTTTAACGTTCTAGCTCGCATCTTGCGAGTTATTTATTATACCGCCTCTGGCGAATATAATAAATGCATATTCATTTTTTAAAAATGAATATATTTGTGGTTGAATGTTTTTGGATAAACAAAGAAATGGCAAAAGTAAATGAGCAAGAATAGATAAATCAATAAAACACGAGAAATATGAAGATATATACAGGAGATGCCAGAGGCAAAGTAAGAGTTTACTCGCAAGATGCGAGCGAAAGCGGAAATATTGCAGAAGATAATGCAACAACTGACCCAAATTACAAAGGCGTTTCAGGCGTTAAGAAAGGTACAAATAGATTAATAACTTCAACATTATAATAAAATGAAATACACATTAATAACTATTTTACTTTTACTCTGTTTTTCAACTAAAGCACAATATCAAATAAAAGAAAAACAAATTACTTTGAATGAAATCGAAGTTTTTAATCAAGATAATTATCAATTTTTTGTTTCCGCGATATTTAATAAAATAACTAATGGAGAAATTATTGCCTATAAAGATTCATTATTATTACATAAAATTAACCATGATTCAGTAAGAATAGTAAAAAAAGATAGTTTAATTACAGGATATATAAATGTCTTTTTGATTGAAAATTATATAGTTAAAAATAATTATGTGAAACTCTTAGTGCTTAAATCTTTTGATGATGAATTTCCAGATGTCTTTTGTTATATAAACTCAAAAGATTTTTATACTCAAATGAAGAAGCAATATTTTATTAAGTTATTTTTTGAAAAAAACAATGATCTAAGCCGTAAAAGCTATGAAATATTTACAAATAACATTTTAAATTCAATTTTAAATAAAATTTCATTGCATTTAAAAAAAAACTTGCAATTTGATAGTATATTTTATCCTTATTATCAAAAACCTGAGGGAGTTTATTTTTTTTATAAAAAAAATCTGGGGAGTTCTATAAGAATTAAAATTCATGAAATTTCTCTATTTGGTAGCAATAATATCAGATTTTTTATTATTAGAAGATTTAGTCTAAGTGATTTAAATAAATTATTAACTAAAGATGAAATATTATATTTGAAATTTATTTTTAACGAAAGCATATAGCCTTTTCGCCCCCGCTCTCGCTCGCATCTTGCGAGCGATCTATCTACCGCCTCTGGCGTTTATAATAAATGCTTATTCATCATTTAAAAATGAATAAATTTGTGGCTTGATTGTTAATCTTGTAATAACAAAACAACAGAAATATGAAAACACATCAAAGAGATGCAGGAGTTAAAGAGGTTTTTAACTCGCAAGATGCGAGGGAGTAAGGAGTTATTATGAAAAGTAATTTATTTAAAATTTTATTAATTCCATATTTCTTAATTTTTTATATTATTAGAGGTATCCTTATAAAAAAAGGATATTCAAATCAGTTTTTTTATAAAGAATTTAAAAAACTATTTGAAAGTTACAGTTTTGAAGAACCATTATTAGAAAATTTATTCTTGATATTAATCTTATCTGTTGCAGCATTTTGTATTTTTATTGTAATTAAAAAAATCGCCCTTAACGTAAGAAAACTAATTTTTATTTTTTCCATATTCCATCTGCTGTTAAATGAAATTATTTTAATTTTCATTGTTTTCATCATGACTAAAAAACTAAATTTTAATTCTCATGATAATGATGAAAGTATTTTAATAGGGTATAGTGCTTTATTGGGTTTATTAATTTCAAATTTAATATTGGCAATATCCATAGATTATAAAAAGAAAAAAGCCAATAAACGAAACGTCTCACATCTTGCGAGTGATTTGTAACTCTGCCTCTGGTGTTATTAATAAATGTAAAATGAACTTGAAAAATAAATACATTTGTATCTGATTGTTAATCTTGAAATAATAAAACAACTGAATTATGGAAACACATCAAAGAAATACAGGAGGTAAAGAGGCTTTTAACTCCCAAGATGTGAGGGAGAATGGGGTTGAAATTTTAAAAAAAGGCTATTTTTATTTGTATTATGTTATATTAAAAGTATGGAGTAAAGAAAAGAATCCCGTATTTTCCAAGAACTTTCAAGCAGACATTTGTTTAATTTTTCTCAAGGGTTGTTTTTCTTTCTCTTTATTCAACTATATACAAATTGGTTTTGATATTAAATTTAATCTTTCCCCTTTTGCACCAATGGGATTTTTAGTTTTCATTCTGATAGTTGGTTCAACAATTTACATATTTAACTTTTCAAGTAAATATAAATTTTATATAAAAGAATTTGAAAATTGGTCAAAAAAAAAGAATCTAATTGGATCTTCTATCGTTTGGTTAACAATCCTAATTATTTTTTTAAATTTAATTTTTTCAGTAGAATTATTGAAAAGATTTAATTAATAAGTATCTCTCCGCTCATGCTCGCATCTTGAGAGTGAGAGAGCAAACCGCCTCTGGCGTTTATAATAAATGCTTATTCATCATTTAAAAATGAATAAATTTGTAACTTGATTGTTAATCTTGTAATAACAAAACAACAGAAATATGAAAACACATCAAAGAGATACAGGAGGTAAAGGGGTTTTTAACTCGCAAGATGCGAGGGAGAATGGGGTTGAAATTGACGGATTTTTAGACTGCTATAATAATATAAAAATAGTCTTCTTAATAGTTATCATATTGATTATTATATACATTAATGTTATAAAATAAGACCTTCAGTATTTGTTATAAAGATGTAGCAAAAACAGCAATTGTAAAGACAATAAAAAAACCTCCATTATGAGGTTTTTGAAGGGGTGGGCCTCCCGATAAAAATCGGGATAAATTCGAATCGTCCCGATAGTTATCGGGACAGCCACCCACTGTTCTCCCGATAGATATCGGGACTTATCGGGAGAGTCAGTTGCATCTTGTCACAAAGTATTATTAAATACCTTTTCTACTAATTCAGAATACTTTTTAAGATTCTCTATATAAACCCTACTCTTCATCGATTTAATTTTACGTTCAATTCTTATTGCATGAGCGTAATCTTGGGTTTCTATTTTTAAATATAAAATCCAATCATTCGCATTTGATGTAAATGTTTTTGAACCATAAAAACCAGTATTATGATTTAATTATACGTCCGTCTAAACTCTCTTGACATGCTCCTACATAATATTTGTTGAGCGTTTCTGAATACAATATGTATGCACAAATTTCTTTCATAAAAATAGCAAATAAAAAAACCTCCTAATCGGAGGTTTTTTTTAAAGGGTGGGCCCTGCTGGAATCGAACCAGCCACCCACTGATTATGAGTCAGTTGCTCTAACCGAATGAGCTAAGGGCCCCAACATTTGACATTTTTTATTGGTTGTCGAACCATGTATCCACTGTCCCGATAGCTATCGGGAGAGTCAGTTGCTCTAACCGTCACGCTGTAAGGCGTGAGAGCTAAGGGCCCCAACATTTTTAACAAATCTACAACTTGTTAACGGGACTGCAAAAGTAAGAAGTTCTCTTTTAATTTACAAAAAAGATTTATTCTTTATTTCTTCCTAAAATTTTGTCCCAAAAACTCCTGTTGTCTTCTTCTGTATTGCTTGGCTTATCTCGCTTTTCTAGAACTCCATTTGGACTGTAATATTTCCATGTCCCTGTTTTTACGCCTTTTTTGTATTGCCCTTTTACTTTTACTATGCCATTTTCATAATATTCAATGTAGGCACCATCCATCAGTTTCCCTTCCATTTCAACGGAGGTTTTTACTTGACCACTTTCATAATAAGTATTACTCATATTGTCTTGAAAATTGCTAACTATAAACAAATCGAGTGCACTTAGTGTATCTTGAAATAAATCTATTGAAGCGGTATCAATAGGTTGAATTGGCAATTCTTCTAACTTTTCCCATTTTCTGTAATCCGCACAAAAAACAGTTCTCATTACATCACCATCTCCGGAGAGTGATAAACCAATTTGTTGAAACGATCTTATGTAATTTTGATTCTTTTTGGAACTCTCCCAACTTTCTTTATTCAATAAGCCTTTAAAATTACCAAAATGCCTGTCTGGTCTTACATAAGCAAGTACACTTATTTTTTCGGGCATTTGTCCTCTAAATGCTCTGAAATCCTCTTTATTTGACAATGTTTTTTGTTCTATAAAATCATCTATGGTCATTAATAAGGTTTTGGGATCATCGCTCAAAACCACAAAATCTCCTAAAAAAGTATAATATGGCTTTTCTATCTTCTCAAACATATTTCCAAGTATTGTTTTGAATAAGCCTTTTACTTCCAAATACTTTATTGGATAGTTTTTGTAGTTTAACTCTTTAAACTTTAAAGGAGTTCTTTTTCTAATTTGTTTTTCTATATAAGCCAATTGTTCTGTTGCTAGAGCAATATCTTTGGCTTTTATGGCCATTACATTTTTTACTTTGTTACCTATCAAAACATCGGTTTCATACTGCGCAATTCCAATTTCACTTCCCATCCAATCAAAGAGCTGTTCTTGTAAACTAATTTTCAAGAATTTCTCCAACTTTTTTACCGCTTCATCTTGTTTTGCATAGGCCTCTGCATCTGCCTTTAATACTTTTTCAAAATTTGAATAAAAGGTTTTAAAATCAGTAAAGCCTAGCGAAAACAAAAACGAGGTTTTTTCAGAAAATATCGACTCAATCTCGCTGTTTGACTTGCCTGAAACAGACAATGCTTGAAGGGTTGAACTTAAACTGTCATTAACCATTGTTGACCCATCTGCTAAAACTAAGTTATCTTTCAGGTTAATGTCAAACCCTGTATAATGTAGCGAAGTAAACAATGATTTCAAATCACTTACATCTTCCATATACACCCCCATGTATTGATGCAATGTTTTATAGTTAACAAATATTCTACACAAGCCTTCCTGACTGGTTAATCTATCAATTTCATCAAACCTTGCTTGGGTTCCTAACTGAGAGGCAGGCAATTGAGACGTTGTAACAACCTTTTCTATAAGGCCTTTGTTGTATGAGCAAACCAAATAGTTATTTACGAAGCAGATTGATAACACTTCTCTTGTTTGTGGGTCAAGAAACTCATTAACTTCTACATCGCCCACTTTTTTCACGGTTTGTGAAAATCCGAATTGTTTTATCACATTAACCAAAGAAGCTTTAATCATCGATGACTTAGAAGCCTCTTGCATGTCTGCATAGTAAACAAAATCATAATCTTTGGCTTTAGTCATGTGAATTGAAATCAGCAAATGCCTTTGACCAAGCAGTCCGAACACTTGTTGATTCGATTTAATTACTTCATCTAAAACATCTGCATTGCGGGTAATTTCAGCAAAAGGAGGAAATGTTTTTAAACCACTCCACATTTCAGAGGAACTGAAAGTTTGCCAATTAATAATAGGGTCTTGGGTTTCAACAACCATTACTGCGTCATCAGGGATTAAATAAAACACATCAGTAAATTTATTGGGACTCCACTTTAACCAAGCAAAATACCCTCCGATGACTAGCAACAAAACCACTAAAACAATTATTATCTTCTTCATACAATTTTAAAAATTAACTCTTCTTTAATTGCTCTAATTCGTCCCAAACAAATTGAAACAACTCACCAACATATTCACTTGAAAAGTCAAACTTAACACCGCCTGCTTCAAATAACTCAGGAATTGTGATGGTGTAACCTTTTGACAATAAATTCTTGTATCCCATCAATCCATTTACTTTATCCTTTTTGAAATTACGCCAAATAGCAATGGCACCTAATTGCGCAAAACCATATTCGATATAATAAAATGGCACTTCATATAAATGCAATTGTTTTTGCCAACTATTGGAAAGATAAAGTTGGTATTTAGAATAATCGGTAACGCCTGTATCAAATCGGTGTGATATTTTTTTCCATGCTTCTACTCTCTCTTCTATAGTATGTTGTGGATGTGTATAAATCCAATGTTGAAAAGCATCAATGGTCGCGATCCAAGGCAAAGTTGCAATAACCCCTTCAAGCTGTTCAATTTTAGCTCTTTTCAAATCACCTTCATTGTCAAAAAAGGCATTCCAAGTATCCATACTTAATAATTCCATAGACATACTAGCCACTTCAGCCACTTCCATAGGTGCATTTTTAAATGCGTTAAGGGATAAATGTTCTGTTAAAAAACTATGCATGGCGTGTCCTCCCTCGTGAACCATTGTTTCAACATCTCTCAAACTTCCGGCGGCATTCATAAATATAAAAGGAACCCCGCTTTCTGCTAAAGGGTAGTTATAACCACCGGGCGCCTTCCCTAGCCTACTCTCCAAATCCAAAAAACCTTTTTGTTTCATTGTCTTTAGATTTTCCCCAAATTCAGAATCTATTGCAGTAAAACATTGAATGGTCTTTTCTAGCAATTCAGCTCCTGTTTCAAAAGGTTTTAAAGCAGGTCTGTTACTTGGGTCTACAGCCAAATCGTATGGTTGCAACGATTCATAGCCAAGTGTATTTTTACGTTCTGATTCTATCTTTTTCAACAATGGAACAACTTGCTGTTCAATGGCTGCATGAAAATCAAAACAATCTTGAACCGAATAATCAAAACGCCCCATGGCTTGGTGCATGTAATCTCTAAAATCATTAAAACCCGAATTTTTTGCTACATGATGTCTCAATTGAATTAGTTCATTAAACAAACCATTTAATTCATCTACCTTATCAAATCTAACGGCTTGAATTGTTTCGTAAGCCATTTGTCTGCGCTCACGATTTGGTTCTTTTAATATATTAGTAGCTTGTTGTAAAGTCAATACTTTACCATCAATTTCAACAGACATAGAACCTGTAATCGAACCATATTTTTGTGAAAGCGTTTGAATTTCAGCAAATAGCGGCACATTTTCCTCACGGTACAGCTGAATAGAATTGGCTATTGACCTAAAATATATAAAATACGATTTCTCTTTTTCTAAAGCTGACTTATAGGGAGATTGGTGTATTTTTTGATTAATTTTATCTTCAAATGGAGCAATATGTGGCTGAATTAAATTCACAAAATCTACATACCTTTTTTCCAACTCTTCATTATTGGTATCGCAAGTCATTTTTATATATCGCCAAGCCAAATCCTCGCTAACCATAGATTCTAATTCGCTGATATACTTCAAAAAATCATCAAATTCATCGGCACTGTTAATTGGGAAGTCTATCGCCTTTTCGTAATAAGGCAACAACAATTCCCAAGTGGTAATATTAAAACTTTCAGGGATATAATTTCTACTCATTTTAGTTCAAAATAATTTAGCTTCAAACTTAACTCAAAAACAGAACACTTCATATAGATTAATTATTAACCCTAAATCAACATAAAATTAAATGCATACTATTCAATACACATTGGTACAATCTTTACAGAAGGCATAGAAAACCTCAAATCATTAATTTGTATCTTTGCATAATATTAAGTTTTTACAAAAAACAAAATGAACAAAATCTCTGAATTATTTAAAATCAAGTATCCCATTATTCAGGGAGGTATGATATGGTGCAGTGGTTGGGAATTAGCTTCAGCTGTAAGCAATAATGGCGGATTAGGACTTATTGGTTCGGGCAGTATGTATCCTGAAATTCTGAGAGAACACATTCAAAAATGCAAAGAGGTTTGTTCACAACCATTTGGTGTAAATGTCCCTTTACTATACCCGGATATTGAAAAGCACATCGCTATTATTATAGAAGAGGGAATAAAAATAGTGTTTACAAGTGCTGGAAATCCAACCACATGGACTAGCAAATTAAAAGAACATGGTATTACTGTGGTTCATGTTGTATCAAACACAAAATTTGCTATAAAAAGTGAACAAGCTGGGGTTGATGCAATTGTTGCTGAAGGTTTTGAAGCTGGCGGTCATAATGGTCGTGAGGAAACTACAACATTGTGTTTAATTCCGATGATAAAAAAGGCCGTTAACATTCCCGTGATAGCAGCAGGAGGAATAGGAAGTGGGAATGCCATTGCAGCCTGTATGGCATTGGGTGCAGATGGTGTACAAATTGGCAGTTTATTCGCATCAAGTACCGAAAGCAGTGCACATCAGAACTTTAAAAACAAAATCATAGAAACAGGAGATGGAGGCACAGAACTAAGTTTGAAATCATTAACACCTGTTAGATTAATAAAAAATCCTTTTTATGATTTAGTAAAACAAGCCGAACAGAATTGTGCAAGTAAGGAAGAACTTGAGAAATTACTTGGCCGTGGCAGAGCAAAAAAAGGGATGTTTGAAGGTGATTTGATAGAAGGTGAACTTGAAATTGGGCAAGTGGCTTCAATGATTAAGGAATCTCGACCGGTTGCTGAGCTATTTTCTGACTTATTAAAAGAATACGAACTTGCTAAATCTTCTTTAATTTCATTCTAATTGAAAGACTATATTATACATACACTAAACAATGGATTAAAAATAATGTACCACCATTATCCCCAGGCTATAGCTTCGCATATTGCGTTTACTATCCATGCTGGCTCGAGAGATGATGGTAACATTCCCGGCACAGCCCATTGTTTTGAGCACATGTTATTCAAAGGCACTAAAAAAAGAAATGCATATCACATAATCAATAGATTGGAAATCGTTGGAGGTGAAATGAATGCCTTTACAACCAAAGAAATAACCACTATTTATGCAACAGTAACATCAACTCATTTTAAAAGAGCACTTGAACTTTTGAGTGATTTGACGTTTAATTCAACTTTTCCTGAGAAAGAATTAACAAAAGAAAAAAAGGTAATTTCAGAAGAAATCAATATGTATTTAGATACTCCTGAAGAAAATATTTACGATGAATTTCAGGAGTCAATATTTAACAAACACTCATTGGGGCCTAATATTTTAGGAAGCCAAGAAAGCATACAACAGATCCAACAAAAAACTTTAATTGATTTTCATAATACGTATTACCAAACTTCAAATATTGCACTAAGTATAAGTTCTTCATTGCCTTTTAAAGAGGCATTAAAACACATAGAAAAGATTTGTATATCGGAATTACCAAACAAGCCAATTCCAGAAAGAGATGTATTTAAGCATTACCAGAAGACAGACCAAACAAAAAAAACAGAACATATTCAGTGTCATGCTATTGTTGGGAATATTGCTTATCCATATCATCACAAAAACAGAATCCCTTTATTATTACTCAATAATTTATTAGGTGGCCCAGGGATGAATTCAAGGCTTAACCTAAGTATTAGAGAAAAATATGGCTATACTTATAACATTGAAAGTGGCTATTCGGCATTTAAAGATACGGGATTGTTTCATTGTTATTTCTCAACAGAAAAAAAGTATTTATACAAAGCTATAGATTTAATAAACAAGGAGTTGAATTTATTAAAATCAAAACCATTAACTACACTTCAGCTTAACCAAGCAAAGAGTCAATTTATAGGACAAATCTCGTTATCAGAAGAACATCGTTTGAATGTTATATTAGCATTAGGCAAAAACTTAGCGCAAGACTATCCTATTGAAAGTTTGGAAGATGCAATCAAAAAAATCGAAGACATACAAGCTAATACTATTCAGGACATAGCCAATGAAATTTTCGAAATAGACCAAATGAGTCGCCTAATTTTTACATCAGAATAAGCAATTGATAAAAAGCATAAACCATATCAATCAATTAATCATTAACGGAGAAGGGCTTCAACTTGACTTTAAGCACACCATTTCTGACGCCTATAAAATCGCCAAAACTATTTGTGCATTTGCCAATACCAAAGGAGGCACATTATTAGTGGGAGTTAGGGATAATAAAACCATTGCAGGTGTAAAATCAGAAGAAGAAAAATACATGATTGAAATGGCAGCACAACTTTATTGTGTTCCTCCCATTGATTTGAAATTCACAGAACATGTTGTAGAGAAAAAAATTATTTTGGAGGTCACGATTGAGGAAAGCAATAATAAACCCGTATTTGCTTTAGACTCAGAAAAAAAACAAATTGTGTACATTCGTCAAGAGGATCAAACATTCAAAGCAGGTATTGTTACCTATGAATGGTTGAAATTCAACAACAAAAGCCACAATTTAAGCAAAAATACTTATGGTTTTTTCGAATCAGAAATCATGCAATTAATGCGACAAAATGGACCATTGAAGCTGAATAATTTACTAAATAGCCTACCATTTAAAAAAAGAACGATAATTAGAAGTTTAATCAAGCTATTAAACATGAATATTATATCGGTTTTATACGATAATAATTTTGAACTCTTTCAAATTAAAAATTTTGATTAATCATTACAAAACACCTATATTTACATTACAATTACATTAAAAAGCATGAATAAAACACTTACTCTAATAATTTTAATTCTTACATTAGGTATAAAGCCTTATGCTCAATCTGTTGACTTTATGTTTGGGGTTTCTTCTAGCCACTTTTTGGGTGACTTAGGAGGCAAGCCTTTTCTTGGAACTAATGATTTTCAAGACTTGGACATTCTCTCTACCCGTTATGCAGTAACTACAGGATTAAGGTTTAATTTCAATAAATATTTTGCAATAAGAACTAACCTTTGGTATGCAAGAGTTTCAGCTAATGATAAATACACTTCTAACAGAGAACGCAGAGGCAGAAACTTAAATTTTTACAGCAATATATTTGAAGGAGATGTTACGGCAGAAATCAATCTTTATAACTCAAGAAATAAAAAAGGGATGTGGTATTTATTTGGTGGAGTTGGATATTTCACATTTAACCCAAAAACGAGATTGAATGGTAACGTATATGAGTTAAGAGATTACGGTACAGAAGGTCAGTTTGCAGTAGCTGGAAAAGAACCTTACAAATTAAGTGCATTGTGCTTCCCTTATGGTATCGGTTATAAATGGGCCGTTGGTAGAGGACAATATTTGTCAATGGAGCTTAATTTAAGAAAATCTACAACAGATTACATAGACGATGTGAGCACCAATTATGTTGACCAAAACTTATTAATTGCTGCAAAAGGTCCGGATGCTGCTGCACTTGCCGATAGAAACATCTCCGACATACCAGGGTTTAGTTCGCCAGGAGCTATAAGAGGTGACCCCAAGGACAATGATACCTTTTTCTTCGTTTGTTTTGCTTACAATATCACACTTGGTAATGGCAAAAAAGGATCGGATTTTGGAAATATGCGAAGAAGTAGAAGTAAAATGAATGGAAGACAAAAATGTCTTGAGTTCTAATTAATAAGGCCATTTATTTCGAACCTTGTCATAAGCCTCAATCGTGAATTTCAACTGAGGTCTGTAAGTATATAAATTACTTTGAGCGGCTACCAAAAATACACCTAATTTAAAACGTTCGTTCCAAAAACGTATTACCTTTTCTATCCCCACAAAAGCTTCCGCATATTTAAAGTTTCGCTCTTTTGTGTAAAGAAAACCTGCCCCTGCCACCTCTATAATATTTAACTTCTTTAGCAATGGCACTTTGTTTATTAAAGCCCCATTAAAACGGTGTAAATAATGAAATTCATAAAAACGTTTTAAAGTATTGTATGTACTATCAATCCCTTGAAAAGAAAACAAAGGATTGGTAAAAAACACAGGTCCTGCCCTGCGTTGAAATTTATAATCTACTATTCTTAAATCTCTGGATTGTAAAAATTCACCACTTACAAATCTATATTTAGTATTCCCTAACAATCCCACTTTTAAATCGTGTTCAATCCCAAATTCCAGATAATCAAAATCCACAACACTTCCTAAATACGGGACTCCCTTTCGATATCTCAAAAACAACTCAGGCCAAGCAGAACCTAAAATTAACTTTTGATAAGGCTCCCTTACATATTTCTGAAAAGGAACATAGCTTATATAAGTCGAAAAATACAAGGCTTTATAATAACTAAAATCAATAATATCAGTATTGCCACCCCATAAACTATCGCCTCTTGAATCAAATGTTAAATTACTCACAGACCTTCTGTTTGAAAACTCGGTTCCCAAACCAACATACAATCCATTTACAATTTCCTTACGATGAGAAAAACTAACAAAATCATGTACATAAAAATTAGCACGAGAAAACAATCTAATCCAAGATTCAAAAGGATTGATAATTCCAAAATCACTACCAAAATACATCGTATAAGAAGCTCTTTTAAACGGATTATATAATCTTGTTACCGATACACTTCCTTTTAAATCCTTGTTAATTGTACCCATATTAGCCCTAACAAAAGCATTAAACTCTTTCTTGTTTTTACTCTCTTTGTTGTATCCTACCCAATAATCCACTCTAGGTCCTGCGATATATAAAGGTTGATATACAAAAACTAAAGGTTTAAACGACCATGTTCGTTCATTACTTCTATCGTAATTGCCTTGGCCGAATAAGAATAATTTTTTTAAAGTAATTTTATTATAAACCGCATCCACTGAATCTTGCCAAAACTTCTGTGATTTTAAGGCAACAAGACTGTCTGATTTACGGATAAATGCTATCTCTAATGGAGAATAAGGCTCCTTCCGTATGCCTTGCCAGTAGAATGAATCTTTCTCGTATGCTTCTTGGGCCGTTGAACTTAGCTCATTATTAAAAAACCGTTTGTTCAATACTACTGAATCTTCGAAATTTGAATAAACTACGATGGTTTTTCCGGATGTGTGATTTTTTTTGGTTCCTGTTTGGTAATTAAATTCTTGTCTCATTAAATGATACTTTCCTAATTCAAAACCATACGTTTGATTGACTTCAAAAAAATCATACTCAGGTGTGTGGTATTTGGGCGCTACTAAACTGAGTGACTTTATGGACCATGTACTGTCCTGAATTACCAATTCGCCGCTAAAGAGTGCATTCCCAAGCAAGCCCGGACTTACTTTTATTCTGTAGTACTTAATGTCATTCTCATAGAAAACGCCCATCCATTTATATTTATATGCAACAAGCCCACTGTTTGAAATTGGTGATAGAAAAGGTGATTCACTTAACGCAGGCACTTGAATTAAATTCTTATAAAAATTAAAATCTCCTTCGGTATGACTCAAATAAAATAAATCTTGGGTATTACCTCTTAAAACAACTGCCTTTCTTTCCTCTTTGATTTTATTAGGTGACGAAAAAAAAGTTTTTAAATGAATTTCTGCCATTGTTATATCAGGCATTGACAATGAATCTAGACTGTCTTTTTTATTTGGAACAACTTGATTCACTAAAGTAGCTTTAATATACGCTTCATTTGAATAACTTGTGGTATACAAATACTTTAACTTACTGGCAATAACCTTCCTAATAATCTCCTCAGAGCGATCAACCTTTTTCATAGAAACTTTTACGCCTACAAACTCTGTTTCGTCTTGTTCTATTATAACTGGACTTAAGGTTGCATTTTTGCTTACTATAATTGGATATTTTAAGGTTTTATAACCTGTAATATTATAAACCAAAGTATAACTACCTTCCTCCAATTGAAATGTGTACTCGCCTTTTAAGTTAGTGGATGTTCCCATACTTGGCATATCTAATATGGATACATTGACATAAGCAACAGATTCCCCTGCAGAATTATTTACAAGACCTTTTATGGTATAGCGTTGAGCATTGGTAGTAACCAAATTAAAAAAAACAACAACTAGAATTAACCACTTCATAAATAACGGAAAGTTTTACGAAGATAATAACTAAAGTGACTTAATAATAAATGTTTGTTAAAAGAAAGACAAATGAATTAAAGATTCGATGAAATTTGTTTGCAAATATCTTCATATTGCTGTGTTGACAAGGTCAATCTTTCAGCGGTAAAATTGAGGTCACCAACCTGGTTCATAGGCACTAAATGAATGTGAGCGTGAGGCACTTCAAGACCTATAACAGCCACTCCTATTTTTTTACATTCAATGGTTTTTTTTAGTGCGGAAGCAATTTTTTTGGAATACAAATGAAAAGCCATCAAATCATTATCCGATAAATCAAAGATATAATCTTGTGGTTTTTTGGGGATTACTAATGTATGTCCAATTGCAATTGGATTAACATCTAAGAATGCCATAAAATCATCATTTTCATGTATTTTATAACATGGAATTTCTTTATTAATGATTTTATCAAAAATAGTTGACATTCTGGCTTTACAAACTAATTGACAATATTTCTAATTTTACGATTCCCGCAGGCACTTGAATTTCAACGATATCTCCTTGCGCTTTACCAATTAAGCCTGCTCCAATAGCAGATTTACTAGATATTTTACCCAACTTCATATCTGCTTCTTTTTCAGAAACAATCATGTATTCCATTTCTCTATTGGCATTCAAGTTTTTTACTTTCACTTTACTCAACAAGTTAACTTTTGAATTATCCAATTTTGATTCATCAATAATTCTCGCTTTTGAAAACATGGTTTCGAGACTAGCAATTTTAGCTTCTAACAACCCTTGAGCTTCTTTAGCGGCATCATATTCAGCATTTTCTGACAAATCACCTTTGTCCCTTGCCTCAGCAATTTGTGCACTAATAGCCGGTCTTTGAACTTTTTTAAGCTCATCTATTTCTTTTTTTAAATTATCGTAACCGTCTTTGGTTAAGTATACTATGTCTGACATTTTATTATATTGGTTATTAAAAAAAACAAGTGCTCTCTTTATGAAAGCACTTGTGCAAAAATACTATTTTTTTTGTTAATTAATCAAGTTTGATTCTTAAACCAAAAGTATGAGTCCCTGTGAAAGGTCTAGTAGCTCTGTAAGAATAATCTATTGCAAGTGCATCTGACTTAGTTCGGAAACCTTTATCATTTTTCTTAATAAGTGGAATTTGGATAGATGTTCCAAGATTCAATCCAGTGTAAGCATTGTTTCTAGTTTCGTAATTAAAGACACCTTGTTCATAATTAAATCCACCTCTTAACAACCAAATTTCTTTGTAAGCATATTCTAAACCTAATGATGTTTGATTAGCCATAGCCACATTATTTGTAAAATTCAAAGCAGCTGTTAAACGATTCCAGTATGTTTTTTCGTCTTTATCTAATCTAAAATCATAAGCTAAACCGATATTAATTTGTGAAGGCAATGAAACTTTATCAGCTCTTTGAGAAGTAGTTGTAGTAAATTCTTTTCCATCTATGTTTGACTTTGCAGCCAATCCATCGCCAGTGTGTCTAACATCTGTTCCTAGATTTTTGATACTTACTCCAAATCTTATGTCACTTCCTCTAGCAGCAGCTGGGTTCATTTCTGGATTTTGATATTTAACTGCTTTTCCTCTTAAAAATTGGTCAGCATATTGTAAACCTGCATCAAATGCCATAGCACCGACTCTAACATCGGGAGTTGATTCACTCGCTATTTTCACATTCAACCCTGCAGAAATTCTCTCAGAGAAATTGTGGGCGTATGCTAAATTTACATTACTGATAGAGGGTTTATAAGTTCCAATTCCACCATCAGGCTGATCTACAGTTGTAATTGGAATTTGACCAATGGCAAAAGACTGAACACTTATACCGATAACACCTTCACCTACTTTTTGACCAAAACCAAATGTATTGATATTGATACCAGTACCACCTAACCAAGAAGTACGACTGAAGGCTATTTCAGTATTTGTTACTTTTCCTAAACCAGCTATATTTAAGTAAAATGACTCCACTCCAGATACTCCTGATGAATAAGAATTACCCATTCCACTTGAACTACCCCATCCATTAACCAATAATTGAGTAAATCCATATTGACCTGCTCTTGCAGGACCGTCACTTATTTGAGCATTGACTTGAAAACAAGTAAAGGCGATGCTTAATGCTAAAACTATTTTTTTCATTCTTAATATTTCTATAATTATTGATTAATATGTATCCAAATCTAATTGACGCATAACGCCATACCATTTTAAAATCTTTTCGCCTAAATCACCACAATCAACATGTATGATATAAAAGCCGCTTGCAATCGGAACTCTATTGTTGTTTTTCAAATCCCAATCAACAAATGTTTCATTGTCATCTTTTTTGATTCTTCTTACCAAAGCACCATTTAATGTATATACAGAGATAGTAGCTTTTGGTGGCAGATTAGTTATTTTAACACGAGAATCAATTGCACTTGATTCGTATGCAGAAGTTGCATAATACGGATTAGGCACAATATTGATTAGATTGACTGCATTTTTACCAGTAGTTTCATTGATATTATTGAAAATACTTTCAGTTGAGAATGTGTATGCAGGCAATTTGGTTGAGTCGCCAATTTCTGAAGCTTTCTTAGTGAATGGTTTTCTCATATTAATAGTAATATCAACCTCAGTTGGAGGTACACCATTTTTTAAATTAAATCCTCTTTCTGCTAAGGCAGGTATAACCCACATAGCTTGAGAGAATACTCTTCTTTTGTCGAAACCACCTGAAGTTAATAAATTTTTATATTCAACACCTTCATCATAAATTGGACCTCTGTATCCTCTGGTATTCATCCCTTGGTAACTTCCCATTACATAGATAAAATGTTTACCTCCGAATGATACATAAGTTCCATTAGACTGAACACTTGTTGGATTCCAAATCATATCATTACCATTTTCTGAAGGAACATAAGAATCTTCTCCAAAAATGATATTTAATCTTTCTCCAGTTTCTATGTTCACAGCATATCCAGGGAAATAACTTCTGCCTGTTTCAGTTGCATCTTCTTCCCAACGAATCAAGCTACCATCTGAATTATTGTAAATAGGTTTTTTAGAATTAGCAGCTCTTAAGTTAAACTTAGGGGTTGCACCTTGTGTTAACACAACATCTTCTCCCATTTCAACAACCACACAACGGGTCCATTTTCTTACATCAGGAGTTAATACAAGTTTAATACTTGCCAATTCAGTCATTGGATTATCAGCAACTGCTGAGTTTGCAAATGCAGGGCTATATAAAATAGAACCGGCACCTGTTCCAGAAGGTTTTGGGCCTAATGCTCTTGCCGTTAGTGCGTATGGTGCAATTCTACCATCCCATATTTTTTCAAAAACTTCATAAGGGTCGTAAGAATCATTACCGGTGTGATTTGGATCAAAATCAGCATTAAAATCATGACTGTATGAATCGAAAGTAGCTGATAAGCCATTTGTACCTGAACGAATCCAGTTCAATGGAGAATTATCTCCATCTACATCAAATACTGCTGTTAACCATTGTTTATTTTCGTCAGCAAATTTAACACTATAACTCAAAAATCCGTTAGATGGTTCACCATAAGGATTTCTTCCCGGGCTTGGTACTTGAACAATCTCAACAGCCAATCCCCAATCTTTTAAACTATTGGTTAACTTCAATTTTGGACCATTCTTTTTACCACCTGCTATTGAATCTCTTCCTTGAATAGTTTCGATTTTTGAAGCAATGGTTCCTTCGGAGTAAACTGTGTCATTAGATGTTGTATTTATAAGCATCCAATAACTTCCTGCAGCGATTGAATCTTGGTATCTGTTTGAACCAGTACCTCTTGGATTTACTCTTACCTCTCTTGGTTCAATAAATCTAAATTCAAAATTGGCATTAGGTACTTTCATTGGATCTACAACTTTAATATTTACAGGACCTCTTCCTCCTAAATAAACTGGCTCATCTACTTTATTGGTTGAACTACTTAAAATAGCTTCAATAGTCTCTTTGCTAAATTCAATAATTTGACCACCGTTACCTTGACCATTAATTTGCTTTAAAATTGGACCATCACCATAAGAAGATTGTTGCATACTTCCACCATTCTCTGGAGAAGTATTTCTTGGGTAGGCTGTAAATTTAGCCGTGTTTCTACCTGGCAAGAATTGAACATCTTCTTCTTTGTTTGGGTCATTTGAAGGATATCCATAAGCCACCATTAAGTAATAATAGTTTTTAAAGTTCACAAGTGTTTTGTTTGAACCTGAAGCAAAAGCATCTTCTTTGATACTTAATGTTCTTTGAATTCCTTGGTTCAATCCATCTACTTTCAACTTAGGTATTTTTGCAGAAACTGAAGCATCAAATTCTCTATTGATTAATGATGAAATTCCGTCTTTAACATCGCATTGGTATATTAATCTTGCTCTTTCAATGTTGTCTAATTCTGTGTTTGAAACAGTACCATCTTTCAATTGATATAATAAGTAACCTTGGAATTTGTATTCAATCGTTTGACCTAATTCATTTTTGATTGCCTCAAAATAGTTTTCAGGTAAATCTGTATTGAACAATTTCATTACTAATTCATTGTTTAATTCTTGAACTTCTACAGCCGGTGGTTCTGGACCATCAGGTAAATCGAATTTATTATTAAACAACTGTTGTGCTTTGTCACTCGCTAATTTTAACAAACTAAGTGAGCCTGTTGCACCTCCAGATGTTGCTCTTGCCCAAACCACACCTACTGTTACATAGTTAACAGCACCATTAAACAATGTAAATGGACCTGCTGATTGTAAGAAACGTCTATCTGCTGGTTGATTACCTGCAGATTTTTCTGTCCAACAAGGCAAAGTTGCTGTTGCTGGATTAGTACAATCATCAAACATGTATTTTGTACAAACGGTTCCGTTTACACCGTTACCACCGTATTTCATACAAACACCGTTCATCCAATTACCTTGTAAGTAATTATAAAAATCAATAGCGTTGTTTGGGTTACCATTTACTGGGTTAAAGTTATTATCATAGTAAACAAACGCACCCATTCCAAGTTCGTTTCCTGCTGAATCCAATGGACCTTCAAAGAAATCGACACCGATACTAGGAGGATTTAAACCATATCCAAGTACACCCTCGTCATTGTCATCACCATTATAGCAATAACCTAAACTTCTACCAACATCACATCCAACATAATCGTCGGCATAGTTTCCTAAATCCGCATCCACCCATTGACCAAAATAAGTTTTATCTAAGGCTTCAAAACCTCTGTTTACTACTTTAGAACGGTAAAAAGTCATATTATTAACCTCATCATTTGTTTGGAACGCAAAAGCTGTAGTTTGAATTTCCAAACCAATAGGAATACCTCCTGTTTCTGAGTGAACATTTCCTCTATCATTGTATACAAACCAAATCATTTGGTCTGGTTGATCTTTCGGTAAGTTTTTATCATTGTCTCTTGTAGGATCTAAAATTGGATAATCCCCTTTAGTTGGGTCATAAAAACCATCTCCATCTAAATCAAAGAAAGGCGCTAAATCTGTTGTTTGATTTGTTGCAAACGGAATATTAGGATTTCCATAAGCAGGCCATTCTAAAATCCCTTTTGATAAATCAGTAAATCCTGAAGTTTGTTGTCTCAACAACTCTTCTCTGGTTACTTTATACATTTTATCCCAAGATTCGCAACGAGATGCATCGGTACTTACAGAACTTTGGTCTAAGGTACCAGGCCAAAAATCGTTTCCTCTTTGTCTGTAAGTCATAGCAGCCATTCTTAAATTACCATCACCTCTTCCTAATCCGCCTATCCATAATGCACCAGCGAACAAAGAGTGTTTTCTAACACTATTTGCATCAGACACTTTAGGTATTTCATATTTAGGGTTGTTTAAATCCCACCACATGTCACCACCGTTTAATATACGGGTTCTAACATTGTTCACATCTAAATCCGCACTTTGTGAAGCTGCTTTACAATTGTTTGCAAACTCAGCAAAACCATTGCTATTTTTTTGTGATTGACCGTTTCCATTGGTCGTTGAATTGAAGTTTTTAATTTCAGCTCCCGATAACATCTGCGAGACAGACATCAAAACGGCCACAACTTTTAATTTTATAAAAACACTTTTCATAATAACTTTTTTTTCTTTTTTAATTAAAACATAAATCTAGTTCCTAAATACATCATTCTAGGCGCTTGGTAATTGAAAGGACTGTTTACCGCAGCATTGTAATAGAATGTATAAGCTGCAGCATCTAATTGATTTTGTAATGCTTGTTGTCCTTGAGGTGAATTTAAGAATCCATCATCCTCAGCAGAACCAGTGTAAGTATTTACAGAGAATACGTTTCTTGTGTTTAACAAGTTAGTTACAAATAAGTAAACTTGTAAACTAGCTCCTTTTTTCTTACCGTCTTTATTTGTCCAAGACAAAGGCACATCTTTTTGAATATTTAAGTTTGAGTTAAACTGCCAAGGTAATCTTGAACCAAATGGAGTTCCTTTGATTGGTGAACGGTTAGCAGAACCCAATTGAACGGGTTGTAATGTTGCAGTATAAGGCAAACCAGAAACTGCTGTAAAAGTTAAGTTAATATTTGTATTACTTAATATTTTAGTTTTTCCTATTACTGGTCCTAAATATTTACGTTTTGCTCTTTCTTTTGGAGTAGTTCCTTTGCCATCGAAGAATGACCAGTTAAACACGCCTTTGAATTGATGACGAATATCTAACTCACCCATTGGGAACAAACTTCTTAAGTTTGGTTGGTTACTCGCTATCAATGCTCTTTGTGAGTTGATATTTGAACCTGTACCATCAGCAAATTGCAATGTATAGTTACCGCCTAAACTCATATTGTTTTGAGCTTTGTAATCTACTTCTAAAATTAATCCTTTTACAGTACTAAAATCCAAGTTATTGAAACTGATATAAGTAATAGGATATGCGTTGTTAAATTGGAATGCAGAAATATCATTTTTAGTTTCTCTGTAATAAGAAGTGAAACCAAATAATGTAGTTGGAGACAATTGTTGTTTGAAACCAATTTGATAATCTGTAGTAATACGTGATCCTAAAGCTGGGTTATTTAATGAGTTAGTTGCTTTTTGTGTTAAGAAAACATAATCATCAATTGTTGCAAAGTTTGCGCCTGGTCTTTGTGCTAACACGTCATAACTAGCAAAGAATAAACTTTTTGGATTTAACGGGAATTTGAAGAAAATACGTGGTAAGATATTTACTTTTGGTTGAAAATCTTTGAATGACTCTCTTGTTACCTCTTGTCTAGTTGGATCAACTAACAAAGGAGCTACTTTACCATTATTGGTTCTGTTCGCAATTAAATCAGGTGAAGACAATAAAGTTCCATTTTCGTCGTACCAATTATTGTCTTTTCTGTAACCTAATATTCTTCTTGGGTTGTTTACATCATCAACATAAACTGCATAATCATCTCCAATATTTTCTGGGTGAGTTATAACATTACCATCTAATTCTTTCACTTCACCTTTTTGTTGAATTGGGTATAATGAATATGGATCTTTTAACACCAATTGGTTTGCATCATAACGCTCTAATCTTAAACCAAGTCTGAATTCTAAATCTTTAAAGAAGAATTGATCTTGGAACCAAGCTGCTGTATAAATAGGATTGAATGCGCCAATTGAACGTTTGTTTTTATCATCTAAAAAGTCGTTTACACTTGGTCTTCCTCTTAATTTATTCCCTAAATGATCGTAGCCATAATAAGAAACAATACCACTACCATTGTTCAATAATTCGTCTGCACTAAACATAGATAGTTTAAAATCAGAAGGTGCATAAGAATTGATGTCTAAGAAAGTGGTTTCCGTAATTGGGTTTCCATAAACATCTTTCGCATTTTTGCTGATTAAACTTTGTCTAAATTCTCTATCAAACTGTGATTGTGATTCTTTGTTCACCAAACGATTGTATCTGACAGTATCTTGAAATACACCATTAGCGTCGTATGATAAAATTGGGTTGCTTCTGTCTAACTCAGCAATGTGACTATTCGCATATTGGTACATTAATCTCCAAAGGTTATTAGCTCCAACTGAGAATGCTCTGACTACGTTTTGTTCATAAGTTAAACCAAATTGTAATTTATGTCCTGATGAAGCTTTTTTACTGCTATTTTGAGGCCCTTTTACTTCTGTTTCTCCCATTGCAAAGAAAGTATAAGTTTCTCTTTGTGATTTTCCGTAACCTGCTAATTGAGTTCCTGGAGAATTCCATAATGAATAAATATTGTTTGGATTATAACCATTTAATAAACCTTGTTGTTGTAAAATTTGTTGGTCAAAAGTAACATTAGCGCCTAATTCATTAAATCTATTGAATAATGCATTGGTATAATTACCTCTTACTGTATTAATGTTAGCTTGTTGGAATTTGATAGAGGTATCTCTAAATCCAGTTTGTTCCCAAAAATTTCTTAAATATACAGTATCGCCATTTTGGTCAACTAATTTTCTTGCACCTGCATTTGGATTGTTCAAATTACCATAGTAACTAAAAAATTCAGTTGGGTAGTGAACAAATCTTCCAATATATCCGTAGCTAAAAATATCATCTCTGTGAATATTGTCCATGTTTTTCGCCCAAGTAGATTGGTAGTCAAAACGAACTGTAAAATAGGTGTTATTTAAAGTAACATTGTCAGCTTTTCTAGCTGAGTCGGGACCTTTAAAGTTTTGTGTGTATTTAACATAACCTAAAGTATATAGATTACGACTTAATGGGTTGTCTTTGTATGCCATTATATTATTACCACCATTTACACCTTGAGAATAAACAAAGTTACCAAATGCGGTTAAGGTTGCTAAATCAGACAATCTAAAATCGAATTTTGCTTGTGCAGAAGATGACAACGAATAAACATTAGGTCTTACTTTAACATTATCATAATCATTCTCATTTAAATAATTTGCGTTGTGTACCAATCCTCCATCTGTATTAACTCTTAGTGGATTTCTTTCAATTTCAGCTAAACGATCATCTTTAATAACGTAATAACCAATGTATGATGGACTTGGTTCTCTGTTATAATTAAAGTTACCTGATAAATTTACAGCAGCAATTGGAATTCTTTTAATATCACTTTCTCCTGTTTTGTATCTAGGATTTTCTTTCCATAGTATTGGTGTAGCATAAAATGCTTCAAACAAGTTGTGATGATAAGCATTGAACATACTAGTTGAACGGGCTTCAAAACTTCCAACTTTTCGAGAAGAAACACCTCCTTTAGTGGTAATTGAAATTCCCAATCCAGTAAAGTCACCATATTGTGCAGGAATACCCGCTTGCATGATATCAACTTGACCGTTCATACCTTGGTTAATGTTTGAGTTGTTTACACGAACACCATCCACGAAAACGGCCGTTCCATCTGTACGAGCACCTCTACCACTCAATCCACCTCTGGTATTGGTTACACCCGACTGGAACTGAGCCATTGATGTTGCTCCTCTAAAACCTGTTTGTTGTATTTGATCTCCACTAACTGTTGCAGTAGTTGAAGTTTGTTCCAATTTGGTTTTTTGTTGTTTGTTTGTTTTTAAATTCTTTTCACCGCCATCAATAATAACAACCTTTTCTTCAACCTCTAAGGTTAGAACCTTCCCTTCAGTTGTTACATTAATGTCGTCAAATTCTTTGGATTCAAAACGAATGCCATCTCCTTCAACTTTCATGTTGTATAATCCAGGCTCAAGGTTGATGAAAGTAAAAGAACCATTTTTTTCAGTTCTTACCTTTTTAATCTCCTCACCGTTTGAATTGTATAACACAATGATTGCATTAGACATTGGTTCATTGTTTTTTTCAACAACGCCCCTGATAAAACCCATGTTTGTTTGCGCATTCATCATCATGGCAAATCCAAATGTCATAAAAAACATTAACAGGGATTGGATAGTAAACTTATTCTTCATATTTATTTTAAAATAACAATTTTTTAATCTCAAAAAGCGAGGCAATTTCATAGTTTTTTTTCTTTATTTCAACTTTTAACTAATTTTTTTTTGTACTCAACGAAAAATCAATCAGTTTTTTCGACAATACATCGGCAATATTAAAATAGCTTTCATGACTCCAACCAGCAACATGTGGAGTTATAATCACCTGATTTGTAGCTAACAAACTTTTAAATACATCAATTTCATAGGGGTTAAAAGCCTTTAAATTTTCATTCTCAAGCACATCTGTGGCATACTGTATTATTTTTCCACTTTTTATCCAATTTAACACAGAAGCCTGATTTACGACATTTCCTCTACTTGTATTTATTAAAACAACGCCTTGTTTTAAACCTTCAATAAATGAATTTTCTACCATTTGATTGGTTTCTTTGGTCAAGGGAATATGTAAACTAATTACATCACTTTCCTTTTTCAAAGTTTCCAAATCGACGCTTTTAATATAACCATTCGATTTTACCGACTTGTATTTGTCGTATACCAATACTTCACAATCGAATCCAGCTAATTTATTAGCGAAAGATGATCCAGTATTGCCATATCCTATAATTCCTATTTTTTTCCCTTTAATTTCCCAACCCCTATTGCCTTCTCTATCCCAATTTAAGTCAACAACATTCTGATGTCCTTTAACTATATTCTTGCTTAACCCAATGAGCAATCCTATACAATGTTCAGCAACGGCGTTTCTATTTCCTTCGGGAGCATTCAAAAGAACAATCCCTTTTTTAATGGCATATTCCTCGTCAATATTGTCCATACCAGCCCCACCTCGTGCGATACATTTTAAATTAGGCAATAGTTTTATTAACGATTCATCAAAATTAATTTTACTTCTTACTGCTATAACCTCAGAGTTGTAAACTTGGCTTAAGATGTCTTTTTTTTCTATAAATGGCTGATAATCAACTTCGAAATATGGATTAAGTTGTTGTAAAAAGACAGGGTGAAAATCATCAATAATTGAGATTTTAGTTTTTTGTATCATTAATGGGTGGGCTTTTAAACTCGAGCAAATTAACACTAGATTCAAAATAATCAAAACAAAAAATACAGCCCACCCCTTAACGATACTTTTAAACACACACTTTAAAAAGGATAAAAACAACATCAATTTTTCAGTTATACCTTTTTTGACGAAAGTAAAACTAGTAATGCTGCAATGAGGCAACTAATTTTTATTTAACTTCTGTAAATCAGTTAATTAAATTTCTACAATGTGACTTTTTATTTGATTTTTAACAAATAGTTTTGCCTTTTCGTCAAATAAACTTGGTTCTTCTGTTGTTAAAAACAATCTTTTCCCTTCTTTCTGTAAAATTGTTTCAATTTCTGTGTGTCTTATTAAGTAATCTTTAAGACTATTGGCAACAATGTTTCCTTGGGAAACTACTTTAATATGACTAGGAATATTTTGTTTAATAATATCCATTATTAATGGATAATGGGTACATCCAAGTACAATTGTATCAATATCAGAACTTTGGGACAATAGGTTTTGTATATTCTTTTTAATAAAATACAGTCCACCCTCGTTTTTATAATCATTATTTTCAATTAATGGCACCCACATTGGGCAAGCTTCTTGAAAAACCTGAACTTGGGGATGAAGTTTATTGAGTTCAATAACATAAGATTGGGAATTAACGGTTCCCGGGGTTGCTAAAATACCAACCTTATTAGTTTTTGTTAATCCCCCAATTTCTTCAGTGGTAGGCCTTATGACACCCAGCACCTTAAATGGTTGATCAAATTTCAACAAATCGTTTTGCTGAATTGTTCTTAGGGCTTTCGCTGATGCTGTATTACAAGCAATAACAATTAATCTACATCCTAATTCATGTAACTTTGTTACTCCTTCAAGTGTATATTGGTATACCGTATCAAAAGAACGAGTACCATAAGGTACTCGCGCATTGTCTCCTAAATAAATAAAATTATATTGAGGTAAGGCATTCACTATTTCCTCAAAAACAGTGAGTCCTCCAACTCCAGAATCAAAAACACCAATGGAATAATTTGAATCCAAATTAGAGTTTAAATAAACTATCTACCTGTTCCCATCCCATTAACAGCTCCTGGTGCATTAGTAGCAGGAACAACTGGTTTGTCTTTGATGTTTAATTTAGCTTTTACTAAAGTTTCTAAATCAAACTTTTCATCAGCATAAATTAATGTACCGAAAGTATTATCAATAACATGGGTATATCCATTTTCCTTAGCAACCTCTGATACCGCTTTAGATACCTTTTCTTTCAATGGGTCAACAAGTTCATTGTATTTTTCTTTCAAACTTTCTTGAATTGTTTGACTTAATTCTTGATAATTAACTTGATATTTTTCCATTTTTTGTGCCAATAGCTTTAATCTTGGTGCACTTGGTTGAGGCTTTTTTTGTTCCAATTCGATTAAACTTTGTGTTTTTTTTGCTTCAACTTCTATTTGAGTTAATTCGTCTTCTAATGAAGCTTGAAATAATTGGTATTCGTCTGAAGCTGTTTGGAACTCAGGTAATAATTCAATAACTTTTTGGAAATTTAAATGACCAACTTTTTGAGCATTAGTTTGGCTAAAAACAAACAATAACGCAACTAACGACAGGGATTTTAATATATTATTTTTCATTGTACTTTTTTAAATTAATCTTTATCTGGAACTACACCTAATTCATCTAACACATCGCCACTTCTATCATATTTTATGTTACTGTATAAAATATTCATGTTAGCCGATTTGTCGAAAATAAAATCTAGACCATTATTTTTGGCTACTTTGAGAATTGCTTCTGATATTTTACTTTGGATAGGTTTAATTAATTCTTGTCTTTTTTTGAATAATTGACCATTTACTCCAAATTTATCTTGTTCAAACTCTCTCAAGGCTTCCTCTTTTTTCACTATTGCATTTTCTCTTTCCTCTCTTTGAGATGGGCTTAACATTATTTCTTCTGACTTGTACTCTTTATACATTTTGTCTATTTCTGCTTGAAATGATTTAATTTCAAGTTCCCATTTTTGAGAAGCTTCATCAAGTTGCTTTTGAGCCGCTTTAAACTCAGTCATTTGTGATAATATATAATCGGTATCTACATATCCAAACTTTTGAGCCACTAACTGACTAGAAGTAAAAGCCGTAAAAATGACAAATAATAATATTCTTAATTTCATAGATGTTTAAATTAATAAGTCTTAATTCTAATTTCGTGCCAAATTAATTTTAGTTTGCGAAAATAAACCCAAAATTTATAATTTTTATAAAAACTTTACCTTAACAAGATAGAACTATCCCCGTAACTCAAAAACCGGTATTGATGATTTAATGCATATTGGTATATTTCTTTCCAATTTTGATTAACAAATGCTGAAATCAAAAGTAACAGAGTTGATTTAGGTTGGTGAAAATTGGTTACCAATCCGCGCACTATTTTAAAATCATAGCCCGGGAAAATCATTATTGAAGTAATTCCTATCAATTGCTCCATATTTTCTTTTTCTAGATATTTAATGAGTTCACTCAGTACAACTTTATAGTCGGGCAATACTTTATCCCCCTCATTGAATGCTGCAAATTGATCAACACAAAATGGATTTGCTGTTTTATTAACAACATTCACCCCGCACCAATATAAACTTTCTAAAACCCTTACTGAAGTTGTACCAACCGCTATAACATACTCATCATTAAGCAACTGCTTAATTGTTGAAATCTCAACCGAAAAATGCTCTTCATGCATGGTATGTTCAATTGCATTTTGAACCTTAACTGGCAAAAAAGTTCCTGCACCTACATGCAATGTTAATTCCCGTTTACCCTGTGTCCTTTTATTAATAGATTCTAAAACCGCTTCTGTAAAATGTAATCCTGCTGTAGGTGCAGCTACAGAACCTTCTATTTTTGAATAAACAGTTTGGTATCGTGTTTCATCATGTTCATTGCTCAATCTTTTGATGTATGGCGGCAAGGGAATTTTGCCAATTTCCGTTAACAAAGAAACAAACTCCAAATCAAAAGTCCATTTAATTTCAACAATTTTATCATTAACTAATTCAAAATTAACAAGATTACCATTGAGATTGAGTGTTAATATTTCATCATTTTTCCATTTCTTTTTGTTCCCTATCAGACATTCCCATTTAATGGAATGTTGTGCTGACATTGCTTGTTGATAATCCTTGTCAAACGGCTTAAGCAAAAAAACCTCAATTTTAGCACCAGTAGTTGTTGTTAGAAAAATTCTAGCTGGAATGACTTTGGCATTATTAAAATAAAAGGACGCTTTAGTGGGCACATTTTCTGTTAAATTCCTAAAAACATCTTCTTTTATTGATTGGTCATTAACCCTATAAATCAATAACTTTGATGAATCTCGGGGTTCTAGTGCAAACTGAGCAATTTGACTTTCTAAAAGTGGGTAGTCAAAAGCATTAATATCTATAAATAAATCTTCTTTACTTGGCAAAACTATTTAGTTGATTGATTAATTTTTGAACGGCTATTTTCCTGTGGCTAATTTTGTTTTTTTCTTCATTTGTCATTTGCGCAAAAGAAATATTAAAGCCATTAGGCACAAATATTGGGTCATAACCAAACCCATTTTCCCCTAAAGGCTGTTCAGCTATGCTACCTTCAATTTTTCCTTCAAAAAAATAGTTTACATTGTTCCATATTAAACAAATAACGGTATTGAATGAGGCTTTTCTGTTTTCCAACCCTTCCATTAATGTTAAAACTTTATTGATATTCTCATTGTCTGTCGCTTTTTCTCCTGCGAATCTTGCACTTTTTACGCCAGGTTGATTATTTAGAGCTTCAATCATCAAACCACTGTCATCTGCAAAACAATTAATCTTAAATATCTCATTTATTGTTTGCGCTTTTATTAAGGCATTTTCTTGAAGTGTAGACCCTGTTTCCTCTATTTCTCCATAATGACCAATATCGTGTAACCCTTTGACATTAAATCCTTCTTTTAACAGTTGGTTAATTTCATTTATCTTTCCCTTGTTGGTCGATACAAAAATCAATTCTTGCATACAATAAAAAATATTATTTTATACCGAACAATGGCTTTGTTTGTTCCCACAATTGTAACTTGAGCGAACTGTTTGAAAAAACAGAATTCATACTGTCCACATAAAGCATTTTAATATTATCGTGAACAGATGCTTTGTATTTGTTAATATTTACCCCAAATTTAGAGGGACTCACACCCCAAAAGAAACAAAAATTAGGTTGAAAAACTTCAATAATATTTTTCCACTCCACGCCGGGATATAGACTAATGTTTAAAACAGCAAAACCATCTTTATCCATTTTGTATTTATCGGACTGAATGGCATTCGTGAACTTGTAAAAGAACAAACTATCCTCCTCAGAAAGGCTTTTATTTTCGGTGTGATTAACTATATTTAAAAAGCGATATTTGTTCTCTCCTTCGTATTCAAACTTGTCATACCAACGACTCTCTTGAATTTGATAAAACTCTCCATCCATAAATTGGGCGAGTAGTTCCGGAAAATTTTCTGATAAAATTAGGTTTTCCTCCATTTTTTTGATTATTTCGCAAGTGAAATGAGTTTCAAAATTACAATAAATCCCACAGAAAATTCAAAAATTTCAGATTTCGATCCAAATAACATCAGTTTTGGTAAAGTTTTTACCGACCACATGTTCATTTGCGATTATTCCAATAATGAATGGCACGACTTAAGAATCGTCCCTTTTGGAAAAATTCAAATGAGTCCTACCCTTTCTGCGCTTCATTATGGTCAATCCATTTTTGAAGGAATGAAAGCCTACAAAACACCAAATGGTGAAATAACTCTTTTCAGACCCGAAGAAAACTTAAACAGACTAAACCGTTCTGCTGACAGAATGAGTATGCCTCACTTACCAAAAGAAATTTTCATGGAGGCATTATCCAAACTAGTATATTTAGACAAAGATTGGATTCCTTCCTCAGTGGGAAGTTCCCTTTACATCAGACCTTTCATGTTTGCAACTGATGATTTTTTGGGTGTAAAATCAAGCGACAATTACAGTTTTATGATTTATGCTTGCCCTGTTAGTTCTTACTATGCAGGCAACATTAAAGTGAAAATCGAAGAGCATTACACAAGAGCTGCGGCAGGTGGGGTTGGAAGTGCAAAGTGTGCAGGCAATTATGCGGCTTCTTTATATCCAAGGAATTTAGCTCAAAAAGTTGGATTTGACCAAGTCCTTTGGACCGATGGAATTACACATACTAAATTGGAAGAAACCGGAACTAGTAATATTTTCGTTGTTACCAAAAATGGTGTTTATACCCCTAATTTAACGGATTCATTACTTGCTGGAATTACAAGAGATTCTGTCATCAAAATGATAAAAGACCATCAAATTCCAATTTTCGAAGAACCTATTCTAGTTGAAGATCTACTTAAATGGCATGCAAATGGCGATTTAGTTGAAATGTTTGTTACAGGAACTGCTGCAACCATTACTCACATTGATTGTTTTGGGTTCCGTGACGAAAAATACAATTTAGTTGTAACTGAAGATTTATTGGGCTTCAAATTAAAAACTGAATTAGAATTAATTAAAACTCTACAAATGCCTGATACTCACAATTGGGTAAAATGTATTGAACAAAATGAATCTATAATAGCATAGTTTATGTATGATTTTATAGAAGGTAAAATAGAACATGCTAATCCTGCATTCTTGGTTCTAAATTGCAATGGAATTGGTTTTCATTTACAAATTAGCATCAACACATACGAAAAGATAAAATCAGAAAAAAACATTCGTATTTTAACCCATTTGGCTATTAAAGAAGATGGCCACTATCTTTATGGCTTTTTTGACGAAACCGAGCGTCAATTATTTAGACAACTTATTATAGTAAATGGGGTTGGAACCAATACCGCTAGAATGATATTAAGCGGTCAATCTCCTACAGAAATCATAAGTGCGATTTCGACTGGAAACTTATCTTTATTAAAAGCTGTTAAAGGTGTTGGACCCAAAACGGCACAACGAATTATTCTCGAATTACAAGATAAAATTGGCAAACTATCACAATCGATGGATCCTGACGAATTTGTAAATGCCGCACCTAAATCCTTTGATGAAGCATTATTGGCATTACAAGCCCTTGGATTCCAAAGAAATATAGCAGAAAAAACACTACTCAAAATCACCAATAACAATAAGCTAGAATTAAGCGTCGAGTTCCTTATTAAACAATCTCTCAAACAGTTGTAACTTTTATTTCAAAAAAATACTTAAAATGAGCAATCATCAAAGTGATAAAATCAAATCAAATGGGTCAAACACGGCTATTTATATTGTATCCTCAAATGGATCGCCTCAAGCCGAAGAAGATTTAATCCAATTAGCAGAAATCTGTTTCAAACCAAACCACCCACTTGAATTGTATTCGGACCAATCGTTGAAGTCCAAAGAAATTGAAAATCTGATTCAAAACGGGAAAATCAAAATCATTAATGGGGTTACATTTGATGAGAATATTAAAAATATTATTCCATTAAAACTTCCTCTGGCAAACGAACCTTCGCTTTACCTTAAGTGGTCTCAAAAAGCAAATAAGGTTTTTGTCCCGAATAAAGTTGTTGTTGCCGATGGGTTACTCCCACAAAAAGCAGGTTTTTTCCAAAAATACCTTCATTATATTTCTAACTTTTGGGGTAAACTATTTTCAGGAGTTGAATCTAATCTTTCAACCTGTGAAGCCGTATTAATGCCATTAGACCTGTTTGAAAAAATAGTCCTTAAAAACAAAATTAAAGACGCTTGGCATATTTCCGCACTTACTGAAAAAGAACAATTAAACTTACCCGTTTCATTTGACTTAGGACCCAATGATTTTGTATTTGGTGATGGCTTAAAATCGGCTGTAAAGAACAAACTTTTAGGATTTAAGTTATTTTGGAGTAGTTTTTTCAAAGTAACAAATATTAAGGAAGAGTCTAGCACTTGGACCAATATTAATGCACCTATTTATAAAAAAACTTTCGCAGTTTTATGCTTAACTCTTCTCATAGGCATGGCATACACTAGCAAAGATTATAATGTTACTTGGGATGAACCTGCCCACAATGAATTCTCAAAACATGTTATAAAATTTTACACCAGTTTTGGAAGTGATACGACAATGTTTGACCCCAAAATTAGTGAATTTGGCAAACTCTCTTATGGTTCAAGTGTGGATTTAGTTATTAGGGCAGTTAACAATGTATTTGGATTTGAAAATGAATATTACGCTAGACATTTAATCGATTCAATTATTGGTTTCTTTTTAGTATTATTCACAGCCTTACTTGTTAGACGACTCTCTGGTTGGCTTCCCGCAGTAATTACGGTTATTGCTTTATTTGCATCTCCTTCCTTGTATGGACATTTCTTTAACAACTCCAAAGATATTCCTTTTGCAACAGGTTATATCATGTCCATTTACTACTTAGTAAAACTTCTTCAAGAATTACCTAAGCCGAAACATCAAACCAAAGTAATGCTTGCCATTGCTATCGGTTTTGCTTTGAGTGTAAGGGTTGGTGCATTGCTGATATTTGGATATATGGTAATGTTTATCGGATTGTATTGGCTGTTCTTTCAATTTAAGAAAAACGCGAATAAAACCTTTAAAACACACATCAAAACAATTGTAATCATCTCCATTAGTGCCTATATTTTCGGAATATTCTTTTGGCCATACGCATTGAGACAACCTTTGACAGGTGTTTTTAACGCATTAAAACAATTTGAAAAATTTGGCTTGCTAACGTATTATGAATTATTTGAGGGTGTTCGTTTGTACGAAAAACCATGGTATTATATCCCTAAAATGATTTTAATAACGGCCCCTGTAGGATTATTATTTGGAGTATTTATTGGCCCAATTATCAATTGGTTTAAAAAAGACACTTTGGGTAAATTAATTCTTTTTTTACTGATATTTTCTACTGTTTTCCCATTGGCTTACGCTATTTACAAAAAATCGTATGTGTATAATGGATGGAGACACTTTTTGTTTATCTACCCAACATTGACTGTTCTTTCTGTTTTAGCTTGGCATCAAATAGGATTATTCTTTAAGAATAAAACAGTGAGACTAGTAATTTGGGGAGTTTTCATTGCGAGTTTAATAAGTCCAATCGCTTGGAATATAAAAAACCACCCTTATCAATACATGTACTTCAATGAAATAATTGGAGGGATAAAAGGGGCTCATGGAAATTATGACATAGATTACTGGAACCAAACACCAAGAGAGGCTTTTGAATGGCTTGTAAAAAACAAACCTGAAATATTAGAAAAAGACAACAATGGTAACCCTAAATTCAAAATCAATGCTAATTCAAATCAAGAAGCTTTAAAAACATTTGTTGAAGCAGGCAAAGATGTTCCTTGTTTATGGACTAGAGAAATGGAATGGATGAACAACAATTGGGATTACGCTATTTGGAGTACAAGAACTCTTTCAAAAAACCAAATTTTAGATGGTTATTGGCCACCCAAAGGAACTATACATGTTATCAATGTTGATGGAGTTCCAATAACCGCAATTGTAAAAGCAGAAAACCATTATGGTCACAAAGGCAATCAATATTTAAAAAAGAATAATGGCGACAGTGCTCTTTATTTTTACAAATTGGCTTATCAGTATAACCCTTTAGAAGAGGAATTTGCAAGAGGAGTAGCCAATGCTTATAAGTTAAAAATGCAATTAGACAGCGCTTTGTACTTTTATAACATTGCCATTAAATTAAAAATTGGCAATTATGATGCCCTTCAAAGTGTGGGAGAAGTGATGTACACTCAGGCAATGATGAAAAACCCGAACAGCCCTGATTTAAATTTGCTAACCAAAGCATACGACAACCTCTCTCAAGCTTTCAAAAACAAAAAGAATGCTTCTGCCCCATTATTGATGGGAGAAATTAAGTTATTACAAAACCAAAACGATTTGGCAAGAAATCATTTTTATTCATTTTTGGAAACGTACGGAAATGTTGGAAGGGGTTATTTAGGTTTAGGTAAGGCACAATTAAGATTAAACGAATTGGATTCTGCATTTATGAACTTGCAATATGCTATACAATTAGAACCAAACAATGCTGAAGCTTACTATTATATGGGCACTGAATTAGAAAAAATTGGCAAGAAAAAAGAAGCGGAACAGTTTTTGAATGAATATATGAAAATAATAAATCAAAAATAATTGAAACTTTTTTTAACTTTGTACGTCTAATTCATTAAATGAGGTTAATTATCACCATCATATTGTGTGTTTTTTTCGCATTTAAATCAAGTGCGTCTCACATAGTGGGTGGTGAAATGATGTATAAATACGCAGGAAGAAGTGGCAATAACTACCTATATAACATTACCTTATATGTTTATTTTGACTGTAAAAATGCTATTGAGGGAGTTATTGAAGATGACGTTGCGGGCATCACCATTCACGTTTTTGACAACAGAAACAAGAACAGTGCTTTGCTTTCATTGAGCAAACCAAACATTCAAGGATTTAATCCTGTAACCATTGCCGACTTAAACTACAATTGTGTTAGAAATAAACCAACAGAATGTGTAATTCGTTATACCTTTACAACCCAATTGTCTTTACCAGACAATGCAGGCAGAGGTTACACTATCACTTTTGAACGTTGTTGCAGAAATAGAATTATTGACAATATTATGTCCCCTGACGCAACAGGTGCAACATATTGGACAGAGATTAAAGATGTTAAAATGGGTAACTCATCTCCTTTTTTCAAGTATTTACCGCCTAACTTTTTATGTACTAATGCGCCTTTGAATTTCGACCATAGTGCCATAGACGACAATGGAGATTCATTGGTTTACGAACTTTATCAACCATTTTTAGGTGGTGATAATGTTCAACAACGCCCATCAGGAGTAAAACCAGATATTTTCGACTTAGTGAATGCTAAACCTCCAACTTATCCTTTCGACGATAACAGCAGAAAAGTACAATGGAGAAACAATTATAACACCAACTTTCAAATTAATGGTCAACCTACATTAAGCGTTAATAGCAAAACAGGGAAATTGACACTAACACCAGACCGAACCGGAAATTATGTAATTGGAGTAAAAGTATTGGAATATAGAAAAGGAGTATTAATAGGCGAAACCAAAAGAGATTATCAGTTTAATATTAGTGAATGTGTTTTTGATGTAGTATCGTCTTTCTTTGCGCCTAGTTTAAGCTGCGAATCCGACTTAGTCCTATTCCAAAATAGAAGTTCAGGAGGGACAAGCTATTTGTGGGATTTTGGAGACCCTAACAGCAGCAACAACACCTCAATACAAACAAATCCTTCCTTTAGATATAACGCTCCCGGCACCTACACAATACAACTTGTTGCAAAAACGAACTTATGCTCTGACACATTCAGGTATGAAATAGAAGTAAAGAAGAGATTTAAAGCTCAATTACCTAAAGACACTTTGTTTTGTGGCCCATTTACAACCACATTAATCAGCAACCCTCCCAATCTTAGTTATGTTTGGAACACCGGTGAAACAACCAGAAACCTAACGGTTAACAGAGAGGGCAGATACATTGTTACAGCCACTGACTTTCCATGCTCATCCAAAGATACGATCGATATTTTTAATGATTTAAGTAAGTTTGATTTAGGCCCAGACTCTGTCATTTGCAGAGATAGTTTTGTTCAATTTACTTACAAAGGGAAAGATGGATACCGTTCTTATTTATGGAATGACAATACAACAGACGCCTCCGTTTTTATCCCTTCGCTTGGAACATATTGGGTGAAAGTAGTGAATCAAAATGGTTGTTTAGGCGAAGATAGTATTACCTTTGTTTTATATCCACCTCCAAGAACTCGACTAAGAGATACCTCTATTTGCGAAGGCACAGGAACCGTTTTAGATGGCGAAAATTTCCATCCTCAAACTCAAGCAGAAACAAGATATTTATGGAACAGTGGGCAAACAACGCCAAGAATTCCTGTTACCCAAAGGGGACGTTATATCGTAACCGCGGCAAACAAACTTTGTACAATATACGACACTGCCGATATTGACTTTTACTTTATTGGTTTAGATTTGGGACCAGACACCTTTTATTGTGGTCCAATTTCAAGAACATTAGACCCCAAAAGGAATTACAAATCCTACTTGTGGAACGGGGAAATTACCAGTAAACAATTATTTGTATCCGCCCCTGGCAAGTATTTTATAAACATTGAAACCGAAGAAGGTTGTCAAGCCTCTGACACTATCAACATTATTCAATATCCAGAAATAGATGGGGGATTGGGTAGCGATACTACTATTTGTCTTTCATCAAGGTATCCTCTTATTGCAGCAGACAACATGGAAGAGTACTTATGGAATACAGGTGCCACTACACAGCAAATTATTGTTACAGAAGAAGGCACATACCGTGTAACAGTTAGAAATAAAAACGGATGTATTGTTTCCGATTCAATCCAAATAAAAGAAGACCCTAATGCACTCCCTTCGGACCTGTTTATGCCAAATGCATTTACGCCAAATGGAGACAATATTAACGATGTGTATCCAGGCAATAAATACAGTGACCCTGGTGCTGATTACCAACTAAGATTATACAACAGATGGGGTGAACAAATCTTCGAATCCAACACTCCTTCGGTTACTTGGGATGGAACTATAAAAGGAGATTTAGCACCACAAGATGTTTATGTATTTTACACCAAATATGTGGGTTGCGACAATATTGAAAGATGGTTCCGTGGAACCTTTCATCTTATCAGATAAGATTATTTAAAAGGACTGTCTTTTTCCTTAGAAACTTTATTAAAAACTAATTTATCCATTAATAAAGGGAAGAATTTATTTAACCAAAAAAGCATCTTACCATCAAAAGACATATACAAGTAACTTTTACGAGATTTTACAGCTTTTACAATCCTTTGAGCAACCTCTTCTGCAGACATAAGTTTAGCCTCATTAAGGGGACTTTCTGATTGATTGTTCCCTTTATTATTGAGAGCTGAATTTCTAATATTAGAGGCTGTATAACCTGGACATACGATTAATACATTCAGATTGTTTTTTAAATTTTCGATTCTTAGCGATTCCAAAAAACCATGCATTGCAAATTTAGAGGCAGAATAGCCGGTTCTTGCAGGCAATCCTTTAATACCAGCTATTGAGGAAACGCCAACAACAGTCCCTTTGGATTGAAGCAAATATGGTAAAGCATACTTAGTGCAATAAACAGCTCCCCAAAAATTCACATCCATTACTTTTTTTATTACATCTAGGTCACAATCATTAAAAACAGCTCGCATACTAATCCCTGCATTGTTTATTAAAACATCACAAGTGGAAAATTGATGAATGGTTTCTTCAATTAAAAACTTACAATCACTTTCCTTACTTACATCGCATTGAACTAGCAAGACCGAGGAATTGTATTCTTTACATTTATGCTCAACTAATTTAAGTTGTTCTATGGATCTAGCAGCAATAACAACATTGTATTTTAGTTGAGCATATTGGTATGCCAAAGCTTCTCCAATTCCAGAAGAGGCCCCTGTAATTACAACTGTTTTAACACCCATTATTTAACAATATCACAACCTTCAACTGGCATCTCAGGATAATCAATATCGACCCCATCGAGGCAATATTCTATAGCATCTTCCAAATAAACCATCATAACTTGTGATTCATTTTCCCAATTATCATCAATAATACCATGATATACTAATTCTCGTTTTGAGTTAAATAAAAAAACTTCAGGATTTTTACTTGCATCAAAAGATTCTGCTACTTTACAATTTTCATCTTTTAAATAAACAAAACTTGGCATTACTAATCCATTGTAAAAGTTAGTCATTTCTAACATACTATCTTTCGGAGACAATGAAGGATTGTTAGAATTAATAACGACAGTTGCCATATTATCTTCCTCATATTGTCCAGACAATTTGATAATTCGCTCCCAATAAGCATTTGAGATTGGACATGAATTAGCGCTAAAAATAACACACAATGCATAGCGTTCGGCAAATGAATAGTTAGTATATGTTTGTCCATCCGTTGCTATTAAAGAAAAATTTGGGAGTTTATCACCTATGTTCATATTGAATTAAATTATTAGGCGAATATCATACAATTCTTTTATTTTGAAAACATTAAAATACAGAAATATATGACACCATTTACTACCCTCGTTTTAGGTGCAAGCGAGAATCCCGATAGATATTCAAACATTGCCATCCGAATGTTAAGATCTTATAATTTTGAAACAATAGCCATTGGCAATAAAGTAGGAAAAGTATTAGATGTCCCTATTACAATATTTAATCCTAATGAAACCTACCCCAATGTTCATACCATAACGCTTTATCTAAACCCTAAAAACCAAGAAAAGTACTATAACTTTATCCTTAACTTAAAACCTGAAAGAGTAATATTCAATCCTGGAACAGAAAACCAAATCTTTATGGATGAATTAGAAAGAAATAACATTGAAGTAACAGAAGCATGCACCTTGGTTTTACTGAGAACACAACAGTACAAACCCCTATAAATGCCAAAAACCGTATCTTTCGACACGGTCTTTGACAAAAACTAAAACTATGAAAACACTGATGCAAATTTAAACAAAAAAATATATTACGCAACAATTTTTTAATATGATTTGTAAAAAAATCAAAATCATTTCCAAATAACTAAAAAGTATCTATGATTAAGCCTATTATTCTATTAAATTTGTGGACTTTAGGCATGCTTCGTTTTATATTATTTTTTTCTATCTTATTATCAGGTTTTTTACTAAAATCACAAACAACACCCGAAGAAGTGTATGACACTGCAGTAAAATTACCCCCAAAACACCTCCACATTTCTGACTTTTACAAGAAAAATGAGTTTCAAATAAAAAGAGACAGTTCTATGTTGGGGGTTCAACAATACGATGATGTCAAAAAAAACAATCTCCCTATTCAAAATTTGGGAGATGTTTCCACGCCTTACCTTCCTTTAAAACTGCAAGTTGAACACAGAGATGGATTTATTCCCTCTAACCAACCGTATCAACAGCTGTTCTTTACCAACAACAATGCTATTTTATATGATGCAAAAATGCCCTTTACTGAATTTCGATACGCACAAGGGAGTGCAAGTGCAGGAAGAAATGGGATGATAGATTTACACGCTTTTCATACACAAAACATTAGTAAACAATTTAATATAAGTGCTAAATATCACAGCACATCAAATGTTGGTTTTTACAGAAGACAAAGATACAGTGTTAAAAACACGCAACTTACGAGTTACTATAATTCAAAAAACCATCGCTTTACCTCCACTTTTATCTATTCATGGAATAAAGCCATAATGCAAGAAAATGGCGGTCTTGAAAGATCTTCACTAAATGACTCCACATTCCGAGAAACACCATTTAATATCCGTCAATTACCAACGGAACTGTCGCTTGCTAACTCACAACACAAATTAAGAGAAATAGAGTTCAATCAAATCTATTGGATTTCAATGGGTGATGATTCTATGAACAATAAAAAAATTGGGCTAAAATACCGTTTCTCCCATCTGAGGCACCAATATTTTTATTCCGATGATGCAAAAGATTTTGGCTTTTATGACCAAACTTATTATTTCAATGGCAAAGAATCACAAGACTCTACAAACTCACAACAACTGAGTAACGAATTTTCTATTGTCATACCTGGCAAAAACGCACTGATAGCAGGCATTAAACACGACAACATCAATTATTGGCAGTCGGCAAATAGAATCAATTACCACCAATTAAGAACTCAAAATCTGTCTTTGTTTTTAAACAGCAGTTTGTATTTTTACAAACCCATCAAATCATCTATTCTTGCCCATTATTACCTTTCGGGATTCAATCAAAACGACTATCGCTTTGAAAGTAAAAACACTTTTGAAATTCCTCAAGCTCCACTTTGGCAACTTGCAGGAAACTTATTTATTAATTCAAGAAGACCTCATTATCAAATGGAATACCAATTGAGTAATCATTACAGATGGTCGAACAATTGGAATCCAACTCAACAGAAGATTGTACAATTTAAATTAGAAAGAAAGAGTAAAAACAAGAGTGTAAATAAAGTATATAACTACACCTTGCCACTTAATAACTTTTATATTGATGTTCATTACGGCATTATTGACAACTTTATGTATTTAAATAATGAAGGGAAGCCTATGCAAGGAGCTAAAGGACAAAACCTATTTCAAGCAGAAGTGATGAAACACTTTAATTTAAGAAATTGGCAATTAAGACAAACCCTATTATTTCAACAATTTTCCGCAAACTTATCTCAAACCGCGTTATTACCAGAATTGGTTTCAAAATCAACCTTGTATTACCAAAGATTTGCTTTCAAAAAATCAACCTTTATCCAAATCGGTGCTGACGTTAGTTGGACAAGTTCATACCAAGCAAACACATATAATCCCGCTTTACAAAGCTTTCAAAACAGTCCTTATCGAGTAGGCGCATACCCTTTTGTGGATTTGTTCTTGAATGCAGAAATAAAACATGTTAGATTTTTTGCTGTTATGGAACATGTTAATCAACTCGCCGAAACTTTGCAAGCAGAAGGCAACTTCAACTACCAATACCAGTTTGCTAATTATTACTATACCACTCCCTTTTACGCCTCAGCACCAAGAAGATTTAGAATTGGTTTTAATTGGAAGTTTTACTACTAGTTATTAATCAACAGGTATTTAAAACCATAGCTTTTATTATGGTACATCAACCTAATAAAGTAACATCCTTCAGCATTTGTTTGTAATTGTATCTGATTTTCAACGATGGCAAAGGATTGTGATTGCCCTTGCATATTGACTACATTAATTGTAAGCTCTTCAAGTGGGAGCATTTTAGAAAAAGAAATCAAGCCATTTCCAGGATTAGGATAAAGGCTCAATTGTTCCAAATACAAACTATTTACATTGAGTGTGCCATAACAATAGGCATCCATTATTTTCATACTTTTGGCAATATTCAAACGCCCCCCCGTAACAGTGTAACCTTGTAATGCAGCGATGGTATCAACACCTTCCAAAATAAATCTTCTTACTAATAAATTAGCAGCTTCTGGATTAGACTTGGTTAAATCAATAAATTTTTCACAAGCATAACTGTGCAACAAACCAACAGCTGCAGTAACCATAGGCGCCGCAAAAGAAGTTCCTGTGTAACCACCACTGTATAAGTCATCTGAAATTTGATTTTCCTTGTTATATGCTTTCACAGAAAAAACATTTACTCCAGGTGCACTTAGGTCAACATGCTGTTGACTGTAACCACTTGAAAAATATTGGTCATTTATCGTTGATGAGCCTACTGTTATTAAATGTTTACTTGGGCACAAAGTTGGTAAATCACCCTTGGTATCTACCAAAACTTGATTATTTGAAACCGCACCAACATTCATAACCCCATATTTACCAAGCGAATCGTACATCATACACCATAAGGGTGCTTCGTGTGGCATTTTATCGTCAATTCCCCAACTTGCATTACTCGCAACGACAAATGCCCCTTTTTTCCCTTTGGTACTTTGGTATAATTTACGTTGATGTAAAACATAGCTATAGGCTCGAATGGCATCAGATTGATATATTGGCATTGACAAAGATGTATCCGCAATAGTTACAATCATTAGTTTAACATGCCACATTATCCCGGCTATACCAGTTGTATCATTTCCTCTTGCACCAATAATCCCTGCAACTGGAGTCCCATGAGAAGCATCAAAATTCAAACTATCACTAATGTCATTGTTTTGACCCATAAAATTCCAACCATACACATCATCTACATAACCATTACTGTCATCATCTATCATATTTCCAGGTATTTCGGAATGATTTTTCCAAATATTGTTTTTAAAATCAGGATGATTCAAATGCAATCCATCATCTATAACGGCAATAACAATAGTATCCCCTTGCCTATTGGCAGCTTGACGACTTAAATCCCAAGCTTTGGCCGCTTTAATTAACCCTAAGTGCCACTGACGATTGAATAAAGAATCAGAGGGTGTTGTTTCTCTGAGCTTTATTATTCCATCATTTTGAAAATTTTGAACTTTTGACAATGAATTTAACCGTTCAATTAACCTTTCTTTTGATAGATATACAGAAGACCACTCTATAACAAAAAGCTTATTTTCAACATCTAAAGCAGTTACCTTTTCAACAACTCCTTCAAACAAGTTATAAACTTGCTGTACTTCTACAGATTCATGAAACTGCACAATAATGCGTGACTTTGGCTTAGGTGAAACAGCCCAAACTATCCCTGTAAACAAAAACAAAGACAGGAGAAAAAGAATTTTTAAAGGTCTCACAACAACAAAGGTACAACTAATCATTTAATAGATTAGACATCCTATTTAAAAAATAGTTGCAAAATGCCAATTATTTTTATTTGATTTAGACTAATTAATATTGATTTTTGCACAACCTTTATAAAATGCTAAGAAAAGAACTTATCAATCAAATAGAATCGAAAAAAAGTTTAATTTGTGTTGGTCTAGACACTGACATAAGCAAACTACCTAATCATTTGCCAAAAGACATCAATGGGATGTTACAATTCAACAAAACGATTATTGAATCAACCAAGGATTTTGCTGTTTCATACAAGATTAATACTGCTTTTTATGAACAATATGGCACTAAAGGATGGGCTTGCATGGAAGAAACTTTATCTTATATCCCCGACAATTGTTTTAAAATTGCAGACGCAAAACGTGGAGATATAGGAAATACAAGTAAAATGTACGCCAAAGCTTTTTTTGAAACATTGGCATTTGATGCCATTACTGTTGCGCCTTATATGGGAGAAGATTCATTGAAACCTTTTTTTGAGTTCGACAATAAATGGGTCATTTGTTTAGGATTAACAAGCAATCAAGGTAGCAAAGATTTTCAAACATTGCAGTTTGACGAAAAACCTCTTTATGAACATGTATTGACTAAAGTATCTGAATGGGGAACACCCAATAATTTGATGTTTGTAACAGGGGCAACGAAAGCAAAAACACTTGCTTCGATTAGAGAAATATTACCCAATCATTTTTTCTTAGTTCCTGGAGTGGGCGCACAAGGCGGAACCGTATCGGAAGTTTGTGAAAATGCAAAAACCTCTTTTGGAGGCTTATTAATCAATGCTAGTCGAAGTATATTATACGCTTCGTGCGGTGAAGATTTTGCAGAAAAAGCAAAAGAAGAATGTCAACGTTTGCAACAAGATTGTTTTTAACAACTATCTAGTTATAAAAAGGGTTGCTAAAATCAAAACAGAACCGGCAACTAAAAACCTTTTTAAAAGATTGGTTTGTGACGTATATTCTGAGAATGTATAATTTTTACTAACAATTACTTTAGGCAATTCATTGCTAAGAGAAAACTTTAAATCATAAATCATTAGCGTTTTTTTCTTTTTACCAACTAAAAAACCTGGCTCCCATTCGGGCATTAAATCGCTTGTTAATATTCGTTCAAGTTCAATTGACAAATTAACATTCGCACTTTGAATAATTTTAAAATCTGACAACTTTCCATTTTTTTCAACGTAGAAAGAAAACTTAATATCATCTCCTATTAATTGTGGATTCAAAACCTGATAGTTGACACTGTTTGCCAAAAAACTATAAAAAGCATCTTCGCCACCAACGAATTGTGGAGGCTTAGTGATGGTATCTTCTGGACTCAAAACATATCCTGTATCTTGACTCCCTCTAAATACTTCAACTTGGGAATATACCCCTAACAAAAAAAACAGACAACAAAACAGGGCGACACCTTTTCGCATTTTATTTATTCCTGCTTAGCGATAACTACAGATTGATACCCTTCTAATTTCAACAAATACAAACCGCTACTAAGTCCGTTTAAGTCAATAATACTTGCACCATTAACAAAATCTAGCCATTTAGACATTACGACTTGACCGCTTGTGTTTAGTAGTTGCATCATTTTAGGACCTACTGTTATTTCAGAACACACTATCTTAACAAAGCCATTGCTAGGATTAGGGTAATATTGAAAACTAGGCAATATCTTTACAGAGCTCAAAGAACTCGTTTCTATATTTACAGGAATAGTTGTTGAATCTTTACAACCATTTAGAATATTTGTTAAAATTAATTTCACGTCATAAACGCCAGGGTTTTGGTAACGATGCGTTACTGTATTTAAATTGCTAGTTTTACCATCACCAAACAACCATTTAACACCAGCACTTCCTGCATTAATAGGCGACACCCTAACTCTTTGCCACGTAAGTAACTCAAATGAAAAACCAGAAAATGGAGCGGGATTCACCAATGGTTGTACGCCAACTTTAGGACCAACACAACCTGCAAAATTCGACTGAGCAAAGAAACGTTTAGACCCATTCAACACATCAGAAACATATTTATTCCCAACAAAAACAGGATTACTAGATGTATCAAATTCATACCAAGAAACAGTTCCGGGACCATTGATTAATGCAGTGTATGTGGCTTTATTCTTAGCACATATTGTATCTGCCCAAACTTTTGTAAAAGATGGCGCTTCATTAACAGTAACATCAGCGCGGGTTCTATTTGTACTTTTACAACCGTTGCTACTTGTTTCTATGTAATAAGACAAACTGTTTGATGGCTTGCTAACATAAGTAGTATTCGTAGACAACAACGAACCATTATTTGATTCAGAATACCATGCGACATTTCCAAAGGCAACAGTTACACTATTTCTGGCAGAATCTCCTTTACATATAACATCATTTTCGACTTTTAATATACTTGGGAAGTCTTCTACCGTTATAGTTACAGGCACTCTACTACTGCCACAAACACCATTAAATGCATCGACATAATAAACTTTTACTTCTCGAACTGTTGGATTAAAAGTAATAGCGTTTGTTGAGCTAAAGCTAGTTCCTCCACTGCCAACATTAAACCATCTTGTTGTTAATCCCGAAGGTGCACTTGCATTTAAAACAACCGCATTAGTATTAGACAAACAAACAGTGGTGTCATTAGACACAACAGGTGGCTGAGGGGCAAAACTACTCCCTACGTTTACTTTTATTTCCTGCCTTGGAGTGAGTTTGCAACCTAAATTTGATGCTTCTATATAATATGAAATGTTGTTAGTTAATACAGGTGTTTGATAGACTGAACCGGTAAAAAACGGCGTTAAGTCATTGATATTAGAATACCACAAAATACTCCCAACATTAGTATTCGCTTTTAAAATCCCACGAGACCCTGAACAAATGGAATCATCTTTATATGTCAAATTACTAGGATAGTCATTTGCTTTGATATAAAGGATTCTAAAACCGCTTACACAACCCCGGTTATTGGCTCTTAAATAAATGGTGTCATTCTTAACAACTTGGTTTATTTTGTATGACTTTCCTATTAAAAAGGGAGAAGACTGTGGGTTTTTAAACCATTCATAAACAATTCCTGTATCATTTGAACTAGCAGTGTATCTTACAGAATCACCTTTACAAACATTCAAGGGACCCGCAAATCCTGGCACTTCAGGTTTAAAATAAAGTGGTTTAATAGTGGTATCTACGCACCCATTAAAATTGGGCCCTCGGTATCCATAAACTCTAGAAATGAGACGAACATTATAGTTTTGTTTAACGGTATATTTTGTTCCATAATTCACGCCTGTGAAATTAGAAAAAGGAGAAACGCCCGAATTCCAATTGTGAGAGATGTATCCAATATTAAAAAACTCATATCTATTGTATATTGGAGAGCCTGCCATGTTATTGGGCGATTGGTTTACAAACTTTACACTGTCTGCCACATTGTAACAATTTGAATTAATTGTAAAATCAGTTCCAAAATTGTATTTTACATGTGGATGCAAAAGCACATCACAATCAAAACGAACATTTCCAATATTAAGATTTCTGCCGTTATACCAAAGACCATTTATGGAACCACAATTCAAGTTGTGCCCTCTCCCGTTTCCTGCTGTATAACTATTAGTAACCACACCTGCATTCATGGTCATACTGTCTGTTTCTATGGTTAGAATATATTTCCCGTTCAGTATAATTGGATTAAAACTTGCATGTTTCTCAATTCTAGACAAGACACCACCACCAAATGTTGAATCAATTGTTAATGTATCACTTCTCAAAGGCGTTCCAGAAGGCAAACTATCGGTTCCGGCATTGTAAACATTACAAATAATATTCATTCTTTTTGCTGTAGGAGGATTAGTAGAGACATAAGCATAAAAAGTAAAACCAGACAAAGTCAAAGGCGTAGGGCAATCATATAGCTGACCTAATGCGCGTCCACCACTCACATTGACAGCAAAATAAGCTGTGCCTCTGTATCTTGGAAATTCAACCGTGTCTATACCACAAACTTTAGGTGAAGTGGCACTTCTTTTATTATTTATTTCGTTCAATTTTACTTTAGTAAAATCATCTTTAATTTGAACATTATCAGAGGTTAACTGTGCAAAAGCGCTAAGTGATAGCATGAGAGCAATTGCCATAAAAAGTAATTTTTTAAACATTCTTTTTGATTTTAATAAACGAAAGTATTAAAAAAACTTTAGACACCCAAATTTTCATTCAGGATTTTATCTACCGCCAAGCTTACTTCAGCAACTTCAATCAGCGAAATACATGGACTTTCGGGTGTAATACAATGGATTTGATCGCAAGGATTACATTTTAAAACATGATGAAATACCTTTGCTTTTTGTGAAAACGGATAGAAAACATGAGGCACTCCTGGACCATACAACCCAATTATAGGAGCACTGAAACAAGCTGAAATATGTATTGGCCCACTTTCATTCCCAACAAACAGTTGCGACTTTGAACACAAATAAGACAACATACTCAGTGTGCAATTTTGCGTAAAACTAATTGACTTATGCTTCATCAATGATTGTATTTTAGAAATATCCTCCTCATCCTCTTGGGTTCCTATAAAAACAACGGCTAGTTCATGTTTTGAAATTATGTTATCAGCAACAAAAGCAAATCTGTCTGTATTCCATTGTCTGAGCTTTTTTCTTGCTCCCACATGAAACAATACAAATTTGTGACATTGATGATTTTCCAAAAAAACATCAACTGCTTTTGTATCCTCATTAGAAAAATACAATTGAGGAGCTATTAATTCCAATTCACCTATCAATGGTGATATAACTTGAAAATTAGTGAGCACTTCATGCGTTTGATTTCCTCTGTTTTTATATCGAACAACAGCTCGACTTACCCTTACTAGTGGTCGATTAAATACTGCCCAAGCAAGCGTTTGCCATATCCCTCTTAACTCAACTACAACATCAAATTTAGTTTTTCTAATTGCCTCTAAATCACAAACTATTTGATTCACAAATGGGTCATTTTGAATGAGTGGTTTAACAAAGGGCTTACACAAAACCGTTAATTGAGAATCAGGATATTTTTTCTTTAGCAGTTCAAACACATGAGTGCTCGTTGCCATATCGCCAATTTCATCCCATTTTATTACCAAGAGCTTATTTACCGTCTTTGTTGTGTATGACTTAAAATACCACTTCTCCAAAAACACATTTAAGGCATAGAGAAGGGATTCACTATTTATTCTCCTTAAAAACATGGATATAACAATATCTTAGAAGGCACCGCATCTGTTTCAATTTTAGGCGCTTGAATGGAAACAAAGTAATCACCATCGGGAATATCATCAGGTGCATACATTAACTCCGTAATTGTTTTGTGAGCAGTTCCGTCGCCAAACCACAATTTATGAGCGGCCAATAATCCTCCGTCTTGTTCTTTGTCAATACTTGGCAAATCAGTAATTAAGTGTTCAAAACCCAATTGATTAAACAACGAGATTGCATCGGTATGAATAAAGGGAGGATTAGTGCTAGAATAATTATGTGTTCTTTTTTCACTATTATTAGGAATAGTTCGAATGAGTATTGCTTTGGCTTCAGTGTTATCTAAAACACCTTCAAACAATGCTGCATTAACGACTTTGTCTTCTCCAATTTCTGAAGGTTTTACTGTTATTAACTTTGCTTTAATCAACAAAGGCAAAGAAATATTGAGCATATTGACAGACGTTTTGAGAACATGAAGGGCACATTCAGTATGAGTTCCTGATGCGTGGGCGTAAAAGGACATTTTTTCACAATTTACACTCCCTCCTTTGTCCAAACTTCCACAAAACTCGGGACTGTCATAGTATGAAAAGGTAGGACTTTCCAAATGATAACAATTTACATTTGTGTTTTTTTGTATAGGAATAGAAAGGTCATAAAAGCGATTGCTATCTAGTTTTATCTCATTTCCATTAAAAAGTAAAATCATTTGCATAGAAGTAGCGAAAATATATAAATAAAACATTTTTTTTATTAGATTTGAAATTTATTAATTGTGAATACCTATAAACTAAAGAAAATCATAAAAATCTCTTTATTGATTATAGCCGTAATAATTGGCTTATTCTCTTTATTGTATTCCAATAACATGGTCAAAAAACTCTCAGAAGAAGAGCGAAAAAAAATCAAATTGTGGGCTTATGCACAGCACATGATAACCAATGCTGAGACAGAACAAGAGTTAAATATATACCTTACTTTGGTGGAATCCAACAATACAATTCCTGTGATATTAAGTGATGGTAAAAACGTAATTAGTTTTAGGAATTTAGATTCAAATGCCATTAAAAGAGATGGTTATATAGAATCTTACTTTGAAGACATTAAAGAAAAAAACGAGCCAATAGAGGTTAATATTTCTCCGACAGAATTGCAATATGTTTATTATGACGATTCCAGCACTTTAAAGCAACTTAAAACTTATCCTTATTATCAATTAGGCATTGTTGCTTTATTTATTGCAGTTAGTTACTTTGCTTTTAGCTACAGTAGAAAGTCGGAACAAAATCAAGTTTGGGTTGGATTAGCCAAAGAAACAGCTCATCAACTTGGGACCCCAATGAGTTCATTAATGGGTTGGGTAGATTTAATGGAAATAGACAAATCTTATGCAAACGAAGATTCATTTGAAGAGATGAGAAAAGATTTGGACAGGCTCAAAGTAATTACAGATAGATTTTCAAAAATTGGTGCTGTCCCGATTTTATCAGAAACAAATATTGGAGAACAGTTAACAAAAGCAATACAATACATCCAAACCCGAAGTTCAGAACAAGTAATATATCAATACGAAAACATTGATTTTAATTTGTTTGCAGACATCAATGTTCCATTATTTGATTGGGTAATTGAAAATATTTGCAAAAATGCGATGGATGCGATGGAAGGAACAGGAACTATTACTATCAGTTGTTTCTTAAAGAACAAATCCATTATTATTGACCTATCAGACAATGGCAAGGGCATTCCTAGTGGACTGCAAAAAAGAATTTTCAAACCTGGCTTCACTACCAAAAAAAGAGGTTGGGGTTTGGGATTATCTTTAGTAAAAAGGATTATAGAAAATTACCACAAGGGACATATTTTTGTAAAGGAAAGTATTCCCTATAAAAAAACAACCTTTAGAATTATTTTAAAATCGAAAAACAATGCCTGAATTTATTCTTGTTAACCCACAAATAGCCCCTTATGTTGGCCACATCCAATTAAACAGACCCAAAGAACTTAATGCACTTAATTTAGAATTAATGCTTGAAATAAAGCAAGCATTGATTGATTTTGATCAAGATGATTCAATCAGAGCTATAGTGATAAGTGGTAATGAAAGAGCATTTGCTGCAGGTGCTGACATTAAGCAGATGGCTGGCAGAAATGCAATTGACATGTTAAAGATAGATCAATTTACAACTTGGGACAGTATCAGAAAAACAAAAAAACCAATTATTGCAGCTGTTAGTGGATTTGCTTTAGGTGGGGGCTGCGAACTAGCCATGATATGCGATATGATTATAGCAAGTGAAACAGCACAATTTGGACAACCGGAAATAAGCATAGGCGTTATGCCCGGAGCGGGTGGCACACAAAGGCTTACTAGAATAGTGGGCAAGGCAAAAGCCATGGAAATGGTTCTTACAGGCCAATTCATTTCAGCTGAAGAAGCCAAAGCATACGGATTGGTCAACAAAATAGTACCTGTAGAGTTTTATTTGAGCGAGGCTGTAAAATTGGCAAGCACTATTGCTGAAAAATCTCCAATTGCCGTACAGATGGCGAAAGAAAGTGTATTAAAAGCATACGAAATGCCGCTACAAGAGGCTTTATTCTTTGAAAGAAAAAACTTTTATATGTTGTTTGCTACCGAAGACCAAAAAGAAGGCATGCAAGCTTTTATAGAAAAAAGAAAAGCAACCTTTAAGGGACAATAATCACAACATTTTCACAAGATAATTATATTGACAATGAATGACTCTAAAGACCCGTTGCACGGCAAAACACTCGAACACATTGTCACATATTTGGTTGAGGATTTGGGTTGGGAAGAGCTTGGCGAAAGAATAAAAATCAATTGCTTTAACAGTTCTCCAAGTATCAAATCGAGCTTAACTTTTTTAAGAAAAACCCCTTGGGCCAGAAAAAAAGTAGAAGACTTGTATATAAGAAGATTGGGGAGAAAAAAGCATTAGAAATACTTCACTTAAAATAAGTTCTTCTAATACTTAGCCTCTTCAGCTTTCTTCTTAGCTATTAAAAAAGCCGAGAAGAAAGGTTTTTAAAAGGGTGGAGAATATCGGATTCGAACCGATCACCTCTTCACTGCCAGCGAAGCGCTCTAGCCAAATGAGCTAATCCCCCAAATAGATTTGCAATAATACATAAAATATGCAAACCTAGAAATTAATTTATGGTGTAATTAAAAATGGTGCTGTTCCATTGGTAATTATCACTTTTGAATTTGGAGAATCAGACAATAGCTTGAAAGCTTCTATACTTTTTAATTTTATAATTTCAGGAGTTAAGCCCTCTGATTGGATCATTTGAGCATCCCTTTCACCTTTGGCTTCAATGATTTTAATTTCTGCTTGTCTTTCAGCTTGTTGTTTCATGAAATCCATACGCATTGCATCTTGTTCTGCTTGTAATCTTTGCTCTATTGAAGTTGCCAATCCCGGAGGCAATTGAATGCTTTTCATCAATACCGATTCAATAATAATTCCTTGAGAGGTTAATATTGTTCCCATTTTTTCTTTGATAGATTGTTCAATCTTGGAACGCATACCTGAGTGCATATCCTTGGCATAAAACTGTGCGCAAACATCTGAAGATGCGGATCTAAAAATACTTGAAATAATATTCTCGTACTTCAACCCATAAGTACTTATTACTTTTTGAACCATTGTTTTGTCTAATCTATATAAAATAGATATTTGCGACGTAACACTCAAACCTTCCTTACTTGGCAAACTTAATGAAATCTCCAAATTTTTAGTTTGAATGGATGTGATAATAACTTTAGAAATAAAAGGGTTGTAAATAATAACGCCTTCGGTGTGGGCTTTTTTTGACATCTTGCCAAACTTTTGTTTAATCCCAATATCACCAGGTCTAATAATAGCACAACTACTTACTAATAAAAGCGCAAAAAATAGGATTGAAATTCTTATTGTATACATAATTTTAATAAATTTAAGTTTAACAAAAATAGTCTATATTTTAAATTTTATCCAATCCATTTGAATGCCATTCGACCAAACAATTGTTAAAAAAGACTAAAAAAAATATGCTAAATTAAATTGTGATGAAACCAATGTTTGCGGCAAAAACAGTTCTTTCCTCTCTAAAATTGGATTATAAATTATCGCAGAAAAAAGCCAGTTTTCAACAAACAAATCCAATCCCAAACTCAACAACACCCTTTCCCCTCCGGAATTTATGTTTCCCATACCATAATATTTATCCCTTTCTAAATACATGTAATGTATCCCAAGTTGAGGAAGATATTTAACTTTTTCTCCAGTTTTTACCCTATAATTAATTTGTAAATTTGATTGATAGACATTCCCCATTTTATATTGCAATTCATTGTAAGCATTCAAACTTAAACTGGAATGCCAATTAACCCCAATATTATCTTTTCTTATTGAAATTTGGTTATTTATTAAATAAGAATAAGCGCCTGTCCCAACTTGTAATCCCGGCGGAAGCATACTTTTATTATAATCTCTTTGTTGGTATTTACCTGTTGGTAATTTTATACCAGCCCCTACCCACCACATTAACATTGTTTTGGGTATGATTGTATCATCTGAATTATATATGGAGTAATTAATTTGAAACATCAAGTCACCCACTCCATTTACTTTTTGAACACCCTCGCTAAGCATTCGTATATTTTGACGAAAAGGCAAAGTTACTATTGCCTGAATCTTAGGTTTGAGATAATACCTTAGCCATATATCTTCAGACCAATAAACATCTTTAACCACTTGTTTTTCACCCAGTACATTAAGTGGTGTTTGGGGATGTTTAAATCCTTGATAAGTTGTTCTTACACCAATTAAATTCTTATTAAACTGCGGCAATACTCCATTCATTGAATTGGTATTCATACCTCCACTACAAATGTCACAACCAAATAAATCAGTAATTAAGTTAAATAAAAACAACAATACAATTACTCTCATGGTTCAGAAATATTTGAATTGGTAAGAAGTTGATAATCAGTTAGCGTTTTCATAAAGACAATCAAATTCCCCTTTTCTTCAACACTCAATTTGAAAGAATTACTTAGAATTGTATCTAATGTCTCACTCCTTTTAACAAATCCAGAATAATGATTAACGACCTCTTCTAAGGTTCTAAATCTACCATCGTGCATATATGGATAAGTTAATGATATATTCCTTAAAGTCGGCACCTTAAAAAGACCAATATCCTTTTTGTTTAATGAAATCATAAACCTTCCTTTGTCATTAAAAACCGAATCAATCCCATTGTTTCTAAAAGAATAATCTGTAAATAATGGTTCAGAATGGCATGAATTACAATGTTTTTTAAACAATTGATATCCCTTTTCCTCTTGTATGTTAAATTTTAAATTCCCCTTTCTAACTTCATCATATTTAGAATTAAAGGATGTGATACTTCCCATAAATTGAGTTAAAGTATAAAATAACATTTGATCATCAATCTCTTTTTTATTAAAAACTTTTAGAAATTGTGATTTATACGTTTGATTTCTATTCAATTTCATTAGTACATTTGAAATATTTTCATCCATTTCCAAAGGATTTAGAATTGGAGCTAAAGAGACAATTTCAAGATGATTCACTCCCCCATCCCACATAAAATGTGGCTGCCAAGCTAAATTAAAAATAGGAGGACTATTCCTTAACCCTATTTTCCCTTTTACTCCACTACTTAATTTAACATTGTGGTCTGCAAAAGCATGTGCTTGAGAATGGCACGAACCACAAGAAACAGAACTATCTGAAGATAAGATTGGATCATAGAACAACATTCGCCCTAACTGTATTCCTTCCTGTGTTAACTTATTAATTTCAAACTTATAAATAGGATTTGAAACATAATTGGGGTAATACAACACAGCATCACTGACGGGTTGTATTACCTCAGAATTTTGACAAGAAGAAAACAAAGAAAGAACGATAAAAACTAATTTGATTTTTACCGCCTTATTCATAGATTTTAAGGGTGAATATGATCAAAGAAAATACCATCATAAAAATCAATTGCAGCTTGTTTGGCCTCGGCACCTGGCATATGTATTTTATTCAAACTACTAACACTTGGATTGGTATGCCAAAAACGAGCTGGATTAGCAATAAAATGAATTTGTGGCGTTGCACTTGCACTTACGTTGAGGGGTTCTCCTCCAAAATTAGTTGTTTTGACCGTTACTACATTATAATCACCTTTGAAACCACCAAGGTGTAATACAAAATCTTCAGATGGTGAATTTGGAGACATACCCTCCGCTTTAATCATAATATACCCACTGTTCCAACTCCAAAACATTCCGTTTATAGCAGATAAAACACCTGTTTGAGCTCCAGAAACATTTCGAATACTATCTACACCCATAGTATATCTCATTTCAGTATATGTTCCCGAAGGCACATTAAAAATATTTAAAACCATTGAACTAGGTATTGAAGCGTCAAGTAAAAAATAGCTTTCGGGATGTATCCACCAAGAGCCGTCTGATTTCTTTAATTGAATATTAGACACATAGTATTTAAGGGTTGTAAATTTAAGTGTATCTTTGGTTTTGGGCTGAATCATATCAACACCCATATAAAAAGGCATTAAATTCATTCCCCATTTATGTTCAAACTCAATTTTAACCTGTCCAGTTAAATTTGAATTGTCACCATTGGGAGTTTCGTCTTTTTTACAAGATGCAAAAAATAAGGATGTTAGTATTGTAAAAGCTATCATTAGCTTCATAAGAAAAAAATTTTTCATTATTATTATATTAATTTGTTTAAGAAATGTTTATTTATAGTGTTTCAACACAACCAATTGAATCAAGTTGTGAATTAAAGTTTTAAAAAAAACACACTAAACTATCGGTGGCTTAAAAACCGAAGACAAAAAACCATTTAACAAATCTTTATATTGTTCTTGAGTACCTATTTTGGAATGAACGAAGAAAAATTTCGTATTTTCAAAATTGGCAGGAACAAGAAATGTTGAAATTTCATATTGAACAATACTTTCTGGCAATCTTGAACTTTCGTTTGAAGATTCTGTTTGTGAAAGTTGTTTTGACAAATAACACTTTCCATCACATTCCATCTCAGGCTTGTCTTTATTTACACAAAATTCTGCTACAATATTGGTCTTGTTTATTTGAAAACTAACAATTATTAATGATTTTAGAATAAAACCAAAAGACAATGTTGTTACCAATAATATTGAAATAAACGACCTCATTAATTCATTACAAAATTATGAATAAAATCTCAGACTTCAACATTTTCATCTCTGATAACAATCAGTAAAAACAAGCCAATTATAAAAAAAAGCATTAAAGACAATACCGAATATCGCATACTGTCGACTTTGAAAACTATTTGAATAATTTGCTCTATAAAACCAAAACTGAAAGTCCCAATTACAATAGCTACCTTCTCGGTTAATTCATAAAAGCTAAAATAAGAAGCATTGTCTTTGGTATCATTAGGAATAAGCTTAGCAAATGTACTTCTGGATAAACTCTGAATACCACCCATAACCAATCCAACAACGGAAGCCAATAAATAAAACCCATTAACTCCATTAACATAATAAGCTCCTATACATATCCCTATCCAAATTACAACACTCACTATTAACGACTTAATATTGCCGATTTTTTGGGATAAATAGGAAAACAAATAAGCCCCTCCTATTGCAATCAATTGAATCAACAAAATGGTAATAATTAAATTCTCTTTGGGCAACTTCAATTCCTTTACCCCAAACATTGATGCTACATACATTACCGTTTGAACCCCCATGCTATAAAAGAAAAAGGCCACTAAATAGTGTTTCATTAACTTAAATTTCTTTACTTCTGAATACACTTTTTGCAATTCCTTATACCCCTTACTAAAAGATAACTTCTTTAAACCTTGTTTTGAATTAGGTAAATAATAAAATGGGATTAATGAAAACAACATCCACCATACCCCTACTGTTACAAACGAAAGTTGACTTGCTTTTTTCTCATAATAAGATTTGGCAAGTAATTGTGCTTGTTCTTTGTTGAATTGAGGATTTAAACTAATTATTTCCATCACCTTACCTTCTACATTGTAAATCAAATTGGGGAACATAATTATAAGTAAATTCAAAATCAATAAGATGACACCTCCGATATAGCCCATGGAAAAACCTTTAGCACTCAGCAAATCAAACTTATCTTCTGTTGCTATCTCTGGCAAATAGGCATTATAAAACACTATACTCCCTGCATATCCTACTGTTCCAAATACAAAAGCAAAAACACCAATCCATATTGATTGCGTATCAAAAAAATACATTGCAAAACAACTGAGTGAACCAAGCAAAACAAACAGTTTCATAAAAAACTTTTTATTCCCAGAATGGTCTGCAATTCCACTCAAAATAGGGTTTAAAAATGCAATTATCAAAAACGCAAAAGACAAACAATAACTGAACAAGACAGACCCTTCAATAGTCAATCCCATAATTTCAACTCCATTTTTTGTTTGACTGTTCCAATAAATTGGGAAAATAGCCGATGTAATGGTCAATGGGAAAACACTATTTGCCCAATCATACATACACCATGCATTTAAAACCTTTCCTTGATTTTTTTCAAAAACTATTGTATCGCTATTATTCATTAATTATAATTTCAGGTTAAAATATCTTTTTATTTGTAGCATAGGTAAATTTTATTGGAATGTTTTAAAACATCTGTTTGGTTAACTCGACCAAATTCAACATTTAATAACTCTTCATAGGCTGACAATTTTTTAGAATCCTGTTCCATAACATTTCTAAAATAACAACCACCTTCATTTAAAAATAGTTTAGCTTGTTGAACATAATCTTTTTGATAACAAAATTCTGGCATTTGGTTGTCCCAAAAGACATCATCAATAATTAAATCAAAAGAATTTATCTCTTGAGGAATATATTGAGTCAATGTTTGTGCATCGCCATTAATTATTTTGATATTAGTGTATTGTTCTATATCGAAATACGCTTTTGCAAAATGAATGATTTCCGCATCAATTTCAATTGCTGTTATAGAGAAAAATCCTTTGTACTTTCGATTTAGTATTTCAATACAACTACCTCCGCCCAATCCTAACACTAAAACTTTTTGAGGGTTATTCGTTTTTAGATACAGCATTAATCCTTTTTGCATAACTTCATGCAAACTTCCAAAACTGTAATTAGCATTAGCACTGTTTAATACCTTTCTACCATATTCAAAGGCTATTTCATATTCTTGCCCAAGTTGAGTCGTTCCTTTTTTGATCGAATTAGGCAATATATAACTTAGAACTTTTTTCAACTTATTAAATCAAAAATGATATTTTATTCCCAAACTAAGCCCAAAACTATTGAGAGTTTCTGTGAAGGTTAGTAAATCTGTAGGCAAGTTTTTATTAAAGCCACGTGGCAAAAAAGATTCATTATTTTGAATATCAATAACTTCTTTTTTATAAAGAAATTCTCTACTAGCCCTATCTGATATTAAATTAATGTCATTAAAATCATTATCAGAATAATAAACCATTTCCTTACTCTTAACTTTTTGATTTAAAACTGTTAAATGTGCATTTACACAGAGTGATAATTTTTTATTTAACTTTTTATTGAATTCTACACCACCTTGATAACCTATAGATAAATAATTTCTAACGTTATATCTTTTGTGAATGAACAATGAACTGTCTTTCAATGAATATTCTTCTTTAATCTGATTATAAAAAGGGATGACAATACCAGAAAAAACATGGATTGAATTACTTTTAATTTTGAAGCGATAATTCAGTAATAAAGGAATTCTATGTGAAATGATAGACTTTGAAGTGGCTTCATATTGTAAAGCATTTTTATAATCCTCAGAAACCAAAACAGTATTCCCTCTCAAAGAATTCAATCCTATAGAAAAATACCAATTGGCACTATCAGGAATAATATTGAACATCAAATTAGTATTAACCCCATTTCCTAAACTGTACTTTACTCTACTATTTAAATCCACATCATTTGACAATTGTGGTCTAAATCCAAATTGATGACCAATATGAAAAGACAACTGATACTGTTGTGCATTGATAACAGTTGAAGTCAACAAAACAAATATCAAGGTATAGATTAATTTCATGAAGGCATTGCGAAACTAAACAAATTAATGGATTGAAACAATTTTGTTAATTAAATTTTAACAGAATAATCAATCATAATATTACTTTTGCAGAAATGAAATTTGGCGTAGTAATATTCCCCGGCAGCAATTGTGACAGAGACTTAATTGAAACTCTGAGTAAGTTATCAGATCATCCTGTAGAAGAGTTATGGCATAAAGACACTGATTTAAAAGGCGTTGACTTTGTTTTCCTTCCAGGAGGATTTAGTTATGGCGACTATTTAAGAAGTGGTGCTATTGCGAAACTAAGCCCTATTATGCAAAGTGTTAAAGAACATGCAGACAAGGGAGGTTATGTTATGGGAATATGCAATGGTTTTCAAATATTGTGTGAAAGTGGATTATTACCTGGAGCACTTTTAAGAAATGATCATCAAAAATTCCTTTGTAAAAATGTATATCTAAAACCAATTAATACTGATTTAAAGATTACAAATGGTTTAGTTCCCGAAAATGTATACACTATTCCTATTGCTCATGGCGAGGGCAATTACTATGCAGATGCATCTACCATAGATGAATTAGAGGCCAATAAACAAATTATTTTCAGGTATTGTGATAAGCAAGGTAATATCACTAAAGAAAGTAACCCTAATGGCTCTATAAACAACATTGCAGGCATTTGCAATAAAGGGAAAAATGTTTTTGGAATGATGCCTCATCCTGAAAGATGTTTTTCCGAATATTTATTAAACACCGATGGACAAGCGATATTTAAGAGTATTATTAAATAAAACTCATAAATATAAAGACATAAAAAAAGCCACTTTAAAGTGGCTTTTTTTATGTCTTTATAAAAGATTTTAAGCTTCAGTTGAATCTGCATTAGATTCAGTTTCTGTTGTTTCAGGTTTAGCTTCAACAACAGCATCAGTAGCAACTTTTTTACCTCTTCTAGTTTTAGGCTTGGTAGATTTTTTCTTACCTATACCATCAGTATATTCGTTAAAATCAACCAATTCAATCATAGCTAATTCAGCGTTGTCACCCATACGATTACCTAATTTAAGAATTCTAGTGTAACCTCCTGGTCTAGTTGCTACTTTTTCAGCAATTGTTCCAAAAAGTTCTTTGATAGAATCTTTATCTCTCAAATAAGCAAACACAGTTCTACGAGAGTGTGTTGTATCATTTTTAGATTTTGTAATCAAAGGTTCAACATACACTCTAAGAGCTTTAGCTTTAGCTAAAGTGGTAGTAATACGTTTATTTTTAATAAGCGAAATGGTTAAATTAGCCATTAAAGCTCTTCTGTGGGAGGCGGTTCTTCCTAATTTATTTACTTTATTTCCGTGTCTCATCTTATACTATACAATTTATAATTATTAATCTTCAGATAAGTTATATTTTGAAACATCCATTCCAAAATTTAAACCTTTATCTCTAACAAACTCTTCAAGTTCTGACAATGATTTTTTTCCGAAATTTCTAAATTTCAATAAATCATCAATATCATAACTTACTAATTCACCTAATGTTCTGATTTCAGCAGCTTTCAAGCAATTGTATGCTCTAACAGACAAATCTAAGTCAGCTAGGTTAGTTTTTAAAACTTTTCTCATGTGTAAGAAATTCTCATCTACTTCTTGAGTTGGTTTTTTGACTTGTGTATCTAACAAAATATTCTCATCACTAAACAATATAAAATGTTGAATAAGAATGTTTGCAGCTTCTTTCAAAGCACTTTCAGGATGTATTGACCCGTCAGTATGTAGTTCAATTACTAATTTCTCGTAATCTGTTTTTTGTTCAACCCTAAAGTCTTCAACTGAAAATTTAACGTTTTTTACAGGAGTAAAAATAGAGTCAATAGCAATTAAACCAATTGGCATGTCTTTAGGTTTATTCTCATCAGCAGGAACGTAACCTCTACCTTTGTCTATAGTAATTTCTATATCCAAATTAACAAATGGTTCCATATTACAGATAACTAATTCAGGGTTTAAAATTTCAAATGAATTAGTATATCTTCCAATATCACCAGCTAAGAATTGTTCTTTACCTTTAATACTTAGGAATACTTTTTCTTGAGCATCAGAACCAGAAGTTTTCTTAAATCTAACTTGTTTTAAATTAAGAATAATTTCAGTTACATCTTCTACAACACCTTTGATAGTTGAAAACTCATGATCAACACCTTGAATTTTTAAAGAAGTAATTGCATATCCTTCTAATGATGACAATAAAATTCTTCTTAGGGAATTTCCTATTGTAACACCGTAACCTCTTTCAAGTGGGCTAAATTCAAACAGACCATAAAAGTCTGTATCTTTATGCATTATCACTCTCTCAGGTTTTTGAAACGCTAATATTGGCATGTTTTGTTATTATTATTGATTATTTAGAGTACAACTCTACGATTAATTGTTCTTTTATATTTTCAGGAATTTCAGCTCTATCAGGTAAATTTAAGAAAATACCAGACATTTCTTTTTCATTCCATTCTAACCAACTGAAACGTTTTTTTCCTCCGTTCAAAGAATCAGTAACCGCTTCTAATGATTTAGATTTTTCTCTTACTGCTACTGTATCACCTGGACGAAGAGAATAAGAAGGGATATTAACTACTTCACCATTAACTAAAATATGTTTGTGTGAAACTAATTGACGTGCAGCGCTTCTTGTAGGAGCAATACCTAATCTAAAAACGGTGTTATCTAATCTTGCTTCTAAGAATTTTAATAAATTTTCACCCGTAATACCTCTTTTAGTTGCAGCTAACTTAAATGTTTTAGCGAACTGACGCTCTAATACACCATAAGTATATTTAGCTTTTTGTTTTTCGCTTAACTGAATAGCATACTCAGATAATTTTTTTCTTTTGCGAGAGTTACCGTGCATTCCAGGTGCATACGGTTTTTTATCTAAAGCCTTATCAGGACCAAAGATTGGTTCTTTGAATTTTCTAGCTATTTTGGATTTAGGACCTGTATATCTTGCCATTATTTCTTATTTATCTTAATTGTTTTATTAAATTCTTCTACGTTTTGGAGGTCTGCAGCCATTGTGTGGAAGTGGAGTACAGTCATTGATTGACATAACTTCAAGACCAACGGTTGCTAAATTACGAATAGCTGAATCTCTACCAGAACCTGGACCTTTAACGAAAACATCTACTTTTCTTAAACCTGCATCAAATGCTACTTTTGCACAATCTTGACTTGCTAACTGAGCTGCATAAGGAGTATTCTTTTTAGAACCTCTAAAACCCATTTTACCAGCAGATGACCAAGAAATTACATCTCCATTAACATTAGTAACGGAAACAATAATATTATTGAAAGATGCTTTTATGTGCACTTGACCAATTGGGTCAACTTTAACTTTCTTTTTATTTTTAGCTGTACTCATTTATTCTATTTAGTTACTTTTTTCTTGTTGGCAACTGTTTTACGTTTACCTTTTCTTGTTCTAGAGTTGTTTTTGGTACTTTGACCTCTTACAGGTAATCCTTTACGGTGACGAGTACCTCTGTAACAACCGATGTCCATTAAACGTTTAATATTTAATTGCACTTCAGATCTTAATTCACCTTCTGTTTTGAATGAAGATGAAATAATATTACGAATGGCTGTTAATTCATCATCATTCCACTCAGCTACTTTTTTATCTAAATCGATATTAGCGTCTGAAAGAATTTTTGATGCTCTACTTGAGCCAATTCCATAGATGTAAGTTAAACCAATTACACCTCTTTTGTTTTTAGGTAAATCTATACCAGCTATTCTTGCCATTTTTTATCCTTGTCTTTGTTTAAACTTTGGGTTCTTTTTGTTTATAACGAAAAGTTTTCCTTTTCTTTTAACTAATTTACAGTCTGCACTGCGCTTTTTTACTGAAGTTCTTACTTTCATAATATTATTTATTTGTATCTATACGAAATTCTTCCTCTTGTTAAATCATAGGGACTCATCTCAACTTGAACTCTGTCTCCTGGTAAAACACGAATGTATTTCATTCTCATTTTCCCTGATATTGTTGCAATGATTTCATGCCCATTTTCTAACTTTACCCTAAACATAGCATTTGACAATGCCTCTGATATAGTACCATCTTGTTTTATCGAGTCTTGTTTTGCCATTTTATATTATTAGGGGTGCAAAGGTAACATTTATTTTTTAATTATCAAATAGATTGTGAGTTCAATCCCGATCTTCCACTTATTCTTCCTGACTTCATCAATCCATCATATTTTCTCATTAATAAATGACTCTCTATTTGTTGTAATGTATCCAACACAACACCAACCATTATTAACAAAGATGTTCCACCATAAAATTGAGCAAAGCTTTGGCTAACTCCAAAAATCATCGCAAAAGCTGGGAGAATTGCAATTAAAGCTAAAAACAATGCTCCTGGTAAAGTGATTCTTGACATAACCTCATCTAAATAATCACTTGTTGATTTTCCTGGTTTTATACCTGGAATAAATCCACCACTTTTTTTCATATCATCAGCCATTTGGTTAGGATTAACTGTAATTGCGGTATAAAAGTAAGTAAATGTAATAATCAGGATTGCAAACATAAAATTATATGCAAATGAACTAATATCACTTAATGAAGTTAGTAATGTGCTAGGATTTTCCATTGATTGCGCTAAAGTTGGTGGTAAAAACATTAATGCTTGAGCAAAAATGATTGGCATAACACCAGCTGCATTTACTTTTAATGGAATATAATTACGAGCACCTCCTGAAAGTTTATTACCTTCTATACGTTTGGCATAGTTTACAGTAACCTTTCTAGTACCTTGTATTAGTAATATAGTTGCTATAATAACACCCAACCACAATACTATTTCAATGATAAATAACGGTAAGCCTCCTTTTGCAAATTTTTGATCCAATTCAAAACCTAAAGCTTCTGGTAATCTATCAACAATACCTACCATGATAATAAGTGAGATTCCATTACCTAAACCTTTGTCTGTGATTTTTTCACCTAACCACATGGTAAACATTGTACCAGCTACTAGGAGTGTAACGTTTGTAATCATGAAGAACAATTCAGACATTTGCTCTGGCTGTGTTTTGAATAACAACGCTGCCCAATTGTCTGATTTTGATGTAATATTATTCAAATATGCTACCGCTTGAACTGCAGTAATTGCAATTGTTAGGTAACGTGTGTATTGATTTATTTTTCTTCGTCCATCTTCACCTTCTTTTTGTAAACGTTGGAAAGAAGGAACCGCAATTGTTAATAATTGAATAACGATCGAGGCTGAAATATAAGGCATAATACCTAAGGCAAGAATTGCTCCTCTTCCGAATGCACCACCTGCAAACACATTGACTAAACCTAAGATACCTTCGGTTTGACTTTGTAATGCGCCCATTAATACATTACCATCTATTCCTGGTAGTATTATAAATGTACCTACTCTATAAATCAAAAGAAACAACAAAGTATTTTTGATTTTAGTTCTTAAATCATCAATACTCCAAATTTCTTTAATACGTTGAATAAATTTCTTCATTCTAAAATTACTTTGTTATTATGTTAGCAGAACCGCCTTTATCTTCTATTGCTTTTTTGGCTGTAGCTGAAAAACCATTAGCATGTATGTCTAATTTGGTTTTAACTTCACCACGACCTAAAATTTTGAATAACTCGTTTTTAGAAACTAAATTATTTTCAACTAGTAACTCTTTCGAAATTAAACTAACATTTAACTTTTCTGCTAAAGATTGTATTACATCAATATTAATTGAAGTATATTCTACTCTATTGAAATTTTTAAAGCCTCCTTTAGGTATACGTCTTTGAAGTGGCATTTGACCTCCTTCAAAACCTTTTTTACGAGAGTAACCACTTCTACTTTGAGCTCCTTTATGACCTCTTGTTGAAGTACCACCTCTTCCAGAACCTTGACCTCTACCAATTCTTTTTTCTTTTTTTACTGAACCTTCTGCAGGTTTTAAAATACTTAAATCCATCTTAAATGTTTTCTACTTTTATTAAATGGTTAACTTTTCTTACGATTCCTTTGATTTGTGGGGTTAGTTCCAACTCATTGAAGCTGTTTATTTTTTTTAAACCCAAAGCAGTCATACAACGCTCAACTCTATCTGATTGACCAATTGTGCTGCGTAATTTGGTTACTCTTATTTTTGCCATTTTGATTACCCGTTAAATACTTGCTTTAAATTAATGTTTCTTTGTTTTGAGATGGTGTAAGGATCTCTTAGTTTGATCAATGCATCTAAAGTTGCTTTTACAACATTATGTGGATTAGAAGACCCTTTAGATTTTGCTAATACATCATGAATACCTGCACTTTCTAAAACTGCACGCATTGCACCACCTGCTATAACACCTGTTCCACTTGAAGCCGGTTTAATAAAGACGTTTCCGCCTCCAAATTTACCGATTTGCTCGTGTGGTATAGTACCATTAAGTACAGGAACTTTAACTAAATTCTTTTTTGCATCTTCTATGGCTTTCTGTATTGCATCGGTTACCTCACCTGCTTTTCCTAAGCCGTGTCCAACAATACCATTACCATCTCCAACAACTACTATAGCTGTAAAGGTAAAAGTTCTACCACCTTTGGTAACTTTTGCAACCCTATTTACACCTACAACTCTTTCTTTAAGTTCTAATTCTGACTGCTTTACGCGTTTTATATTGCTATTTGTCATTTTATTGTTTTTTAAAACTGTAATCCTCCTTCTCTAGCAGATTCTGCTAAACTTTTAACACGTCCGTGATATAAAAATCCATTTCTATCAAAAACAACTTTAGTCACTCCCAATTCAATGGCTTTAGCTGCAATTCTTTTGCCAACTACGCTTGCTTTTGCTGTTTTATTATCTTTTGAATTTACGATATCCTTTTCTGCACTTGATGAAGCACAAAGTGTTTTATTGTTAATGTCTACTATTTGCGCATAGATTTCAGAATTGCTTCTAAAAACTACAAGTCTTGGACGATCAACTGAAGGAACAATACTGCCTGTTACTCTACGTTTTATCTTTAATCGTCTTTGGTTTCTAACGTTACTCATTTCTCAAAAATTATTATTTTTTAGATGCTGATTTACCAGCTTTTCTTCTTAATTGTTCGTTCGTAAATTTAATACCTTTTCCTTTGTATGGCTCAGGTTTACGGAATCCTCTAATTTTGGCAGCAACTTGACCTAACAATTGTTTGTCAACCGACTCCATAATTATAGTTGGATTTTTACCTTTTTCAGTTATCGTTGTTAAATTGATTTCTTTAGGTATTTCTAACATTATACGGTGAGAATATCCTACTGATAAATCTAATACTTGACCTACATTCGAAGCTTTATAACCAACACCCACTAATTCTTGTTGGGTTTTGTGTCCTTCTGTTACACCTTTAACATTATTATTAATTAAAGATCTGTATAAACCATGCAATGCTTTATTTTGTTTTTCATCATTGGGACGTAAAACAACTAATTTATCATCTGTGATTTCGATAGAAAAATTAGGTTTTAAAGGCTGATGTAATTCGCCTTTTGGTCCTTTAACTACAACAACATTATCCGCTGTTAGTTTAATTTCAACCCCTTTTGGTATTTGAATTTGTGCTTTACCTATTCTTGACATTGTTCTATTAATTTATAAAATTAAGAAATGTAACATAATACTTCACCACCTACATTATTAGCTTTTGCTTCTTTGTCTGTAATTACACCCATAGATGTAGACAAAATAGCAATACCTAAACCGTTAATAACTCTTGGCAAGTTATTGGCTGGTACATACTTTCTTAACCCTGGTTTACTCACTCTTTTTAATTCTCTGATTGCTGGAATTTTTGTTAGTGGATCATACTTTAATGCAAGTTTAATCACCCCTTGTTTATTTTCAGTTTCTTCGAATTTATAATTAAGAATATATCCTTTCTCGAACAATACTTTAGTCATTGCCTTTTTAATATTAGAGGCAGGAATCTCTACAATTCTATGTTTTGCTTGTAGAGCGTTTCTTAATCTTGTTAAATAATCTGCTATTGGATCAGTCATGTTTTTTTTTATTTATTTTACCAACTTGATTTTGTTACACCAGGTATTTTACCAGCAGAAGCTAATTCTCTGAATTGGTTTCTACATAAACCGAAGATCTTCATGTATCCTCTTGGCTTACCTGTTAATTTACATCTATTTCTAAGTCTAACTTTTGAAGAACTTCTAGGCAATTTTTGAAGACCGATGAAATCTCCATCTTCTTTTAATTGTTTGCGTTTTTCTGCGTATTTCGCAACCAATCTTTCCTTTTTAAGTTCTCTCGCTTTTATTGCTTCTCTTGCCATTTTGCTGTTGTTTTATTTTTTAAATGGTAATCCAAATGATTTTAACATTTCTAAACATTCTTCATCTGTTTTTGCAGTTGTAACAAATGTTATATCCATACCAGTGATTCTATTTGTTTTGTCAATGTCTATCTCTGGGAAAATAATTTGCTCAGTAATACCCATTGTAAAGTTACCTCTACCATCAAAACCTCTAAGTTCTAAACCTTGAAAATCTCTTACCCTTGGTAAAGCTATTGAAATTAAACGCTCCATAAACTCATACATTTTTTCTTTTCTTAATGTAACACGAGCACCAATTGGCATTTTTGAACGTAATTTGAAATTACTTATATCTTTCTTAGAAAAAGTGGCTTGCGCTTTTTGACCAGAAATTTTAGTCATCTCTTCTACAGCATAGTCAATTAATTTTTTATCGTTAACTGCTTCTCCTATACCTTGGTTAAGACATATTTTTGTTATTTTAGGTATTTCCATTACATTACTGTATGCAAATTTTTCTTGCATAAAAGGAACTACCGTTTCTGTATATTTTTTATATAAATTAGGTGTATTTGACATCTTTTATTAATTAACTTATAAATTCTCCAGTTTTAACTGAATAGCGTTGTAATTTACCTTTTTCATTAGCTTTTCTTCCAACTCTAGTCGCTTGTCCATTCTCAATAACCATTAAGTTTGAAATATGGATAGGCGCTTCTTTTTTGATGATACCACCTTCAGGTGATGATGCACTTGGTTTGGTATGTCTTGAAATAATATTTAAACCTTCAACTAAAGCTCTGTAAGTTTTAGGATATACTCTCAATACTTTACCTGTATTTTTACCATCCACAATTTTTCCAGAGATTAATTTAACTAAATCTCCTTTTTTAATGTGAATTTTAGACGTTTTGTGTGATTGAATACTTGCTTTCATTTTAATTATTATAATACTTCTGGAGCTAATGAAACGATCTTCATAAATTGTTTATCTCTTAATTCTCTTGCAACTGGTCCAAAGATACGTGTACCTCTTGGTTCATCAGAGTTGTTTAGAAGTACGCATGAATTGTCATCAAAACGAATGTAAGAACCATCTGGTCTTTTAACTTCTTTTTTAACTCTAACAACAACAGCTTTAGAAACTGTACCTGCCTTAACTCCACCTGATGGTATTGCTGATTTAATAGAAACTACTATTTTATCACCAACGGAAGCATAACGTCTTTTTGTTCCACCAAGAACTCTGATACATAGTACTTCTTTTGCACCACTGTTATCAGCAACTTTTAAACGACTTTCTGTTTGTATCATTATTTTGCCTTTTCAATTATTTCTACTAATCTCCAACGCTTTAATTTACTTAAAGGTCGAGTTTCCATTATTTTAACTATATCGTTTACTGCACATTCGTTTTTCTCGTCATGAGCGTAAAACTTTTTTGTTTTAGAAAAGTACTTACCATATTTTGGATGTTTAACCTTGGTTTCTAAAGCAACAACTATAGATTTATCCATACCATTACTTGTTACTTTTCCAACAATCTCTTTTCTTGAATTTCTCATATTTTCCATCATATTATTCACCTTTTTCGGCTGCTTTTAATTCATTATCAATTCTTCTAGAATTAATTTCTGTAAGCAATCTTGCGATGTCTTTTTTTAATTCTTTTAATTTGTGCGGTTGTTCAATTCTTGCAACTGCATTGTTAAACTTTGTTTTGGTAAGTTTAACTCTATCTTCTTTATATCTTGCAACTAATTCACTAGTTGGAAGATCTTTATAATCCCTGTTTTTCATTATTCTGTGTAATCGGGTTTAACGATAAATTTTGTTGATACTGGTAATTTTTGAGCGGCTAAGTACATTCCTCTTTCTGCTACTTCTAATGGAACGCCTGTAACCTCAAACATAATTGTTCCTGGTTTAACTATAGCAACCCAATATTCTGGAGCTCCTTTACCTTTACCCATACGTACTTCAGCTGGTTTTTTAGTAATTGGTTTGTCTGGGAATATTCTTATCCATACTTGACCTTCTCTTTTCATGTATCTTGTTAATGCAACCCTTGCAGACTCTATTTGTCTTGCAGTAATCCAAGATTGCTCCATACTTTTTAATCCGAAGGTACCAAAACTAAGTCTATGACCTCTTGTAGCCAAACCTTTAATTTTGCCTTTATGCTGTTTTCTGAACTTGGTTCTTTTTGGACTTAACATCTCTAAATTTCCTTATTTATTTATTATTATATTAATCTCTTCTTTTTCTGTCTCTACGATCTCCGCCTCCTCTGTTGTCATTACGGCCACCACCTCTTCTTGGATCATTAGGTCTTTCTTCACGTTTAGGACCTCTGTCTGAACCAATGTTCAAAGATAAGTCTCTTTTACCGTATATTTCACCTCTACATATCCAAACTTTCACTCCTATTTTACCGTATACTGTTAAAGCTTCTCCTAATGCATAATCAATATCTGACCTTAAAGTATGTAGAGGAGTTCTTCCTTCTTTAAACTTTTCAGATCTTGCAATCTCAGCTCCATTTAAACGACCAGATACACTAATTTTAATTCCGTCTGCACCCATTCTCATGGTATTAGCAATGGCTTGTTTAACAGCTCTTTTATAACTTACTCTACCTTCAATTTGTTGACAAATAGTTTCAGCAACTAAACGGGCATCCAATTCAGGACGTTTAATTTCGTAAATGTTTATTTGAACGTCTTTCTTGGTGATTTTTTTAAGTTCTTCTTTGATTTTATCAACCTCAGCTCCACCCTTACCAATTACAATTCCTGGTTTAGCTGTATGAACTGTTATTATAATACGTTTAATAGTTCTTTCAATTACTATTTTTGAAATACCTCCTTTTGGAATTCTAACACGTAAATATTTACGTATTTTTTCATCTTCAGCAATTTTATCAGCGAAGTTTTTACCGCCGTACCAATTACTTTCCCATCCTCTGATGATACCTAATCTAAGTGATATCGGATTAATTTTTTGTCCCATTCGTTATGCTTCTACTGTATTATTTTGATTGATAGTGTCAACTTTTATTGTAATATGGCTAAAACGTTTACGTATTCTGTATGCACGTCCTTGTGGAGCTGTTCTCATACGTTTTGCAACGACAGCACCATCTACAAAAACTGCAGATACTTTAACGTCACTCTCATCCGCTTTACTTCCATTGTTTTTTTGTTCCCAGTTACTAATTGCTGATTTTAATAATTTCTCAACATAAACTGCATAATATCTTCTTTGACTATGTTGTAGTATAGTTAAAGCCTTATCAATTTTTTGACCTCTTATTTGATCAACCACTATTCTCATTTTTCGTGGTGATAGTGGACAATTTTTTAATATCGCTGTTGCTTCCATATTATTTGCTTGAATGTCCTTTAAATGTTCTAGTTGGGGCAAATTCGCCTAATTTGTGACCAACCATATTTTCTGTACAATACACAGGGATAAATTTATTACCATTGTGAACTGCAAAGGTATGTCCTACAAATTCTGGTGCAATCATAGATTTTCTGCTCCAAGTTTTGATAACTGCCTTCTTTTTTGATTCATTCATTTGAGAAACTTTGTTATCAAGTTTCCAATCAATGAAGGGTCCTTTTTTAAGTGATCTTGCCATTATTTATTTCTTACTCCTTTTCTACGTACTAAAATGTATTTACTTGAATTTTTCTTTGTATCTCTGGTTTTTTGACCTTGTGAATAGATACCTGTTCTTGATCTTGGTTGTCCACCTTTTGATCTACCTTCACCACCACCCATTGGATGATCCACTGGATTCATAGCTGCTGGACGAGTTCTTGGTCTTCTTCCTAACCATCTGCTTCTTCCCGCTTTACCATATACTTCTAAGTTATGATCTGGATTTGAAACAGAACCAACGGTAGCTAAGCATGTAGCTAAAATCATTCTTGTTTCACCACTTGGTAACTTTACTACTACATATTTTCCATCTTTTGATGTTAATTGAGCATAAGAACCTGCGCTTCTGCAAATACGACCACCTTGTCCTGGCGCTAATTCAATGTTGTGAATAATAGAACCTAAAGGTATTTCAGAAAGTGGTAAAGTATTACCTAATTCAGGTAAAATACCAGTACCAGAAACTATTTTCTGACCTACTTTTAGTCCGTGTGGACATAAAATATATCTTTTCTCACCATCTTGATACTCAACAAGAGAAATAAATGCTGATCTGTTAGGATCATACTCTACTGTCTTAACTTCAGCAGAAACTCCATTTTTATCACGTTTGAAATCGATGATACGATATTTTCTTTTATGACCACCACCAATGTAGCGCATAGTCATTTTACCTTGATTGTTTCTACCGCCTGATTTTTTCAGGGATACTGTTAAGCTCTTTTCAGGTTCAGATGCAGTTAATTCTGCAAAAGTGTTTGCTACTCTGAAACGCGTACCAGGGGTTATCGGTCTAAGTCTTTTTACTGCCATTTTCTTTAAATATTTTCATAAAAGTCAATTTCTTGACCCTCTTTCAATTTGCAAATTGCTTTTTTGTAAATGTTTGTTCTTCCGGTAACTTGTCCTGTTCTTCTGTTCTTTTTTCTTTTTGGACTTGTAACCATCGTACTGATACCTTCTACTTCTACTCCATATAATTTCTCAATCTCTGATTTGATTTCATCTTTGGTAGCTGATCTTAGACAAACAAAACCATATTGTTTTCTTTTTTCAGTTAACATTGACATTTTTTCTGTAATCAAAGGTTTAATTAGTACTGACATATTCTTAATTTAATGTTTGTTTAATTACTTCAATTGAGTCTTCTAATAATACTAAGGTTTTAGCTTTTAATATATTATAAGTATTAATATCTGAAGCAGGTAATGTTTCTGCTTTTGGTATATTACGGCTACTTAAATAAATATTTTTATCATTACCTGCAGTAACAAACAATACTCTATTGTTATTTATTTTTAAGTTATTTAAAATCTCTAAAAAGGATTTTGTATTTGGTTTTTCGAATTGAACTGAATCTAAAACGATAATTTGATTCTCATTAGCTTTATATGATAAAGCTGACAACCTTGCTAAACGCTTTAATTTTTTGTTTAATTTAAAACTGTAGTCTCTTGGAGATGGACCATGTATACGACCACCACCTACGAAAACTCCTGATTTTATACTACCAGCTCTTGCACCACCTGTTCCTTTTTGTCTTTTTATTTTTCTTGTACTATAATGAACTTCAGCTTTAACTTTAGATTTGTGTGTTCCTTGTCTTTGATTAGCCAAGTACTGTTTTACATCTAAATAGATAGCATGATCATTAGGAGATATTCCAAAAATATCTGAAGGTAAGTTAACACTTTTACCTGTTTCTGTTCCTTGAATTGTTAATACTTTTAATTCCATATCTCTTATTTTTCAATTACTACTGTTGAACCATTATGTCCAGTTATCGAACCTTTTATTACTAATAAATTTTGCTCAGGCATTACTTTAAGAATTAAAGCATTTGTGTTTTTAATTCTTTTTCCACCCATTCTACCCGCCATTCTAAGTCCTTTAAAAACTTTTGAAGGATATGAAGATGAACCTACAGAACCTGGAGCTCTTTGTCTATCGTGCTGACCGTGGGTTGCTGGTCCTACACCACCAAAGTTGTGACGTTTTACAACACCCTGGAAACCTTTACCTTTTGATGTACCAATAATATCAACAAAATCACCTTCAACAAAAATACTTACATCAATTTTGTCTCCAGCATTTGCTTCAACTGAGTCAACTCTAAATTCATGAGAATATCTCATAGGATTTGAATTTACTTTTTTAAAGTGTCCGATGGTAGCCGCATTAGAATGCTTTTCTTTTGCTTCGAAAGCTGAAACTTGCAAAGCATTATAGCCGTCTTTCTCAGAAGTTTTTACTTGAGAAATAACATTTGGCTCCGCTTGTACTAATGTACAGGCTATTTTTGCACCATTAGCATCTATGATGCTAGTCATACCTATTTTTTTTCCTATAATTCCTACCATTTCTGTTAAACTTTAATTTCTACATCTACTCCACTTGGAAGTTCTAATTTCATAAGGGCTTCAACAGTTTTTGCTGTTGAGCTGTGAATGTCTAAAAGACGTTTGTATGAGCACAATTGGAATTGTTCTCTAGCCTTTTTATTTACGTGTGGCGATCTTAATACAGTAAAAATCTTTTTGTTAGTCGGTAAAGGAATTGGACCGCTAACTATAGCGCCAGTTGCTTTAACTGATTTTACAATTTTTTCTGCTGACTTATCAATCAAATTATGATCGTGTGAACGCAACTTGATTCTTATTTTTTGTGTTACCATTTTTATGCGTTGGCTTTTTGACCTTTTAACTTTTTAATTACTTCTTCTGATAATGAACGAGGAACTTCTTCATAGTGATCAAATTCCATTGTAGATGAAGCTCTACCTGATGTAATAGTTCTTAAACTTGTTACATATCCGAACATCTCTGAAAGTGGAACTTTTGCTTTGATAACTTGTGAACCTGCTCTTTCGTCAACTCCTTCTAACATACCACGTCTTCTATTCAAATCACCTTGAACATCTCCCATATAGTCTGCTGGAGTTAATACTTCTAATTTCATGATTGGTTCTAATAAGATAGGCTGAGCTTTTGGAGCAGCTTCTCTGAATGCTGATTTAGCACAAATTTCAAATGATAATGAATCCGAGTCAACCGCGTGGAATGAACCATCAAACAATCTAACTTTCATTGTTGATAATGGATATCCTGCTAATGTCCCAGTTTTCATTGCTTCAGCAAAACCTTTTTGTACTGATGGAATATATTCTCTTGGAATTGAACCACCTACTACCTCATTTACGAATTGTAAACCTTCTCCTTTAAAATCAGGATCAGCAGGTGAAATTTCAAACTGAATATCAGCGAATTTACCACGACCACCAGTTTGTTTTTTGAAGGTTTCTCTATGAGTGCAAGAACCTTTAATAGCTTCTTTGTATGCAACCTGAGGAGCACCTTGACTTACCTCAACTTTAAATTCTCTTTTTAAACGGTCAACGATAATTTCTAAGTGAAGTTCTCCCATACCTGAAATTACAGTTTGACCTGTTTCTTCGTCTGTTTTAACTCTGAAAGTAGGATCTTCTTCAGCTAATTTACCTAAACCCACTCCTAATTTATCAACGTCAGCCTGAGTTTTTGGCTCAATAGCTAATCCAATAACTGGTTCAGGGAAATCCATTGATTCTAATACAATAGGATGTTTTTCATCACATAATGTATCACCTGTTCTGATGTCTTTAAAACCAACTGCAGCTCCAATATCACCAGCTCCTAAGAACTCAATTGGATTTTGTTTATTAGCATGCATTTGAAATATTCTTGAAATACGTTCTTTGTTTCCACTTCTAGTGTTTAGAACATATGAACCTGCATCCAATTTACCTGAGTATGCTCTTATGAAAGCTAAACGACCAACAAAAGGGTCAGTTGCAATCTTAAATGCTAATGCAGCAAAAGGTTGACTATAATCTGGTTTTCTAGATACTTCTTCATCAGTATCAGGATTTGTACCAAATGTTTCTGGTTTGTCTAATGGACTTGGCATCAATTCCATTACTAAATCTAGCATGGTTTGAACACCTTTATTTTTAAATGATGAACCACATACCATTGGTATGATTTTCATATCTAAACATGCAGCTCTCAATGCATCTAATATTTCTCTTTCGGTGATTGATGAAGAATCTTCAAAGAATTTTTCCATTAAACGCTCATCATATTCAGATACAGCTTCTAATAACTTTTCTCTCCATTCTTTAGCTTCTTCAACCATGTCCTCAGGAATGTCAATAACTTCGTAAGTCATTCCTTTGTCATGCTCGTTCCAAATCATTCCTCTGAAATTGATTAAATCTACAACTCCTTTGAAATTATCTTCAGCACCAATAGGCAATTGTAATGGCACTGCATTACTACCTAACATGTCTTTTACTTGTTTAACAACATTCAAAAAATCAGCACCTGAACGGTCCATTTTATTAACGAAACCAATTCTTGCAACGTTGTAATTATTTGCTAGTCTCCAGTTTGTTTCTGATTGTGGTTCAACACCATCAACTGCAGAGAATAAGAAAACTAACCCGTCCAAAACACGTAATGATCTGTTTACCTCAACGGTAAAATCAACGTGACCTGGAGTATCTATAATATTAATATGGTATTTGTTATTTCTATAATTCCATTGAACAGTTGTAGCTGCAGAAGTGATTGTTATTCCACGTTCTGCTTCTTGAACCATCCAATCCATTGTAGATGCACCATCATGAACCTCTCCTATTTTGTGGTTTACACCAGCATAGTATAGAATACGTTCAGTTGTAGTGGTTTTTCCAGCATCAATGTGAGCTGCAATCCCGATGTTTCTTGTATATTTTAAATCGCGTGACATTTATAATCTCCTTATGCTTTGAAATGTGCAAAAGCTTTGTTGGCTTCAGCCATTTTATGAGTATCGTCTTTTTTCTTAACCGTAGCACCTTCACCTTTAGAAGCTGCGATTACTTCAGCTGCTAATTTTTCTGCCATCGATTTTTCGTTTCTTTTTCTAGCGTACATGATGATCCATTTAATTCCCATGGCTGCTCTTCTTTCTGGCGCAATTTCCATTGGAATTTGAAAAGTAGCTCCACCAACACGTCTAGCCTTTACTTCAACCATTGGCATAACATTGTTTAGTGCTCTTTTCCACACATCAATACCTTCTTCTTCAGAAACTTTTTTACCTACTAAATCTATTGCATCGTAAAAAATACCAAATGCAACACTTTTCTTTCCATCATACATCATGTTATTTACAAATCTTGTAACCATAACATCATTAAATTTTGGATCAGGTAATAATACTCTTTTTTTTGCTTTTGCTTTTCTCATTGATTCTTGTCCTTATTTCTTTTTACCTTTTACCGGTGCAGCTGGAGCTCCACCTTTAACTTTAGGTTTTTTAGTACCGTATTTGCTTCGTCTTTGATTTCTACCATCTACACCAGAAGTATCTAACGCACCACGTACAATGTGATATCTAACACCAGGCAAGTCTTTTACTCTGCCTCCTCTCACTAGAACAATTGAATGCTCTTGTAAATTGTGTCCCTCTCCAGGTATGTAAGCGTTAATCTCTTTTTGGTTCGTTAATCTAACACGAGCTACTTTTCTCATAGCTGAGTTAGGTTTCTTAGGGGTAGTAGTGTAAACACGAGTGCAAACACCGCGTCTTTGCGGACAAGAATCCAGAGCTGGAGATTTGCTCTTGAACTTTAAGGTTTGTCGCCCCTTTCTTACCAGTTGTTGTATGGTTGGCATAATCTAATAAATACTTTTTTTATAAAAAGGACTGCAAAAGTACACCTTTTTTTCATTTCAACAAAAATATTCTGCTTTTTTTTTATTTTTATTCAAATGAGAATATTGTTTTGCATTTTTGCAACCCATAAACTTCATGAAATATCCTCAATTTCTATATATAATAACTTGGTTTAAACGCTCTTTATTGGGCTTAATAATCTTAACTTTGTGCCGTCTTTTATTCATTATTTTCAACTTCAACTACTTTAATAATAATGAATTAACCGATTTACCCTGGGTTCTCTTTTATGGAATCATTTTTGACATTCAAGCTATAATCTATTGCCTTATCCCCTTTCATCTAATATGCTTATTCCCTTTCAAAATTAAATCAAATAAACATTTCAACATATTTATAAAATTTACCTTTATTTTGGGCATAAGTCTCATTTTAGTCTTAAATTTGATTGATTTTGAGTTTTTTAAAATTAAAAACAGAAGAAGTGGTATTGAATTATTTCACCTTGTTAATGACCCTGCCAATCCTATAATGTCATACTTGTTTACCTATTGGTATCTTCTAATTCTATTAATCGTTTTTGTTTTTACCCTTATTAAGCTCTATCCAACAATCTCTAATAAACAAATCACAACTTCAAACTCTACTAAAACTATTCTACTAAGATTATCTTTATTTTTAATAACTTCTATTTTTCTAATCATTGGTGCTAGAGGTGGATTAAATGTCAAACCTTTGAGAAGTTTTGATGCCGCTAGATTTGTAAATCCAGAATGGACCTCAGCAACTATCAATTCTATTACACAGCTTTTAACTTCTTACGATTCAAAAAACGTTAAAGCGGTAAATTACTTTGATAATTCAGTTGCCTTAAAATTAAGTAATGCTGTTCAATTTCCATCTCCATACTCTTTAAATTCAAAACCAAATATTGTATTGATTATATTAGAAAGTATTGGAAGAGATTATTGTGGTTTTTTAAATAAAACGGAAAGATTTACTCCTTATTTAGACCAATTATCTAAAGAAGCCTATTATTATAATAATGCATACAGCAATGGATACTCATCTATAGAAAGTGTTCCCGCAATTTTTGCATCTATTCCTTCTCTTTTAGATGTTCCTTATATCAATAGTAATTTTCAAGGGAATACATTAAAAGGCATACATTACTATTTAAACAAAAGTAACTATGATTGTTCTTTTTATTATGGAACCAAAAATGGGTCGATGGGGTTTTTGAACTTTTTAAAGATGTGTGGCCCTATTGACTATTATGGACTTGATGAATATCCAAACAAAAATGACCATGACGGACATTGGGGTATTTGGGATTTGGAGTATTTGAAATATTATTGTAATCAACTAAACACTAAAAAAGAACCATTTTTTAGCAGTGTATTTACATTATCATCTCATGATCCTTATAAAATCCCTGAAAAATTTAAAGGTAAATTTAAAGAGGGTGAATTACCAATTCATAAAACAGTTAGATATACAGATTATGCTTTAAAAGAATTTTTTGAATCTGCAAAAAAACAAAAATGGTTTGATAATACTATTTTCATAATAACTGCCGATCACACTTCATACAGTAAAGAAGAATACTTTTATTCTCCAACTGGTAAATATGAAATCCCATTAATTTTTTATTCTCCCAAACTAATTAAACCGGGTTTTAATGATTCTTCAACTGTATCACATTGTGATATCTTTCCAAGTATAATGAGCTTGTGCAATATCAAAGATAGTATTTTCAGTTTAGGAAGAAATGTGTTTGAGCATCAAAAAGGATATTCATTAAATTATGACAACGGTTTACTTCAAATTATTCAATATCCCTATTGCTTAAGAATGTCACAAAATGGGGAATTAAAAATGCACATTCAGACTAAAGAGATGAAAAACAATGGAGATATTATTACTCAATTCGATGATTCTAATGCAACCAAAATTGAATTAACTGAAATTTTAAAAGCTAAACATCAATATTATTTGTATAGTCTTCTCAATAATCGTTTTTTTGTAAAGTAAATAAATTAACCTAATGTTATGTGATTAATTTAAATTAGATTCAAATGAATATTAGTCCATTCTTCGTCAAATTGAACATTAAACATTGTATAAAACCTAATAGCATCAGCATTCCAATTAAGCACTTGCCATTGAATACGCTTGAAACCATTTAACTTAGCAAATTCAATGGTTGAATTCATTAACTGAGTCCCAATTCCTTTATTTCTATAATTTTCTTTAACTACTAAATCTTCGAGATACAGAACTCGACCTTTCCATGTAGAATATCTAATATACAAGAAAGACATCCCTACTACGGTTTGATTTTCTTCAGCGACTATACAATAAAAAATGGGATTTTCTTTAAAGCCGTCGATCAATAGCTGTTCAGGGGTGTTTAGTAATTCGAATTCTGCTTTTTCAAATATTGCTAATTCTTTGATTAAATCATAAATAACATTTACATCTTTTTCATTTGCTAATCGAATGGATACCATTTATCACAAAACTTGTATTAGTTGACCATTAAATTCAATTGAATCCCCTTTCTTAACTTTATACCTTCTTCTAAGCTCTACCTCACCATTGCATCTAACCAATGATTGGTCAACATAATAAGAGGCTTCCGCTCCTGTAGAAGCGAAACCAGTAAGCTTGAGCAGTTGATTGAGTTGAATAAACTCCCCTTCTAAAGTAAAATTAATAATGTTGTTCAATTAACGAACAATTAACTTTTGGACAGATGAATTTTCGCCTGCAGATAATTTGGCTAAATAAAAACCTTTTTCAAGTTTAATTTGGTCCAGTTTGATTTTAAAAGTTCCCTTTTTAACTTCATCATCAGTTAGCCTGTAAGAAAAAACTACCTGACCTATTACATTGGTAATAACAAAGTCAATTTCTTTTAATGACTTATTGGTAATATTAAAATTAATATCCAAAAAATCACTTGTCATTGGGTTCGGGTACATTTTATAAGTAACCGGTTGATTTTCTGCGCTTAACAGCACTGAAAACATCATAATCACTATTGTAAAAAATACTTTCATCCTAAATTATGGTGCAAATATAATATAAAAAACTATAAAACAAAAAAAAGCAGTCATAAATGACTGCTTTTTAAATTTCGTTGTGTAACGATTACTGAGCTGGAGCAGCTTCAACTGGAGCAGCTTCAACTGGAGCAGCTGTTGAATCTACTGGAGCAGCTTCAACTGGAGCAGCTTCTACTGGAGCAGTAGCTGTAGTGTCAGTTTCAGTTCCTTCAGCTGGAGCAGCAGAATTGTTACAAGCTGTGAATGCGAATGCAGCGATAGCGATTACTAATAATTTTTTCATTTTGATATTACTTTATTTTAATTAAAATTGAGGCAAAATTAATCCAATTTCTGGAATTAAAAAATTTTTTTTATATTTTTTTTAAGACCCTATTTGTTTAGAGTAACGTTCTCTGTCTGACTGCTTTAAATAAATTTTTCTTATTCTTAAAGATTTAGGAGTAAGCTCTACATACTCATCTTTTTGGATATATTCAAGCGCCTCTTCTAATGAAAACTGAATTTTAGGAGCTAATTTAGCAGAATCATCCTTACCAGCCGCTCTAAAGTTAGTTAACTGTTTAGCTCTTACTAAGTTTAAAACCATATCATCCTGTCTGTTATTCTCTCCTATTACTTGCCCTTCGTAAATATCTTCTCCAGGTTCAACAAAGAATACACCTCTGTCTGACATCTTATCAATAGCATAAGCAGTTGCTGACCCTGTCTCCATACTTACTAATGATCCATTATTTCTTCCATTAATATCGCCCTTCCAAGGCTCATAAGCGATAAATCTGTGAGACATGATAGCTTCCCCTTGAGTCGCAGTTAACATATTACTTCTTAAGCCCATTAAACCTCTTGATGGAATTTTAAATTCTAAATGTTGTAAATCGCCTTTAGGTTCCATTATTAATAATTCACCTTTTTTCTGAGTTGACAATTCAATAACTTTCCCTGCAAACTCTTCTGGCACATCAACAACTAACATTTCTATTGGTTCATGTTTCACTCCATCAATTTCTTTTATCAATACTCTAGGCATACCAACCTGAAGTTCATATCCTTCTCTACGCATTGTTTCAATTAATATTGATAAATGCAATACACCTCTTCCGTATACAAGAATACTGTCCTGACTGTCTGTATCTTCAATTCTTAGTGCAAGATTCTTTTCAGTTTCCTTTTCTAATCTTTCTCTTAAATGTCTTGATGTAACAAATTTACCTTCTTTACCAAAGAATGGTGAGTTATTGATTGTAAACATCATACTCATTGTAGGCTCATCAATACTGATTTTCTCTAAACCTTCTGGGCTATCATAATCGGCAACGACATCTCCAATTTGAAAATTCTCTATTCCTACAATCGCACAAATATCACCATTTTGAATTTCTGAGACTCTTTTCTTACCTAAACCTTCGAAAGTATATAATTCCTTAACTCTCATTTTGGATATAGAACCATCGTTTTTTACTAAACTAACTGGCTGTCCTTCTTTAACAATACCTCTATGGATTTTACCAACTGCTATTCTACCTAAGAAGCTACTATAGTCCAAAGATGTAATTTGCATTTGTAAAGTACCTTCATTATTGATTGGTGCAGGTACATAGTCAAGGATACAATCTAACAATGGAGAAATTGTATCAGTTGGTTGTTTATAATCAGTACTCATCCAACCTTGTTTACTACTTCCATAAATAGTTGGGAAATTCAACTGCTGTTCGTTTGCCTCTAAATTGAAGAATAAATCAAAAACCATTTCATGAACTTCATCAGGTCTACAGTTTTCTTTATCTACTTTATTAACTAAAAGAATAGGCTTTAATCCTAATTGAAGTGCTTTTTGCAACACAAAACGAGTTTGTGGCATTGGTCCTTCAAAAGCATCTACTAATAAAACAACACCATCGGCCATTTTAAGAACACGTTCAACCTCACCTCCAAAGTCAGCGTGACCAGGAGTATCAATTATATTGATTTTAATACCTTTGTATTGTACTGAAACGTTTTTAGAAAAAATTGTGATACCACGTTCCCTTTCTAAATCATTATTATCTAATATTAATTCACCGGATTCTTCATTGTCTCTAAATAGTTTACAGTGAAATAAAATTTTGTCTACCAAAGTTGTTTTGCCGTGGTCAACGTGGGCAATTATGGCGATGTTACGAATGGCTTGTTGCATGAATGTGCTTATTTTTAAGAAGTTTGCAAAGGTACATATTTTTATTGCTAAAACCTTGTTATTATAAAATGTTAACACAAAAAAAATCCCGATTACAAGTAATCGGGATTTTAAATAAATTATTTAATTGATTAATATTGCCACAAATCATGTTCAAAAATGAATAAATCATTTTTAATTTCATCTGATTTAAGAAGCGAAGCTTCTCCATTATCAGCATACTCTTGGTATTGATTAATGAAGTTATCAAATACGTTAGATTCATATACAATATAGCTATCAAAGATTCTCATTTGAAAAAAATCATCATAACTTAAACGCGCTGCGTCATTATAACGATTGAACATTTCTAAGTTTGCTAATTGGTAGCGAATTTCATCCATTTTTATCCAACACAATGGTTGATCATTAACTGTTAACCCAGCATAAGTAGGTGCGAAAATCGGAGCTAACGCGATAATTCTTGGTTTGAAAACAGAATGTTTGTAATCAAAAACCCAATCTTCCATTACCCAATACTTATGAATATCTTCCCATTTGTATGAGATAGTAATAATAGAGTCGTAACCAATTTCTGGATCTTCTGGATCTGTTTGAATGAATAAAGGAGTTTCACTTCCACCTCTTTTTACAAAATCCTCTGGAGTGTAAAAAGATTGTAATGAATCATTTTTGTAGGCGATTATATTTCCTTTACCTAATTCGGTATACAAATAACGATTGAGTGGGTTTCTTGGCCATTCTAATTGTTTATTCATTTTTTGGCGACCATCGATACATCTCACCACTCTACGAGAGAATTTTACATCTGCTTCTCTAAGAGGTGGATAAGCTATAACAGGACGTTCTCTAACTGCTACTTTTACATAACTAGTGTGTTCGCCACTTGTAATAAAGTCGGTGTAATCTACTTGTGCACTTACCGATGATACGAGTAAAAGTGAAAATATAAAAGCTATCTTTTTCATGTTATTTTTTATTGTATTGTAAAGGTTAATGGATTTAATAATCTATCTCCTGAAGGACCTCTTGCATAGATACCGTCAACTAAGATTATATCACCTTTTTTTGCTTGTGATGCAAAGTTTTTAATTGGTGCTGGATTATTTCCTACACCATTAGCTTCTTTAACACCATCTTTTTTAGAAACCAATAATACTCTGTATTTTGTTACTGTGAATTTTACTCCATCAAAAACGAAACCAAGTAATGCAGCATTCAAGAAAGATTGTCCTTGAATTACTTCTTTAGGATATGAACCTGAAATTAAACTTCCAAGTTGTGGCTCTGGTTTTGGTACTTGTTTGATACGGAAAGGGGTAGCACCCATGTTTTTCTTAGTACCGTCAGGCATAGTTGCGGTAACAGAGATTGAAGTTTCTTTTGCACCTGCACCTACTTTTGCTATGTATTTACCTTCGCCAGTTTTTGTTAATGTTAATCCAGGTCCAGCGCTTACAGAAGTATTAGAAGCAGTTACACCAGGAACAGAGATTGACATTGGATTGTCTAATCCAATATATAACACATTCATTGCATCAGCAGATACTGTAGCAAACGGTTTATAAACTGTGTATTCTAATGGAGGAGCTTCTAACCAAACTTCATTTCCATCAACGTCAACTGATTTAATTTTTGCAGTTAACTTTTGAGAACCAATTGAATTTACACCCATACTGATTATACCTAATCCGTTCTCAACTTTGATTGGGTTACCGTTTACAACCATGTCAGCTTGAGTGGTATTGTCGTATGCAGCAAGTGCTACTTTCGCTTTCAATGTTCCACCTTGAACGATGTTAGTTCCACCTTCAGGTAATATCAAAGCCATTTGGGCATTAAATTTAATTGTAGATGCTTCAATATTCGCAGCCAATGCTGTAAGTACGTCAGATTCTAGAGCTTTACAATCATTTTGAATTTTTGTTAAAAAAGTTACTACACCAGCTAAAGGTGAATGCGATAAATTATCATCTACCCATGACATATGATCTGAACTTTTCTCTTTTGGTTCATCTGCTTTTAATTGAGTAGTTGACAACAAATTTTTAATCATTTGATCACCACCTTTAACATCTTTTAATAAAATTAATAATTTCATTCTTGTATTATTAATTTCATCCTGGACTAGTTTCCCTTTACCTTGTTTACCTGGACCGCTTGCATATCTGTTAGCATGCAGTTCAATGTTTTGAGGTTGAGCTAATTCATATTTTGTATTTAAAGAGATGTCCTTAGCGTCTGGTTCTACCCTTCCACCTGCTTTAGTAACGATTTCTATTTTTTCATTTTCTATAAATTTGCAAAAATCACCTGAAATTTTTTGTGCTTCTTTTGCTAAAAGGAACCATTTTTCTGTTTTTGCTCTTTTTGCTTCATCATCCATATTGGCTTGAAGAAACTTCATAACAGATGTATTTTTTTCATCTGCATTTTTGTTTGCATTCAAAAAAGACAATTCAAACATGTGAAAAGCTTTTAAGATATCTTTAGATACGTTTAAGGCTAGTAATGCTATCAACACGAGATACATCATGTTGATCATTTTCTGCCTTGGGGATAATTTACCACTTGCCATAATTAGTTATTTGTATTAAATGGTTAAAATTTATTTACTTGCTGCACCACCCATAGCACTTAACATGTTACCGTAAACATTGTTAAGATTACCTAAGTTTTTGTTCAATTTACTGATGTTATCTTTAAATTCAGCTGAATCGTTAGCTGTTGCACTTAATGTACTAACCATTGAAGTTAATCCACCTGCAAATGAAGCCATAGAAGAACTGATTTCTGATGATGAAACACCGATAGACTCAATTGCTTTTGATGCTTTAGAAATGTTTGAAGTGTATTCGTTTGTAGCAACGGTTGCACTACTTAATGAAGACATTTCTTTTACATTGTCACTTAATGACTTTAAACCAGTTCCTAAACTACCAATTAACTCTGGTCCTACTTTTGCCTCTTCCAACATTTTGTCTAATTGTTGAGATACGCTGCCAGTAGCAGTTGTTTTAGCTTTCTTTTCAGATGGCTCGATACCTGCTAATTCAGGGTATACTAAAGTCCAATCGTACTCGGCATGAATTGGTTCAAAAACTGAAATAAAGAAAATTAAAGCTTCGGTACCCAAACCTGCAATAAGCATCGCATCCGCACCTGGCCAGTGCATAATTTTAAATAAGGCTCCGATGATTACTACTGCGGCACCCCATCCGTAAACGTATGCCATTACTTTTTTAAATCCTTTACTTTCGAAAATACTGTTACTGCTCATAATTGATAAATTGTTGTTAAATTTTTAAATTGTTGTTATTTTGTTTTGATTGATTTTTTTTACTTTCTGTCTTTGTTTGATCTTCCTATGTAGTTTTGAATACATCTGAAACCAATATAACTTTTACATGTATCTTGGTATTCATAAGTTCTGCTTCCATTTTGAATAAAGTAGGCAACATCTTTCCAACTTCCACCTTTGATTACTTTTCTTTTCATGGTCATGCTAGTAGTTGCTGCAACTGGTCCTGTTTCTGGTACAGAAATTCTGTAATCTGGGTTTAAATCATGAGTAAAAATGTGAGATTGTTCACTCCATGCATTTACAGTCCATTCAGCTACGTTACCAGCCATATTATATAACCCATAATCATTAGGGAAATATGAATCAACTCTAACCGGATACATGCCACCGTCAGCACCGTAGTTACCTCTTAATGGTTTAAAGTTTGCTAACATACAACCTTTACTGTTTCTAGTGTATGGTCCGCCCCATGGATAAGGGTTACCTACTCTTCCTCCTCTTGCTGCATACTCCCACTCATATTCTGTTGGTAGTCTGAAATCTTCAGTAATTGGTTCCTCGTTTGATTCCCAATAACTGTTTTTCCAAATTGTACGCCATACAGCAAATGCATTCGCTTGGTGCCAATTAACACCTACTACAGGATAATCATCATATTTAACGTGATTATAATAGTGTCGTGCCATAGGGTCGTTGTATGAATATGTAAAATCTCTTACCCAACATAATGTGTCAGGATAAACCAAAGTATTTTCATTCTTGATATACTTTCTTCTATTTTTAACTCTATCTTCTTTGTATCTGTCTTGATTTTCTGGATCATTAGCCGCATATACAAAATCAAACCATTGATAATCGTAATTTAGTTGATTTACGTCAATTTGTTTTTTACCTCTAAATCTTTCATCCGCTTCGTAATACAAAGGCTCTAATTCATCTTTGTACTTTTCCCAATCAATTCTTGCATCATAGTCAATAAAACCTAAACCATTATTAACGTCTGGATCTCCTGTATAATCATCTGGGAAAGGAATGAACAAACTTTCATCTCCTGTCATTACTCTTTTTATTGAATCAATAACAAAGTTTACAAATTGTCTATATTCATTATTAGTAATCTCTGTTTCATCCATCCAAAAAGCAACAATACTAACTTGCTTGTTAGGTGTAATAAAAGACTGGAATACGTCTTGATCACTTTGTCCTGTATGAAAAGTACCTGAAGGAATATAAACAGTTCCAAATGGTTGAGGGTGAAACCAAATTTGTCTGTTTAATGTACCTGTCAGATCTCTTGTATCAGGAGCACAACCAATGAAAGTAAATAGAGTCAAAGCAAAAGCAAATTTTAAAATTTGTTTTTTACCTTTACTAGCTAATCCCATTTCTTGGTTTCTTAGTTTAAATTTACTGAAAACTAAATCCATTTCTTTTTTCATTTCGGTAATATATTGTTTGTGTGTGTGTGTGTGTAAAATTATGTACGTTTTTTTATCGCGTGTTGATAATATAACTGAAAAATATTTCTTTTATTGTGTGTTTAAAAAAAATTTTTAGTCAGACTGTCTGTTCATGAAAGGTGGAGTAAGAATATTAATACGTGGTCTAGGTGGTAGTTTGAACTCGAAACAATAGTTTAATTGAAGTTCATGAGTTCCAGATGAAACTGATAAGATTCTCGTTAATGTCAAGTCGTAAGAGTAACCTACTCTTAATCCTTTTAAATTACCTTTAAAGCCAGAATACCCCAACATTACAGATAATGCATCAGAGGTTGTTCTGTA
>JACCDI010995261.1_pt1 | contig 163762 bp, 160 predicted proteins | sample 7442791 | NCBI WGS metagenome assembly JACCDI01 (sample SAMN15323434, study PRJNA562643) | freshwater metagenome | isolation source: river surface water | place: USA:Blue River Watershed | collected 2017-08-15
CAGGAAAAAGAAGATAGTAAAAAATTAAAATTTGATAAGGGTGATGAAGAAAAAGTTGATTCATTAGGTAATAAAATTGTTAGTGTGAGTACTGAGAAAAAAGAACTTGGTAGAGATGAAAAAAAGAAATTGCTAAAACAAAAGAAACAAATGGAAAAATTAGGACAAGATACATATGAGATTGATGAGCTACTTGGATTAAATTAATGGATTTGATGGATTAAATTTATTAGATAGTTAATAAATTTAATGGAACTAGGATGTTTTGTTTAAACAATATTTATTAATAAATTCATCCATATTTTTTGTGCCTATTGATGAATTACAAGAATGACATATTGGTTTTAAATTTTCTGGTATCAACTTGCCACCATTTATTTCAGAAACTATATGCCCACAACTAAAATTCATTTGTGATATTATTGTTAAACCACAACACAAACAATTACTTTTAGCATTATCTTCACCAATCCAATAATCCCAAGCAATACGTCTTAATGTATGTGGTATTTTAGCTTTTTTATATTTTTCAGTATTAGTGTTGATGACATTTTTTGTTTCAGTATTATTAATTTTAGGAATAATAGTTTGATTATTATTTAATTCTAATCTTTTTTTAATTTTATCACATAAACTTAGTTTATATTTCTCACATCCATTATTTTTTAGATGTAATTTAAGCCCATTATATGATGTATAACATTTTTTACATGTAATGCAGACATATTCTTTTTCTTTATTTACCTTAATAACTTTAATAACATCATTATATTCTTTAATTAAATTATCTTTGTTATAAGATTTATACATATTAATAATTTTATTAAATTTATTTTCACAAGATTTTTTGTGATAGTCATATGTTGATTTTTTATTAAATTCCTTTTTACAATATAAACATGTATATTTTACCATTGGTGGTATTTGTTATTTTTTAATATTATTAATTTTTTAAGTGAAAAAAATTTATTTTTATGCCAAGATTTTGTTACAAATTATTATTAATTAAATGGATTAAGTTCCCGTTCTTTTTTAAATTATTCAATGTTACCTTAATAATTGGTCTGTTTTTATAACACAAAGTATTTAATTTACCTGTGTATTGATTTATTGTATCTATAGCAAATTCTTGCGACAAATGAATTTATTCATTTGGATTGGTTATTTGTAGTGGATTTCCATTTTCTTTCTAAACTTTTCTTTACAATATAAACAAGTATAACGCACCATTAATAATACATAAATATATTATTAATTTTTAAATATCATTATCTTTGTGCTTTAATGCAGCTCTTGCAAGCATGGCTTTAATTCTTAAATCTTTTGTTTTATCTTTTGATTCTTCTTTTGTTTCGTCTATTGTATTTTTAACTATATGTTTTTTTCTATAACATATATTATTTAATATATTAGTATATTCTTTAATCACATCATTATTTTTATTAAATTCTTTTAGCAAATTTGTAAACCCGACTATATTATCTATTTCCAATGGATTATCATCTTCTTCATTACATTTAAATATTTGTTCTAATGTATTCATTTGTTTGGTTAACATTTCTTTAAAAAACTTCTTTTTATCTAACACATCCCATCCATCTGTGAATTTATTACCATTAAACACATGAATTTGATTGTTATTTAAATTAGGACAATATATAACATGGTTCTCTTTGTTATCTGGATCAAAAAATATATCTGTTGTAATGCTCTGAAATGCTTCTCCTGGTACTTCAAATGCTTTTCTTAACACCGATTCACTCATATAATCATATTTAATATCATCATATGGCACTAGTTTTATATTATTAGTTATATTATTTTGTGTGTTATTATTAGATATATTATTATTTGAATTATTTATATTATTTGTGTTATTTGAATTTGTGTTATTAATATTATTTGTAGTTATTATTTGTTGATTATTAGTTTTGAGTGGTTGCAATTTAGTTATTTCTTGATTTTTTTCACAAACGACTTTATTTTGATGGTAAATAAGTGATCGTTTATCTGTAAAAACTTTTTCACAAATATCACATTTTATTTCTTTTTTTCTTGATACTTTTATTTTATTACAAACATTATGTTCAACATGATATTTATAATTGGTTATTGTTGTAAAAATCTTATTACAAATATCACATGAATGACGAGATTTATATTTTTTAATATCATCCATTAATAAATCTGTTTTTAAGTTAGTATATTTACTTATTGAACTTGTTAAAAATAAATCACATTTAATTAACCCATCTATTGAATGTATTTTTTTGCATATACAACAGTACATTATTTAATTATAATATATAAATATATATTTAAATGATAATTTATCTAGATAAATTATTATCTTTATCTATGTTTTTTGTTATAATGTTTTATTAATTATATTTTCCATCTCTTAATGTAATATTATTTTATCTACTTTTATTGTTACATTAAATATTATAAATTATATCTAAATAAATTGTTATTGAACTATTTTTATCTCTATATTTTTTATTATTTCAATCTTATAATATTTATTTTTGTTAATAACAATCTTATTTTATAATCTTGTATTTTTTCTCTAGATTTTTTATTATTAAAAATAATTTATTAAAATAAAATAATAAAAACTAATCTTAAAACTAATCTAAAGATATATAATTCTTATTATATATCTTTAGATGACAAATGACAAAGAGAATGGAGATTGTTCAGAGAGAAAATTTTGTTCCAGGACGGGGTCGGGAAAAATCTAACCCAAAAATTTTGCCACCTAATCCAAAAATATTTTACCCAATTTAAAGAAATGTAAATATATAAACATATTATATAAAATGACAGGTGGGGGATTAATGGGATTGATAAAAATTGGAGTTGAAGGTATGTTGAAAGAAAAAGAGCCATTTGATTTAGATCATACTAGTTTACATTTATATATTTATATGATGAATGAGAGTGGGTTGGGTGTAATTGATGAATATGTAGATTATTGTATTGATCAATTAGAAAAATTAGACATTACAACTCTCAAAAGTATAGATAAGCATGGTGAAACTTTGCTTCATTGTTTATGTATAAATTCAGGTAGAGTTAGTCATAAATTCAGTCATAGATTATTTGAGTATTTAGTATCAAGAGGTTTAAAAACTGATATTGCAAATAATGATGGACACACATGTATAAATTTATTATCAAAATGGAATTGGGATTACTAAATTTTTTAATTTTAACAAATTATTGCAAATTTAAATGGTTTAAACTAACACATATAGATTTGTTTATATAAATAAATATAATCAATGCAAGATGATAAGATAATAGATAAAGTAATCAAGAAGATTATAGGAAATAAGAAGGCTATTTTTCCCGACTCTAAAAATGTTTTAACAGAGCTAGTTAAAGATAGTTTGGAAATATTTTTTCCCAAGTTATTAATTGATCAATCTCATGTTGAATCCCATATAGACCAATTGCTAATTAAACCAAAAGAATTTGATATCAAATCATTAGTTGATTCAATTGTTGCGAAGTATAACACATCTGTCCAACACACAATACCACAATTTTCTCATAATGATGTGAGAGATCAGTTTTATCGTAAATTATGTGATCAAATAGTAGTACCTCAAGAGTATCTTAATGCTTGGGCACAATACCAGGCAATTGAAGTTGTACCTCAGCCTGAACAAAAATCTGCTGAATGGTATGCAATGAGAGACAATTTTATTACTGCTTCTGCCGGTGCTCAAGCAATCGGTGAATCTAAATATGAAAAACCTATTGAACTTTTAAAATCAAAGCTAGGTATTGGTAAGCCTTTTGGAGAAAATTTTAATGTACATCATGGAAAGAAATTTGAGAAAATAGCAATTTTAATATATGAATCTATTTATAATGTGAAAATAGGCGAGTTTGGTTTAGTTCCTCATATGGGTTCACCTCAACTGAACCAACCAGTAGTACCATTTTTAGGTGCAAGTCCAGATGGAATATGCACATGTACAACATTGGATGGCAAGTTTAGCCCTTTGGTAGGTCGAATGTTAGAAATTAAGTGCGTGACTTCTCGTGAAATTAAAACAGAAGGAGATGAAGATGGTGTAATTACACCTCATTACTATTGGGTTCAAGTTCAACTTCAGCTTGAATGTTGTAATTTGGAATATTGTGATTTTTGGCAATGTAAAATTGCAGATGGAATTATAAAGAAATACAAAGTAGGAGATGAATGGACTGCCAGGTCAATACCATGGACTAAAGAGCAATGGATTGATGTGCTTGATGATGAAGAAACAGTTACTGCCCATACTGAAGGGCAGAACCAACCAATTGAAGTAAATCCTTTGTATAAATATGGATGTCTTATTGAGTTAATTCCAATTAAGAAAGATGACTTGCCACCCTCACATAGAATTGAATGGTATGGTAAATATATCTATCCTACTGAGCTAGCAACAACTCGTGAGGAAAAAATAGCATGGGCAGAAAATATGAGATTAAACTGGAAAGAAATATATCCAGAACTGTCAACAGAATATAAATTTGCTCGAGTTCTATACTGGCATTTGTCACAATCTCATTGTTTACTAATTAAAAGAAATCGTGAATGGTTTAAAGAAAAATATCCTAAATTCAAAGAATTTTGGGATCAAGTGTTAATGTATAAATCAAATCCTGAGAAAAAACAGCAACTTATCGAACAAATAGCTCGAGAACAATGTGAAGAAGAAGAGAAAAAAGCAGCAAAAGCCAAAGCTAAGGCTGCCAAACCAGTCCCACAAATTAACTATGCGGCAATGTTTGATTCTGATTCAGACTAACAACATTTTCTTGTACTTGGTTTTGTTGTTTTGTTTTTTAAATAAGTTCTCTGTGGAACCTTTTTAGCCTCAATTATTTTTAAATTTTCATAAATTTCATTTATTAATATTTTAAAAGCGGTGGATATATTAGTATTATCTAATGCAGAAGTTTCAAAAAAAATCATTCCATTAGCTTCTGCAAAATCCCTGCCTGTGTAATATCCAACTTGTCTTTCATTTTCTTTATCTTTTTTATTTCCAATTAATAACAATTTTGGTTTATTAATTGCATGTTTATTTATATCTTGAAGCCAAAATGGAATACTGTTAAAGCTTTTGACATCAGTAATGTCATAAACAAGTGCAATCCCTGAAGTATTTTTATAATATATTGATGTGACCGATCTATATCTTTCTTGACCTGCTGTGTCCCATAATTGTGTTTTTATAGTACTGTCATCAATCTTTAAAACTGAATTATAAAAATCAACTCCAATAGTTGGACTTGTTACAATATCAAAAGAACCAAATACAAATCTTTTTAATATATTAGTTTTTCCGACACATGCGTCACCAATTATAGCTATTTTGACCAAATAGTCATAATTTTCCTCCATGGAAATAAATTAATTAATAACTTGTTAATTCATAGCTAATTAATTAATTAATTTGTCAATTTTTTGGATTTGTTAAAAAATTGATTTAATTTATTTATTGGATTAATTTTTTATTCCTTGATAAATAATTATGGAACACTTTTTTGACAAATACTTACTCAAATCTACTGTTATACTATTTTATGGGTGTCCTCTTAGTGGAAAGGGAACCCAATCCAAAAAACTTGGTGAGTTATTTGGAATTCCTGTTATATCTTCAGGTGATGTATTTAGAGATTTGGCTAAGACTAAGTCCCCACTTGCACTTAAAATAGATGGATATATGGAAAGAGGTGAATTAGTTCCAAATGAACTTGTTAGACAGGTGTTTGTCAACAAATTTATTGATCCTATGTATTTTAATGGATTTGTATTAGATGGATTTGTAAGAGAGAAAGATAATATTGAGTTGTTAAATGAAATCCTTTCAAGTTTAGATATGGAATTAGGTTGTGTGATTAATTTAGAAACACCAATTGATGTACTTGTTCAAAGGCTCGAATCAAGAGCCAAAACATCTGCCATACCAAGAAAGGATGATAGTCCTGAAATATTTAAAACTCGTCATGAGATTTTTGTCCAAACATCAGCCCAAGTAATCCCTGAACTTAAATCACAAAATAAGACAAAGTTTCATACTATTCAATCTATTGGGGCAGTTGAACAGATATTTGAACAAATTGTAACCAAAGTTAAACAAACCTATGTGTGTACTAATGTTCAAGGAGATTTATTCAAGTTAGCTAAACGATGTGAGTATGTGAGTAATATCCAAGATAAAATTTATCCATTTGTAACTCAATCTCTTGAGATAAATAGACCTAACTCAACAGGTCTATCAAGACATTTTATATTTTTAAAAACGTCAAATTCCAACAAATATAAAGAATTTGATGAAGAATTTAGAAAGTATGGGATAGAAACACTAATCCTCCCATGGATATTTGATAATTCAGACTATCAACAAATTTTTACAACAGTGGCACAAATACCAAATATTAAACTAATTGGGATATTTGAAGAAGAAACTGCTTTATTAAAATATTTTTGTAAGGATGTAGATGATCCAAGCTTAAATGTAAAAGTTAGAGTCCGAGATAATGCAAAAGCAATCAATTGGTCAAAACTTACAGTACATATTTGGGACAAGATGTCAAAACAAATTAATCAACTTGTATACACAAGTAAAATACCAGGAATAATATCCATGGGTAAAAAATCTAAATTCCAAAATGGAATATTTGGATGGGATGATATTTTTGTAATGGAATCAAATGGCATGACATTTAATGAACTTAAAAAGATTGGGTTAAAGCTGTCAGCAAGAAATTCCAATATATCCAAATGGTTCAAGAGTTTCCTTCATTATAAAAAACTAATTGACTTGAAATTTAATCCATTGAATCAACTCAAGTCAATTGATTTTACATATGATCCTCTTGAGTTCATATTAACTCACAGGTACTTTACAAATCAGTATTCAATCAAATGTGGATTTTATAATATGTTGGTTAGTGTGATAAATCAAGGGGTTTGGTTTAAAAGTGCGCCTAATAGACGAGTAAAAAATTATTGGTGTCCTGGACTAAATGGAGGGATTCCCCTGGTACCCAAGTCCGATGAAATACATGAATGCACTTTTATGGCTCATGATTTTGGACATTTTGGTATCCCTGACTTGATTTTTACTGGAAATACCTCTCCACTTCATTCACAAATATATATTTGCTGGAGAATGATGTCCGAATCTTTTACTATGACAATGGCTGATATGGCATTTGTTGATACTCTTGTTAAATCAGGTATTGAATATGATTACTCAAAAAGAAAAATATATAATCTATTTGCAGACACAGGTATTTCTCTTGATTATAATGGAGATGTAAATAGTTATTTGGCTAATTTAAAAAAAATAATGTGGGCAAATTATAAATTTTGCTTGTTGGGTGACCAAAGTCCGTATAAAAATTTGCTCAAGTCTACTGGTTCTAATGAATCCAATTTAAAATTATTTGTTGAAAAATACACCCCATTTTTTGTTTCTGACTACAAATGGACATGTGCAAATTATGATAATCTAGTTTCTAAATCTGATGATTTTATTTCGTGGTATAGTGCACTAAACCCATATATTGGTTCACTTGGTAATTTGTATATAATTGACCAGATGGTTAAATGCATTAACTCTTCCGAAGATATTCATGTGCAAATATTCAACTTTATCTTTGAAAGACTTATTTGTCCACTTTTTAGTGTCCGAGCCGAACCCGAACCATTTGGTTTACGCCAAACCAAAGCATTTAAAAGATATTTGATAGGACAAAGTTTGATATTTTTCAAGTTCTACTTTGTTCCTGAATCAGAAAGTTACTTCAAGCAAATTAAAAACTTTTTGGACTTGGAAGTAATAACACCCAACTCAATTAATACATGCCAACAGATATATTCCCAGTATTTGAATTTGCTATTCACCAAAGGTTTTATCTCATCTGATGATTATGACACTTGGAATGAAGTTTATCCTATTTTTGATCCAATATATTTATCATATGATCTAGATCCAACTGATACAATTGAATCTATTAGTTCGAGAGTATTTGGACCAACCCAGACCCAAACAATTTCATCCAAGTCAGCTCATTTGGTCCAAATGGTTCAGATGGCAGGAGGTATTGTGATTGCAGACAAATATGTGATTAAACCGGGTGTAATGCTGTTAAGTGATGTAGATTTATTTTTGGGTGATAATTTAGTAACTTTTTTAATTGCTGGTTGTAGTATTGAAGCATCACTTGAACTAATTGCACATTCTGAAGCCAAAGTGGCTAGATTGACCACATCTAAAACTAATGCAATGAACAAACCTTTGTATAGAATTTATAATGATCTTTATGGAACTCCAATAGATACTCGTTTTCAAAAGCAACTAATCGAAGAAGTACAACAGATTAGAGGAGAATGGAACAAATTAATCCCATACGAAATATTTAATACAATGAATATAGGAAACAAATGTACAGCATTAACATATTCAATTAAGTTAAAAGATTTACACAAGTTGTTTATTGGAAGATCTGGGGTTGATGGAAATGAATCAGAAGTTATTTCAATAATTAAATTAATGCATGGATTAATACATGAGAAGTATCATCAGATCCCTAGTTGGGATATTTATTTGACTCAAACTAATGAAGCTAAAAAAACTTGGAATTTGACATTTAATAAAATGGGAAATGATATTACACAAACAAAACTAACTCCAGATGCAATTAAGATATTTAGACACTTTAATATTCGTGGAGATATTCAAGAATGGGCTCAAATGGCAGAATTTAGATCAAGAATAACATATTTGACATTTAGAAGTTCAATGCCAACAAAAGAGGAATCTTTTAATTATTTGAATAAAATAATTGTTGAACTTTCCCATTTGTCTGTACTTGCTGGCTGGCAAGCTGGTCATGCTTTAGAATTATTAAATTTAAAAGATGTGTGGGACAACAAATGGATGGAAAAATACTAAAAAATTGATTTAATTTATCTATTGGATTGAATTAATTACATAATCAAATTAATCAAATATGGATTCACAATCTATTATTTTACTTGATCAATTAACCCAATCTATTCATGAGTCTTGGAAACCTTTTTTTCTTTTGCATAATTTAGAACTAGTTGAAATAATTAAATCAATTGATTGGGTTGGTAAGTCTGTATTCCCTCGTAAAGAAAATATTTTCAAGGTATTTTCAATGGATATCCAAGATATCAAGCTGGTGTTACTAGGTCAAGATCCTTATCATGGATTGAATCAAGCAATGGGACTTTCTTTTTCTGTACCAGAAAAAACCACAATTCCTCCATCTCTATACAATATCTACAAAGAATTAAAGTTAGAATTTCCAGATCGGGGCTATAGCTTTACCCATGGAGATTTAACTCGATGGTTTGATGAAGAAAAAATATTTCTTTTGAATTCGGCACTAACTGTTGAATGTGCTGAACCAGGATCACATTTGGTTCTTTGGGAAAAATTCACAGACTCAGTAATTGAGTGGATAGGAACAAATAATCCAAAGGCTGTGTTTTTGCTGTTAGGAACATATGCTAAGAATAAAAGTAAATTTATCCCAGATGCAAAGTCAAGGTGTGTGTATGGAATCCATCCATCACCATTATCAGCTAATCGTGGTGGATTTTTTTCATCAGGAATTTTTATTTCAGTCGAGAAGTTAACAGGGCCTATTGATTGGAGTATTTGATAACTAATAATTATATTTGTGTGTTAGTCAATGGTATTGAATAAAATTTAGCAGGCCATGCAACAAAATTTGACACCCATGGATATTTACTATATGTGTGAATAGAACATGCTTTTGTAATTAGTATTAATTCTATTAGTGTGAATTCTATTATAGAGTCAAGTGGATCAAATGCAATATGTAAATTTTTAGATTTACAATCTTCACATTCTAATGTAAATATATTTAATTTTGATTTAACCAAAGACTTAAATTTAAAAGAATTTGACATTAAAATATCGCTTGGTTTTAAATTTTGTTTTAATAAATCTAATGCTTTATTACACTCTGCATCAGTTGGTTCTGGACTATCAGAGAATCTAAAATGTTGGATTGAATATCCATATGGTATTTCATTTAAAATATTTTGTATTTTAATTTGTAAACTTGGAATTACTTTGGTTATTGATTCATAAAATTCATAATCATCATTGCTCAATGGAAGATTAGGTTCCATATTACTAAAAACACAAACATATCCATCTATTGATCTTGAAATTATTTTATCCATAAAGTGCTTAAAATCATTTTTCTCATCAGGTTCAAAAACAGTATTTGTAACTACTGAATCTACAAGTTGATCATTCATTTTGTCTTTTAAAAACATTTTAATTGAATTAGCACCTCCAGGTGTTAATATTTGGTTGACTAATGTGGTTGGGACAATTGGACTTGAGGACAAATTAGTTCCCGAGTCAAGAAATTTACCAAACCCACTAAATCTAGGATCAAACACACATTTAATATTGTTGGATTTACAATATTGATAAATTGCAATTGAACCTCTTAATCTATCACCAAGCCCATAAGGATTAATCAAATCATTCCAAACAATGTAAACTGTGGGTTTGAGTTTAAGCGTAGATTTAGCAAAATGCTCAAAGGAATTTTTTTGTCCATATATCCAGATTATAATACAGAGGATTAAAATAAAAGAAATATAATTAATATATTTAACCATTCTATATAATAGTTAAAGAAAATTTTTAAGCAATTTGATCACGATAGAATTCACCTGTGAAAATTTCATCCCCGCTTACAGAGAAAAGAGTTCCTTGTCCATGTTTTTTATCATTCACCCAACTTCCAACATATTCAACAGATTCTGTTTCTGCATTAGGATAATATGATGTACCATTACCATGAAATTTACCATCTTTATAATCACCCTGATATCTCATATGACCATTTGGCATCCATTCAGTACCAAATCCATTGAATCTTCTTGATTCAAATGATCCCTCATAAATTTTTACATCTGATTTATATAAAATTCCTTGTTTGATTTCACCATTTTCAAATGTACCAACATATTTGTTTGTTCCATCAATTCTTTCACAAGAACCTTCTAACAAATAACTATTATTTCTTAGTACAAAATCACCTTGTTCTTTAAGAGTAACATCTCCTATTAATTCATAAGTTAATGAATTTTTCGACTCATTGATTTTAATAGAATGTTTTAAACTAGGTTGGACTAGTAGATATAATTTACCATTTAAAAGTTTGGAAGGATTTGAAGAATCAACTAATCCAATATAAGCATTTGGACCCACATAGTTAACGCAAACTTTGTTATCTGAATCTACCAAATATACACAAACTTGATCAAGTGCAGATGAGTTAAAAATTTTATAGTTTGATTTTTCTTTCTCTCCACCTGTTTCTGTATCATATGAAAAAGAAATATCATCAAGGAGTGCCAAATTATCACCATTAGATAGGAATTCGACTAGATAACCAGGTTTATTTAGTCTGGGAAGTATTTCAAACAGAAATTTAATAATTACATCATTTAGTGATTTAGCTTCGCCATTAATTTTGTATTTGAGATTTGAGTTTTCTTGAAAAGATCCAAATCCTTTGATAGCAACACCATCTTGATAAAATTTAATTGTATTAATGGCACCTGAATTATGAGTTATAAACCAGCCATCAAATTTATCCCCAGATTTAAATCCTTGGGAAACTAGCATACCTGATTCTAACACTGGTGTATAAACTGGTTTGTCAATAATATCATTTAACCATTGACCATCATATTGAAATTTGCCATTGGGTGCATAAAATGAACCCATTCCGTTTCTTTTTCCATCAACAACTTGCCCCTTATAAATAGTACCATCTGAATACCAGATAGTTCCAGATCCAGTTAGTTTACCCTGGGAAAAAGTTCCAGAATAAATTTGTGTTTGGGAACTTGGGCTTAGGTACTTAATTCGTCCATTACCTTCATATAACCCGGTTGAAGGGTCTACAAATCCTTGATACATTGACAAATCATTCCATTCCTTAGTATAGATTAAATCGCACATTTTTATTGGAATAATTAAATATACATACTCAATGAACCAATTTTTCAAATTTTTTCAAGTAAAAAATTGTTAATTTTATCTACTTAATACCTAACTATAATGAACTAATATATAAATGGATTTTAAGTATACTATTGAAACTAGCTACTCAGGTAAATTTGAAGTGCTAATTAATGGTATAGTAATTATGGAAAAAAATATTGATGCATATGATGGTTATGGTAATAAACTTGTATTTGGAGAATTGGGTAGAGAAATAAAATTGGAGCAAATTGAAAATTTTATTAATCAAATAAAAGATCCAAGCGGTAAAGAATTACTTGTATTGAGTAATTCGCATGGTGGAAGTTTAATTCATTATAAAAATTCTAGTATAGTCTTCGAAACTTTAAATTATGGTGATTGTTTAACTTTTATATTACCAATTGATAGTTCTGAGCAAAGGGAAAAAATTGTTGGTGAATTTAAAAAATTTTATACCCAATGGTCAGATTATATAAAAAATTGATATTTGATTTAGTTGAATTACAAATTAATTTTATTTTATAATAAAAATGACTAGTAATCTCTTACCAAGGCCAAGATCTATTCCTCAAACAGTTTGGTTTGGAAATGTTCCTGATGGTAAACTTAGAGGTTCGGAAGAACTAATTGCAAATCCTCCATTTTCTCATATTGATAACTATTTTTGGTTAAGGGATGATTCAAGAACTAATCAAGAGGTGTTGAGTATTATCAACCAAGAAAACGCATATACCAAATCTATTCTAGAACCACACCATGACTTGCAAACACAAATTTTTCAAGAACTTAAAGGATATATGAAAGAAGATTATTCAACATATCCAACTGCAGAACATTCATCTAAATCTCCCTTTAAATACTACAAAGAGTTTAAATCTGGATCTGGCTATTATAAATATCAACAGTTAGATACAAGGGTGAACCAAATACGGACTTTGCTAGATATTAATGAATTAGCCAAAGGTAGAACTCAGTGTGATGTTACATCATTAACATGTTCATTGGATGAAAAATATTTTTCATATTGTGTTGATTTTTATGGCTCGGAAAAATATAAATTGCAAATTCAAAATATTGAATCTAAAACATTTGTTGACACAACCCCAATCCTTTTAATATCATATGGAGATTATGGCTGGGTAAGTAATACAAGAATAGTTTATACTCAATGTGATGATTCAAATAAACCCTATCAAGTCTGGACTTGGGACATAAAATCTCTTGAACCTCCATTACTTATTTATGAAGAATGTGTTCAAGATTTAAGTGTTGGATTTTATACTTCAGGAGACAATAAATATATTTTTATTAACTGTTCTGATTATGATTCAACAAGTGTTCTATTTGGATCAATTGAATTATTGGGACAGAGTAAGTTTGTATTAACAAAAATAACTGAACCAATCAAGTCATTCAAATATTCTGTTAGTCATTCAAATGGTTATTTTTACATTAAGAATAATTCAAATGCAGTTAACTGGAAAGTTTCCAAAGTTTCAGTTAATCATGTGCAAGATCTAACTCAATGGATTGATTTTGTTCCCGCTAATAAAAATGTATATATAAAGTCATTTGGAATTACTAAATTTTTTGCATTTGTAGGACTTAAAATAAATGGAGGTACATATTTAGGATTTATTGGATTAGATGGATTTGATGGATTTGATGGATCGGAAAGATCAAGTTTAATATATATTACCAATTTTATTGATTATAGTCAAACATTTTTACTTGAAAAATATAACCAATTTAAATGGGCTGAACTTTGGCCTAAATCAGTTTATACATTAGGAATTTATTCATATTTATGGGATGATAAAAATATATGTGTGTCTATTGATAAAATGACACATCCTTATGCACTATTTAATTTTGATATTTCAAGTAGAACACTAACCCAAGTATATACAAAAGATGTGCCTGGATATGATGGATCAGCATATGAAAGTAAAAGAATTTACACTCAAACTCCAGATGGGAAGGCTGTTCCAATATCACTAATTTATAAAAAGGGGACAGTATTTCCTGCTCCAACTTATTTGTATGGGTATGGGTCTTATGGGCATACTGTAGAGCCAAATTTTGACTATCAAATTCTCCCACTGTTAAATAGAGGATGGGTTTATGCGATTGCACATGTGAGAGGTGGATCATTTTTAGGTTATTCGTGGTATTTACAAGGAAAAGGCATGAACAAAATGAACACTTTTACTGATTTTATTGCTTGTGCAGAACATCTGATTAGTGCAGGATACTCAGATTCAAAACAAATCACATGTGAAGGTAGGTCTGCAGGGGGATTGCTAGTTGGGGCATCAATGGTATTAAGACCTGATCTATTTAAAAATGTTGTGATGGGAGTACCATTTTTAGATGTGTTAAATACAATGTGTGATTCGTCAATACCCCTCACAGTGGAAGAATGGACTCAGTGGGGAAATCCAAATATTAAATCAGACTATGAATACATGACCAAGTACTGTCCATATACAAATTTACGTGCGGGAATTACCTATCCAAATATATTTGCAACAGGAGGATTATATGATCCAAGAGTTCAATACTGGGAACCTCTCAAGTTTATAACCAAGTTGAGGGCTGGGATGAATTCAAACCCAAGCTCTAATATCCAATGCTTAAAAATAGAAATGGAACAAGGGCATTTTGGTGGATCAGATCGATACAAACATTTAAAAGAAACAGCAGAAAAATATACATTTATTATAAGTAGGTAAGTAGATAGATTAAATTATTTTAAATTTTTAATTACTGATTTTAAATATCCAAGTCTTGATTCTAATACTGGGATATTTGATTGAGCTAATAAACTAGAATCAAAATCAAACCCAAGAATTGTATCTCTAATAGTAAATAGTTCTGTGGATAGTATGTATGTGTCATCTGATTTATAAACAAGTTCATCTTTATTTTTATATTTTACCATTTGGATAATAAGATAGAAATCAATAAATCCTTCTGGATAGGATTCTACACTTGATTCTACAAATAATTTTTCAAATTCTATTATAAAATTGTTACCAAATCTAAAAAATACTTTTAGTTCTAATGCTAACAAATATATATCAAATAATCTTCCAAATTCTCCAGTAATTTCAAAACTTTCTGGTACACATAAATATAAAACCATGTCATTTGATTTAAGTGATTGGGTTGAGTTAGGACTTGAAAAGCGCATAGAAAATTCAAAATCAATAAATTGTATTGATTGTAAATTGTCTGGATTCACAAGTATATTATTTGATTTAAAATCCCCATGGACAAATCCAAAAGTTTTAAAACATTCATCTTTTAGTCCTAAAATATTAGAATACAAATTAATTAACTGTTTGATTAAATTTAAACTTGTACAATTATGCCTGTGCTCAAATAATGTGATTAAACTTGGGTTTAACTCACCCAATAAAATAGATGTGCATGAATTAGTTGGAAAATTATAAATTTGATCACCTCTGAGTTCATTTGCTCCAAGCTTTATTATTGTGTCTGGTTCAACTGTTTCATAGTATGAGTCAAATGATTTAAATGCAGGATGTGGAATTTGATAAAAAGAATATTCTTTATCTATTTTTTCAGCATTTTTTATTATAAAACTTGGCTGATCAGGAATTCTCGAATACAAATATGTGATACAATCATTAAATTTATGTTGGTGTATTTTATAATTCATTTGCTAAATTTATATTATTGGCAAATTTATTAATTAAACCCCAGCTAGTTGATAAATCAATTTTTTAAGGAAAAATTGATTTATTTACCTTTTGTTTAATATAAATAAATTAATTCTAATTAATCATATGGACGAAGCTCTTCTGAATAATTTGTTGAATGTTTCTAATATTGAATCATTAAGTGCAGTTCATCTAATTAAAACATTGCAAACAGAATTCAGTTCTAAAAATCAAGAAAATGAAAACCTAAAGGAAGTTGTTGCAAATGGAACTGCATTAATTGATGCACTTGAAGCAAAACTAACGGAGGCCAATGCTGAAAATGAAATTCTTAAACAAGTTGTAGCAAATGGAACTGCGCTAATTGAGGCATTGGAAACAAAATTAATTGAGTCCAATAAAGAAAAACAAGTTTTAAAAAAAGAAATGCAAGTATTAATTTGTAAGACGCAATTAGCACATGTTGAAGTTGATAACAAAAATTGGGTAATTGGTACAATTGTATTTGTTATTTTGATTGTGTTGGTTTTAGTATTTACTCATTTGTTAACTAGTTTTTTAGCAGGATTGTAAAATTAATTTTTATTTATGTCTTAATTTATTCTTAGATTGTGTAATAAGTTCTTCATCAGTCACATAACCTACAGTATCATTTTGTTCAGCCAAATAAGCTATTTCCAAACAGTTAACGCATGTGTATGTTAGATTTGGAACTTGGTATTTCTCTTCTAAAAATTTTTTCATTGAGGCTATTTTTTCTTGTTCTGCTTTTTCTGCTCTTAACTTGGCTTTTTCTTTGTTCTTTTTAATAGTCATTTGATAGCTTAATTTATTAGTTTGGCTTTAAGTAAAAAAATTGATAAATTAATTCATTGGGCTAATAGTATGAGTTAACATACAACAAATAAATATGGATAAACAAATTGCAGGATTAGTAAAGCAGAATGAAGCTATTTATGGTTCTTTGAAGGCAAAGGATGTTCAAGGACTTGGTGAACTGGCTGTGGTCCCGGAGGGGTTGACTTTGGAAGAACAAAAGGATTTTTTACTCAAGGAAAATTCCAGACTCAAAGAATTAGTTAAAGCATCCAAACCTGTAGAACAAGTTCAACCCAAGCCTAAAACCCAAGCTCAGGCCCAGCCTAAGCTCAAGTCTGAATCCAAACCAAAACCTAAGACTGAGTCAGACGATGAAGAAGAGGAGGATTTGGCACCACCTCCTCCAAAGTTTTCTACTATTGCAAATATGGAAGATTTAAAGAGAGCATTCTTTTCAGGAGATAATGAACAGTTTGATCAATTAGTAAGAGCTGCTCCTTACAAATTTTTTAGGGCAGAATATAAATTTGCATCTGACAAAGATGGTGCACCAGATTATTCTGCAAGAAATTTAGTTAAGGGATTTGTTAGATCATTTGATGATTATAGAAAATATTTTATGATATGTTTTAGATGTTTACAGAGATCTGAATCTCCTCCAACATATACTTATCCATCAATTTGGATTGTTAATACTTTAGATCCAATTGAAAATGTAATTGGATCAACTGCTGAAGATTTTGATCTAGTTGAACTAACTGAATCAGATCCTGAAGCAATTAACCAACTAATCCAATCAATAAAGAAAATGGATGATTCAACTCCTGGATTTATAGCTGAAGCATATGTGCATTAAAATTATTTTATAATAATTAGACCATAAAAAATAATATAATATATATTATATATATTATATATATGACCATAAATTTATTTGTTGAAAGTACTAATAATATTCTTAGCAATGACTATTTACGTGTTTTATTACTATTAATAACAGGTGTATACATGGGGTATACACTACAGCCAGTTCCAAAATGGTTAAATAAAATGTTCGATACTTCTGTTTTATTAAAATTTGCAGTATTATTTATAGCTGGTTCAATTTCATTGTATCCACTAAATAATAATAGTTTAATGTGGGTTACAGTTGGTTCAGTTCTAACATTAGGATTATTTGAATATATGAGAAAAATAGATAAAGACAATAAATAAATTAATCATCTGCATTATCCCCCTCTTCCTCATTATCCTTCCAAGCATTTAATTCATCTAATTTTTCAAAAAGCTCAAATGATCCAATTGATGTGAAGATAGTTGGGAGATTATTATAGTTAGCAAATTCATTTAAATCACCATTAAATTCCTCATCTGATTCGTACCCATAGATATCGCACCAGGCGCCAAAAGTAGTTTGTTCTCTGGGATCAAATTCTTGAGTTTCAGCCCATAACAAATAATGAATTGAATCTCTCCAGTCAAAAAAATTAAATGGAAAGTACTCACCAGAAGTATCACATTGAAGGATTGCACCAGGTTGGATAGTTTGGTCTTTGGAAAATAATAGCTGAACAGTTAGTCTTGTCATTGTATTAAATTATTTGTATAAGTTCAAAAATCCAATAAATTAATTAATTCAATTTTTTATTTAAAGAATAAATAGTTATAATAAGTATTATATTAATGTCACATTATATTCAAAGTACATGTCAAGAATCTAATGCAGAAACATTAAAACAATTTTTGTTAAATAATGATCATATTACAAGAACTGTATCTATTTTTAGTATAGTTGATATATCTCAAAATACAATGAAATTAGAAGTAAAATTATCACCACATTATGATTATTATTATAATGATTTTTTTTTATCAATGAATACTTCTCAAACAGCTGTTGATATTAATAATTTTATTAAATTAATACAGATAGATATAAGTGGTGAATGTGTGGACAAAATGATAAATATAAAAAATCAAATGAATTTAATGTCTAAAATGATTGGAACAAAAAATTTATCATCAAATGGAGAAAATATTTTTATTCCTTTATTAGGACCATTGAGTGATAAAACTTTATTTAATTGGAGAGGGAAGAAATTTAACATTACTATTGAGTTTAGTGATTTTGTTTCAAAAAATATAAATTTATATGCAACAGAATATTTATTTAAAAACAATGTGAATTTACCATCAAATCAAACATATTGCTTTAGTGAGACAGAAATAAAAACAGTAACAAAAAATAATAAAGTAATTACTTTACCATTTATTTCAAAATCAAAATTATTGTATTTAATTGGACTAAAAAAAACAGAAATTACAAATCTAAAACTATATTTTGATGGTAATGAATTTATTAATTTGCCTATAGAAATACTAGAATATAAGACTGAATTATCAGATTTAATTATGATAAAATTTAGCAATTCTTTTAAAGACATGTATATTGATTTTTCAAAAATGGATAGAATTGCATTAGCTTTTGAATGTAGTAATAATTTGGAAAGTCAAAATTTAATAATTGGATCACTTGGATTTAAAGATTTTATTTAAAAAAATATTAATATAATTTATTAATATTTTAAAATGGCAGACCCAGAGTATTTGATAGAACTACATGGTGGAGCATCTAAAGAATCCCATGTCAAACCATATGCTAAAGTTTCAGTTGGGCGAATAGATGCAGTTAGCCCATATAAATGGTATTTAGGAAAGGATGGTTATCCTTTTGCTTATATTAATGGTGGGAGAGTACCATTGCATAGATATATATGGTTTTGTAAATCAGGTGTTTATAGAAATGATGGGTTATATGTGGATCATATAAATAGAGATAAATTAGATGCTCGAGATACTAATCTAAGATTGGCAACACCGGCTGAAAATTCATATAATAAATCTGGTTCAGAACTTCATCATATTAAATTAAAATCTGATGGTTATGAGGTTTCTGTTAGTAAAGATAATAGGGTAATCCGTATAGGAAAAATTCAGTCTTTGGAAGATGCGAAAGAAATATATAATTTAATAGCTGAAGATTTATTTGGAGAATTTGCAGTATTGTATTAAAAAATATTTTTCTCCTATTGACTTGATAAAACTTTTAGTATTTGCTTATTATATGCTCGACGCAAATGACCAACAAAGATCTAACAAATCAACTACTAGAAATAAATGAATCTGATACTGAATATGATCGTTTAAGTTTTGAAAAATGCAGTGACTATGAAACAAATCAAGAGATAGATTTTGATTTAGTAAAATCAATTTTAGCATTAAAACATTTGATTCCAGAAAATATGTTTTATTTGTGTTTGGTATTTAATGCATTAATAAATAAATATATGTTTAAAATTGGTAGTACACGAGATATTATTGATAAGATGAGAGAGTTAAATACAACATATAAATCAAATGGTGGGGTTTATTTGGTAGCTTTTACAAAGCTAATATCATATACATTTAAGAAAGAATTTATGGAAATTCCAGACATTAAAACTCACTCAATTGGACCAAGAATATTTAATGTTAATAAAACAGTGTATGATATATTTATGGGATGTTCAAATGAATATTTTAAATTATTAAATTATAAAGATATATTAAATATAATATAATAACATATGTTAGAATTTATTAGATGGTTTTGTTGCTGTGCTTATTTAAATTCACCAGCTAGTTTAGCTTCAGAAGACGATAGCTCAACTGTTTATTTTCAAGACATTTATATATCAAGTGAGAAAATGTCAAGATAAAAAATTGATTTATTAATTTATTTGATTCCATTTAATTAAGTTTAATCAAATGGAAATAAATATTAACTTGAACCTGTTGTTATCAATTGGTCTTTATTTAATTGTTGTATCCCAAGCATTGTACATTTGGACAACACGAAAGGAAAAGAATATTGTTGTTAAACAAAAATTTACTATCACATCATGGGGGTTTACTAGATATATTATAATAGATTCAAATTCCCAAATTTATGAAATTGCTAATAGTATATGGTTTATTAAACAAGATGCTATTAATGATTGGGTGAAACTAAAAATTAATAAAAAATATAAAATTTGTTGTTATGGAATTACAAGCAGATCTATTGGAACCAAGGAACAAATTATTGATATTCTCAGCAATCCTTAGTAAAATGATTCTCCAAGTGGTTCATTTGGATCATAGGCTTGCAAATTATTAAATTGGCTCATAGATCCATCAGGAATTACAACTTGTTCTATATATTCTATATTTAACGCCGAGTTATTAATTTTAGTTTCACATCCAAGTATTTTATTAACATATTCCACATAGTTTGGTTTTGACACAAGAAGTTCTCTTGCAAACATATCAACTTGATTATATTTAGACCAATTCTTTAATTTATCAACCAATTGTAAATATTTGCTAAAGTTTTCAGAATTTAAACCCGGAACTTTTACACATATATCAGATGAATGGGTTAGTAGTTCATCAATATCATTTGGTAAAGTGCTTGGTAGCTTAATTTGGAAAACATGTTCAGAACCTAAATCATCAGTTGATGTTCTTGCTAAATTATAATAATCTGTGATGATATAATGGATTTTTATTGTTTGTAAATCAAAACCAAGTTTTATATCTTTAAACAAACATTTATATCCAATTGAATAATTAGAAACAAGATCTAATCCTAGATCTTTATTTATTAGTTCAACAATTAAATACTCTTGGGATGGACTTTTTTCAATTTGTTTAAATAAATTTTCCACACATGTCTTAACTTTACCTTCACGTTCATCAACAATATTATACTCTTGTTTAAGCTCTCGTACACTAACAATATGAGTATCTTGAAAAGTTTTTCTAAATCTTTCTTGACCAAATGTTAACAAATGACCATCTTTTACAGTCCAACAACCAATTGATGTTGTAAAAGTAACTTCATCATAAATATCAAGTTTTCCCACTTGTTCTTTAATTCCAGGCCATTTGCAGACAACTTGATCAATAGTGTTTGGAATAGGATCTGAAAATAAATTAAATGTTAGATAAAATGTTGAATCAAGTGTTAGATTTTTATTGGTTAGTTTGACAGTATAATCAAGTGGTCCATAATAAGTAGAAGTATTAACAAGTAAGCTCAAGGGGAAAAATTGGTTGTTCATTTATATTAATTTATTTGTATTGTCAAATGTTTAAATCAAAAAAATTGTTTTTTTAATTAGGTTGGATTAATTGGTTTAGGTTATCACAAAACCAAGATGTTTCAAATAATCAAGCTATTTGGTGCTACTTTAGTAAAGACATGGTTTATATGGATTGGATTAATTGCAATTGCATTTGTATTCGATCAATTGTATGCATTTTTTACACTAAGAACTAAGACAATTCAATTAAGATCTATTGTTTTTGGAAAGATATTAATAGATTCAGATTTGAATGTGTATAATGTATTATCAAATCATATTTTAGGATGTGGTGATTTACATAGTAAAATATTAAAATTAAAAATTAACTCGTATTATAAAATAAAAATATATGGGATTGACACTCCATTTACTCAAGTTAAAGTTATTGACATTGAAACACATTGATTTTATTTTTTAGAAGGTTTGGTTGATTTATTAAAAGTATATTTTGGTCCTTCTAGTTCAGTTTTGCCATCATCCATTTTTTGGAAAACATAAAATCTATTAAGTCTAGTATATGTGAAACAAGATTTATTAACAGGATCATCGTGATTATAATATTCCTTTACTTTCATATACCATGCCTTGTTCTGAGGATTTTCTTCGTATTTGGCAGCATGATCAAAGAAAAATTTGTGTTTATTAAAAACATTAACAAATAGATCAGTATCATCTAATCTAAAACCAATTGCTTTCATTTTATTAACAAAAAATTCTTTAGAAACCAAATACTCAGTTTGATATACACCATCTTCAAAAGAAGGAATATGAACATCAATTGGAATGCCAGTTTTATTAATATCAGCTCCAGTTTCATACTTTCTAACAACATCAAAAATAACTTTCTTTTCACCTTCTTGAGTGGTATAATTAGAAGTGATATGTCCAGATTCATCAAAAGATGAATTAACAACATCAGCATCAAAAGTAGTAAGTACTAAATAACCAGAAGGCTTTAAAAATTTACTCACATTTGCAATAAAATTTTCAAGTGTTGTGTCAGATTTAAAAAAGTAGTGAACAGCAAACTGACAGTTAATAACGTCATATTGTTTGAAATCAACCCTATCAAAAATTTCTGTTATCATTCTTTTATTTTGATCACTCATTGTTCCCAATGCTCTGGTCTGGTCTTCAACAGTAAGCAAAGCACCACCATCAGCAACTAAAAAATTCATCTTTGGAAAGTTTGGAAATTTCTTTTTAAAATCTTGATATCTTGAAAGTGCACCATCAGAACCAGAATAAATACCATTTGGATCTATATCTAATCCAACATATGATCCAGATCTTGTATGATAAAATTTACCAATATCTCCACCTTTACCACAAGCAAATTCTAACACATCCATTTTTTTACGGGATCCAGCAGTTGTACCAACAGATTTTTCAGAACAATAAGTATAAATAAGATTTGATTTAATCCAATTATGAAATTCTCTCATAGGTTTTGCCAAGTTAGTAATTACTTGGTAGTAGATATTTTCTCTACGTTCTGCAGTAATAACATCAGATGTAATTTTTGATTTAAGTTTTCTATTATGAGCTTCATAAGTTTCTGGTGATGCTAAAAGTTCAATGTCAGAAGATTCAATCCCATCCATAATAGATCTCCATGTTTTTTCAGCAATTTCTGAATTATTCCCATACTTACGTTTAAACATATTTACAGAATCTGTTTTATCAAATCTAGTTCTTAATGGAATCCATCTAAATCCTTCAGGTATAGTAATATCATTCAAATAGCTGAATTCAACAACAGTTTTATCTTGAATAATATTACCCTCAATATCTCTTGCCTCGCCATTTGATAAAAATATATTTGCAATATAGTTGTCTTTTTCTTTTTGAAATAGAATAGGGAATTCTTTTCCACCTTCTATCTTACCAACATGTAAATTTAAAATTCTATAAACAGAACCTTTTACCTTAAATTTACCAGCATCCTCATGAACAATTTCTTGTTCTAAATCAGACATCTTTTTATCGGCAAGTTCTTCATTAGACTCTGCATCATCATAAACATTTAAAATAGTATTTGTTAACTTATCACGTTCATACTCAACATAGAAATCAATAGAGTTTTTACTTGATGGTTTCCATTTGTAAATTCTATTTTTGGTTTCTCTTAAATTTCTTGTGTAAATTTGATCACAAGGGGTAAATATAATACCATCGAGAGTATAGGGACATCCAAGATCTGCATTAACTGTATATAGATTCCAGATAAGAGATGCTCCTGCAAATACTTCACAAGGATGTGCACCCATTGGAAAAATAAAATTCTTAGCCATTATAATATTTGAACCTGATTTTTTAGATACAAGTTTATCATTAAGTTCTTGAATAAACATTTTTGAATTAGATGTATAATGTTCAGTAATTTTTTTCATGTCAAAATCTCCAATGTACTGAGTAGACTCAAACTTTTGTCCAAATAAATTTTTAGCACAAAGTTGTAAAGCTCTAAGACGTACTTCAAGTTTAGGTTCCTTTCTTAAATCTTCACCTTTTGAAAACAAACAGTCAAATCCTAAAAATACAAATTTTTGTTTTGTTCCAATAAAAATATATTCACCATCAAGTACTGTTGAATTATATTCTGTAACATCTTTTTCTGACAAACCCATCTCTTTGGGATCAAGCTGTTTAATTTCTAAAGTATTAGATATTAGATAAATATTCCCATCAGAAATAAACATAAAACATCTTTCACCATCGGCTTTGTCTGTCACAGTATAACGATTTGGAATAAGATCAACAATATGTGGAATTTCTGCAGCTTGTGTTTGCATACCTGGTAAATCTTTAATTAAAACTTCTTGCTCACCAAAAAGTAGCTTTTTAAATCCATCAATAATTTGTCCATTAGATTGCTTGGAAATAACAATAGTTGACTTTTGTAAAACTTTTTGTACATTGGCAATATATTCAAGCACAATATTAGTTGCTGCCTTTATGTCTTTTTCTTTTAATGGTGCTTTAATTGTAAGTTCAAATTCAAGTTCTGAAATTGCCGGACTTTTTTCAATTAAATTTGGTTTTAAAGATGATTTAACTTGTGACAAATCTATCCTAAAAGTATAATTAGGATTATCTTCAATAATCAAACTAACACGTTGAATAAATCTAAAACCAATATATTTACGTTCTTTTTCTCCAAGTTTTTGAAGTTCAGTGTACATAGTTTTTGGTATCTCTTTTTCTGAAGCTAATCTTGCTCTTAGTCCATGATCATCAAAATCAACCATATTTTTCTTATCCTTAACTTTATCCATTACTTCAATCCCAGAATCTGTTCCTTTGTTAATATACTCTGAAAGTAACATTGAAAATATTACGTGATTTTCTCTATGAGCAATTGATGCAAGCTTTGTATTAATATTTTCAAGTCCGTTAACTGTAATTCTATAATTATTAAAACTTTCATAATCATAATTATATGAAACGTTTAAGTAATCTGATTTTACAATTTGTAAATTTTTATTTTTACTAGTACTGACTAAGTATTTTAAAAGAGTAATGTATTTTTCAAGGGTAATTTTATAGTCATTTTGTTTAAAACTAATTTCAAACTCGTCGCCCTTTTTACCCTTGCTAAGCAAGTCTGACAAAACTCCATCTATGTTATCAAACGATTTTTTGGCTATAGAATCCATTATAAAATATAGTACATATTTATTTATATCTGTTAAATATAAAAAATTCAATCTTTATTTTCTATATTAAATATATAGTATAATATGACAGGGCTTAATTTAACAGGATTGGTATTTTTATTATTATTTATACTTATTGTCTCAGGCACACTAAATTTAGAACCATTTCAAACAGATGTATCAGTAAATAAAACATATACAAGAAGAGTGATTTATGATACTGTCCCATATGGAAGTTCACCTTTATTTTATGATTATGTGCTAGGATCACCATATTATAGTCCATTGGACTATTGGTTAAATCCATATTTTTATTATTCATGGTATTATCCATCATATTCATCAACATCATATACAACAAGTTCAAGTCCACGTTCAAACAAAGTAATTCATCATACAAGAAGGTCAAGACATCGCCGATAAAAAATTGATTTATTTATTTATTAACTTATTTAGTTTATATTTGTTTATATATAAACAAATGGAAACTGCATTAAGCAATAAAATTGACATGATTTGTTCACAGCTAGTTAAAACCAGATATTTTAATCCATTTGTTAGTTCTAATGTTTTAAGCATTGGCAAACAACTTGGAGTTAAAATTATTCCAAGAAGAATGGGTTTTAATGGTTGTGCTCCAACTGGATTTTTTCAAAATAGAATGTGTGATATTGTCATAACAAATTCTATTGATACTTATGAACCATCTCAAGAAGAAAAAACTCATTTTAAATTACTAATGGAAAAATGGAACTTATGTCCACATATTTTGTTTGTGAGTGAAGGGGGTAAAATAATTAGTTTTAACCAATTTAACAAATGCACTCAAAAACGTAAGAGAGAAAATGATAATCAATTTCAAACACCAGATTCAACTTGGGTAACTGCAAGCAGCACAAGAAATTATATGTTAGATGATCCAATTATTGATTTTTTAAAAGAAAAAACAGTTAAAAGACCAAGATCTGGTTCAGAAAGTACTGAAACATTTTTATCAAAAGTATTTGATAATGGAAATAAATTTGAGCAACAAGTAATTGCAAGAATAAAGGCAAATGTTCCATCAAAAGATTTTATTGAAATTGCAAAAAGTTATGAGGCAAGAAGTTTGGAAAAATATAACTTGACAATTGGTGCAATTGCCAAACAAATTCCTGTTATTTACCAACCAGTACTTTGGAATTATGCGAATAAAACATTTGGATGTGCAGATCTTTTAATAAGATCAGATTATGCAGCAAAACTTTTCCCATCTTATCCAAATACAGATTCAAACTCGTATTCTTCTCCAGTATATGAAGTTTATGATATTAAATGGTCAAATATAAAATTAAGAGCAGGTTCTGATCAAATTGTTAATGAAATTTCAGTTAAACCATATAAGGCTCAAATTTGGATATATACAGATGCATTGAATAAAATCCAATCCAATAAATCAACACGTGGTTTTGTGATAGGAAAGGGTTATACGCGTGATAGATCGGTAAACAAAGTGGCGATTGTAGAAAATTTTACAGATCCATTTGAAAAATTAGGAATAATTGATTTTACAAGTGTTGTTGAACAAGAAAATATTGAAAAGACAGAAGAAGCAATTGAGTGGATAAAAGAGGTTAAAACAAATTTAAATCTACGCATAGACCCACCAAATGATCCAAGACTTTATCCAAATATGAAAAATACATTTGACTCAGAATTTCATTCAATAAAAAAAGATTTAGCACATAAAAACAAAGAGATTACAATGTTATATTCAGTGGGAAAAAGATCAAGAGACTTGGCTTTATCGCATGGTATTGATAGATGGGATGATCCAAGAATTAATTCTGCAGTTTTAGGAATTAATCAGGCATCAAAATTAGCAAATTTAATTGACGGAATAATTGATGCAAATAGACCAGATAATAAAGAAGTAATAACTTGGTCAAAACTTTCTAATTATGGTCAATGGAAAACATCCCCAGTTAAATGTTATGTTGATATCGAAACAATCGGAAAAACTGTTTATGGATTAGATATTCCAAGATCAAATTTTATTTTTATGATTGGGCTAGGTATTCAAATAGGATCAGAATGGGAATTTAAGGTTTTTACTACAAAAACTTTAGATACAGATGAAGAGCAAAGAATTATTCAAGAATTTGAAGAAGCAATGAGACAAATTCAGGAAAAATATTCTGGACTAAAACAAATCCCAGTATTTCATTGGTCAAATTATGAAAATGTCAATTTAAAACCATATGTAAATATTTCTGAGAAATTTGAATTTTTTGACATGTGTAAATGGTTTATGGATGATGAAATATTTATAAAAGGTGCTTTTGATTTTAAATTAAAAAGTATTACTAGATCATTACATGCAGCTGGACTAACTGGAATAACTTGGGATGATAATGTATCTGGTGGTTTAGATGCAATGAATCAAGCCTATAACTATTATGTGGTTGGTGGGTCTGAAAAAATTCTTAAGGACATTGAGTACTATAATCAAATTGATTGTAAATCAATGTCAGAAATACATAATGTGTTAAAAAAAATTATTTAAGTTCATTTATAAGATTATTTTCATCTTGTATATCTTCCGAGTCAACATCTTCTGGTAAAGGAATAACCTCTTCTTTAGGTAGTATTTCATTAAGTTCGGCTTCAGCATCTGCATCAGTATTTGAATCTGTGATTGCATCAGTACTTGCACTTGCAGAACTATCTGTTTCAGTAGAAAATAAGGTACTAATATCTGGTTCAATAAATTCAGGTATAACAAGTTCATCAACATTAAAATCTATTAATGTTGGATCTGGAATAACTATATTTGTAGGAATTGTTATAGGATCGGCATTAAATGCTAATGGTGCAATTAGTTCAATATCCGTTGAAATGTCTGAATCTTCTAGTTTTTCAGAAGATTGTTCAGAAACTGTTTGTTCTGTAGATTGAGTTTCTGTCTGTTCTGTAGATGGGGTTGCTGTCTGTTCTGTAGATTGAGAAGCTGTCTGTTCTGTAGATTGAGAAGCTGTCTGTTCTGTAGATTGAGAAGCTGTCTGTTCTGTAGATTGAGAAGCTGTCTGTTCTGTAGATTGAGATGATGATGAATCTCCAGTATCATCTTCTACTGGTGTGGGTATTGGTTTAGTTGTAATTGATGGATTATCTGCAATAATTTGATTATTTGTAGTTGTGATTTGAATATTTGTTGATGCAACAGCTTGTTTAGTGTTTTCAATCATTGGGTTGAGTATAGCAATTGTTGTTAGTAATTCTTTATTAGTTTCAATAATATTATTTTGTGTATATTTTATTTCTTTTAATAGATTTTTTGTGTTAGAACTATTAGTAGAAGTTTTAGTTCTATACATTTTTATTGCATTAATTTGTGCTTTTATTTTTTTCTTAAGTACTTCATTTTTTCTTGCTGTTTTTGCTGACTTATCAGCTGGGAGCTTTTTGGCAATTGCAATCAAAGCATTTAAATGTGCAATTTTAGCCAGTGTTTTTTTCTTAAGATATAACGAAAAATTTCTCTTTCTTTTAACTATTTTAAGTTTTGAATTAAAATTCTCTATTTTTTTTGAAAGAGATCCCATTAAAGTTTTTGTGTTCCGAATCATTTTTTTTGTTTTATTAATTAAATTTTTTGTGTTTGAAACTTTATTTTTAGTAGTGTTATAAGTTTTTTTGACGCCTTTAGTAACTACTTTAGTTACTTTTGCTACCTCTTTGGTTGCTTTTTTAATCCCTTTGCTAACTGTTTTTGTTGCCTTTGACACACCTTTTTTAAATTTTTTTGAGATTTTAAAATTTTCAAATAAATTTGTTTTTGTATAAATTAAAAATAAGACTAGGGCTATTATCCCAATACTAATCCATGTGATTATATTCATAAATATAATTATAATATATATATTATTTTTATATTTTTAAAAATTATTTAACTAAGCTCATAAATTAATTCATTTTCACTCTCAATGTCTAATGGATCTGCATCAGAAGGAATTGGCACAAATTCTTCTTTGGGTAAAAGCATTTCAAGTTCAGATTCTGCTTGATAATCAATTATTGCAGATATATCTATTTGAGTAGATGAAGGAGTTGGTGCTGGTGCAGATGTTGTTCGTACTTGTGTAGATGTTATGCGTACTGGTGTATCAGGAAATATATTTTTAAGATTTGGTTCTGTGAACTGAGGAGTAACAAGTTCATTTGGTCCAAGTGTTGAAATGGATTGTCTTGAAGGTATGACAATATTTGTAGGAAATGTAATTGATGGAATATCAAAAACTAATAGGTCAAGTTGAGACACATTTTCTAAGGCAAACTCTTCAATATCTTCTGACCCAGAATCTGAAGCATCTGATGCATTAGGGTCAGATGCTTCAGATTCTGATGGTTCAGAAATATTTGCATCTGTTCCAGTATCAGATATCAAATCATCAGTTGGAGGGGGTTTATTAGCTTCTGTAATTTGATTATTAGTATTTGTTATTCTGTCATTAGTGGATGTAACACTTTTTTTAGTATTATCGATCATCAAATTAACAATACGAATATTGCTTTTTATTTCAGCATTAGAATTAATTATATCATTGTAACTATTTTCAATTTGAAAAAATAAATTTCTAGTATTGCAATTATAAGAATTAGATCTTCCAACATAAATTCTTACTGCATATAGCTGGGCTATTATTTTTTTTCTTAAGATTTCGATTTGTTTTAACCCTTTTGGTGTTTTAATACTTCCAAGGCTCCCAACAATTGAAATTAAAGCATTTAAATACGTAATTTTTGCAGCTGTAACTTTATTAAGATAGATTGAAAATATTTTCTTTTGATTTGCAATTTTAACTCTATTATTTAATTGTTCAATCTTTCTACCTAATGAATTAATTGCTTTATTTGTATCATTTGCCATTTTTGTTGTTCTTTTAATTATTTTATCCGTATCATCTGCAATATTTCTAGTCACAGCAATACTATTTAAAATTGCAGCATTTGAAATGGCTATAACAGCTTTAGATTTTTTTGCAACAGTTCTAGCTGTCTTCGTTGTACCTTTTATAATATCACTTGCACTTCTTCCAAGTTTTGAACCAAGATTTTTTAAACTATTTTTACCTTTACCCTTACCTTTACCTTTACCTTTACCCTTACCTTTTTTAAAATGTTCTAGTTTTGTAGGTTTTGTATAAATAAAAAATAATACTATTGCAATAATTCCAATACTAATTAGTAATTGAAAATTCATAAATATAATAATATACTAGATTTTATTATATTTAAAATATAAATTAAATATATAGTCCGGGAGGTATTTTACTTTCTTTTATATGATTTTTTAGTAGTAAATTAGCATCTTGAATAGTTAAAGTGTAGGGTAAAATAAATTTCTTTAATGCAAATGAAAGCTTCAAATCTCCAAATGTTCCATCTGGAAGTACTGCTTTGCATAAAATATCTAGTTTTCTATATAATGACTCAATTGATCTTTTTAAATCTCTAATTCCATCTTCTTGTGAACATTTAGAAATAATATGATTTTTAACTTCAGGGGTTAGAATAATTTTAGATGGATCCATTTGAAGAGAAGAACAAATTTGTCCAATTAAAAATTTATCAATAATTTGAAGTTTATCTTTTGGAGTGTATCCGGGTACTTTAATTAGGTTCATACGGTTTTTTAAAATAGGATCCATTAGATTTTCATCATTTAATGAAAAAATAAACCAAATTTTTGAAAGATCTATTGGTAGCTCAGGAAGATATTTATCACAAAAATTTGTATTTTGAGTAAAATCTGTAATATGGAGTAATTGGTTTGAAACTTCTTGTGACTTTGATGACATTCCAATTTTATCAACTTCATCAAAAAATAATATTCCATTTTTACAACCCAACTTTTTAAATGATTCGACAATTTTACCTGGTCTTGCACCCTCATATGTATATGAATGTCCATCTAAAAATGACGAATCATTTACACCTCCCATTGATATTTGTTCAAACGGTAAAGATAAAATAGATGCTAATGTTCTGATAATTTTAGTTTTGCCAACACCAGGAGGACCAACTAAAGCAATAGAATGATCAGATGAATTTGGATTAGTTAGTCTATGATTTAGAACTAAAAGTAGTTCTTCTTTGATTGAATCCATCCCATAAATTTCAGAGTCAAGTTTAGCCTTAGCCCATGTGAGAATAGAGTTAATAGAATTTGATCCTTGGACTAGTGAAATTGGTTTAATTGTATCAAATGGAATATCAATAACTGTGTCAATCCATTCCTTAAGTTTATGAAACTCTGAATCCATCGGACTCATTGATTCTAATTTTATAAATTTTTGATATATTTGTGCCTGTGAATATGAATCTATATTTAGCTTTAAAATTTTTTGCTCAATTTCATTTGGAGAAATATTTATCTTTTTTAATTCATTCTTTTTATTTTCAATTGCAATTAAATCTTTAATTGGTATTTTTCTTGACTTTAAATATTCCATTTGTGTCTTTAACCCATCTCTATACTTTATATACTCGTATAAATCTCCATCTAAGCTTTGCATAATAGCATATGATTCAAGTAAAGATATTCTTTCATCATTTGTAATTCCTTCTAACTTGAGTATATCTGTTAGCTGGATTGATTTGTCAATTAATTTTCTTTTAAGTCTACTATATACTTTAGAAATTTTCTTTTTTTGTTCTGGCACAACATTATGATTTTCATATTCTTCCTTCCAATCAAAAGGTAGTGAATAAGCATAACATTTTTCACAAAACTCTTCATCTAATTTATTAGTTGGGATTTGACTTGGTATAATAACTTGATCAAATGAAGATTCATCAACATACTCATCCTGTGGCTCTTCAGGTGGTGGAACTGATTTTTTTTTATTTGATTTGTTTTGTTTAGTTGGTTTATTAGACTGTAAATCTTTAATATCTACTTTCTTTCCCATTAAACTTTAATAAACTATTATATACTTTTTTAGTATCTCTGGAGTAAATTTTTTAACCTAGTTTATTGAAGTTTGGTGGATGAAAAAATTGAAAAAAAATCTCCCTATTAATAATAATATATTGTATATTGTTTAGATATATATAAATTTAAACAATATGATTAACTAACTATTGATGCAGTACGTAGTTATAAAAATCTTTTGCCAGGCGATGTTCTAATGATTAATTCGGGACCAAGTTGCCCAAGTGAACTTTTCTCAACCAAATATCTTGGACAAATAGATTCATCCCATGTGTTTGCACCAAAGCATGAGGATGGTGAGTTTATGGCTTCATATGAAAGTTTTAACGAACTTTATCCATTATATCTTAATTCTCTAGACCAACTCGATCAGTACATTATTACTGAAGAGAATGGCGATTGGTTTGAAGAACATTTAAACCAAAATAAAACTCATTATTCAGTCAAGCCAGGATCTAGAGTAGATTTTATTCTACCAATTGACTCTGTGGAACCAACAAAAGATGATTTGGGAAGATTTTCCCAGTTTAAAAAATTAGTGTCTTTACCAAATGATCCTCTTCCTCCCATCTGGGTTCAAAAGCGTGGTGACAAATATTATGTTGCAAATGGACATCATAGATTAGAATATTCAATTCTCAAGGGTTACACACATATTCCTGTTTATGTAGAATAAGCTATTCTAACTTGCTAGCGCTGAGTTGCAATTCCAAAGGGTTGCAACTAGTTGCACAAAACTTGATATTTCTTGATACTTTTATATATAAAAATTGATTTTTTTAACTTTTATAATGTATAATAAAAAGTTATTATAATGACACTAATTTATCCTACTCTATTATTTAGTGCTAACAATACTGACTCTTTTTCTTGGTTTGACATTAAAACTAGAAAAAATTTCTCTCACAACAAAAGAAGAAAAAAAACTCCTATTAATTCTACCTATAATGACACTTTTAAAATTGTACTTGATCTTAATTCGAGACAAAAAATCATTATTAATTCTTGGCTTAATGATTGTATTTGTGTTTTCAACATTACAAATAATTTTATCAAGATGAATTTAAATCAAGATAATGTTAAAGATATTATTAATTTTTATAAATTAAGATCTACAATATCTAAGCAAATACACGAAATTTCTTCATTACATTCTTTAAACAAACATACTGCAGATTATATGGTCAAACATTGTGTTGAAATGTATAAATCTGCATTATCCAATCATCATTTTATTGATCGATTTAATATTCGGAATTTGTTATACAGCAGACGTAGAAAAAACCTAATTATTGAACCTACTAGTGTTAGTTCTAAATTTAATTCTATATTTATCAAACAATTAGGAAAAATTAAATCCAATTTAGATTTAAATTTAATTAAGAGGAACTCTATTTTACAATATGACTCTTATAAAAAGAGTTATGTTATAATAGTTCCTATAAAAAAACAGTTAAATACAGTACATAAAAGGTATAATAAATGTGGTATTGATATTGGTGTTCGTACTTTTTTAACTACATATTCAGAAGATTGTAGTATGGAAATAGGAACAAATTGTTGTAAAGTAATAGATCGGTATAATAAACGTCTTGATGGAATACGGAGTTCAAAAGATCAGAAAATAATATCAGACACAAAAATGAGAAAATTATATTCAAAATATTCAGATAAATTAAAAAATAAAATATTAGATATGCATAATAAAGTATCGAAATTATTATTGTTAAATTATTCGGAGATTATTATTGGGAAGGTAAGTATCAAGAAAATGATCTCGAATCTAACATCGAACTTGAAAGAAATAACAAAAAGACGTTTAATAGCTTTATCACATTATAGATTTAGAATGAAACTAAAATCAATGGCCAGTAAATATGGAAATAAAATAGTGGAAGTAGATGAGTATTTAACGTCAAAAACATGTTCAGAATGTGGAAAGATAAACAAAAATTTAGGCAGTAACAAAGTATTTGGATGTGAATTATGTAATCTAAAAATAGATCGTGACATAAATGCATCAATAAATATCTACAAAAATGAGGATTTGCGAAAGTAAAAAACAAGTTTAGGATTCTTAACCCGTTCTTATCCTTAAAAATTAGTTGATCAAAATATATATCAAGAAATATCAACTTTTAAGTAACGGTTACAACTAGTTACCAAAAGTGTTTTCAGTAGCATAGCTTATATATAGAAATCCATCAGGATCTCTGTCCTTGTGATAAATTTCATTTATTTGTTGTGTTGATGCAGGTATTTTTTCATTAACAAATAGAAATAATCCTTTTTCAGGTCCTAATTTTATTCTTTTTCTTATAACATACATAAATTGACCCATTGTTAAATCTCGAGGAACTAAATATTTTGTTTTATCAATTTCAGGTGCATCTTTACAACTTGGATTTTTTTCACAAATAATAGGAACACGATCTGGATATTTTGTAATAACACGTTGTGATTCATCTAATCTATTAACAAAAGCAAATGAATTCTTAAATTTAAACTTATTCATTATTATATAATATAATTAGTTTTTTAAGTAGATAATTTTAAATTTATCAATTGCTAAATTCTAATCCATTGGATGATAAATTTAATTTAACACATGATTTAATTTGTAGATTTTGTATTGAACTGTTTAAAAGAAGTGGAACAATATTTTTAATTCCATTACACCCATAAATTATCACGGTATTTGAATGAACTAATGGTTTAATATTTACAATATTTGAACAATAAATTAACACAACAGTATGCGTCATTAATCTTTCACAATTAAAAATCTTGTGATTAAATAGATAAATTACTGAAATTTGTTCTAGAGGACACCATATATTTTTATGAATTCTACTCCTAAAATTATCATCCCAATAATATTTTTCTGAATGGTCTAAGTTAAGTTTATAATAAATTGTAAATTTTTTAATAAATCTAAATTTTTTACATGTATTTATTAATGTAATATAATCTTCACATGTTAAATATTTTCTTATTATTAAAAAATCATATACATACAATTGATCCATCCAATTTATATTAAGTTAAGATTATATTAATTAATTAATTAATTTTTACATTAATTTCAATTGCGTTTAAAAATAAAAAATAATATATATAGTAATATTGTATTTGAAGCAAAAATATTATTTAGTATTTTTGCTTTGATAGCTCAGTCGGTAGAGCGTTTGGCTGTTAACCAAAAGGTCACAGGTTCGATCCCTGTTCGAAGCGTAAGTAATTTAAATACTTTTATTTAAAAGTATTTAAATAAATAGATATAATTAATATTAATATATGGATATTTTAAATATATTTGGATTTTCAAAAAAATGTGAAAATCTTGAATCAACAATTGATTGTTTTAAATTAACAAACTGGGAGTGTCCAAATGAACTTGAAATACAAATATATGAAATATCAATTTGTGACTATTATTATCCTGGAAGAGGATCTCCAACAAGGAGAATAAAAGAAATATTTATTCCTTATTATAATATTTCAATTAATAAAGCTGATAATTTTTATAATAATTTTAACATTATTTTAAATTCTCAAAAACGATATGTAAAAAAAGATGATTCGGGTGGATATATGAATGGGTGGGAAATACCAAAACTTTTACAAAAGATTAAATTGGATTCACAACAAACACAAAAAATATTTAAATTAATTTATAATTATGTTAAAAAAGATGAAATAATAAAAGAAATGTTTAGTAATTTAATTTAGCCAAGATTCAAATAGCACAAATGCTTGGGATGGTTTATAAGTTGGAACTTCATGTCCAGCTCCATGCACAGTAGCAAATTTAAATTTATTTCCACTTGTAGGTTTGAATATGGTTTCAAAACCTGCAACTTGTCCATCTAAATCAACCCATGGCTTCCAGTTAGAGCTAATAGGATATCCAAGTCCATAAACCCATTCATTTGTATATTTTGTTGCACATACTGAATCATCATCTCCAGAATAGATCATAATATTTAGATTAGTCTTACTTTGTTCAATTAACTTGCGGTAAATATGAATAGTTGACTTCATTTTATCCCCAAGTTCATATTTGGTTGTACGAGAACATTCAACCCAATAAATATCTTTGACATGAAGTGCTGTTTTAACTTGAGGAATATTCAAATAGTTTTCAGTCCAGTTATCTTCACATGGTTCATAAGGGAGTGAAGATTGAGTTGATGTTCCTCTTAAAAACTTGAAATTATGTTCAAGTCCCCAAATAAACTCCAACATATAGGTTTGTGATGGAGTCAAGCAAGCTGGATAATCAAGTGCATAAGGATTGATTGATCCAATCTTTTTCATAAAATCCAATGACAAAGTAGAGCATGCTGAATTATTTAAAAATCCTGCAGGTGTTGTACAACCTTTTGATTCATATACATCCCAAGACTTTTGATCAATTAATTGATGATCCCAATATGCTTCCATTTGGGCTCCAACTCCAGACCAATAATCAACATATGGATTACCAACAGCAAAACCAGCCAAGTTAATATGAGTTGATGAATTAGCAGAATTGAATTGAAGGATAGCATCTGCCCAAGTTGGAATATAATGTCCGCCATAACTTTCAGCAGTTAAATAGATAGGTGTTTTTGAATACTCTGGAAACTTTTCTAAAAACTTAAGAATCACTTGTACATTGTCCTGTGCAGCTTGATCATCACCAATTCTGTAGTCTTGAGAATTATCTGCATATGAGAAACCAACACCAACAGGTTGTTCAATAAAAACCATATTAGCATTTTGATTCCAAGTCCATTCATTAAACACAAGAGATCCATCTTCCATTGGTCTAAAAGGACCTTGTTCAGTTAAAAATCCAAGCAAACCAGAACATCCAGGTCCCCCATTAGTCCAAAATACAAGAGGGGCAGTTTCAGGTGATTTAATTGATTCAACAAACCAATAATGAATATGTTTAGAACCAAAATCTAAATAACCAGAAAATTGATTAAATGCAGGAACAGAAGAATAATCAAGACCAGGAAGTTTTGTTACTTGATCTTGCAATGCTAGCTCAGTATATGCATTGCAACTAATAGCTAAACTTGCTAAAAATAAATTTACAAGACCAAATAGTTTCATCATATAATGTATATTTAGAATAAAATTTTAAGTAGTAAAAAATTGAAAAATCAATTTTTTGTCACTTAATATGATTTTTATATCAAAGATGAATTATATACATGATAAAACATATTCGCAAGCCTTGGCTCAGTTAGTCGAGTACATTGATTCAACTAAATCATGGGATTTGATTAGAAAAATTACATGGGCAGAAAATGATGTGATGGCAAATGAACTATTAGTTAGAAATGATTTGTTAGAGTTGGGTTCACAAACTACCACCCAGCTACTCCAAGATATTAAGTTTATGTCAGAGTTTGATACTCCCGAAGAACGGGCTACTAAATTTAAACAATACTATTGTTCATCTCGCTTATTCTCACATTATAAAGATGAAATATCAGAACAAATGTGTCAAAGTGCTTTTAATACAATTGTGAATGCAGATGGTTGGGAGTACTTAAAGAATTATAAACCAGATCCTGAAAAGGGGTTTATGTTTGATTCAGATCCCCAAATAAATAAGTTAATGAATATGATTAATGAAGCAAATCCAATACATTCAGGTTTTTCATTGGGTTGGACAATGAGACAACTTGAACTTATTGCAAAGTCTGGGAATGTCTAGACAGATGTTAGTCCAACAAAAAATTCATTTATTCCACACATAGATGTGAATTTTTTATGTTTTAATGATGGAAGTATACTAGGACATCTACCCCATGTACAAATAGATCCATCAGTTTTTATTCCAACAGAACCAAAATGTGATGTTATTACTTGGTTGAATGATTTGTCCGAGGGAAGACCAATAAAATTACATTTATCCTGGCCGGGATTTCCCCATGTGCTTAGTGTACCATTTTCTTTAATTCCAATAAAATAATTTTTCCCACATATTAATTTAACAAATGGATTTGTTAAACTAAAATCACTTGGGTCTGAAATATAATTATCAAATAAGGATGATCCTTCAGATAAACATAACCAAGTAATTGCTTGACCCTCACATGTTATCGCACCCATACACCATTCTCCTGCAGCAATTGACTTGAATTTTTTACCAGAACAAATTGTAGGAATAGATGAATTTAATCCCCATGAATAAATTTGACCATCTGATTTTAGTCCAATTGTTGCAAATTTAGAACAAGCAATCTGAGTAAATTTTTCATGTAAACTTGGTGCATTTAGTTTAACACTATTGTAATCATCACCCCATATTGCAACACTACCATCCACACGTATTCCAACACTATGTGCATCCCCACAAGCAATGCTAACAAATTTGTTTGATGGATGACCTACAAGAATATTTTCTTGCAAATCTGGACCAAATATGGATTTAAGTAAATATGGTTTAAAAGTAACTATGTGATCCTTCTCAGATATCCAAGTGGGTTCATTTCTTTTACAAATAGGAGTTTGTCCACATGTATATATAGTTCCATCAGCCCTTAAACCAACAAAATGCGAAACTCCACATGCAATATCAATAAATTTCTCATTAGTCCAATGCATTGGATAACTATTTTCAGCACCTAAAAATATAAGAGTATTATCTGATTTTATACCAATACAATTACCTGACCAATTTGAAACAATTTTTTTATAACCATATCTATTTCTTAAAATTTTTTTACAAATTGAATCATAATCAATATACCAATTTCTTCCAATTAAAATAAGTTCTGATTCATTTGATTTTATATTGGTATCTGTATTTGTATTATATTTATCTATTAATTCTTGAATATTTGGTTTTAGTAAATATTGGTTTGGGGCTTGGTCTAAAAATTGTTCCGAGGCTTGGTTTAAAATTTGTTCTGGAACTTGGTTTAAAATTTGTTCTGGAACTTGGTTTAAAATTTGTTCTGGAACTTGGTTTAAAATTTGTTCTGGAACTTGGTTTAAAATTTGTTCTTGGTCTGAATTATTTTCTTGATTTGGAGTTGAATTATTAAATTGTATTTTGTGTCTATTTAACATTACAAATTTGTGTAAATCATACACATGGCTCATATAAATTACCAAATAAATTTTTTAAATATTTTTTTTCTATAATATAATTAAGTTTAAATGGATTATCCTAAAATATCAGATCCCAATTTACAAGACAAGATAAAGAAAAAATTTAAGGATCTTGAAGCTCCTTCAAAAAAACCAACATTCAAAGAACTATGTTATCCTGAAGAATATACTTATCAACTACCCCAACTTTTTGTGTCTAGATTTATAAATCCAAAAACCCCATATAAAGGTCTTCTAGTTTTTCATAGAATAGGTGCTGGTAAAACTTGCGCAGCTATTCAAATTGCTGAACAATGGGTTGATAAACGTAATGTAATTTTTATTGTTCCCGCATCATTAATTGGTAATGTTTATAAAGAGTTTAGATCAGAATGTACAGGATCAAAATATGTTACAAAGGCAGAACGGAACAAATTATCCAAGCTATCACCAACATCAAAAGAATATGAAGAACTTATTAAAGAAATTGACTCACGTGTAGACTCCAAATACCAAATATATTCATATCACAAATATGTGGATTTGGTTGAATCAAAAAAAATAAATTTAAAGAATTCACTTGTAATAATTGATGAAGTTCAAAATATTGTTTCTGAGAGTGGTAATTTTTATAAAGTAATTTTAAATTCACTTCAGCGCTCACCAGATTCAACTCGTATTGTTGTAATGTCCGCAACACCTATTTTTGACAAACCTGTTGAACTTGCATTAACTATGAATTTGTTAAAACCAGATGAAATTTTACCAACTGGAGCAAAGTTTAATGACACTTTTTTAAATGTTGATTCAAATGGCAAGTATACAATAGCAAACCCCCAACTTCTTGGCGCACTTTTAAAAGGTTATGTTTCGTATTCTCCTGGAGCACCATCTCATGCATTTCCTAAACAAAAATTTAAAGTTGTAAAGTGTTATATGTCAAAATTTCAGTATGAATGTTACCAAACTGTTGAAGAACAAGAAGGTAAACCAGATTTTAAAGACATACTCAAGTTACCAAATAATTTCTTTATTGGTTCACGTATTATATCTAATGTTGCATTTCCTAACAAAGGGATAAATGAAAAGGGGTTTGAATCATGGACAGGATCAAAACTTAAACTTGAGAATTTGGAACGCTATTCTGTTAAATACTACAAAATTATAAATAAAATAAAACAAATTAAAGGTCCAAGTTTTGTCTATTCTAATTTTAAGGAATATGGTGGACTAAAACCACTAATATCAGCACTTGAAGCTAATGGATTTAAAAATGTTTCCTATTTTGGTCCTGGGAAAAATAGATATGCTATTTGGTCTGGTGATGAAAAACCCGCTGAAAAAGAACAAATTCGTGATATATTTAATCAGTATAAAAACTTTGATGGATCTCAAATTAAAGTAATTTTAGGTTCACCATCTATCAAAGAGGGCGTGTCATTACTTCGTGTTAAAGCAGTACATATTTTGGATCCATATTGGAATACATCAAGATTAGATCAAGTTATTGGTCGTGCAATAAGATATTGTTCTCACAAGGACTTGCCTGCAGAGGATAGAGAGGTTAATGTTTATTTGTATTTGGCATGTGGACCAAAAGGTAAGAGTACATGGACTGTAGACCAGCATATATATAAGATTGCATTGGAAAAGGAAAAGCTAGTCAAGCAATTTTATTCTGTGTTAAAGGCTTCAGCTGTTGATTCAAAGTTATTTGCAAATGCACAAAAATTTGTTACGTCCACTTAAAAATTTATTAATATAATTACCTAACAACCCAATGAGATATTATTTTTTAACTGATAAAAATTTAACATTTTCAGTTGGACCGTTTGTTCCTGTGATCAATGCTCCAGAAAAATACTTTGGACAAATTATTAGATCTAATGATTATTCGGATTATTTGAGTGAAAAAACATTAGAGTATCTTCTCTGGTGTATAAATTCTGATAAAACTAATTTACAAGATATAAAGTATTTGATTCATGAAAGTTTAAGTAGTTTGTCAAGCAATGCGAATATCACGCATATAGGAAAATTTCGAGGACTTGTTAATTCATCAAATAAAAGTCTTGAATTTATCACTCAATCAAATGTAAAATATACTTTAGAATTTAAAATAAATGAAACTATCATATACTGTCCTAACCTGACTATAGAATTTTAAGTAAGTCATTAACATCACAATCATCATATTTCTCACATAAAAATACAAGTTTGGCTGGTGTTATTTTTCTTTCTGGGATTAAATCAATTTGTTCTTGATTTAATTTAACTTGAAAAAACTTTTCTATAATTTCAATTGCATCACTTTGTCTTAAAAAAGTAAAATATATTGGTGTGAGTCTTAACTCTCGGTACAGCGCAGGATCTAATTTTTCTTTATAATTAGTGGTTGCAACAATGATTAACCCATCATAATTACAAATACCATCAAACTTTGATAAAATTTTTCCAATATTAAGATCATTCGGTTTTAACCCAGATGATGAATCAGAACTAGCTAATGCAGATATTACAGCCAAAGTTGTTAACACATTATTTTCAGATGTTTCACCTGATAAATTTGTTTTACTATCTGGGTTTGTATCTCTTGACATTCCAGTCATTCCAGTATCAATTTCATCAAACAAATATATTACTTGAGATTTTTTAACAGGAATTTGGTTAATAATCTCCATATTCATAATATTTTCTAATTGAGAATTTTTAGAAATAAGACTAAATGGTATGTCAACAATATGTCTATGATCATACAAACTCATTGCAACAACAGAAGAAGTTTTACCACATCCGGGTTCCCCATAGAAAAGATATGACTTTTTTCGTTTAAGTCCAGTTCTTCTATAATAATCCAAATTTTTAAGTTTATTAATGTCTTTAATTAGTAGAGCAGAATTTTCACTATGAATATTGTCAAATGTTTCATATAGCTTAATTTCATCACTGTAAATTATTTCAGAATTAAACTTTGGAATAGAATTTGAATCAAAACCTGTCAAAGTAAAATGGTAAATTTTATTTTCCATCAGACCATCAATATACTTATTGTATTCATTAACACATTTTTTTATAAATAGTTCTATGTCAATTAAATCTGATTCAAATATATAGTCAATTACTGTAAAAGTTCTTGATGCTGCAGTGTTTGACAATCTATTAATTGTCAGTAAAATTGATTCAAATTCGAATGTTGTAATTTCATCTAACACATACTGGACAGGTTGATCAGAATTCCTATTAAGAATTTTATAATTAGTTAGTCCAAATTTAGTAACTAACATATAATTAACAGCAAATATTTCTTTTGGATATGTTAGTTTCATTTCTAAATCTGAGACCATTTCTGAACCAGAAATAACAATTTTATACTTAAATATATTTTTAGAAACATTTGAAATAAAATATGTTTCACATGATCCTATAAATTTTTTTAGATCAAAGTTATTTGAAACAATTATATATTTGATTGTGTTTGATGATCTTTGAATGGTAATATATAAATCATCTTCTAATTGATAATCTTTGTGTTCTTCAACTAGTAGCAAGCTACTGATTGCAGATTTAATCTTATTTTTATCTCTAGAAGTAATCTCTTGTTTATAAATATCAGCCCACATATTATCTTTTTCAACTATTTGTTTCTTTGATAACAATCTTGACATTTTATATTTGTTAACAAGAGTATATGTAATATATATCATTGTTAGCGAATAATCATAAGTTGTTTCTGTTTCATTACCTATAAAGGTGATAGCATTAGAACAGGATAGTTTAGAATATGAATCAATTGCATCCTGAACAAACTTTTTTAAATCTTGTGAATATGATTTTAGAGTATAAGTTATTTCTCCATTTGATAAATTTTTAATTGTGAGAAAAATACCCTTGTCAATTTGATAATTTGCTAACTCTCCAACACCAATATCAAACTTTGTGTCTTTGTACAAAATCAAACTTTTGATGTTGTATTTTTCAACAAAAAGATTTGTTAGTGCAATCATTGAAATTGGATATGTTTTTGTTGAATTAGATCCAGAAATTGTAATAGTTGAGGGCTGGGTTAGATGACAATAGTTTAGCACTGATGTAAGTAAATTAAACTTACTTGCTAACAAATAAAAAATTGGTACTGACACAATTAAATATACTAAACTTGTCGATGCTTTCTCTTCTAAATATTTAATACCTTCATTAAAGAATATATTAAATATCATACTGTACTCGGGTCCCAAACCTAAATATGCTATTGCATTATTTGCCCAAAATGGGACTAGAGATGAAAGCGATGAAAGAATTTTTGACATATTATATTAAGTTAAGGCTTGGATAAACTATAGCCAATCAGCAAATAAATCAATTTTTCTCGTCCTTAATTTAATTCAATCCCTTTGATAAATACTGGTTTATGATCTGAAATATCAGAATTAGGTCTTGTTTCAATCCATTTGCTAGCATTTAAGTTTTTAATTCCAAGTACTGGGTCAAATGAATAGAATATTTTGTATCCTCCAGCTTTGGATAATATTTTATATTTGGTTTTGTCAGTATATGAAAAATCAGAACTTAGTAGTATATGATCTATAATCCCATATGATAGATTATTTGGTGTGTGTGTTTGAATTGATGTAAAGGTTCCTGGTTTAAATTCAGATTTGTATAAAATACAATCAAATAAACCCATAAATCCTTCAAGTAGTTCAATTGGTTTGTTAAAATCTCCTGCCAAAATATATGGTTCTTCTAGTACATAAGATAGTTCGGAAGCAATTATTTCTAATTCTGGAATAGACCATTTCCAATAAAAATGGAGATTCACACAAGAAATTATTTTATTTCCAATATTTATTTTAGAAACAAATACTGGTTTGTTATTTTCACCAAATTTAATTATTCTATTTGATAGGACAGATCCCTTGGTTACAATAGTTACCAAACAGTTTTTATCATTTTCTCTACACACAGTCATTTGTTTTTCCCCAACAGTTTTTTTTATCATGGGAATAAGATTTGGATGAACTTCTTGTAAAAATATAATTAGTGGATTAATAGATTTTGTACACATCCACTTGATGATGCTAATAATTGCTTGAGCTCTAAATAAACTAAATCTTTCAAAATCAACTTTTGCTATTTGTTTGGCTCTGTCTTTGGAAACAAAATTAGACCATGTCATTTGAGAAATATGTGGTTCTGGATTTAACAAATTCCAAGTACATATATTTATTTTCATTTGAGTATTAAAAATGCCCTAGATATAATTTTTTAACATGTGACAAAACTTGTAAAAAATTCTCTAAAAACTCTCTATTAATCAAATTTAGAAATTTATACCCAAATATCTTTTTAAATTCACTGATAAACTCTAACCCAATTTCTAATCTGATAGTTGGGTCCAAATCAATCCATTGGCTAATTGGTTGGGTAAACTCTGGTGAAATACCAAATATAAAATTAAATTTTACAAATGTGTTCATAAATAACCTTTCTAAATCAACCCACGTGGTTAGTTCCAACACCTGAACAAATATTTGGTTTTGGATAGAAATACTAATAATTTGTTCTAATTCGCCATCAATTAAATTAATATGGTTAGTAATTTGGTCTAGAGTATTTTTTATATCAATGTTTAAATCAGTTGGATTTGGAAGTTGCTTAACTCTTGGTTCAATCCAGTATTGATTTAGTATTGAATAATTAGACTTGAGAAATTCTTGAGATGTGCTAATTATATTAAGTGACTTGATTATTTGTTCCATTAATTAAATTTATAGAAAAAAAATTGACATTTTAAGACTTAAATATACAATGAATATAATTAATCAAATAAATGGAAAACCCTTATACAGTACTTGAAATTGACCCAAATGCATCACTCCCAGAAATTAAGAGAGCATATAGAGATTTGGCAAAGGTATGGCATCCAGATAAGAATAAATCACCAGAAGCTCCAGAAAAATTTAAACAAATTAATGATGCATATAATTATTTAATTGATGAGACAAAGAGAGAATTTTTAGATACACATGGAAGAAGAATGGATCAAGAAGATGAAGAAGAACATGGTTTTCCAGGTGCAAGAGGAGGACAAGGTGGGTTTCCTTTTGGTCCAGGATTTCCATTTGCTCAGGCAGGGTTTCATTTTGCTCAAGGAGGTCCTGGAGGATTTCCAGGTGGTTTTCCATTTGGACCAGGATTTCCTTTTCAACATGCTGGCCCAGGTCCCGAACAGTTAAAAGAGATGAAACGTAAACAGCTACATATTAAAATGAATATTGAGATGACATTAGGACAAATTTATACTGGTATAAATAAGAAGTTAAAATATCCACGTGTCCGTGTTGTATCTGGAGTTCAAAAACAAGAAGAGGGAGAAGTAGAACTTGATATTAAACCAGGATTTACATCATCATCACATATTGAAATTAAAAACAAGGGTCATATATTTGTGGAAGATGATGGTACAGAAATAATTGGATCAGTAATTTTTGTTGTTTCAGAAGCTGCAGATGAAATATATGAAAGAGATTACAAAAAACAAGAAAATTTAATTTGTAAAAGAAAAATATCATTAGTTGAGGCTTTGTGTGGTTTTACATTGGAACTACCTCACCCCTCAGGTTCAACAATTGCATTTGAAACCCAACTTATGATTTCTCAAACATCCCAATATAAGATTGTAAATAAAGGTCTGCCTGTATTTGGTAAACCAAGAGTATTTGGAGATATTATATTTAAATTTGAAATAGAATATCCTAAAAATTTAACAATGGAACAAAAGGTCAAGTTAGAAGAAATTTTTAACTATAAACAAAAAGACATTGAACCAAGTTCAAATAAAATTATTGGAACTTTATTAGAGTATCAAGAAGAAGAGTGTGAAGAATCAGATGACCCCAATGGTCCAAATGGTGCACAAACAGTTCAGTGTGCACAGAGTTAAAGAAACAAGAGTTAAAGAAACAAGAGTTAAAGAAACAAGAGTTAAAGAAACAAGAGTTAAAGAAAATTTAAATCCTCAAAGAAACCAGTGTGTTTTCCCAATTAGTTTTTTCTTTAAATAAACATAATATTCATTATAAGATCTTTCTTCAATTTCATCATAATTTGGATCAGATTTATCTTTGAGATAATTATCATCATTAATCTCTTTGTCTTGGCCAGTTGCAACATAATTAAGTAAATTTTTTTTATAATTAATATTATTATTATTAACTTGTATCCAAGTTGTATAATAATATTTAGTTCCCTTATAGAATCCAAGGTTCCATCCATCATTATATCCATTTAAAAATTCAGGCACTGAAATGTTTCCAGGTGCTTCTTTTTTTTCTGGATTTTTATTTTGATTACAACCACATTCATAACCAACAATATAACCAATATCAAAACCTTCATCATATTCAGATCTTGAATGATTGTATATTTTAGAAATTGTTTCTTGATCAAACTCAGTATATGGGACAATATCGGGTTGAACAACTTCTATTTCTGGTTCTTGATATTTCCATTTGTTTGATTTTTCTTCTTTTTCAAGTCTTTTATCAATTCCTGTGTTTACAACCCAATAATATAGTGCATCACCTATTAATCCTCTCCCTGGATCTGTTTTATGTTTTTCTAGCTCTTCTTGTTCTTTTTTATTTCTTTCAGAACTTAATGCATCTTTATCAATTTCATATTCAGCAAAAGAGTCTGAGTTAGAGTTTGAACCTTGAGATGTAGTAATTTCTTGAGATGTGGCAGTTTCTTGAGATTTTTCAGTTTTTTCTTCTTCTGCTCCGCCCATTTGAGTTTGGTAGGTAAAATAATTTTTTAAATTTAAATATTTTACTTTATAATGAATATATTTTGATTTGTAGCTCATTAATATAAATAAAGATTTTTTATATTAGTCCAAGTCTGTATTTATTAAAAGTAATATTTTTATTCTCAATGGCTAATTTTTCTATATAGTCTTGAAATATATTTGTTTTAAATGTTTGCATTGATGGAATTAAACCTTTTTCATATAAATACTCTTCTGATCTTAAAATAAAATACGAATTTAACCATGGGTTTGTGTTAATAGTTGCAAAAATATCATTATTATAAAAGGCAATAAGTTGATTTAGTTCATCAAGCAAATAGAAAAAGTTATAATGAATGTGTAAATAAAAATCAACTAATTTGAGGTGGGGAGATTTTTTAAGAATTTTAGTTAATATACTGTACAATGGAGTTTTTTCAGTTGATGTGAATATATCTTGGGCATCAATTTGTTCCATAAATGCAATATGATGTCTCCTTAAATTATATTGAATCCCAGGTATCCCTTTAAACTTGACTGTTTTTTTTTCAATAAAACTAATTAGATCCAAATTATAATATTTAAAATCACCAGAGTATAGTGATATCAAGTGATTATCTGGGTTAGTTTCCTCAACTATATTTTCATTATATACCTTTAATAAATTAGATGAAATTTTATCATATGATTCATATGTATTATGAATAATAACAGAATCAATGCTAAAATAATGAGCCATTCCAGAAATAAATTTAACCAAATCATCATCTGAAAAAATATTTTTTGATCCCAAATATCTATTAATATAATTGACTGATATTGTGTCTCTTAGCTCAATAAATAAATTAATTTCACCTGTATCCTCATTTTGTAACACAAAATAGATTTCGTCTTTAGGTTTGGTTTTAGATGTTACTTCAATATTTTTTTGAAGAAAGAAATATTTTTCATAAACTGGGTTATCATCTAGATAAAATGCTTGGAATAAATATGTTTTATTACCAATATCTGAATAAAAATAACGCTTATTATTAAATGAAGGTAGAACTGCTCTATAAAAATAGTAAACTTTTGAGGCAAAATCATCACCGTCAATTATTGGGAGATTAAGCCATGAGATATGTGGGATTATTACAGGATTAATTTGATATTTGGAAGCGACTGATGATGGAGATTTCTTAATTGATTTGATGTATTCGAATGTGTATAATTTTTTAATTCTCTTAGATGCATTTGGATTAGGGTGATAATAATGATAATTATCTTTAATTGAAATTAGTTTTAGAATACCCGGGCTGAGCAAAATCTCTTCTTCTGATTGAAATAATGAGTATGATTCAATACATAGACCAATCCCTTCAATTCCTTTAGGAATTTTAATTTTAATCAAAATAAAACCAAATAGATTATTTTTTGGATCATAAAATGGATTACGAGTTGTTGAGATAAAAGATTTTTCTTCAAAAATATCTCCTGGTATTAAATGTGATAAATAATCGTCTGTTGAAACAAATCTATATAACCAATAGTCTTTTTCAAATGCAGGTGCTTTTGAAATAATTGATTGGAGATTATCAATCTGTTTTTCAATAAATAAATCTTTAAAACACTCATTTCTTATATAATAGTTCCAATAATAAGATCCTAAAAGTGAATATAGTTGGACGTATGCTTTTGCAATATTTTGTTTAATATATATTTGATGTGAAAGAATTTCACTTGCAGTAATCTCATTTGATGAAACCATTTGACATATTGATTCTGACTCAATTGTTTTTAAATCTATTTTAAGATCCATATTAAGACCTAAATTAATGAGTTCAGATTTAGTATAATATGGTTTAGTGGTAATAAAAGGAATAAAAGATGGTTTAATACATGTGGTTAAATCGGATGTAATTGGTTGTGATAAATAAAATACTTTCCAATAGGTTTGTTCAAGTACATCCAAGTTAAAATTAGAAATAAAATTAATATTTTTTGTTAATTTTTCAATATAATTGGTTTTATTTGAGTCTTTAATTTTTTTAAGTGTTGATTCAAGAATATTTATTATTTTTTTATTTGGCAATCTATAATGATGAAATATAACACGTGAATATACATTTGAAGCCTGAATTAGATAAAGATTTTTTGAATATATATCAAATAACGGGATTGCAGAATCAATTGTTGAAAGTTTTGTCTTGGCTAGTTCAAAATCATTTTTTTTATATTTATCTTTATCTAATATAGCCAATCTATAATATAATTCATCTAAAATAGTTTCATCCGATACATTTTTTGTTTTATTGTCAGGATATTTAATGTGAAACATTCACTATAAAATATCATAGATAAATTATTTTCATAAAAAATAATATCTTAAATAATTATATCTTAAATGGATTATAATCAAGATTTTGGAATAAATAGACTGCAAGTGTTAGATGACACTAATGTTACATGTGATAAAAATGCATGTGCGATCTTTAATGGTGGGATATATGTGGAAAAGGATATACATGCAAATAATATTCATCTAAGAAATTTTAAAAATAGTTACATGTGTTCAATAAATGCAGATATTAGTACAGCTAATATCGACACAATAAATGTTAAAAATGGTATATTTCCATCTAATCCATTATCAAGTGCAACAATTGGCTCAAACGAGAAAAAATGGAATGAAGTATATGCAACTAATGGTAATTTTCAAGTAATAAATACAAATACCGCAAATACAAAAAACTTAAAATATGAAAATCTAATTACTTATGCATCAACACAAACAATACCATGTGATTTTAATTTAGACACTGAGTTTAATCTACAACTTGACAAAGATATTGTTTTCATAAATATATGTGAAATATTTGATTATACAGATGATGATTTTATAAGAATCAAAATACAGAGACCGACAGTTCCATTTGAACATCATAAAATAGTTTTAAATCAAATTCATTGTTATAAAATTTTATGGTCAATACCTGGTTGTTTAGATTTTATATCTGGGTCTAAATCACAAGTTTATGAAATTATAAATATTCCATATATTGGATGGAAAATTATCAAATACTCATCAAACAGTGGTTATGAGGAGTTTTATAAATCTGACTCAGATTCGGATTCAGAATCGGAAACAGATTCAGATTGTGTTAGTGATGTATCTTGTTGTGATGTATCATGTTGTAATATTTCTAAGAAAACATTTATTAAATACATTTATAAATATCCCTCAAATTTAACTTGTGAAATTGGAGATTTTAAGGATCAAATAGATAATTTGTCTGACAAAGTTTTAAAACAAACTGATCAACTAACTGTATTAGATTCTTTAATGAAAAAATCTGACTTACTTACTAATAGTACAATAAATTTGGAGAAAAAATATGACAATTTAAAACTTGAAGTTTCAAATTTAAAAAATCCAAATGAATCATTTGATGAAATTTTAAGAATTACAAAAAGAAACGAAGATAAAATTAAAGACATGGAAGCAAAAATAACAAGTATAAATAGTAAAGTGAAAAAAATAATTAAATATTTAAATTTCGATTAAAATTAATAAAATATAAGTTAATTTTAATAACATGGCAGGAGGAATACTACAATTAATGATTAAAGGACCTCAAGACTTATTTATAACAGAAAATCCTGAGCTCTCCTTTTTTAAAACTGTTTTTAAAAAACACTCGGCATTTTCTATTGAAACAAAAGAACAATATTTTAATTCAGTCAGTTTTGGCTCTAAATCTGTTTGTCAAATTGCTAAAGATGGTGATTTAATTACAAATATTTCTGTTAGACTAACATTACCATCTTTAAATAAATCTGGATCTACTAATAGTAGTTGTGACACTGTGCTTGGATGGGCAAACTCAATTGGACATTTAATGATTGAATATGCGGAATTAGAAATAGGTGGTTATATAATTGATAAAAGATATGGTGAATGGTGTGAAATATGGTCTGAAATTTCACAAACAACAGAAAAAAAACCTGGTTATGCAGAAATGATTGGAAAGAGAGATCCGATTTCATTTAAACCAGATTCACTTTCAAACTCATTAGATTTAATAATCCCTTTGGATTTTTACTTTACGAAAAATATAGGTTTAGCATTACCTTTGTTAGCTCTTTATAAAAATGATATTTATGTTAATATCAAATGGCGTGATTTTAATGACTGTTGGATATGTAATAAACCAGGTGTTAGACCAGATTGTGTACCAAGATTTTCTGCAGTACTTTTTGTAGATTATGTTTATTTGGAGTTATGGGAGCGTGAAGATTTTATTAATAATTCACATTTATATTTAGTAGAGCAGGTTCAGTACAATAATATTTATACTTTTAGCAAAGGTACTGGATCTCCCAGTGTTGATATAATTTTTTCACATCCAGTTAAAGAAATTGTTTGGGTTGTTCAAAGAACTGATATAAATCAAAGATCTAGTCCTGGTGATAGTGATTTTACTTATGGTAATGATTGGTTTAATTATTCTTGTTTTAGATCTAGAAATAGAAATGTTGTTAAAGATCCATTTGAAACAGCTTATTTGATGTTTAATGGACAAGATAGATCAATGCCACTACCGGCTATATATTATAGATTATATCAAACATACTTTAGACATACAAAAACACCATCTAATTATATTTACGTAAATTCATTTGCTTTACAACCAGAAGAATATCAACCAACTGGTCATTGTAATTTTTCTGGATTAGAAAAAGTAAAATTAAATCTTAAAATGGCACAAGGAATAAACTATGACTTTAATGTAAAAGTTTATGCATTGTCTTATAATTTTGTTATTATCACTGATGGACAGATAGGATTAGGGTTCCAAATGTAAGGATAAGTACTATGCACTTATCTTAGATTTGCACCAAATAATTTAATTAAATGAAGTAGTAATTTCTTGTTCATCTGGTAGATCAACTTCTAGTTCTTTTATTTTCCAAATTTCATATGTGTTATTTGGAAGAGGTCGTTTTATCTTAAATGGAGTCATTTTATTCTTAAGTTCATAAATTGCTATTTCAACTGGAGATTTACCTTCAATATTTTTAACAAGTGATTTTGCACCAACAGATATTTGTTGAGCTCTTATTCCTAAAATTCTTACCATTTCATACTTTGTTAACTTATTCAAAGTTATTCTTTCATCATCTGGAACTTGTGTTGCTGGACCCAAATCTGCATACTCATCTATTACATTATCATATTCAAAATAACATTCTAATTCATCTTTATCAGCATTTTCTTTTAGTTCTGGATTAGAACCAACTTCATCACCATCTTCACCATCTCCTTCTGGATATTCATCATATTCATTTTCTCCATTTTCATCATCTTCATCAATAACTCCTTCACCATCATCAATAATATCTTCAGGTTGTTCAGTTACTGAATCATTGTCTGATTCGGATTCTGAGTCAGAATCAATTATCTTTTTCTTTGGTTGTTTTTTTGATGACATTTGTTATATAAATATACAATATATTTTTATATAAATAAAATTCAATTTTTTTAAAATAGTTAATTTATTCACTTGCTTCTGTAGAACCTTCTGATGCACCATCTGCAGAACCTTCAGTAGATTCTTCAGTAGAAGCAGCTTCAGGTGGTGATGCAAATGCATTAAACCATTTTGTAAATTCTTTGATACCACCACTTGTAATAGCTGCAATTCCTTCTGCTACTTTTGCTTCAAATTCTTCTTCACTTAATGCAGCACCTGCATCTGTTAGTTTTAAATTTGTTTTTAAAGCCTCTTCAAAATATGTTTTTAATCCTGCTGCATATGCTTCAGTTGTAGCTTGTACTGCACTTTGATCAGTAGCTTTTGAAATAACCATAATAATAGCTGCATTAAATCCATCTGCCGATGATCCTGCTGATTTTCCTTTTGATTTAGATTTTTTAGATTTCTTTTTTCCAACTGATTTAATAGATTTGCCAATTTTTTTCATTGATTTACCAATTCCGCCTTTTCTTCTTTTAAAGCCTTCTGTTACATTAGAATTTGAACTTTGATTTAGATAATAAATCACTAATCCAATTAATAAAATAACAAGTAAATTTGTAATTTCCATTTATATATATAATTTATATAAAAATTTTTTATTACTTTTTATCTATTAATAAGGTTTATGTGCCCCATTGAGTATTGCATTGACAACATATATATTTAATATTATACTCTTTTCCTGATCTGTAAAACACTGCCTCTTTGCTAACTAATACATTTGTATCGTCTAACTTGGTATTTGTAACACATTTGGAATTTGGACAAATAAAATCTTTTGTTCTTGGTAAAGTTGGATCATTAGCTCTAATTTTTGAATCATCATCATTTGCAGCAGCACTTTTCTCAAAATTAATTGAGTCAATTACAGTCCCTGGTTCTAAAAAATATGTGGTTGAACAATTTGTACATGAAAGATAGAAAGTAGATATTGACTTTTGAAATTTTACAATCTGTCTATACATATTTGATAACTGAGATTTAAGTTCTTCAGGAGTTAGTCCAGTTGCCCCATAAGTTTTTATTATCTGTTTTAAATCTAAACTGTCAATATCTGATTCTGCCCACATAATTGAGTACTGAGAATCCGAATTAATAAATTTGTTCTTTTTTGATTCCAAATCACTAAAGAATATTTCAACAAGTTCATCAACCGATTCTATCTGTTTGATTGCAGCCTCATTTGCTAAATTAGTATTTTTTATTATTTCAAGTGTATCAGAACAATACTTACAATAAAACATTTCTTATAATAATATTATAGTTATTATTTTTAAATAAATAAAAATCAATTTTTTATTTATCTATTTATTTCACTTGGAGTTAAATATAATCAACTGAGGACTTGGATTGGGTCGCAATCAAAATCAAATTTGTGAGCGAGGCAATTGATTCAAAATCAAATTGTTAGAAATGCAAACAAATACATCGAAATGAGTGGAATTGAAATCCACTGATGTTCTGCATGCAGTTTGTAGACAGATTGAAAATGTGATGTATAATCATATGCTTGGGATTTACAAATTCACACGATCTGCATTCCTAGAAATACAAGTATCTACATCAACGTTAACACCCACTCCTTTAAAATGCCAAGTTAGTGTTTGAGCACAAAAACTTGTATATTTGATTGTATTGAATATCTTTTGGATCTTTACAAATAGGTAAAGTGCAGTAACTACAATAACGATTTGACTCGAACCAATTGGTTGTATCTGCATAATCATAACATATTTTACAATTATCACACTCAATATATTGATTTTTTATTTCTTTCAATGTAATCGGACATTCCGTATTTTTAATTTGGTTTATTATTATATGATTAGTTATATCTAATTTTCTTACCATACGAACATGTTTTTTAATAGTACGGACAATTTTACCCAATCCTTCTATTAATACAATTTTGTTAGCAAGTTTTGGTTTATTGGCAATTTCCCAAAAGGTTTTGTTAAAAGGAATTTTTTTTGTTGAAATAAATTGATCCAAATGACAAACTTTTTTCCAACCAAAATTTGCTCTCGCTCTTTTAATTGGAGATGTTTTTGGTTTATATACTTGTTTTAGAATAGGATTTGAAGCTATAGATGTAGCTGTTGAAGCCATAGGAATTGGTTTATATTTGGGTCTTGATAAATTATAAACATAACCAGGATCATTTGGTTTAATAGATTTGTTTTGTATATGATCTAATTTTCTCTCTTTAACTGGCTTTTTTATGTTCTTAATTTTATCATAAAAAAATCTTATCTTCTTCTTGTGTCTTTTTTTATTCCATTGATTGGGGCCATATACATATACTTCTTGCGCACTATATGCCACCAATTGCATTAAAGCACCAGACATTATTTTTTAAATAAACTATTACTAAATCTTTATATAAATATTTTTTCTAATCGATTGTTATACATATGAATAATTTAAAATATATTAATATATTAGATGGTGGTGTAATTGAATATTCTTGTGACCAAGTTAATGGATGGACTGAATGCCCTACAATTACCAAAAATTTCGGTCTATGTGTTAAAGATCAAACTATATGTAATGCAGATGGGTATACAAGTGATCAAGTACAATTACCAATATTAAAAGAAGGAACAACGCCAGATGAAATAAGATTGTTAGCAGAAGATGATGCACGAGGTTTAGCAAAAGGATATATTGGAGATAACTTAAAAAAATCATGTTATACCCAAACAAACTCACCAATAATTTATAATTATGATTTTCGTGTTGGACAAACTTTTAAGATTGCAACAATTAATGCAATGGGTATATATAGAGGAAATTCCAATGTTTATGAATTAATGAAATTAAGAATGGGAATGTTAGAACAAGAAATTTTAGAAAGAGATATTGACATAGTATGTTTTCAAGAAATGTCAGAGACAGCATTTAATTTTCTTTATACAAAAAATTTAAGAAAAAAATACCAATTTTTCTATGAAAGTAATTTAGATCTTGAAGGCAGAAACAAAGATATAGAAGTTTTTATATTGTCAAAATTTCCCATAAGAAGAGTATCAATCTATCCCCTTGAAGGTAATTTAGGATATACTAATTCATTAGGTGTTTATGAATTTGATAATTTAGTTGTGGTAAATTGCTATTTACAAGCTGGATCTAAAAATTCCCCTGGACAAAAATATAAATATATTAATTATTCCAGATGTAGATCACAACAATTTTATTTTATTAAATCTATTACTGACAGTTTTCAAGACAAACCATCTGTTATTTTGGGTGATTTTAATTTTGACTTAAATGGAAGTGTTGAAGAATGGCCTGAAAAAGCCAAATTACAAGAACTTGGGTTTATAGACAGTTGGAAAGGTGGGAATGACCCTTCTGGACTAACTGAAGATACTGATAAAAACACAATGAGATGGAATGCTAAATTTGAAGAAAAACATTATAGATATGATGCAATATTATACAAAGGTTCAACAATCAGAGCAGACAAATCCAGTCAAGTTATTTTTTCAACACCAAAAAAATTAGAAGGAGAACAAAATGAATATTATAAATCAGCAATTTTACCTAAAGCAATTATTGGCCAAATAAAATATTCACAAGATGGAAGAAATCACAATCTCTTTATTTCTGATCATTTTGGTGTTATGGCGGAATTTGCTTTAAATTAAAACATTCTTATTCCAAAAAAATGTTTTGAAAGTTTGTATCTAATCACAAAAACATGTAATTGTTGAGGGATATATTTACACACTGTGATTATTGTACTTGATGGTTTAGCTAGTTGGACTGGATAGATTGGATTAAATATTTGGGGTGGATAGATTGGATTAAATATTTGGGATGGATAGATTGGATTAGATATTTGGGATGGATAGATTGGATTAGATATTTGGGATGGATAGATTGGATTAGATATTTGGGGTGGTTGATTCAAACATTCCTGATGTTTTTTTGCTAGATTCAAAGAACCAAAACGTTTGCATACAAATAAACAGTCCGAGTTTATGTTTGTGTTATAACTATAACATAAATAAATTGCCTGTGAGTTATTCATATATATATTGTTTGGGAAAATAATATGTATAGTTTAGACTTATTTAAATAAAAATTGAAAAATAAAATAGATATATAGAAAAAGTAGTGTAATACCAAGACTGAAATATAATAGTCTTGGTATTATTTTTTATTCTGGTATTTGCAGCTTCAAGTACACAAGAATCTTTTGCCTCTCAAATTGAGTTTGTTCTCACATCCTATCCTTGTGATAAAAAATTTGTTCTAATTGATAATAAATTCAAGCTAGATAAATTATGTTACCTAGTTAAAAAATCTGATAGGGATTATCAAACCAATTTAATATTTGATAATTTGAACTACACAATATATTTGGCTGATAAGTCAATCTCAGACCAAGTTGTTTCATTAATTAGTTTTAAAATATGTAAAACACAAATAGCGGAACTTGGTATTCAAAACTATGCGTACATAAATTTTACATACACATTTAGCAAATATAGACAGCAAGGGTACAATAGAATACTTAGACATCTTGTAGAGACAATAGCTCAAGAGCTAGAACTGGAATATGTTGTTTCCTTGCCATTTGAAAATGCAAATTCTAGAATAGTGATGGAAAAAATGGGTTATCAAACCATAGGAAATATATATTTGAAAAAATTGAGATAAACCACTTTTTTATTAGCTCGTTAATACTCACTTATGAAAAAATTGAATTTTTAACATTTTGACAAATTATTCTATATAATCTATCATTAAAACAATGCAAATCTTTATCAAGACTCTCACTGGTAAGACTATTACTTTAGAAGTTGAAGCTTCCGATGCTATTGAAAATGTCAAGCAAAAGATTCAAGACAAAGAAGGTATCCCTCCTGATCAACAAAGATTGATTTTTGCGGGAAAACAGCTAGAGGACGGAAGAACTCTAAGTGACTACAACATCCAAAAAGAATCCACCTTACATCTCGTTTTACGCTTGCGTGGTGGTCTCTTTTTTTGAAAATAAAAATATTTTTTAATCTTTTTTTAGTTTAATAAATAATATTTTTATTTTTTTATATCTGGATAAAAATTGAGAATTTCTTTATTTAAAGATATAATAATATAAATTATTATATATAATGGAAAAGTGTGTTCGATGCAATAAAGAGAAAAATATAAATGATTTTATTGATGCAAAAGGTATAATTAGAAAACAATGTGTAGATTGTAGAACAAAACTTTCTGCAAATATGTCAGAAGATAGATTAGACAAAAAGAGAGCTCAGGCAAAAGCATGGAGAGATAAAAATAAGGAAAGAGTTAGATTATACAATGAACATCAGCGTAAATTAGCAAATGGTGAAGAATCTGTTTGGGAAGAAATAAAAGAAGAGAAAAATATTGAGGATAATGTGGTTGGAAAACCATCCCCACATAGAAAACCTCATACATTTGTTGATGGAGTTGAAGGCAAATCATGTTCTAAATGTAAAAACTGGAAATCATTAGAGTCATTCAATAATTTACAATCATCTTGGGATGGGTTAAGGACTGAATGTAAAGATTGTTTAAGTGAATACCGAGCAGGTAGAAAAGAAGAAATGAGAGAATTTAACAAACAATATTGGGTTAAAACAAAAGATATACAAACAGAAAGACATAAAAAATGGAAAGAGGAAAATAGAGAACATGTTAATGAATATTCAAGATTATATGCAAAAAAAAATTATAAAAAAGATATGCAAAATGTCCAATATAAATTAAAGAAAAATTTAAGATGTAGATTATACCATGCTATTAAATATGGTTATGGTGTTAAAAATGATAATACATTAAATTTATTATCTTGCTCAATTGAATTTTTTCAAGGATATATGGAATCTAAATTTGAAGATGGGATGACTTGGGAAAATTATGGTAAATGGCATGTTGATCATATTATTCCTTGTAGTTCATGGGACTTAACAATACCAAGTGAAGTTCGTATGTGTTTTCATTATTTAAATTTACAACCAATGTGGGGTTCGGAAAATACTGCAAAAAAAGATAAATTTAATCCAAAGGATAAAAAATTGTACATTGAAAAATATAAAAAACTTTATCCAAAATTAAAAAATAAAGATATAATACACTATTTTGATAGATTAAATGATTATGTTGTCTCAAATGGTTATATTTTACTTTCAGATATTTCTATGCTAACAAGTTTGGTTTCTAATCTTGATGTTTTTTGTTCTTGCGGTAATACATTTCCAATGTGTTATTTAGATATAGGATATTTATATTGTGGAAATTGTAGTTGTGATTCTAACAATAAAAAACAAGAGATAACCATCCCAGTCAAAAGGTCTGTTGAAATATGAAAAAATGTTGATTTTTTTATTGGTTATAAAATTTTATAACCAATAATATTAATATAAATAGGTTTTTTTATGGATTTTTCACATGGATGTGATCGAATAGCCAATGCACCAAGAAGAATTAATATATCTAAATGTAAGTTTACTTATCAAGACATCCAATATGAAGTTGTGATTAAAAAAGTTAAATCTCATAACAATTTGAAAATATGTTATGGTGATTTAAATTCTAATGGTGAGTTTAATAAGAAAATTGTAATTAAAACATATGAACCCAATGATTTGTTTGATTTTAATCAAGGATTTTATGATGAGTTAGTTGATGAGATTGACAATCATTCAAAAATTGAATCTAAAATTGGGTATTCTAACTATTTTTCACATATGTTGTTTCATTATTGGACAGACACATATATTGGAATAATATTTGATGATTTTGGTACTACATTAGAATCTATAGATTTGTTCGACTATTCGCTCAAATCTAAAATACTAATTATTCTACAATTAATTAAACAAATAAATTTTTTACAAGAGAATGAAATTTATCATGGGGATTTAAAACCAGCAAATGTTTGTATAACATCAGATGGACAGGCTGTGTTAATTGATTTTGGAATTGGATATTTGAAAGATTTTTATTCAAATACTATTTATAACACAACAATAACATCAGGATCTCCAGAGTACATGGGTATACATTTAAATTATCTTTCTAAAAAACAGTACCCAAAAGAACTATTTGATAAATCACAACACTTTGCAATTAGTGGCCTTATTTTTGGTATTTTAATTAATAATCCTAAATTATATTTTTCCAAATGTTTAAATGTTCTTAATTTACTTAAAGATCCAAATGAAAATTTACGACATTTGAATTTTACAAATAGGTTTAAATATTTTAATGAAAAATTTAGTACAATAATTTGTGAATTTATTGAAGAGGAACTAGAGAAAAATCCATCACTAACTCAATTCAAACCAATCTTACTTAATATGTTTGAGTATGATTATAAAAAAAGATCAAGCTTAAATTTAATTATTGAACAAATTGAACAAATTAATATATAGGTATATTATAAATATGATTTCTATTTTTGGTGCTGGAATAGCAGGATTAACATGTGCGCTAGAATTAGTTGAAAAAGGTTATAGTGTTACTATTTATGAAAAAGATGATGTGGCTGGTGGTATGGCAAAAAGTAGAAGACTTGGTAAAGATAAAATCCCAACAGAACATTCTTGGAGAGGATATGCTAATTTTTATTTTAATATATTTAATTTATTAAAAAGAATTCCATTAGAAGAAGAACATTTTAATTCTGGAAATATTGTTACATATAAAGGAAATAAATATGATATAACTGATTTCATATCATCACATCCAGGTGGATCAATTATACAAAGAGCCATAGGTAGAGATTTAGAAGAAGTATGGGCTGAAAATGGTGTTTCATGGCATGAAACAAATAGTAGAGCTCTAATGGCTTTAGAAAAATATAGAATTAAAGAAAATTTTAAATTAGAAGAAAAGTCTGCTTATGATAATTTATTTCCTAATTTAAGGTTTATTTTATTAAATGATAAAGTCTCAAATAAAAATATATTCTTTGCTGATATCAAATTAATTTATCATTTTTTTATATTTTCACTTGGAGACTCCAGAGCAAAAAAATACTATGAAATTAAATTATTAGATTTTATAAATAAAGAAAGAATGTCAAAATATGTTTTTGATTTTATAGTTAATTTTTTCTTAGGTCCTGGTTTAGGACTTGATAAAAATAACTGTTCTATAGGTTCATTTTATCATTTTTTTCATTTGGCATTAGGAAGTAATACGCCAATAACAAAACCTTGGTATGTGATGAAAAAACCAACATCTGAAGCTTTTATTGATCCATTGGTTAATCTACTAAAAAGAAAAGGAGTTAAATTTATTTACAATTCTGAACTCGTTAAAATAAATCATAATCAAAATAAAATCACGTCTTGTATTGTAAAAATTAATGGGACAATACAAGAAATAAAATCTTCTGATTATGTGGTTGCTATTAATCCAAATAATTGTTATCAAATTTTTAAAAATTCAGGGTTGGATGATTTGGCACAGACCCATGCGATGTTACAAGTAACAAATAAACAAATTTCCTTTCGCATTGGATTTGAAAAAAAAATTAATTTCTCAATAAAAAAATCTGGGATTGCCTTAGTTGATAGTAAATATGATTTAACTTTTTATCCACAAGAAGAATTTTTTGATGTTCCAATAGATTGGTCAAATAGATTAAAATCATTATGGAGTGGAACCTGTTTACAAATAACTGAAAATATATCTTTGGAACAGATAAAAACCAATATAATAGATCAAATAATTGGATGCGATGAACTTCAAAAAGATATTTTAAAGTCTTCTGGATTTGAAATTAGTAAAGATGATATTGTTTATTTTGAAATTTATGATGATTGGTATTGGGAAAATAACCAATTACTTACAAAAAATAAAAAATGGGTTAATACATTTTTTAATGAAAACTACAAACCATCTCAAAAAACACAATTGGAGAATTTATATTTGTCCGGTGCTCATACTAACACATCTATAAAAATATGGTCTATGGAATCAGCTTGTGAAAGTGGTAAATTGACAGCTAATTATATTTTAGACAAATATTCATCAAAAAAAGCCAATGTTTATATTCATACCAAGCCTTTTTATTTCACACTATTTGAAAAAATTGACAATTTTTTGTTCCAATTAAATCTACCAAGTATATTTACTGTAATTTTATTTTTAATTTTATATCTATTTGTAAAAAAAATTGATTTTTTTAATTTTAAGAGTAATAAATAGTTATATATTAAAATAAATGTTTGCATTAACAGCATATAATCGTGCGCTTAAATCAAAACCTCTACTTGTTACTGCAATAAGTACAGCTGTGTGTTATGGTGCAGGCGATACGATTGCTCAAAGTATTGAGATTAAGCAAAATAAAAGAGAAGATTATGATTTATCAAGATTGGGAGTTTTTGTGACTTTTGGTTTGCTAGCAGGTGGACCTGTTTATTATGCATGGTTTAGTAAAATTGATAAAATGCCTATGTTAATTGAAAAACTTGTCAAATGGAATGAACAAAGAGCATTAGCTGGTCATTTTAGGAGAGAGTTAAAACATCATATGAACTCGGGTTCAATTGATGCAATGTCAATGAAAACTTTTAGGTCTAGTTATAATTATCATTTTGAGAATATTGAAAAACCATTAATTCGAAGTAAGACTGTGTTGGTTGCAAAGATTTATGCAGATCAATTTATTTTTTCTGTCTTATATCCTATATTTTTTATGGGAACAACAGGAGTTATGTTAGATGCAACTAAATATGATTTATCCAAACCGATCGGTACTCAACTTGTTAGCTCATTTTCCAAAGCTTGGGCAAATATCAAAGACAAATTTATAAAAATTTATGTGGCTGATTGCGCTGTATGGCCTCTTGCTCAAATGGCAAACTTTGCATTTGTTCCTTCACATCTTCAACCAATCTTTGTTAATTTTTTAAATATTGGCTGGAATACATTTTTATCCTATGTGTCACAGGATTCGCACTCACATAATTAATTTCTTTTATTATAGTATACAAATGAAATACACTTTAATTTATTTGTTTTGGGCATTTTATTTGGTCTATATGCTTAATTGGTTCAAAACAACTTGGAATTTTGCTCATCCACTCAGTAAATTTACTTCTGAGTACTTATCACACCCAGTAACCAAGTTGTCTTACCCAATCAATCCAGTTTGTAAATTAGGCAATATACTTTCTTGGGTTGGTGCTGTTGTGTTAATCTGCCAAGGTCTAAGTTTAGACATGTATATACCAAGGTTTGACAGATTGTATTGTATATTTGTAGGTTTGGCATTTGGATTAAGTTTAATGAATTTTAATGTTACTGTTTATTTGTTGCCAATATTGATATTTGAAATTGTGATTTTAAAAAAATTGCTAGGAGGTGAAAAAAAATTGCTTTAATTATTCTCTTGATCCTCAAGTATTTCAAATATATTAATGAGTTATACTTTAATATATTTGTTTTGGTCTATTTATTTGGTCTATATGCTCAATTGGTTTAAAACAACTTGGAATTTTGCTCATTCGCTTAGTGATTTTAGCTCCGAGTTCTTAGCCCACCCAGTAACTAAATTATCAAATCCAGTCAACCCTGTGTGTAAATTAGGCAATACACTTTCTTGGATTGGAGCAGCTGGAATGATTTTCCGGGGATTAAGTTTAGATTTTTTAGAGTCTGCTGACATAAATTTAAACTCAGACCTGTATATAAATTTTCTTGCATTTAATCTAATTTATCCATTATTTTTAGCTTTAGGATTTTTCTTAAGTTTGACAAACTTTAATGTTACAGTTTATTTGTTACCGATTTTAATGTTTGAATTATATATCTTAAACACAAACCAAATAATTAACCCAACAAGCAAATAAATAAATAGATTTAAATAAAAACAGGTTGGAACTGCTGTGGGATGTTTGTTAACAATAATATTAACATTTAATGGTTGAAGTACATTTGGTTTAATTATATCACGAGGACCTGGTTCATATCCAACAAATTTATTTTTCTTTAATTGACTATCCACATCCATACCAAATGATGAATACTGTGTATTATTACACATTTGCCAATAATTTATTTTATCAAAAATACTCATTGATGAACTAGATTTTATAAAACTACTTCCATAAAAAAACTTCATAACCCAAGTTTCACTTGTTAACACAGTTAATAAATTTTTATTATATTTTTCAAATAGGTCTTTGTTTGGAAAAATTTCAAATATTTGTATTAATCTCCTTGAATTTGTACCTGGGATTCCTCTATGATGAAGATTTGCATGGAAAACAACAATATCACCTGGATTTATGTTTAATTGAATCTTATTTTCCCATCCATTACTTTTTTGTTTTAAATGTGTTCCTGGAATTACTTCCACAGTAGCTGGATCTAAATAACATAGTCCAGTATAAATTGGTAAGACTGGTAAATTAGATAGATTATAAACATCACCATGGAAATTAGCAGCATCTTTTAAATTAGAATGTGCAGATGAACTAAATCTAAATTTATTATACACACAATCCCAACCAAGTGATGAATTAATTTTATTAAAAAAAACCCCATCAATAAATTTTTTAACTTCGGTGTAGTCAACAAGTCCATTTGATTTAATGGTATTTCTTGCAAAATCTAGATCATTTGATGTAAGAACATTTCTAAAAATAATAAAACCATTTTTATCCATTAATTTACTATTGGACTAGAAATAAAATTATTTCACTTGAGTAAATTTTCACAATAATCACTCACATATTTATGTAATGATTCCCATGAGTCTGTCTCATAATTGCAATTCCATTCACCATCTGACAAATAATATAAATATTTTTGAGTTGAAACATTATATCTTACTTCATGATAATATCCATGGCCAAAACCTCCTGAATAAATTGGAATTTCAAATTGATTCACAAAATCGAAATACTCTAACATTGTAAAAGGATACAAACATTTACCAGTACATATATTGGAAAAGTTGTGCGGCAAATATTTTTTTTCAGTTGCATTGATTAAATCATTTATTATAGATTGATTTGGTATTAAGTTTAATTTATTTTTTTGAATATTAATTGCTGAAGAGGAGTTTAAATTTTTATACCCAGGGTTTTTTTGTTCCATATAATTAAATTAATTTACTAAATCTTTAAGTGCTTGATTCTGAATCTGACAAATTAGCAAAATTTGCTTCAAAATCTTCAAAATTAAATCCTTTGGACTCAAATATTTCTTTTATCTTATTTAGCTTTGATTCAAGTTCTTTGATGTATTTAGATTCATCAGATTTAGAATATAAATTTGATGGTATTTTTTTAATTGGTTTATTAGTTTTATTTATCATTTGTTTTATATCTTCTACTGTGTAAAAAATTCTGTGTTTTGAATAGTTTTGATGTGTTTGTTTTCTATAACTGTCTAAATTTTCAGATATGTCTAAATTAAAATTTCTTAACAATTTTACAATAAAGTTATTTACTTTTTTTATGAGAGATATTTTTGTTTTTTCTTTTGAATCAAGATCAAATTCAAAATCATCTGGTGTTAAAGAATATACAATTAAAGGGATAAGAAGCTGGGCAACAACATTATGTGAATTTTGTTCTTCATAAGATTTATTAACAATTATAGTATTAAGTTCATTAACAAGATTAATTTTAGTAGAATCATATTTTTTATTAAATTTACAAACATACTCATATAGCCCATTATCAACATTAAATGAAATATTAAAACAATTAACAATAATTTTTTCTAGTTCAGGATATACAAGATTATTATTATAAAATAATATATTTGAAAATATAATCTCCTCAACATTTTCTTCTCTATAATACTCGTCTAATGATTTAGTAAAAATTTTTACTAAATTTGATAACACATTTATGTCATCTGTTGGATTATAAACAATTTTATTATGTTTGTATTTTTCAAAAAATTCTAGATAAGAAGTTGAAATATAAACATATTTATATATTATCACATTTAATTCTTCCAATGTTTGAAGATTGTATATTTGATCATTTGACTCATTTGATTTCTCAAAAGAAAACTCAGATAACTCTTCAAATGGATAAGTATGTGTAAGATCATTTGCAATTGTTAACTTTGCTTCTGAAGTTGATGTTGTTGTTGATTTTTCAAGATCTTCTAATTTTTCAAGATATTCTGATTTTTCAAGATATTCTGATTTTTCAAGATATTCTGACACAGATGTATGTTCGGAACAAGATGTGTTTTCTGAGCAACTGGATTCCATATTTAAATTATCAATATCCATATTTCCAATATCTTCTGGAGTTTCATAATCCATATAATGATTTGGTAAATAAGAAATATATGCACGAGCATATCTACTAAAATTACTATATGGTGAACCATTTGATCCCTTATCAACAATTGAATTGTACTGTTTGGCACAAGCACATAGCTTACTAATTAAATTTAAGATGATATTATGTTCATTTCCAATTTTAATAACTACTCCGCGAGTTTTAATATATTCGAGCATTTGGTGTAGTAATGGATTCACAATTTGCTTGATTGGATTATCAGATCCAGGATAGGTTTGTTTAATATACTCATCTAGTTTAACTGGAGATCCAGTTATTTCTTTAATATAATATTTTATTCTTTGATATTCGGTTGCCATTTGTAAATTACTTATAGAAATTACATCTTTGTATCTTAAAAGTGTTGTATAGATATTAAGTGTTTTTGCTTTTATTTTATTTAAAAGATTTATTTTATAATTTGTTATAATATGATATTGATAAGATAGAAATAACAATTTGTTTATAGGTGAGGTTAAGTCTTGAAAAAAGTTTTTCTTTTCAATTCCATAATAGTTATGCCTTAATATCACATCATAAAAATTTTCTGGTTGTTTTAAAATTATAGCTCGAAAATTTTTAAATTGTGAATAGTCTAAATTAAATTCAAAAAATTGTTTAAAAAGATCACCAAGTTCATTTTGTGTAAAATTTAGTTTTAAAATATCATCATGTGTTTTAACAAGATCAATAGAATCAGAATAAGATGTAGGGATAGAAAATCTTTTTTTATTCAAATAATAAAGATGTGAACTTAAAAAATTTCCAATTTTAAGATAAGATACTTCAGTAGGTGCTTGTCTAATTAGATTACACAAATGAAAAAATCCTTCTTTAAAACAATATAAATTAAAACCATTGATGCTTTCAGAATGTTTATAAATGTTTAAAAATGATATTTTTATTTTAATATTAACGTCATTTTTACTATAGGATTTAGTATCCAAATTTAACTTGAACTTAGATGCATGTGCAAATATTTTCTTTTCCCATTCATTTGCATGTTTAAAAACAAGTTCAGTTTCATACTCTTTTATCAAATTAATACAACGAGCATCTATTAAAAAATTTAGATCAATATCAGAATTAAACTCCTCTTTTGATAAGAAAAATGAATTTTCTCTTTGAATTGTGTCTACAAGATCAAATTTATTTAAATTAAATATATGTGAGTCATTTGAATAATCAAAACCCAACTTTATCTGTTCTGTTGATTCATTTGAGCTACCATATGATCCACCTAGCCCTACTTGAGTTGAACTTGAACCTGGACCGGAACTAATTCCACCTTCTACATTAATTTTTTGTGTCGTCTCTTTATCATAAATAATTGATATTTTATCTGCACCCATTTTTTCAGCAATTTGAGAAAATGCTTTTAGCTTATATTCAATTTTTTTAATAGAATAGTTATCAAATGATATAAATAGCTGTTCATTTGCAAAAGTTATTTTTTTGTATAGAATATTTGGTTCTATTGAATTTTCAAAAAAACAGAAACGTTTTAGTTTTCTTAGCTTGTACTTTGATTTTATTGAATCAACAATTGCTCCAGAATCCATCTTTTTAATAAAAAAATTTAACTGCTCAATAGATCTTTCAATAAATTTTTTATCATAATAGTTCAAACAAAGAATGTCACATTTTTGAAAAAAATTTAAAAGTGGACGTTTAAACCATTTGAAGTATTTTGACGTAAAGAAAATAACGTAATCATGTGTCATTAAGTTTAATACTGTATTTGGGTCATATATATAGCCGGGTAGTTTATCTGGTTCTGGAATTTTCAAGTTATTTAACTCACAAAACTGTTCAATATAATCAAATGGATTAGATGGATTAAAAATTAACTTGACTGATCTTGAAATATCTTTATTATAATTTAATTCAATATCATGCACATAATTTGGAGCTGGTCTTGATGCATTATGATCCATATATTTTATATAAATATTTATATAAAATATTTATAAATAAACCTAAATAAAACAGTTAAACTGATATGGCGACAGCAGAATCAATATTACCAGCTTGTTGATGTGCTTTTCTGTCCTTCTTTCTTCTAATCTTGGACTGACGAATCTTTTCATATGTTGATAATTTAATAACAAGAGTTTTCTTACTTTCATCATCGTCATATTCTTCTTCATTACCCTTCATATCTATCTCTTCCTCATCCATCAAAATCTTTCCAGCCTTTCTTAAAGCAGATTTAAGAACATATCTCTTCCAGTAACTACCAGTTGGATCAAGTCTACCAAGTTTTTCTTCAAGTTCTGATTTAAAGTCGCCGCGTTGAAATATTTTTTCAGCTCTCTTATCAAATTTAACATTTTTCATCCAGTACTGCATGTCCCCAACCAAATCTTGAAAATCAAGTCTGTCCTTGACATCATCAGTAAATTCAATACATTCATTAATATAGTCAAGGAATACATCAGAATTAGATTGGTAGTTTTCAGTTGATAACATAACTTTAGGAGGAACTTGAAGACCTTCAACTTTATATACTGCATATCTTTCAATTAACATTGAAATAAACTCTTCTTTACATGTAAGTCTTAAAACATCTTCTAATCCTCTGTCAATTTGTCTTTCATAATCTTCAATAGGATTATCAACAAATTTCATTTCAAAAGGTACTAATCTAATACGTCTCCAAGTACCACCATCATTTGATGGGATTGTTGGGAGTTTGTTACAAAGTAAAAACATTTTGAACTGAGGGTAGAACTCCACTATATCTTTGTGAAGCTTACGAGCTTGAATTTTAACATTGCCTGAATATGCCTTCATTTTACCCACATATACCTGATCTGTACCTTCAGGCTCTTCAAAAACAACAAATCTTTTACCCTTTGTCTTTGCCATTGTAGGACTTGCTTTATCCGGATCTGTTGAAGCCCTTGTTAAAACTTCTGGAGGTAATCCACATGCATAATCACCAAGTGCATCCATCATTAAATTAATAAGAACTGATTTACCATTAGAACCTGACCCAGTCCAAATATTAAATTTTTGATCTAAATTATGACCAGCTAAACAGGAAGCAAATAAATCTAAAATATAATTTCTCATATCTTCTTCAGGTTGAATATCAACTAAGAATTTTCTAACAATTTGTAGTTTAGATTTATTTATTTTATCAAATGGAATATATTTGATATTGGTGCATAAAGTAATATAATCTTCAGGTCTTCCTTCTCTAAAAATAGCATTTTCCAAATCATAAACACCATTAGAAAAACAGATAAGATTTTTATTTTCATCTAATCTATTAGCAAAATCTGGATCATGTTTTTTATATAGAGTTGTTAACTCTTCAATAACTTGTTTTTTAAATGGACCTCTTAGCTTGGTTGATATTTTCATAATAAGTTCTTGTTTTGAAATAAGTTTTTGTTTTTCTTCACCTTCAGCTTTTAGTGCTTTCTTACCATATAGCAACCCTAACCTTACATATGCATTAACAAAATCTTCATTTAACATATCTTTGATTATGTATGCATCTTGCATAGGTGTCCATTTGTGAGTATCAAAATAGTACCATTCTTTAAAGTCAACAGAACCAATTCTAAATTGATGTTTATAAAGTTCAAAGAAACTTTTAGCCACATCATAAGGTTGACCTGATACAGATTTTGATAAGGTATCAAAATTAAATTCAATCATAATATCCATATATTTATCAAAATCATCATGTTGTGCCCATTTGATAAGTGAACCTATCCCATAACCAATATTTCTAAATTTGGCCCATAAACGTTCACATTCACCCTTTTGAAATTTTTTAGATTGTGATGAAAATCTAATCCAAGTTTCTAATAAACTATCATCAATATTATGTAAACAAAAACCTAAATTAATCCATTCATCATATTTATCTGCACGTTTAACAGACAATATCTCAACTAACTTATTAGCTAAAGCAACATCTGATGGTTTTCCAACTGTTCCTGAACTAGCTGAACTTGATGGATTTGATTGCATTGAAGCATTATATTCATCTAAGACAGTCTGTTCATCATATCCATCTGCATATGCAAATATACTGTCTGAATTAAAACGTCTAATTGATAAAGTTTCTGGAAGTCTTAAAATATCTGAATCATCAAATTCAACCTCTTCCAAAGTATTAGAAGATGTAATACTAAATATTTTATTCAAAGAGTACTTATTTGCTTCTGAACCCTCTTTACAAGATCCATATAGTAACCAAGAATTTTTTTCAATAACTGCCTTATCTATAATATCTTCTGGCTCATTTGATAGCTCAACAGCTAGCTCTTTCCAACAGTTGTTCTCTCTGATATATTTAATCACATTCTCTCTTATCAAATGCTGAATTAAAGGCTGAGTACAAATATTTGGAAACATAATATGAACTCCATCTTTACAAGTTGTTAAACCTGTGTCTGGATCTGTAGCAACAATAGTTGGTTGGGGTTTTGTTAATACATAACATTTTAAATCTTCTTCTGGATCTTCAAGCTTGAGATATTTTTTTAAATTAAAAATATATTGTTCAATAACAACAAGCCAATCAGATTCTTTTATTAGTCTTTGCTCAGGATTTGGAGATTTAATTTTGTATTTGAAGTCGAGATCAATAAGTATAGGTCCTTGTTTTCTATGACGTTCTGCCAAATATATTGGATTTTTAACATCAGTGATTACCTTTGAATATAATTGATAGAATTTAGGTAAATCTTTATCTGGAATATTGAAACAACCTCGTGTATACTGACCGCCAAGTCCTACATGTGAATAAATATCATCAATTCCTGATCTCTCTATACGTGTTTTATTTAGTAATTCTAAAAATTTGTTATAATGGGAACTCATGGCTTAATATAGTAACAAATATTTATTTTTATAAATCACTTCAAATGGATATTTTTTAAAAACTAGAATTTTTTTCCACAAAAAAACTTTTGAATAAGATGGCAATATTTTAACTTGTTTGAAATTAAAATATTATCTAAACCAATATATAATGATAATATCTAGTTTAACAGTTCAAATTATACATTTGTTAACAGTTGTATTTGTAACTAGTTTGCCTTTTATTACAAACAAGTATGATATATATTATATAATTGGAATATTTTGTGTAATTTTGCATTGGAATATATTTAATGGGGAATGTATATTATCTTATTTTGAAAAAAAATTAATTGATTCAAATTATAACTTTGGTGATATAGATGGAAGTGTGTTTAAAAATATTTTGGGAATTGAAACTTCCAATGCTTTAATTTATTCAAATTTACTAATATTTATATTTGTTTTGTACAGAAATTATGGAAAACCAGTCTTTAAAACAATGATTATTTTTTTACCATTTATTTGTGTATTGTTTATTATGTCAAAACAAAATAAGTTTAAAAAAATGTTAGACTTTAAAAAAACTAATAACTATTTTCTCGTGTCCAAATAGTTAGCACATATTTGACTTTGTTTGATAAAATAGGTTCACCTGCATGTAATGTTAATCTATTTTCTTTACCATCCAAACCCAAATTATTCCATCCAACTGCTCTGCCCTTGTATGGATATGTTCTTATTTTATATAATGGGAAATGTGTCGATCCACCATCTAATTCATCCAAATCATTTAAATATACTAGTAGTGTATAAACTCTTTGATTTTGTTTTTGGTCTGTTTCATTTCCAAAATAATCATAATGATATTTATACTGCTGACCTTTTTCATATTTTACTATTTGTAGTGGCTCAATTTGTTCCAAGTTAATATTTAATGATTTGGCAACTTTCTCTTCAATTGATTTAATTAAATCATTTTCACCACGTTTAAAATAAGCACATGATGATGAACGTGCAGATGTGTCAACTGCCCCAGTATTTGTTGTATATACTGTTGATGTAACAAATCTATTTTTTGCTAGTTCAATTAATTTGTCACATTCAGATTCTGTAATAAATCCATCAATCAAATTAATAGGATTAGATGTAGATATTAAACTATTAGTTTGACCATTAAAATTTTCCAAAGGTTTGGATTTAATATAAGGTTTGGATTTAATGTAAAGACATTCATAAGAGATTGCAAGTAAAAGTACAAGTCCAAAAATAACTATCCAAAATGTATATTGACACATTAAGTATTATAATAATTAAAGAAATTATTTTATACTTCGTTTGACTGTAAAACTTTTTTAGTCGTTTTCTTTGTTCGTTTAGGTTTGGCAGGTTCTTCTGTCGTGGTTTTTGGTTTTTCGCTAGCGCTGGGTCGCAATCCCGAAGGGATAGACTTACCACAAAGATTTTTACAATCTTCTGTGGTAATATCTATTGGTTTGATTGATGCAGGAATTTTTGTAAATTTAATATTAGTTCCAGATCCTGTTTGTATATATGGTCCATATGGTCCAGATTTAATTTGATATTTTCCAATTACTTTTATTACTGTTGATTTAGATTCAGGATTTGACTTTTCACCAGGATTTAATTTTGCCTTAAAAAGTTCAACTGCCTGTTCTAGATTAGGTTTTTCTTTAACATTTGCCCAAATATCTTTACCTGCTTCTGGACTAAACATTTTGATCGCATAACCAAATTTTGTTTTTGTGAACACAATTTCTTGATTAGTTTCGGGATGGGTTCCAACAACATTATTATTTATATAGACAGGCATTAGATTAGCTTTAGAAACAACTTGCGAGTCTCCTACTAGAGAAGTTGAAGATGCATTTGATGGGACTGTAATTTGCATTGGTGCTTTTAAAAATCCCTGAATTTGCCCACTAATAATTTCATAATATGATTTTAGCACTTGAATCCAGTCTAACTTTCCATTAGAAATTTCATCAAGTGATTTTTCCATTGAAGCAGTAAAACCAATATCCATAATTTGTGGAAAGTTTGTGACAAGAAATTTTGTTGATACAATTCCTGTTTGAGTTGGCACAAGTCTTTTGTTTTCTTTTCCTAAAAACATTTTATTATCTAATACTTCTAGTTTAGACTTTAAACAGTCATAAGACAGTTCTTTGAGAATTATTTCTTTTCCTGGGACATTTTCTACTCGTACAAAATCCTTATCCTGAATTTTTGCTATCATTGTTGCATAAGTAGATGGTCTTCCAATTCCTTGTTTTTCTAAGGTCTCGACAAGACTAGATTCATTATACCTTGGTGGAGGAGATGTAACTGACTCTTTTAGCTTGATTTTAAGTGGGATTGCTCTTACTTGATTGTAATCTTCTGGATCTGGTATAGTAAAATTAACTAACTCTTCTTCATCTTCTAAATCTCTATACAGCTTCAAATAACCATCAAACACAATTCTTGACACTGACCCAACCATCAAATACTTTTCTACTGTTGACTTTCCTTTTGTTTTTGATGGAATATAAGGGGCTAAAAATAGTTGGGTTGACTCAATCTGTGCCTTTGACATTTGAGATGATACTGTCTTCTTCCAAATTAACTTGTATAACTTGTCCATATCGGTGGGTCCTGCATCTTCATCATCTGATGATATTTTTAACTTTGTAAAATCAGTTGGTCTAATTGCTTCATGTGCTTCTTGGGCATTTGCAGACTTGGATGTATATTGTTTCCATGTGTAGTATTGCCCCCCATACTGAGTTGTTACAAAATCTTTTATTTTTGCATGTGCTTCATCTGATAGAACAGTGCAATCTGTTCTCATATAAGTAATATGTCCACCTTCATAAAGTTTTTGTGCAACTTGCATTGTCTTCGCAATCGGCCATCCAAGTTTAGTTGATGCTTCACGCTGAAGGGATGAAGTAATAAACGGTGCTGTTGGAGATCTTGAAATATTACGTTTTTTAATATCTACTAGTTTCCAACTTGCGTCTTTTATTTTATTCATTATTTCAATCACCTGGTCATACACTGAATCATCTGTTTTAACCAATTCCAACTTGGTTATTTTAGGTTCAGTAGTATATAACACAGTTTGTAAATTAAATTCAGCATCTGGGGTTTTAATTGCAAATTCACCTTTACCTTCATAAAAAGCAGATTTTGATTCATCAAAGAAATTTTTTATTTCTTGTTCTTTATCTGTGATTATTTTAACGATAACTGATTGAACACGTCCTGCTCCAAGTTTATATCTATTTATACCCGCACCTAAATCTGGTATTCTTGATAACAAGGGTGATAACTTATAACCAACAATTCTATCTAAAAAACGTCTTGTTTGTTGTGCGTGAACTAAATTCTCATCTATCTTACGTGGTTTAGCAATTGCTTCTTTGATAGCCTTTTTTGTAATTTCGTGAAACACAGCTCTATGATAATCTGAATCTTTTAGCTTGAGAACACGTTTTAAACTTTCTGCAATAAATTCGCCTTCTCTGTCTTCATCTGCTGCCAAATAAATCTTACCTGTTTTACATTGGCCACATGACTTTTTTAAATCAGATACAACTGATTTTTTATCTTTGTATACTTCATAGTCAGCTGCAAAATCATTCTCTGGGTCTAATGCTAAACCATTTGAATTTAAATCCATAATATGACCCCTTGATGCAGCAACGATAAAGTCTGGACCAAGAAAGCTTTGTATTTTTTTAATCTTACCTGGGGACTCGACAATAAGTAAATTTTTTTCCATTTTATTTTAATATAATAACATATATAAAATAAATTGCTAAATAACTAAATTTCAAATTTTTATGCACAATTTGGATGTGATAGTTGTATTTTATATGTTCTTAGTTCAGCAAAGTAAATAGTTTCTTTGATTGATGATGATTTGCTTTTTGATTTAACTGTAGGATCTATTAGTACTTTATTAAAATTATATGTAATCCATATATTTGAATTTACATCAATAAAAAATGCAGTTGCACCATATTTATTAGCTATTATTTTAGCTTCTTCAAATGTATTTACTTTTCCCATATTGTATTTGGAATCCATATTATTAAATGTTGTACTAATTATATTTTTAAAATCTGTAGATAAAGGATTATTTGTAGAATTAGATTTATAACTACAATAATATGGATAACCATAAAATGTTGGGGTAGTTTGAACTGTTGGGATTGCACAGTACACTTTAATTGTTTGTTGAGCTTCACAAAGATTTGTTGAAGTTATTCTTTTAGTATCATAGCTAAAACCTATATACAACTCATTTTTACCAGTAAGAGCAAATACTGTGGCCCCATAAATTCTTGACAAGTCAATGGCTTCATTCAAGTCTTTAACAGTTTGTACTAATTGTGTTAGAGGATTAATATCAGTACATCCAACTTGTTCATAATTGAAATTAGACTTATATTTCATCTTACAAATAGTTATATAATTACAATTAACAGTTGAAGCTGGATATGGAGATGGAGATTGTATTTTTAATATTTGGTCATTGAGTTGTTTAATTTCTAAATTTAAATTATCAACTGTTGTTTTTGTTTGTATAAAATTACCCTGACAATCAAATAGTCCTTGTGACAAATCATAAATTTTTGCTAAATAATTTTTAGTATTAGCATCACATGTATTATATTTATTATTTGATTCTGTTAGCTGACTTTGCACTGTTAAAAAATTAGTACAAATATCTGTTAACTGAGTTTGTAAAGTTGATGCTTTATTTTTCCAAGTATTTAAATTATTATTAGCATCATTTAGTTGAGTTTGTAGGCCAGTAGAAGAAATTTTACAAGAATTCCAGTTATTACTAATATCAGTTACCTGAGTTTGTAAAGCACTAGAAGAAATTTTACAAGCATTCCAGTTATTACTAATATCAGTTATCTGAGTTTGTAAAGCACTAGAAGAAATTTTACAAGCATTCCAGTTATTACTAATATCAGTTACCTGTTTTTGTAGACCAGTAGATGTAGTATTACAGGTATTAAATTTGCCATTAGCATCATTTAGCTGAGTTTGTAGACCAGCAGAAGAAATTTTACAAGTATTTAAATTATTACTAATATCATTTACCTGTTTTTGCAACAAAGTAGATGTAGTATTACATGTATTAAATTTGTTATTAGCATCATTTAACTGAGTTTGTAGACTTGCAGAAGAAATTTTACAACTATTCAAGTTATTACTAATATCAGTTACTTGTTTTTGTAGACCAGTAGATGTAGTATTACAAGTATTAAGTTTGCCATTAGCATCAGTAAGCTGTTTTTGTAAACTATCTTTAGACCCATATAAATCAGAGTAATTTTGATTAATATTCCATTTGATCATCAGATAGTTCATCACATAATTATAGTCTTCGGCACTAAGAGTACCACTAAAAACAAGTACATCATATATTATCCCATTAAAACCAGTATATGAATCAGCTCTTGTCCCAATGTAAAATTTATCAACACCATCTTCAAAAATTATTGAGTAAGAAAAATCCATAACTTGATTGTCATTTAAGTATTCTTTCCATGAGGTTGGTGTAATTAAATGTGATGAAACGAAAATTTTGTCAAAACCAGGTGAGCTAATATTAAAATTACTTGTATTATCTTTATAAGGTGAACTACCAAATATTCTATTTGATCCATAAAGATCAAAAGGTTTTGCAAATTGTCCATTACATCTTGAAAATAAAGTCTCATATTGACTTGGTGATGTTTGTATTGTTTTTTTAGCAACAACAAATACAGTTGCTCCCTTTGAAAATGTTCCTGGTGGAATTGATACATAGAGCCCATTATTTACAGACGAGTTATAAGTTAGCTTCACACCTTTGTAATCTAATGTAGGGGCAGGTTGACCAGATTTATATACAAGAGCAGCTCTTGCATTTTTTGATCTATCTAACCATTTGAAAGTACCAGATGTTGTAATATCGCTAGTATTAGATCCATCTAACCAAAGTTGAAGATTCGGCATAGATATTAATTTATTATAACCAGGAGTTACAACATCAACATATGCTCTTTTACTAAACCAATCTGGTACAGCATCTTCAAAGTTTTCCCAAATACTTTTTCTTGAGTAAATCAAATATAGAACTAACAGTATTAATCCTATACTTACAATAGTATAAATATTCATTTAATTTATACTATTATTTGAGAAATTTTTTATATACAATTTTTATGTGAAAGTTGTATCTTAGAAGTTCTAATTACTGCAAAGTAAATAGTCTCATTAATTGATGATGATTTACTTTTTGATTTAACTGTAGGATCTATTAGAGCCCTATTAAAATTATATGTAATCCATAAATTTGAATTCACATCAATAAAAAATGCAGTTGCACCATAACTATTTGCTTTAGCCCTTGCTTCAGTTAAATTGCTAACTTTACCCATATTATATTTGGAATCCATATTATTAAATGTCATGTTAATTATATTTTTAAAGTCTGCAGATGAAGAATTAGATTTATAGCTACAATAATATGGATAACCATAAAATGTTGGATTAGTTTGAACTGTTGGAATTGCACAGTACACTTTGATTGTTTGTTGAGACCCACATTGATTTATTGGTGTAATTGTTTTTGTATCGTAACTAAATCCAATATATAACTCATTTTTAGCAGTAAGAGCAAATACTGTGGCCCCATAAGTTCTTGCTAAATCAGTTGCTTCATCTAAGTTTTTAACTATTCTAACTAATTGAGTTAATGGATTCATATTAGTACAACCAACTTGCTCATAATTAAAATTAGACTTATATTTCATCTTACAAATAGTGATAAAATTGCAATTTGAAGAATTATTGCTAAGATCAGTTAACATATTTTGTAATTCATATTGTGATGAATATAAATCAGAATAATTTGAGTTAATATTCCATTTAATCATTAAATAGTTCATCACATATTTATAATCTTCATCATTAAGTGGACCACTAAAAACAAGTACATCATATATCCTTCCATTAAAACCAACAAATGAGTCTTCTCTTGTTCCAATATAAAATTTATCAACACCATCTTCATATGGCATTGATGTGGCTGTAGTTAGACCATATTGTGGATTTGCATTAGTTACCTCATTAGTTGAAAAAGAAAAGTCCATAACTTGATTGTCATTAAGATATTCTTTCCATGTGGTAGGTGTGATTACATGTGAGGAAACATATATTTGACTTGATCCAACTGAACCAACATTAAATCCACTTGCATTTTTTGCCTCTTTGTAATGTAATAAATTTCCCAAATATCTTGATGTATTATGCATTGCAAATGGTCTTGGAAAGTTAGAATTTGTTCTGTTGAATAAACTTTCATATGTATATTGTTCTCCTTCTTTTTTTGCAACAATGAACACAGTTACACCTGTTGAAAATGTACCCGCTGGAATTGGTACATATAATCCATTATTTACCGTAGAGCTATATGTTAATTTTACACCAGGATAAAGACCTGGCTTATTTTCTCTTATTGGTAATGGTTGATCTGGCTTAAATACTTGCGCAACTCGACCTTTTGCTCTATCAAACCATTTAAAAACACCATCTTTTGTCGACACATCGTCAGTACCTGCACTGTCTAACCAAAGTTCTAAATTTTGCATAGATTTTAATTTATAATATCCAGGTGTAACAACGTCAACTGCAAAGTTTTCCCAAATGTTCTTTCTTGAATAAATCAAATATAGAACTAAAAATATCAATCCTATACTTACGATAGTATAAATATTCATTTAATTTATACTATATTAGAAGAAAATTATTTAAAACTTAATAAATAAAGAGTTTTATCCATAGATCCCAATAGTTCATCCCTAATATTTGCAATTTCTGAATTTCCCATTATTAATGAAGATCTTTTTAGTTCTGTTGCAACTGATCTAATAATGCTAATCATTTGTTCTGTATCTGTCACATTTCTAAGTATAATTGTTTGTTCTGACATTTCAGGTCTGGTTCCATAAAGTCCACAAATATCCTCAACTAATTTATCTGATAAATCATCTATAGAACCAAGCAACTCATCAGAAATTTTATGATGGGCAAATGATTTTGTTTGCCAATGAAACAACTTTATATCTGTGCGAAATTGTAGTAATAGTTGAATATAGTTAGATATCACAACTTGAACAGATCCATTAAATCTATCAGATCTATCAAATCCATCAAATCCATTAGCCCCTCCACTCAATGAAACAATTCTATAACTTTTTTCCATATATTAATATAATTAGATATTTTTTTTAAAAAAAATTATTATTTATTTTTTAAAATTGATTTAAAAAAATAATATATATATTATATTAAGTTAATCCAAGCAAATAAATCCAACTCCTTTATTTTATTAGATTAACTTAATAAAACACACTTGATTGTGTTTTTTTTAAATTTTCCTTTTAATAATTTTTGTTATGTAAGTAATGAATGGACTGATTTTCTTATGTCTTTTAACAGATGTAATTTTGTTTATTTATATTAAAATAATTGATATAAATAATCTAACTAATATAAGAGTTAAAAATTTCAGTATCACGAATTTTTTGTTCTAATTTTTCTTGTTCATTCTTAACCTGAGATTCATGAATATATGCTATTTTTTTCTCACATAATTCAAGTCTAGTAGAAATTTTTTCAAGAGTTATTAAAATATTAGATAACATTAGTTCAATACTAGATAATGTTTCAGTCGTTTCATCATGAGTTTTAAATTTTTTATAGGAAGATATAGGTGTGGGTTGTTTGAACTGGATTGGAATAAATGTGGGACATTCGGTTTCAAATTCTGAATAGCTTCTTTTATACATTTTTATTTAATTAATAGGATATTTTTTTATTTATTAAATTAACAAATTAACAATTTGGCAATCACATTTGTCACATCCAGATTTTCCACAAGTACAACCACTTCCAATCATATTATAATTTTTATATGGGGTCATTCCAATATATTTTTTATAAAAATCAATTGTTGGATCAAGTGCTCCACCAGATTGTTTAGGAGGCAAAAGTGTAACTGGTGAATCTGATCCAGAAACATATGATGATACTAAATTAAGTTTATTAGTTGTTATGTACTGAAGAGCAAGAGGATATGCTGAATAGAAATCGATAGATGCTAACATTTGTCCAACATTATAACCAACTTGTGCAAGTCTTTCTACAGTACAAGGATTTTTTTTAACTAATCTTGCTGTTTGAAGTAAAAAATGAAATTGTTCAAAACCAGCTAATGTGTTATCAGAACAGTCATTATCAGTCTCACCTTTCATTCCAATATGATCATACAAATACTTATAAATTTGTTCCTTATCAGAAGAAGATGTGCCATTATAAAAAGTGCGAGTTGTTGCCCAATCACCTGGAATTAAGTTAAGACTTGAGTCTTGAGTTGAAATTTTTTTATTCCATTCTTCTTTTCCATTTAAACTATTTAATCTAACATTTAAACCATGTGAAACATAGGAGTTGAATAAATTTTTTAAATCCATATTTTATATATAAATATAGAAAATATTTTTTTAATATAAGATAATATTAATGAACACAATAAAATTAATAAAACCATTTATAAAATCTAATATATCTATTTTTGCAGTTTATCTTTTCTTTGCCTTACTTTCTTATCCACTTGAATCATTAGTTATTCCTGGAATTTTTGGTTCTTTTTTCTCAGATGTTAAATCAGGAACAAATAATTATAAAACATTTTTTCTTAAAGCAATATTTTTTACTCTTATAATTAATTTAGCAAATGCAGCAATGACTTATTTAGACTCTATTATTATACCTAACTTTAATGAATATATTGTGAATCAAATTTATAAAAAGCTTCTATTGTCACATCAATCTGAATATCAGGATTTGGAATTGGGTAAAATAGTTTCAAGGTTAAACACTCTTCCTGGGATAATCCGAGAGCTAACAACTGATCTTTTCAATTGGTTACTTCCAAGAGCTTTATCTATTATAATAACAAATATATATTTCTTATATGTAAGTCCTCAACTTGGTCTTGTTTCAATTGGTTTGCTAGTATTCCTAATATGGTATAATTATAACTATTCATACACATGTGTAAAATTATCAGAATCTCGTTATAAAAAATATGAGCAAAGAGCAGAAGAAACACAAGATAAATTGTCAAACTTATTTGCGATTTATTCATCTGCAAATATACAGGGTGAAATTGATAAATATGAAGAAACAAATGCAGGATATAAAAGATCATATTCAAAAACAATTTTATGTTCATCAAAAATAAAATTTGTTAATAACTTTATTCAATGTCTGATTTTTATAATTTTAAATGTTATGATAATATATTTTTATAAATCTGGAAAGATTGAATTTTCAAAAATGATGTCTCTTAATATGATTGTATCATATTATATTCCATGTATTTCGACATTAATGACATCTATTCCAGATTATACAAATCATATTGGAATAATTAAATCAATAGATGGATTTTTAGGGATGATAAACAAGCAAACAAAAGTTAAGCCGCCAATTGTGTTAACTAATGGGTTAATTCAAATTAAGAACTTAAAATTTTCACATGATAAGAAAAAGATATTTGACAAATTTAATTTAGAAATTGCACCAAAAACACATTTGGGTATAATTGGCGAATCTGGAAATGGTAAATCAACTCTAGTTAAATTGATAATGGGATACTTTCCAGTTAAGAGTAAAACAATTTACATAGATAATCAGGATATAAATAAATTCTCAGTTGAGAGTTTAAGATCACAAATAATTTATTTGAATCAAAACACAAAATTGTTTAATGAGTCAGTATATTATAATATACAATATGGAAATAGTTTGACTGAGGAACAGATTAATTTATTAATAAAGAAATTTAATTTAGAAAAAGTTTTTGAAAATCTTGAGAATAAATTTAATACAGTTGTGGGTGTTAATGGTGATAAGTTATCTGGGGGGCAAAAACAGATTGTCCAATTACTTAGATGTTATGGTTCTATTGATCGTGTAAAAATAGCTATATTTGATGAACCAACTGCATCCGTTGATCCAAATACTAAAAATACTATTTTAAATATAATACAAGATTTAACTAATAGTTGTACAAGTATAATGATAACACATGATATTTCTAATTTATCAATTTGTAATCGTGTGATTAAAATATCTCAGGGTAAAATTGTGGAAGATAGAAAAATTTAAAATGATGCTAAAATACTTTCTTTTGCTTTTGCTATATCTGAGTCCACATTTTTCATGTGAAATAGCTCATCGCTAGCACAAGTTGAACATTCTAATGAGCCTAAAACCCATTCAACTTTAAGTTGAGTTGTCTGAGGGAAAAATCCATAGAAAAATTTTTCAGCACGTGCTTTATGGAAAGCTGACGTAACTATTATTATTTCAACATTTGGAATATTTAATGTTGAAATAAAATTGTAAAAATTTCTAAAGTTTTCAGCTGTATTGACAGCATTTGTATCCAAAACAATTTGTGAACGCTTGATATTTGTTGTAATACCCTGACTCATAACTTCGGCTTCCGTAGTTGTCTCAATTGCATTTTTTACACCACCTGATAAGTACCAAATAACATCAGTTTGGTAATCTAATCTTGACCAATATTTTAATGCTGCATTAATCCTATCTTGTTGTAACCATCCCATGTTACAACCTAAAACAAGAAAAACCTTAGTACTTGAAATAAGTGGAACAAAGGCTAATCCAAGGCAAAAGATAATCTTGAATACAATTGTAGATCAAAATTATAGGGATTAGGCTAACAGGTGTTACGACCAATCCCCAAAAAAATTTAATCTAACATATACAAATAAATTTTTTCAATTTTTCCCTATTAAGGGAAAATAGCCCATGGCAATTTTCTATATTGATCTAACAATACTTTGTAAATCTATTTGATTAGGACCATTTACTACAACAAACATATTAGATTTTTTGAATACTTTTTTTGCAAATTTCTTAACTTGCTTTATTGTTACTGAGTTTATTTTTTTGTGTAATTTTTTAATTTCATTTGGATTTTTTTTTGCAATCACATAATTTATAATATGTGATCCTATTTCTGTGGTTGTTTCCAAACTAAATAGTATTGATGTTTCTAATGTATTTTTTGCTTTGGAAATTTCATTATCTGTAATTTCTGATTCAGCAAAGTTAATTATTTCTTTTAGCACATGTTGAAGTGATATCTCAAGTCCAGAGGGTTGAACCCCATAGTTAATACAAAAAAATCCATGTGGTGTAAAAGTTTTATTAATTGAACTTTGGTAATATGTCAAACCCAATTTATTTCTAAGAAGGACAAAAAGTCTTGATGTCATACCACCTGTTAAAATATTTTCAACAATATCTGTTACATAAGACCATTTTGAATATATTCCAATAGATCTAAACCCAATAAAAACTAATGTTTGTTTAATTTCTGGTGATATTATCACATGTGTTTGTTCAGAAGGCTTTTTAAATAAGTTTAAATGTGGTATTACTAATTTACCATCTGATTTTATAAATTCTGGAATCCATTTGATTGGTTTGTAGTTGAAAGTTTTACTAATAATGTTAATAATTTTTTCTTCTTCAACAGATCCAATAATAGATAGTACTTTAGTACCCTGTAAATATTTTTTATAAAATTGAACTAAGTTTTCTCTTGTTAAATTTGAAATAGAATTTTCAAAACCAATCACAGGAATTGAATACCTAGGATCAGAATCTCTATATATTAAATTAATTAATTTAAATAGAGTTAGTTTATTGGTATTGTCTTGTCCCATTCTTAGTTCTTCAAGTACAACATTAATTTCTTTTGCAATGTCTTCTTGAGGAAATGCTGGATTTAAAAAAAGATCAAGTAACGTTGTTAAAATTAGTTTATAATCAGAAGTTTTTCCAGAAATATAATATTGAGTATCTTCATAAGATGTTGAAGCATTATAATTAGCACCAATTGAATCTAATGAAAGAAGTATGTCTTGAGATGTGGATTTAGTAGTACCTTTGAAAATCATATGTTCGAAAAAATGTGCTAAACCTTGTTGTCCAGGTTCTTCATGTATTGATCCAACATTTATATTAATTGACGAATAAAAAATATTAGTTTTTGTGTTAACATAGATCATAAAAAAATTTTCAGATATTTTATAGTATTTAACATTTGGAAAATATATTTTCATTTAATATATAAATATATATTAAATGCAAGAAAAAAGATATGATCAAATTGATGTTTTAAGGGGGGTATTTTTCTTCCCAATGTTTATTTACCACATATTTTCAGTTTATGATTTAATGAATGGTTTTAAAACAAACTATTCTGAAAATCCCATGATTAAATTTCTTGGTCTAGTTAGAAATTTATACATAATTCTAGCAGGTTATTCTATACACCTTGCTTGGATAAATTATAAAGAAAAAACACCTAAACCAACAGTTTGGGGTTTTATCAAACATAAACTATCTAGATCATGGTCTATTACTAAATCAGCTCTTTTAGTAACTATTATTTCTCATCTTTTAGTTCCAGAATATGGAATTAAGTTTGGAGTTTTACACTTTATTGCATTAGGAACATTAATTGTTGCACCAATTGGAGCTTTAGAATCTGCACCAATGACTTTGACATTTGGAGCCATATGGTTATATATTACGACAAATAATTTGATACCTTTTTCAAATCCAATTATTAATACAATTACTGGAAAATTTGTCCATTGGTCTGCTGCTGATTATTTTCCTCTTGATGTAAATCTAATACTAATTATTGGTGGGTTAGCTTTGGGGCAACTTACAACCCCATATTTAAAACCTTCACAAGATCAAAGTAAAGAGTGTATTTTTAAAACTGTGGGGAAGAATTCTTTAGAGCTTTATACTTCCCACATGCTTATTTTAATGATAGTTTATTGGACTTTATCAAAATCTAATAATACTCGTTAAAAACCTCCTTACAAGCTTCCAAGTACTTGTACCCATGAATATCAGAAGGTTCTAAACATGTCTGCTCATTCCACTCATTCCATGCATTTATTAAAATATAATTATAATCTGGATTGGGATCTCTAATTATTTTTAATATCATATTTTTAAGATGTTTTTTAAATAGTGATGGATTTGCATTTAAAAAAATAGTTGGTTTAATTCCAAGTTTATTAATATCTCTTCTTGGTGAATTATTCCAGTCCATAAATGTTGAATAAAGTTGAACTTTATGTTTCCTTGGTTCTACTTCTATCCAATCATAACATTTAATTATGTCTGCTAAACTAGATTTATAAATACGTGTTTTTCTTTCTTCTGCGCTAATATTTTCATAATGTAGCTTAGCGGATGGTATTTGTTTTTTATCAAGTGCTGTCTTAACATCAGGATTATATGCTAAATACTTTTTTTCATCATATTTAAGTTCCCCTTTAGACCCTAATTCAAATATAAATGTTGAGTCAGTTTCTTGATAAGATGAAAATTTTTTTGTATTAATATAATTTGGATTAAAATCAAGAACCCCAGAAATATTTTTACTATTTAAGTAAAAGTTATATTTATCTAAATTAGATATGTTATTAAAACTAATAATTAGTTCAATACCATCAAACCCACTTGATTTAACATACAAGTTAAAACACTCAATCATTGGATCAAAAATTTCATCTGGAATATCACATGGTCTATATATGAAGAATAGTGGTTTATTATTTATTTTAATATATTTGGGATCTTTAAAAAAAGTTAGCAAATACTGAATATGGGCAACCCAATCATTATAAGATCCATATTCTTGTTTTAAAAGTACATTATGTTCTAATCCATCCCAACGAGAAGACCAAGTTTCATTTGCCCATGATAGACAATATTGTATATTTGGTTTTGATTCATCTCTTATTTTTTCAATCGGTTTGTATAAAACTTTGTGTCCATTAAACCAGTAATGATAATAACATAATCCAGGTATTGTATAGTTCTTTAGCATTTGTTCAACAAAATTTGTGTATGTTAGATCAAGTATATTATAGTTACCAAGAGATTTGTGTGGTTTTAATAATTTCTTACCTGTATAGTCGCAATCAATTTTATCTAACAAAGTCCATTCGGTAAAACCTTCTCCCCAAAATTTATCATTCTCTGGAATTTGATGGAATTGTGGGAATACTATTGGAAGTGGTTTTATTTTCAACGTATTAACAAATGAATCTTCTTGAATAAAATATTGGACATAATTATATGACTCAATTGCATAGGAAAAAAATCTTTCATATGCATGTTCTATCATTCCATCTCTTATTTGAAGAGATTTTGTTTTAAATTTAATCGCATGAAAAATATTTGGAGATAATCCTAATTTTTGTCCATATGTTGTGTAATGTTCTAATGCTTTTTCCTTTGTATTTAATAATTTAAGTATTGAATTATCGATTAGTTTTTCATTTGCACATAAATACCAATTCCAATCAAGTGATGTTTCAGTGTTTAATTCACTTATAATATTATCAAAATCAAAGTCCCAAAAAATTTTTTTAAGTATACTAAATTTAGTCCAAAACATTGTTCCTCCAATAAACTGTATAGGGATATAAGGTTTTATATCTATTTTAAATTTTTCAATTAGCGCTTTTAAATGATTTTGATTATGGATAGACAGTTTATCATAATTATAATACATAGAACCTAACGATCCAACTAAACCAATAGACTCATTTGACAAAATATCAAGAATAATTTTTATTCTATTTTCAGAACCTAAAATAGGTTTGACTAATTTTTCTCTGTCATAATCATTTGTTTTTGTATGAATTTTAATCACATAATCAAAATCAAGTTTATTTTCTTTACAAATTTGAAGTACTTTAAAAAAACTTCCAATGTCAAAACCAAAATTTTCATTTATTAAATGTATTGCAGATGGAAATTTTCTTTTAACATAATCTAATTCTGTTACACTAAATGTATTTAATGATGATATAAATAAAGTAAGATCAACAGAACTTGATTGTATTAAGAGTAAATTTTCTAGATATTTCTCAATTTTTTTAAATACTCCCATATTACCATTATGACAAATACATAAAATTCTTTTTTTATAACTAATTTTATTTAATGAAACCTGCCTATTTTCATAAACCCCATATTTAATCCAATGATTAATTATATCTTTTTCTGAATCTGATTTTATTTTTTCCCTTATGTCTGGATTTAGGGAAAGATAATCTTGAGGATTAAAATTTTTTGGTAGTCTTGCATAATTATTCTTATCCTTCCCATATTTAACATAATGCATAATAGCATCCTTTCTACTTAGTAACTTAAGTTCAGGATTACATTTTACATAATCTTCTACAGAAAAATTATCATCAAAATCTTCAGATGTAATAAGTCCTAATTTTTTACCAGATGTAATATAATGATTTTCTGCATCATATTTATTAGTAAAATGAAGGTCATTAAGCAGACAATATATCTTCCAATCAAACCTATCTAGCCCCTTATAAATATTTCTTTCTTCATTAATTCCAGTTGTTAAAAAGTGTTTTAAAATTTCTTCGTTTGACTTAAATATTTTTAAGTCAGGATTTAAATCAATATAATCATTTAAATTAAAGCCCTCGGGAAAATTAAATATGTATTTATCTTTAAAATTTAATATCCAGTGAATAAATAAATCTTCATCTGACATATTTGTTGACACGATAATATATCCATATATTTTTGGATTAAATTTATAGTAATTTTTAATTGTTGAATAATCCCTTGAATTTATTGGAAGACCAAGAAATTTATCAACCCAATAGTTAAACAAGTTAGGTATTGCATCTATATCTAAATTTTTTTTATACAAATAGTTTGAATAAGTTTTTGCCAAATCAATTGATATTAAATCTTTGTTAATTATTAGATATTCAATTCCAAGCAAATCTAAAGGTCTAATTTTTTGTCTATCCATAATAACATACTTGTAGTATTTAGATATAAAACTAACATTATGATTATTTGAGCTAAAAAGATTTTTATAAATTGTAACAGATAAATTAGTTTGATATTTGGGAATATAAAAATCTGAAATAAAATCATTAAATTCCATTCTTGGAATTGATTCTGAAAATATTGTTGAACTATTAATTATTGATATATTTGCTGATTTAGCAAATGATCCAAATTGTTCTGATGAATAAATATCCAATAATGTATAAATACTTATTGATGAATCTTTTATTGGCATTCTAAATTTAGATTTATCTATTGTCTCATCTAACCCATAAATACCAATTGAATTATATCCTTGAATCCATAAAATATATGCGAGTTTAAAATATATATTTGTTGAATAGTTTTTAATTGTGATTGTATCGTCTGATATTATATAATCAGATGAACTTGCTAAATTAATAAATTCAATATTTGCCGTGTTTTTTTCAATTACTTTTGTTGAATTTATTTTAAAATAACCGGGTAAATAATAACAATTAATATCTGTTAATAAATTTGAATTATTTAAACTAATTGTTTTTATGTTTTTTCCAAAAGACCCATCCTTTAGAGGTCCTAAATCAGGCGGGATTGAATCTCCACATATTATAAGAATTTTATCTTTATCCATTATTTAAATTAAATCAATATTATTATAAATTTAATTTAAACAAAATAATTCGAATAATCTTTTTCCAAACATATTAATTTTTTATAATTTGACACATAAATAGAACTGTCAATTAAACTATTTTTATAATATGACTCTATTATTTCATCTATTTTATTTTCTAAACTATCTGATAAATCAAGTAACCATGTGAAAGGTCTTGTTAGCAATCTTTCTGTAAATGCACCTATATTATATGTAACTATTGGATAACCAAGTACAATAGAATGAGATAATGCATAACAATATGTTTCAGGTATTTTACTTGGAAACCAAATTAGATTTGGTTTTATGTCTTCAAGATATGATTTAATATCTGAATCTTTATATTCAGAACAATATGAATTTATAGATGGATGGGAGATTTCAGTCATCCCAATTACTATTAATTTAATTTTTGGATTAGTGTAATTTGATAAAAAATCTCTTATTTCTTCAGAACCCTTATTATTTCCAATAATAACTATTTTAAAATTATCAAGAGAATTATTTATTATAATTTTATTTGGTATTTCTAAAATGTCACAATGAAATGATTTAATTAATCTTATTTTTGGATCAACATTTGTAAAAGAAACAAAAATATTTTTTATATATTCTGAAGGAAATATTATTGTATCAACACTTTTTAAAAAATTGTGTCTTGTTATATAATATTGATTACATAAAGTAAAATATAAAGATGAAAGTTCTTCACATGTTAAATTTGACTTATTTGAAAAAAATGAATAATCATGAATAACACAAAATATTTTTATGTTAAATATGTCTTTGATTTGTGAACACATTTGGAATATCTGTGGAGTAAAAAATGAAAAATGATTTATAATTATTTTGTCAATTTTATAACTTAAAATTGTTTTAACAATCTCATCAATTTGAATTTCATTAAAATAAAATATTTTATTATCTGCTTCAATCTGATATATATATATTTTATCACAATTTGGTCTTAAAACAATATTATTTTTAAATAGATTTTTTAAGAAATCCAAATATTTCTCAACACCCCCACCACCTGGATGTGTTAAAATTAATGTTCTTGTTTGACACAAGTTATCTATTACAGTTTTAGTTGGTATAATATATTCAAGCAATGGTGTTTGTATTAAAGAATAATTATCTAACCAATAATCTATGTAGCTTTTTTTATCTAATTTTGGATTCAAATACTCAAAATAATCCCAATCTATATTTTTTATTTTATATGGAGAGTTTATTAAGTATTCTCTATTTTCTTTTTTACCATTTTTAATGTAGTGTTTAATTAAATTTACTATATTTAAACCAATAAATTTTAAATCTCGATTTATCTGATAATAACTATAACAATCAAAATCTTCTGGAATATCATTATAAACACATCGAGACTCATTAATTCCTTGATTAATATAATGATATGTTAGTTGGGCTTCATACAAACCTATTGTTTTTTGTAAATCCTCATTTAATATATAATAAATGTAATAATTAAAACAATTTTGTGTTCTAATAGTTATTATATCTAATTTTTTATTTAATTCTGTCTCACTCTTTGATATAATTGGTGTTGTAAATTCAAGTGTTTCAAATTGATTTGTTTGAATAACAAATTTATCAAATGTTAAATGTTTAATTATATTTTCTTCTAAATATTCAATACTTAAATGGTTATAATTATTATGTATTACTTTTTCTAAATCTGACCAATCTATTAAATAAGAAAATAGACCATTTGATGTTGATATTGATTGATTAGAACACATCTTATTCCATGGGTTGATTGGTTTATCATTATCTAATTTATAGGTTGAAAGAATATAAGAAGAGTTTGTTTTGCAGTAAAAATATTTTAACTCCTTAGGAATAGAATATAATGATGATGTTATTAAAACAGATTTTTTCTCACTATGTGCAAAATTAATAATTGTTTTAATAGTTGGTTGTGACAATTCATTAGCATAAATAGTAATAATTTTATTTTTTTTATAGTAGCAATCAAAATTTATTTTATGAAAAAATACATTTGAGCTAACTAAACTAGTATCAAAGGTATATTCACAATGGGATGAAAAGTTTAAATTACTAACTTTAACCAATTTATTTAAACCGTCTGTTTTAAAATTATAGTCTGATTTTAAATAGCTCAAGTTATTATATAAATTTGGATTTAATTCTGAGTCATATGAAGAATCATGAGCTAAGGATTTATAAGTCCATGGTTGTCTTGATAACTTTCCAATAGTTTTTAAAACTCTTTCAAATAAATCATTGTCTTCACAGCCCCAACCTTCATATAAATTAGAATAACCATTGCATTTTATAAAATCTGATTTTTTAAACCCAATAACTCCACCAAACATTTTTGACCTCAAATAGTTATCTTTTTCAACATCAAGCAATCTATAATTAAATTGTTCACAAAAACATGAATAGTGTGTTGGTGTATCTGGATTATAGTTATAGTCTTCATCTTGAGGAATTAAATCAACATCATGAAATATAAAATAATTATATTTGTTAGCATATTCTTTAAACCCAATATTAAATAGCTTACCTCTATTGAATAGATCAACATTATCTTGTTCTAACACATGTACTGATATGTTTGGATATTTTAATAATTTATCTAGTAATATATCTAAATGTTTTTTTCTATTTCTGTATGGTATAAAAATTCCAATCATTTATTATATATTGGATTTAAAATTAAAATATTTTAACTAATTATTAATTATAACTAAAATGGAATTTGACTGGATGTTTTATATAGATTATAATTATGATATTTTAACAGTTTATAAACCTACTGAATCTCAAGCATTAGAACATTATAATTCATATGGAAAATCTGAGCAGAGAATAATATCAGAAGAAATGTTATTCCAAGCCTACCCATATATTAAATTTTTTGATTGTGATTTTTATTTAGAAAATAATCCAGACCTTGCATCTATTAATAGTAAATTCAAGTTAATAAAACATTTTATCACACAAGGACACATAGAATCGAGAAAAATTAATTTTTTCTCATCTATATTTAATTGTTTTAATTTTAATCCTGGAAAATATTTGGATATCAAAATTAAAACAACTCCAAAAGTATCAATAATTGTACCTGTTTATAATCAAAGTAAAAATATTTGTAATTGTATTGATTCACTTATTAAACAAACATATTCAAATATAGAAATAATTATTGTTGATGATTCATCAAATGACGACACATTTGAACAACTTAAGAAATACTTATCAAATCCAAAGATTACTGTGTTATCAAATTCTACAAATTATGGTTGTTATACAAGTATAAATTTTGCTCTTAATATTGCATCTGGCGAGTATATTACAATTCATGGGTCTGATGACATTTCTTTTACATATAGAATTGAAACAATGGTTAAAAAAATATTAGATTCAAATTTACTTATGTGTGGAACTTATATTTTTAGATCACATCTTAATTCATTTGATTTAATTAATTTATCAAATCCAAAAAATATTTTTAACACAATTGTAACAACAAGATACCATACTCCAGTAACTCATAATCAAGAATGTTGCAAACCACTTATCTCCTTGGGTACGCTAATGTATCATAAATCTGTTTATAATAGAATTGGTGACTATGAAAATATTAGAAAAGGAGGTGATATGGTTTTTTTTGAAAAATTTTTATACACATATGAAAATGTCAAGTTCTATAAAAATGACTGTTCACATAGATATCTTACAAAAATATTATCAGGATCAACATATAGTATAATTGATGATATATTATATCTTTCCCTTGATTTAAATCAACAAAATTTATCAAAACAAGAAATACCATTTAATATTAATAACTATCGAGAAAAGTTATATAGTTAAATTATCACATTTACAAGATCACAATAAGTTATTACTTGAGATCTACAACACCATCTTTTAATATGTAATTTTTTTAAAAGATCTCTTTTTTGTTGTTTTTTTTCCTCATTTGTTAGCTTTGAATTAGCATCAATCTCTTCTTTTTTATTTTCATATTCAAGTTGAATGTCTGCCAAAAATTTTCCACAACTAAAACATTTAGGAGGTAACATATTTAATATACTTATATATATGATATTAATTTAAATAATAATTTAATCAATTTTTTAATATAAATTTTATAAGTTGTTATATTAATTAAAATGAGTACAATAGACTCTGACTCCAGTGAATTTTGGAATCTATATAAAAAAACCAATGAATCAGATTCTGAAACAAGTGAATTTTGGAACTTATATAGAAAAAATTATAAGAAATATGAAAAAGAAACAGAAACACTATCTGAATCATTTTCTTCTGAGGATGAAGGAGAAGAACCTTCCACAAAGTCTGAAAAGCCTGATGATGCGGTAGCAGCAGAAGAAGGTGAACAAACCGAACCAAATGATTTAATTTCTGTTAAAATAGATTCAAAAAAAAAGACAGAAGATGAAGACACAAATCTCCCACCTAAGCAAATTATAAATGGTAGTAAAAAAATTTATGACTATACTATTATTGAATTTTATTCTAGTTTTATGAGAAATATAATTGATATTGTTAAAACATTAAAACAAGGTAAAGGATTAAATACTTTGTTTAATGATAGAGAAAGACTTTTACATTTAGGAATTGGTTTGATAATTATTAGTGTGATACTAGTTCCACTTGCACTAAACTAGTTTTACTTACTATTTGACATAATTATAAAAATTATATGGTACAAATGCTTGCATTTCTACCATTTTTCTGTTGGGTTCTTTAATTAAATTTTTTAAAATATTTGATAGTTCTTTTTTTTTTAAATAGTGTTCTTTTAACATTTGTATTGGTATTGAATAAATAAATCTCTCAAACACATTAATACATTCCAAATAAATATCAATATCTTTTTTTAATAAAAATTTTTCACATATATCTAAAAATTCATCAAATACTGGTGGATTAAGTTTTTTATATATTAAAATCGAATTTATAAATAGAATTAATTCATTATTTTTTGATATTTGAGGATAATTAGACTTGAGAATATTTTGCTTTATTTTTTCAATCAAATGTTCTGATTCTAAGTTTATTTTATGGAAATAATCTTGTCTCAAATAAACAAAACCAAGAAATATTATAAAAGGAAGGAGATATGCTGAAGAAATATTTGATGTTTTCCACACATAAACTAATATTGTACCAGCTATCAAATAAATAAAAACATCTCCTTTATCAAAATTTAAAAGCCTCCAAATACTATTTGGATCTAATTTTCTTTCCATTTGCTATTTACTATTGGATCAGATATTTTTTAATATAAACTATTTATTTGATCATAAAGAGAACTTTCTGCAACTACATTAGGATTTGTATCTGTATTTATTATTGGAATTTGTTCAGCAAACCCTTTTAATACAACTTCAAATGTTATGCTTTTGTCACCAAAATATATTGGTCTACCCTTTGAGTCTTTTATTTCAATTTGTAAAGTTTCTATTTTTTCTAATGGTGATGATAATTTTTGCATACAATTATTTATTCTATTTGATCCCAACATTATTTTACATAAAGGTTGTGTTTCTGATATATTTGAAAAATACACTTGTACAACTTTGTCTGATCTTAAATCATATGATTTTTTAGATGTGTATGTTGTTGTACCTGTACAGTCCTGTTTATCATCAAAACCAAATAGCTCCAATATATTATTTTTATAATGTGCATAATCTGTATATAAAGTTAATGGTGTGGATTCTGCCATTTTTCCAATTGTTATAAAATTATTTCCTTGATTTATTTTAATTTCAATATTATCTTGATTTAATACTTTGTTCATTATTTCTACTAAATAATCTGCAGTATAATTTCCAACTGGTAATCCTAAAATCTTAATATTTCCTTTCTTCTGATAAAATATGTCATCTGATGATGTAATTTGATTATTTTCTGGACTTGAATAATACAATATATTGTTATGAGGTGTTATATTATAAATTGATTCTGGTAAACTATAATTAACTAATTCTATTGCTGAAACTGTCTTGAGTGGTCTTGATAGTGTACAAGTATACACATTTGCAGATTTGTTTGTATTTTCTAAATTTAATATTTCTGTCTTGTCATTTGAATTATATATTTCCAAATTATCTTTTATTAATTTTTTAACATTTTCATTTAACTTTTTTGATTCTGCCATCTGTTTTTCTGTTTCATCATATTTTTGTTTTAAATGTTCAACTTGAGCTAATATTTCTGCTTTTTTCTCAGACAAAAGTTTTAGCTTAGACTCATCAACATCTTGTGAATTTACCATTGTTTTCATTTTGTCTTGTAAAGTTGAATTTACTAGTTTTTGTTGAGTTAACTCATAGTTTAATAGTTGGATTTGATTTTGTAAGTCTGCACCAGGAATAAATTGGGGAGGTTGAATTTGAGTTGCAAGTTGAGCTTTTAACTTATTTAATTCATCTTGAAATCCTTTTTGTTGTTCCATTAATGCTATTTGAACTTGTTGTTGTGCTTGTGCTTGTACCTGTTGTTGAGCTTGTTGAATTTGTTGTTGTAGTTGTTGTTGGACTTGTTGTTGTGTATACATCTGTTGAGGAGCTTGTGTATACATTTGTTGATAATGTTGTTGAAGCTGCTGCTGTTGTTGCTGAAGTTGTTGTTGCTGAAGTTGCTGCTGCTGAAGTTGTTGTTGCTGAAGTTGTTGTTGCTGAAGTTGTTGTTGCTGAAGTTGTTGTTGCTGAAGTTGTTGTTGCTGAAGTTGTTGTTGATACATTTGTTGTTGCTGTGGTTGATTAGCCTGTTGTTGTAACTGACTGATATTTGAGGTGTTATTTTTCATTCCAAGAGCATTATCTAGTGCTCCTCTTTCCATTTGCATTTGTGCTAACCTATCTTCTGGTCTAATACTTTCATCCACACGTATTTTTGTTGGATCAATACCCGTAGTATAAGAATTAATATTTGTTGTCATATCTGGATCATTAAATCCCTCTGCAAGGACATTTTGATTTAAAGTAAATGCATCATTTGTAATTGGATTAAAAAATTTATCCATTTGGTTATGTCTTTGTGAAAGAGTATAATTATCATTTGTTATTGGTTGGAAAAACTGATCCATTGCCCCTTGTGGTTGCTGTGAATTAAAAACTGGATTGGGATTATATTGATTAGGATTGTATTGATTTGGATTATATTGATTGGGTTGTTGATTAAATCCTGGATTACCATTATATTGATTAAACTGTTGGTTAAATTGATTGGGATTAAATTGCTGCTGTTGTTGCATCTGTTGCTGCTGTTGTTGTTTCTTTCTTGCACCTGAACCATCTAATGAAAAATCTGGAGTTGGTGGTCTTTGTCCCCTATTTGCAAATTCCATTTCTCTTTCAGATTGCATTCTAGAAAATCTATCTCGGGCAGATTCCTCAAAATCTTTTTTTCTATTACCCTCATTTGAATTAACACCCATAGGATTAAATGACATTGTTGGCTGATTAAATTGATCTACTGGCATAAATGAAGGATTTGGATTAAAACGATTATCATCTCTCATTGATGTAAATTGTGGCCTTGATGACATCATTGGTTGTCTAACATTGTTACCAGTTTCCATTGCTCTATTCATTTCCATCATTCCAACATTTGATTTTGATATCATTTCATTCATCTTTTGCAAAACTAAATCATTTGCACCCGCAACTACTTTTTGAAAATTTCCTGGAGTTATCTTCCTTGTGTCAATTTTTTCAAACACGGATTTCATTGTCTGCACAAGTCTTGATGTTAAGTATTTTTTTTGCTCTGGATTGGGATTCATAATATTATTTTTTGAAATAATTTTAACATACAAGTCAGATGTATTTTGTTGTGAAAATATAGCATTTTTTAGACCTTGATCTAATCCGGAATTCATAGTATTCATTGATTTATTATAAAAAAAGTATATTATTTTTAAGTGTTTTTTAACAAATAAAATTTAAAATTTTTTCACTAAATTTATTATCTTGGCAAATTTAAATTAATCTTATGTCTAATTTTTCAAATACAAAACGTATAGCTTTTTCATTTTCTAGATCTAAAATTTCAACATCTAGAAATGTTAAAAATGATGATTCTATTCCATTTGTTACTGGGATAAAAAATAACTCGACAACAAGTGTTGCAAACCAGGCAGCTAATACACAATCACAGATGGGTCTATATACCTGTTGGAGTGATTTTAATACTAATAATACTGATAAAAAGTTTTTTCAAGATATCCAAGTTGAAGAACATGATATTAATTTAAATAGTGGAGATCGAGACATATCTGTCAATTTTAATCCACTTAATTTTACTGTTTGGCTAAGTCCTGGTTCAACTAGAACCAAATCATTTCTTCCAAAAGTTTTTAAAAATGTCAAATATATAGCCTTTGAGCATATTGTTTTTCCAAAATTCAACAAATTAAATATGTATTCAGGTAATTCTGATCCATCAGCAAATATTTTTATTCAAGATATTTCTAATTCCATTCTTTCAATCAAGCCAGACGATGATTTAGTTTCACTTACTGATCCCAATATATCTTATCAAATTTGTGATGTACACAAATCAGGTTCAGACATTAAAATTAATTTTACTGTCAATTATGACACCAGTATTTGCTGGGAACTAATTTATTTAACAAAAACCTTAAACAAATACATTCCAAGTTTAACTTCTGGCTCCACCAACTATATCCAACATATATGTATTCAACCAACTAATAATAGATTTGTTTTTAATACTAAAAATATATCTGAATTCAGACCAGTATATCCAAAGTTGAATAAAACTTCTGATTTATACTTTGCAATTAAAAAAACATTTGTTGTATATAAAAATTCTGATTTACTTAATATATACAAATTTGATGTAAAACTACTTGATTCTTCATACCAACCCATTGTAATTAATAATTTAGATCTCAATGCATCAAATTTTTCTAAATGTTCATGTTGTTATCCAACTGAAGAAATTAGATTCTCATGTCAATGTTACTATCCCAGACATCCAATGTATTTTGGATATCAAATTGATCTATTCCTTAAATTAGGTACACTAGTCCCTGAATTAAATAAAAAAAGTTATTTTGATTAAATGTGGTTTAAAGGATTGAATAGATTTGGTATTAATCTATGGAAAGTGAAGATTTTTGGGCTGAAGTTAAAGAACATTATATTTATAAAAAGAAAAATTTAATCCAATTTATTAAGCCAAGTCGTTTTGCTTCAGTAATCCACAATAAGCAAGTTGATATTACTAATTATAAAAACCTATCTTGTGATGAACTTAAATCAATATATAAAAAATTTGAGGGGGGGAATTGTATGACATCCTCCGAATGGGATGAAAAATATTATTTGGAGATTCTACTAGATCAATTTGAACCGCTAAAACCACCTTATTCAAAGGAAGAGATTGATACAATGATGGGAACAGTAAACACAAATCAAATAGGCATACCATTTGATTTATATGAATATTTAACCAAGGTGTCAAGAGAACAGTTATTTTTCAACACAAAAGCTAAATTAATTGATATGAATAAATTATCAAGTTTTAAAGAACATATTGTACCAATAGAAAATAAACATGTGGAGGGTTGTGATTGTTTTTATGCAATGGGAGATTATTGTTCTGGCCTAGAGATATGTTTAAAGCTACCTGAAGAAGAAAAAGAAAAATTACGCGAAGATATAAAAAGACAACAAAAAGAAATGGGTGATTTAGCGCAAATAGACGGGATATACTTGGGATCAAATGATGGATCATGGGGAGGGAACAAAATTTTAGCCTGTGGTAAGAACAGTGTGTTTGGAAAAATATATAAAAATTATGATGATAGTTATTCAATGTGTTATGATATGTATGAGGAATATGCTAACTCCTTAAAAGAGTTAATTAAAATAAAAATGGAAAGAGAGAAGAATTCAATATATGATTATAATAGTGATTGTTATTCAGGCAGTATCTATCCATATGAAAAAAAAATGGTATAATGACATAGAATTAAGTTCATCTGAGTCTGAAGAGGCTTAAATAGCTAATAATTAACTAAAAAATAAAAATTGAAATTTTATTTGATTTAAATATTATATAACTATATAATATAAATGAATACATTTGTATTATATGAGCTCCCAGAACTATCTGATGGGTTGTTAAATCATATTAAATCAAAGGGATTTGGTGAATCTTATTCTAGATTTTTATCACAACCTCAAATATCAAATGGATTTAATATTTTTATTCACAAGTCCAAAGATAAAATGAGTTTTGTTAATGAGCCAAAATATAAAAATAAAAATTTTTATCATGTGACAAATCCTTTTGAACACACTATTACTAATCATGACAAAGACAAACTTGATATTGCATCATGTTCTAAAAAATACTTTAAAATAGGTGAAACTTCAAAAGTAAATATTGTTTCAAGAGCTTTTTACAAGTTATGGGAAATGTTAATTATGTTTGATTTGTTCCCAAAATCAGGACCAATCGTTTCAGCACATTTGGCTGAAGCTCCTGGATCTTTTGTTCAAGCACTTATCTTTTTGAGAGAAAAGTTCTACAAATCATCTGATTATTCAAAGGATGAACATTATGTGATCTCAATTGCAGATGAAGGTATGGAAGGTGTTCCATCATTTAAGAAAGATTTTAAACAAGAGTATTCACGAGTAAAAATATATGAACAAGATGGAGGTGATCTAACTAATACAAAATCAATTGACAAATTTGTCAAGTTTTCTAAAAAGGCTGATTTTATTACTGCGGATGGTGGTTTTATTTGGAAAGATGAAAACTATCAAGAACAAGAAGCATATAGACTTGTTTTAGGTGAAATTATCACTGCGTTAAAAACACAAGCAGATGGTGGATCATTTGTATTAAAACTTTTTGAGATTTATACAGATATTTCAATCAAAATGATTTCTATTCTCAGTTCAGTATATAAATCTGTGTATATTACCAAACCACTCACATCAAGACCATCAAATTCAGAAAGATATGTTGTGTGTAAAGATTTTAAAGGTGTTGACTCCAAAGTACTAAAATTAATGGAAGAACTTCTTGAACGTATTAATGAAAAAGAATCTCAAGGGATGTTTTTATCAGAAATATTACCAGAATACTCAATTGACACTCAGACCAAATATGTAACAAATGTTTCTTCAATTGTGCTATCAAATATACAACATGAATCTATTAACAAAATGATCACATATATTAATTCAGGTAATTACTATGGTGACCAATATCACCAGTATTTAGAAGAACAACAAAAGGCCAATGATTTTTGGTGTGGAACATTTTATCCACTTGATTTGTCTGATATGAAAGCAGTTCAAAAAAATATTGGTGAAATTTTTTCAAACTCATTATCAAAATCTAAAAAAGAGTTAGAAGATTATAGCAAGGTTATTTCTTAGACATCTTTTTCTTGCGTTTATTACCTTGTCCCGGATCTGATGATTTAATAAATCTTTCAGCCAGATGTTCTCCTATTGCCATTTCGCCCTTATCTTTTGTTACCGTACCATTTGCAATTCCCTCCATTGTTTGTAACATAAAATCTAGTGGCCCTAAATCAAAGTCTCTCAAAACCATTATAAATAAAGCCTCGAACTCTTTTGAAAAAGATGGAAAAACTTCACACATTTTTATGTAGAAATCAGAACTTTTTACAACTTTGTCACATTTATCTTCATAATTACTTATGGATGAATCAAGTTCAGAAAGTTCTGTCATCATTAATGTTTTAAGTACAGCAATTTCTGGAATTTTTGAAAACTGTTTAATAAGTTTGACATTTTCTCTTATCATACCCATCTCTTCAATTATACTCATTTTTTTATATTAAATATATATATTTAATATATATTTATATCTGTTTAATAAATATTTTCTACACCAATAATTAATGAACATTATAAGTCAAATTGTAATTCTATTTATAACAAAACTAATAATTGGGTTTAATACAAATGATTCTTATTTTTTAAATTTTATTCTTGTATACTCATATTTTTATACTAAATCATCAAGTAATAAAATATCTCTTGCTGTCGCCCTAATATATTTACTAATATGTACTTTTACAAGATATATGTTAGATTACTCTACTGCTTTTGTAATTAATACAGGCGTGATAATCTGGTTATTTACAAATTACAAAAAAGTAGTTAGATTAATATATTTGTATACAAAAGATATAATATTTTTAGGACTAACATACATATTATTTTCATTTGCAGAATGGATAATTCACAAATATATAATGCATTGTAATAAAAAATCTTTATTCTGGTATATTATTAGTGGGATAGATCCAGTAAATGTTCTTGACGAAATATGTGATCACCACATAGAACATCATTTAGAAGTCAAACCAAATATGACATTGTCTGAAGTAAAACATAAAACTTCACTATTTATGAGTTGGCGAGTTTGTGTACAAGTTTCTATTATTACATTTATTGCAATGGTAATTTCAAAAGCTGTAAGTGGGGTTAAATATTCATACACATTTTTAACAATTGTAAGTATTGGGTTTAGCATTCTTTGGGCATATTTATGGAACAAAGTTCATCCACTAATGCATAATTTTCAAGGAGAATATAAAATTAATGAAGGTCCATATGAAGAAAAATTAGATTTTAATATTATAAATAAACTATTTTATAGAAATCATCAATACCATCATATTCAAAAAGGGATAAAAAAGGGAAATTACAATGTTATTGTATTTGGAGCAGATGAATGGTTGGGAACAAATGTTAAAGTTATTGATAATAAAGAATATTGCTCAAATCCTCAAGTTTCTCGAGAAGAAATATGTAAAACTTGATTTGACTCCAAAATAAGTTCATTTTGATTTGATGGATTGGTTTGATTTGATGGATTAGTTTGATTTGATGGATTGGTTTGATTTGATGGATTGGTTTGATTTGATGGTTGGGTTGAATTAATTGTTTGGTTTGAACTATTTGCTACATTTTTATTAAAAATTTTTATGTCTTCTTCTGAAATACTATTGTCTTTTTTTATTATTTTTATTGATTTTTTTTTTATCATTGAACTTATTTGTTCATTAAAATTATCAAGATCTTTATTAAACTGTTTAAAATTAAAATTAGAATCAATTATATCATCAAATTGTTTAGAAAAATCTGGGGGGAGTTGTTTAAATTTAGATAGCCCTGGGATAGTGAAAAATGTGTCTTTCATATACATATATAATGTGAAAAATATATCAATTACTAGAACTAATCCAATATAAATATTAAAAAAACCAACTATATCATATCTTTTTTCAACAAATTTTAACCCAGCAATAACAAATATATATTTCATTATTGATATAAAAATAATATGTGGATTTAGTGGATTTAATCCTGATTCCGATTTTACATTAAAATATAATATCATTTATTATATTTTTATATATTATTTTTCATAATATTTACAAATGCATTTCATTAAATTTTCTCTTGAATATTTTAAATTTATTTCTTCTAAATTTATATTTGGGCAATCTAAAATATTGTAGTTATTTAGTTCTGAATCATCTTCCATATCAATCGTAGTATCTCCAAATATACTATCATCAATCTGAGTTTGAATTGATGTTTCTACTAGCCCAAGAATAAAACTTGCCGGATTTGTAATTGATGATTGCGTAGAACCAATTTCTAAAATTTTATTTTCTTTCAAACCAATAGCAATTGTATATATGTCTTTACATAAATCCACAATTATTGGACTTTGATGATTTAATGTAATTTTCTCACTTAAAGTTTGAAATCCAACATTTGGTGTTAATGAATCTTTTTTATTTACTATTACATATGAGTTTTTTGTTGGATCAATCTGTTCCTCCAAATAGTAAATTTTAAGTAGTTTACTTTCAAATGAATAAATATAAATATTTGAATTAAAATATCCAGATAAAAATAATATTAACTCATTATTCACAGTATTTTGTGTTATTAGATTTAACATTTTTTTAGTATTAATTAATGGATTAAATTCATAAGTCTCTATAAATTTCTTTAACTTTGTTAGTTCCTGATCATATAGACCTTCATTAATTGTTTGGTATTGAGACAAAGCATTTATATTAATTGTACTCTCATGTTGATATAATAAACATGAAAACAAATTTGTAAAAGTTCCATGAGGCTCAAAATTTGTAAATTTGCATTTTTCAATGTCTTTTATAACTAAATGCTGTCTTGTAGATGATTTTTTAGATATCTTATATTCTGGTGCTAAAACCTGAATAATATCATAAATATTTATCATTAGTGTATTATTATATCTATATACTAATATTTAAATGAAAGAAAAAGTCAATTTTTTCACAAAAAATTGCATATTTTTCTGTTTGACCAATATTTAAAAATATACCTATTAATACATTAATAATGAATTCATCAAAAATTATTGCCAAGCATTACGAAAAATACTCGAAGGATCCTATTGAATACTTGAGCATTGAAGATCCTACTAGTGCAAATATTTATAAATGGAATTTTGTACTTACGGGTCCAAAAGATACACCTTGGGAAGATGAGCTTTATTCTGGTGTTATAAACTTTCCTAATAACTATCCATTTTCACCCCCAGAAGTTAAATTTACATCCAAACTTTTTCATCCAAATGTTTATAAAGATGGAAAAGTATGTATCAGTATTTTACATGAAGGTGTTGATGAATATGGATATGAAGATTCATCTGAAAGATGGTCACCAGTACAAACTATTGGAACAATTTTTCTCAGTATTATATCTTTATTTCATGCGCCTAATTGTGACTCACCGGCAAATGTTGATGCAAGTGTTTTGTATAAAAAAGACCTCAAAGAATTTACCAAATATATTAGATCTCAAAGTAACTAATAAGTTAATTTAAGCAAGTTTTAAAACTTGCGAACCCATACATTCATTTATAAATCCAATAATTGATTCAGGATCTCTTGAACCAGAATAAGTTGTTGTTTTTGAAGCTTTCATATCAACAAAAATAATTGTTGGATAACCTTTAATCTCTTTAATTGCACCACACTCTTTTTCCTTCTCAACACATGATATTTTAACCATGTTTATAATATCATTTGGAATTAATTTTGTTAAAGCATCCCATGTTGGCATAAAATGTTTACAATGTCCACACCATTCTGCATGAAATAAAATGAGGGAATTTAAATTTTTATTTAATTTATTTTTAGTTTGAGGTTTATCTTCATCTTGTCTATCTTGATTATCTTGTACTGGTTCTTCACATGACTCAATAATTTTTATTATTTTAAAATTTATTCTTTCAAGATCAGATAATAGTTCTAATTTATTTTCATCGCGTGATGAGGATAATGATAGTAGAGTTTCAACAACCTTACCATGTAAAGCTTTCATTTGTCCTAATGTTCTATTAGCTTCTTTTAAATTTTGTTTTGAAAGATGTGTTTTATAATACTTGTTTAAAATAGTTATTTTGTTATAGTAGTCCATATATAATTTATATAATATTTTAATTTATTTTTGAGGTAAAAATATCTCGGATATATATTAAATATGGATAAAGAATTTAGCATTACAAATAGTGGTTATGATAAAATATTTCATCCAGCACTTTTAAAAAATTTTATTGTTAAAAAAAATGACCATGCAATTATACCACAGTACAGTGGTTCTGACAAAATTGATGAATGGACTAATTTTAGTACAACAAAAACAACATTTAATAGTCTTACATCTAATGAAATTGATAATATAATTTTTGGGACTGATTTTTTCCTTTCTGTTAATCTTCAAATCAATTCATTAAATGATATTTTTCCTAAAATAGATGACTTAATTACTGCAAACAGAAAATTAGAAACTATTGATTTAATACTTAACGCAACATTATATAATTTTAATTCTCAAATAGATGACATTTATATAGATAAATTTATTGATTTTTATCAAAAATACTTTAGTTTATTTTTTAAAACTCAGGTTGAATATAAAAAAATATTTAAAGAAATTCAAAAATCATTACAAAATAAAAATATTCCAATTCATAGTGAAATTGTTAATAACATATTAAAAAAATAAAAATATATTATATATTATTATATGCTCAGAACATTTGTTGATATACACGGAAATATTCAGTATGTACCTTTTAGTTCTTATTCAAGTCAAACAAGTGGTATACTTCAACCAGTAATAGTTAATGATCCTTATGCAAACTCATCTTTAGTCATCACTCCTGATTATTCCGATGATAACTCTATTACTGGATATAATGTTTTTCCAAGACCTATTTTTTACACTAACTCCATTACATCTGATGTTAATAATGATCCTGAATTACGTAAAAAAGTAGTAAGATTTTTTTATGAAAAATTTGCAAATATTTGGCTATCTCAGTCTTATATTAAATTACAAAAATACCTTAAAGTATCTAATGGAGAAGTTACATTTATTAAAAGTGCAAGTGATTATGATAAAGAATTTGTTAATAATGACAAAAAGGTTGAATTTATCTTAGAAAATATTTTTTCTAAACACGAACTTGTTGTTTTTCTTGATAAATTTGTAAATAGATATAATGTTAACTGGTATGATCTTAAAACTAAACATTATGAAAAAGTTAAATCTGAACTTTATGAAAAACTTAAAAATCATATGAGAAAAATAGTTATGGAACGTCTAGACTAAAAAAATTTATAACCATGTAAATAATACTCTGAACTAGAATCCGAATCACAGTTATTTGATGTGATTATTTTTCTTAAAACTTTCTTATCAGTTTTTTTCTTAAATTCATCCAACATTTTTTTAAATAATATGTTAAAATCTCCCTTATCATTTGATTTTAACGTTTTATTGCCAACTAATACTTCCATTTTTATTTCTTGTTTTCTAAATATGTCTGGATCAGATGTATCAAATGTATCATATGAGTCATATGTACATTCAGAATCACATGTACAATCCGAGTCTGAGTTTAAATCAATATTATTAGAGCATATTTTAACTTCAAATATTTCTTTTATTTCTTCAATTTCTGATATTTCGGAAATCTCTGATTTTGTGTCTTCATCAGAATGCATATCCTCGATGCTTTGCTTAGATAGTGATAAAGTACTATTTATAATATCCATATTTATATTATATAAGCAGAAAAAAATTACTTAAAAATATACCATATAATTATATTTAGGAATGGCTAACGCATACACAGAATATTTTTTAAATCAAAATAAATATAGTAAAATTCATGGAAAACTATCTATATTTTTTACTCAATGTGGTATGTTTTTTGAATCTTATGAAACATTAGAAGATGGATATGATTTACAGATTTTATCAAGTATTTTAAATATTTCAGTTACTAAAAAAGATAAATCAATTCCTGTAAGTAATAAAAATCCCTATATGTTAGGGTTTCCTTGTACTGTTGCTAACAAATTTATTAAAATGCTTGTTGATCGTGGTTATACTGTAATTATTGAGGAACAAGTAACACCAGCACCAAAACCAAAAAGAGCTATTACAGGTATCTATTCACCATCCACTTACATTAATGAAATAACTAAACCAGATGCAAATTATATGTTAGTTATTTTTTTAGAACAAATTGAAGTATATAAATCTAAGAGTTCAGGTAAAACTAATACTTCTGGATGGGGTGTTGGTTTATCACTAATTGAACCATCAACAGGTTATATTAAACTTCATGAATCCTACTCAGATTCAAGAGATAATAAAATGCCATTAGACGAAGTAATTAAATTTGTTAATCTTTTTGATCCAAGCGAAATCCTTTTTATTACTGCATGTGTTTCTAATCCTGATGAAATTGCTAGTTATTTAGAACTTAAAACCCGTAACTACATTCATAAAACTTTTGATGAGCTTAAAACTCTTAAGGGATATTCTAATATTCTTCAACTTTCTTATCAATCTGACCTACTTAAAAAAATATATAAACTTGGCCCCAATACTATTGATTTACTTGGAATAGATAAACTTACATATGGGAAAGATGTTTTTGTAATATCATTACTTTATCTTTCTGATCATAATTCAAATCTATTAAGCAATATTTCAAAACCAGAAATTTATATTAGAGAAGATTCAATGTATTTAGGCAATAATCCTATATCTCAATTAGATATTTTTCTTAAAGAAGATCAAAGTTTATATTCAAGTGAAAATTCATACAAATGTTTGTTTGATATTATTAACAAAACTATCACACCAATGGGAAGAAGATATTTAAAATCCAAATTAATTGAACCAATGATCTGTCCAAATAAACTAAATTTATCTTATGCAATTATTGAACATCTCAAGTCTAAAATTCAATCTAACACATATGATAATTTCTTGTTAGAAATTAAGGATATTGAACGTTTAAACAAAAAAATATCAATGGGAAATATTCATCCAATTGATTTTTCCCAATGGATCAAATATACTGAATTTGGACTTGGGTTAATTAGTTTAATTCAAAAGTCTGATAAGTATCTGAGTAAGTTAATTAGTGAGTACTCGGGTGTTTCAATTGGAGAACTTGAAACTCAAACAAATTTATTAATCCAATATATTAAATCTACATTTCAAATTGAACAGCTAGAAAAATATATGATTAATGATATAACTGGAACTATATTTGTTCAGGGTAAATACCCCGCCGTAGACGCTCTTCAAGAATCAATTGATATTTGTACACATTTTATGGATGGTTTAGCATCCCATTTTAATTTAATTATCAAAAATAAATTTCCTTCTAAAACCTCTGAACCAATGGTTAAAGTTGATTCTAATGAACGTGACGGTTATTTTTTACTACTTACAACTAAAAGAGCTGAGTATCTAAAATCAGAACTTAAAAAATCTGATAAATTAACAATTAATATTGGAAATAAACAAATTAAAATTAGTACATCATCCATTAGATTTATTGAAAAAGGTAAGGGTACAAGTACTAAAATATTTTGCGATGAGCTAAAAGAAAAATCAGATTCAATTAATAACTATATTGATGAAATTAAAGCAGTACTTAAAGATTCATTTGTTGATGAACTCAAGCATATTGATGAACATTTTAGTAAAACAATTGCAAATTTATGTAAGACAATTGCACAATTTGATTTTTTACTATCTGGTGCAAAATGTGCACATAAATTTTATTATAATAAACCTCTGATTGATAATAAATTTAACTCTAAATCATATTTTCAAGTTACAAAGTTAAGACATCCTATTGTTGAAAGAATTAATACTGAAACTGAATATATACCTGTGAATACTGAACTTGGAACATATAACTCTGCATCTAATTTTAAAAATTCAAACCAACACAGTACTTTGAACTTAAGCCAAGATGGTATTCTTTTATTTGGTGTAAATGCTGCTGGAAAATCTACTTTACAAAAAGCCATTGGTATTTGTGTGTTAATGGCTCAAATTGGATATTTTGTTCCAGCAACTGAATTTGTTTTTTACCCTTATAAATCAATTATTACAAGAATTAAATCTTCTGATAATATTTTTAAAGGATTATCAACTTTTGGACTAGAATTAGTTGAACTTGAAGCAATACTTAAAAGAAATTCAGAAAATACTCTTATTATTGCCGATGAACTTTGTTCTGGAACAGAACATGTTTCATCTCTTGTTATTGTTATGACTATGATAACAATGTTAGCAGAGGCAAATGCATCATTTATTACGGCAACTCATTTACATGACTTAAACAAATTCTCGCGACTTACTAAGTTACCAAATGTTAAATCATATCATTTGCATGTTGAACAAGATCAAAAAACAGGCAAGTTAATTTATGATCGAAATTTACGAGAGGGATCTGGTAGTGAATTTTATGGATTGATAGTTGCTCAACATATGATTTCAGATTCTAAATTTACTAGTCTATCTAATGAATTTTTAAATGAATATAATGGATTTGCTCTAAGTTCTGATAAAAAATCAAAATATAATTCCAAAGTATTTGTACAAAGCTGTGCTTCTTGTGGAAAAATTCCCAAACCAGGAGAAATTCCTTTAGAAACTCATCATATTAATCCACAAGTTGATACAAATGAATTTGGACAAATAAATTCAAAACCACATATTCATAAAAATCACAAATCTAATCTAGTTGTTTTGTGTTCTAAATGCCATGATATGATTGACACTGGATTAATTCAAATATCTGGTTGGATTGATACAAATGAGGGACGAGAATTAAATATGATTATATCTTCTGAAAAAAAATTATCAAATATTAATGATTTACTTGCAATTAATGACAATTTAAATAAAAAAATTGCTAATGTGTTAAATTCTATTGGAAAATAATATTATTAAATATATATATGTTTAATAAAATTAATAAATTTGTTCCTATACTTAATTTACTTGTTGGTTCCACAGCTCTAACATTTCAAGTAACTGTGCTATATCCTTGGCATAATTCTCTTGATAAAAAATTAGATAAATTAATTGATCAAAAAAAATAAATCTATTCAGATTCGGTTGTTTCAGCAGGAGTTTCTTCGGTTGATGCTGGTGTTTCTTCGGTTGCTACAGGAGTTTCTTCAGTTGATGCAGTGGCTTCTTCAGTTGATGCAGTGGCTTCTTCAGTTGATGCAGTGGCTTCTTCAGTTGATGCAGGGGCTTCTTCGGTTGATGTTGGGGTTTCAGTTGATGCTGGTGTTTCGGTAACAGTTGTTTCTTCAGTAACAGTAGTTTCTTCAGTTACAACAGTTTTTGGCTTAGCTAACCCAGATGCAAGTACGGCTGCACCAACACCAGCGGCTGCACCAACACCAACAAGAGCAGCGGTAGTTCCAACAGTAGTAGTTCTTACTGGAGATGTAGTTCTGACTGTAGTTCTAACTGGAGCAACTACGGCGGCTTTTCTAACAGGTTTTTTAGATTTTTTAGATTTTTTAGATTTTTTAGATTTTTTTTTTCCAAATAGTCTGATTTTTTTAGATTTTTTAGATCTTCTTGATCCTTTAAATCCTTCAAAAATAGAACCAGATGAAAAGAAAGAGCTTAGTATAAGCAATGCCAACACACCAAAAATAATGTAAATTAAAGTATTTTTATCCATATAAATTAATATTATATATTTTTTATTTTTTATTTTTTATTTGAATTTAAAAAACCATCAATTGACTCATTTAACCGTGTGACTTTTCTTTTAAGTCCAACAACCTGTTCTTTCAATTCATTATTCTCTAATTTTAACACTGAATTTGATGTTTCCAAATTACTCACTTTTAATCTATAATCATCAACTGACTTTTGTAAATATGACCTTGAGTCTGATTCTAACTTTAGTTTCTTACGAAGTTGAGTTGCTTCTTCGTTCAATTCTCCAATTCTTGAGTCTTTACACTCAATTATATAATCAAATACATATCTCTTATGATTATCCAAAGATACTTGAAATGCATCTTTTCCAGCTAAATTCTTTGCATAAGGATCAGCACCTAGTTCTAGCAAATATCTTGCAATTGCACCATCTTGATGAATAAGTGAATAATGGAGTGCATTTGATCGTGATGACTGTTCAATAATTGCATTTACATTTAATCTAGTAACAAGATTATTTTTCTTAATCTTGTCTAAATCATTAATAGCAATTGCATATAATAGATCCTTGGATCTGGCAAGTTCAGTAGATTGAATAGTTTGAGTTCTAGAGTACATTTGTTTGTTTGTATTAAATATCCTATATAACCCAATAAAAAAAAATTGCAATTTTTTTTATTTGAGATTATAGGATTAAAATTAACCAAACACAAATGTCTGTACTTGGATTAATTGATTTTAATGAAGTTGAAAAGGAGGTTATGATGTACATTTCCAGAAACTCGGGAAAACTTTGTACTATCCATTCTATTTATAACGATATTGTTGAAGATAGAAATATTAACAATCCCGAGATTAAAAATGATCTCAAAGTTAAGTTACAAATTGTTATGTCACAACTAAATTCCAAACAATCAAATGTTACAGTTGTGAAAAAAAATGATTCCTATTTGGTTGGATATAATCTAGACACAACAAAAGATGAATCAAAATCTCCTCCTATCATCACAGGACCTGAACAGTTCGACACATCTGGATTAGCTAAAACTATGTTTGAATATATTGTTGATAATAACATTGATTATCCTATTGGGCCTGATTGCAATGGGGAAAATTTACTCTTTGTTGGAATTATGTTAGGTGATTATGTCCGCGTTAGAAAACTTAAAGCAAAACTAAATGTTTCATTTTTTGATAAGAACTCAGATGGTAAAAATTTAATGGATTTACATCCCACTAATCTTTTTGTTCATCAACAATGTATTGAAGAACTTGATCAAGTTATCAAAGATTCCAAGAAAAGAGAAACTGATTATCTTGCTCAAATTGTTAGAATTAATAATGAAATGCTAAAACTTGAACAATCTATTAGCAAACTTAAACAAGATAATAATCAAAGAAATATTTTTGAATTATATTTACTTGTATTTGTATTTGTGTATTTGTGGTTTAGATTTTAAAAAAATTGTCACTGGACTATTTTTTCGAGTAAAAAAAATTGATCTTTCTTTATTTTGATTTATTATATACTCATTTCAACAATTAAAGAATGGGAAATTTAACAAAAATGGAATTACTTCAAGTTTTTAGCAAATATATGCATTTGCAAATATTTATTGATTCAAATGATTATGAATTGAAGGAAAAATATGTCAAAGCTATTGAAGAACATCATAATAAATTTTTAGTCAATGGATATGATTTAGCTGATGCTGGTTTTGATCTTTTTGCTCCAGAAGAAAAAAGAATGACAAACTCAGGTGTAAATAAACTTGACTACAAAATAATATGTAAGGGAATTATTATTAGTAGAGATATGGATGAACATTTAACTGGATTTTATATGTATCCTCGTTCAAGTATTTCAAAGTCTAACTTACGGCTAGCAAATAATGTCGGAATTATTGATTCTGGATATAGAGGACATTTAATTGGAATGTTTGATGTAATATATGAATCTGAAATAACTGTTAATAAATATGATAGACATTTACAAATTTGTGCTCCTGGGCTAATGCCAATTGTAGTTGAACTTGTTGATTCTATAGAAATGCTCGGACAACAAACAGCAAGAGGTGATGGGGGATTTGGTTCAACAGGACGATAGATAAGTTAATCTATCTAACTTTGCAGGACGATAGAAAAATTGATTTTTACTTTATTTGATAAATAAATAACTATTTATTTATCAAATTCAATGAGTGAGTTCTCACAAATTGCGCTCTATTCAGATCCAAATGTTAGCTCACTAACTAAAGAAAAGAAAATGTCTTTGTTAGTACTAGTTTTACTAGAAATTGTTTTTGGTAATAACAATTTACTATTTGAAAAAACTGTCGAGTATTTAATTAAAACAAATATATTGGATCCTGATACCCAGTCTTCTGATTTTTTAAGTGCTCGCACAAAACTATTTAATATGATTATTAAATTAAATAGTTCTCAATTAAATCAACTTGTTACAAATGATTCAACTTATGCAAATTTGTCACTAATTAATACTTATAATAAAACATTTGCTGAAGTTAAAGAGTTAGGCTATGGTTCTTTTGCCTCTGTGTATAAATCTCAACATAAAATTGACTCTCAGTTCTATGCAATTAAAAAAATTATTATAACTGATGATTTATTAGAATTAGGTTATGACGTTTTTGATGAAGTTAAAATGTTATCATCTTTAAATCATCCAAATGTAATTAGATACTATTCATCATGGGTTGATTTTGATATTAATTCTGTAATTATGTCTAGAATGATAGAAGATGGTTATGACTCTCAATCAAAATCTTATTCTGGGTCAAATTCAACTCATTCTAATTCTACCCAGTCCAATCTACCAGTTCTATTTATTCAAACCGAACTATGTGATTATACGCTAAAAGATTATATTGATACAAAAATGCAATATGATTCAATTGATCAGAGAGTTGAATATTGGAAACAGATGGTTCAAGGAATTGAATACATACATTCACAAAATATTATTCATAGGGACATTAAACCATCCAATATATTCTTTCTTGGGAAATATGTTAAAATTGGAGATTTTGGACTTTCTAAAAATATTAGTTCATTTGCTCTCCAAATAAATAAATCTGTTGAAATTGGTACTTCTTATTATCGAGCCCCTGAGATTGATAGTGGAAATTATACCCAATCTATTGATTTGTATTCACTTGGTGTTATACTAATAGAAATGCTACTAGACTGTAAAACATATTTTGAACGTGTTACAACTATAAAAAATATATTGGAAACTAAAAATTTAGATTTGATTGATCAAAAATATTCTAATTTAGCCCTTGGACTAATTAGTTCAAATACATATTCTAGACCTAATGCTACCCAGGTACTTGATTTTATAAAAAATTTGTAATAAATGGAACTTATTTACATTTTAATAATTTGTCTAATAATCAATACTCAAACAAATTTTGTTTAAAAAAATTGAATAACTATTTTATTCAATTTATTTAATTTATTTTAGAAAAATGTTAGCCAGTTTTATCAATAAATTTACTGCAATACAAGAAATAGAAGATAATGAAAATATAGAAGATGTTTATAATAAAATACAAACTGAATCAGTTGAAGAACAATTGCAAACAAAAAAAAAGTCATTTAATACTTTTAGGGGGAAAACAATTCGTTCAACAGGAAATTCAAAATACAGTACAAGGGAAATAACTTTTGAAAATTTAGTTGAATGTTTTAATAAAAATATTTTAATTATTCCTGAATTTCAAAGGACTGTGTCCAAAGAAAAAATTGCTAAAATGAAAAAATCTTATTTAGATGATTCAGAAATTTTTAATTATTTAACAAATTATTTACAAATTGCTATTCTTGAAAATACATCTGATCCGACAATTACTTCTGAACTATATTTCTTAATTGATGGACAACATAGATTTTTTGCATTCAAAGAACTTTATGATGAAAGAAGTATTAACGGTCGTGCATGTGTTAATTTGATTAAATGCAAAAGTCCTGAAGAAATGCAAAAATATTATATGAATTACAATGTTGATAATCCAGATGTTTACTTTGACATTAATGAAATTATTGGATATCAAAACTACATTAAATATCAAGAATTTGGCAAAGAATTAAAAAAAATATACAAAAAAAATTTTAAAACAGATGATTCTGCAATTTATAGCTTGGAAAATTTTATTAAACAATGTGAAAAATATGAATATCTAGATTATTTTGAAAAAATAAATGATGCAATCACTTATTTAAATTCAAAAAATAGGTCTTATTGGAACGAATATTATTCAAACGAACCAATTGAAAAATTTAAATATAATAAAACAGTTCAAGATTTTATCAAAGATAAAAAAATATTTTCAATTAAAGCAAATAATTTTTTTGAATGGCTTATGTGTGAGGATCAAGATGTCCCACAATTTAAATTTAATCATATGATTAAAAAATCAAGTCCATCAAGTAAAAAAACTTTAAAAATTACTACAAATAAAATCTAACACAAATCATATTTTTTTGTCTGAACATTTGAATATCCTATTTCAAGCAGCTCTTTTCCTTTATTAAAATTTAACATTGAATATCCTAATAACGCATTACTTGGAACCCAATACATATTTAATTCTCCACGTGGTTTATTTGTTCCACAATTAACATTTAGTGCAAAAATACTATTGTCAAATGTATTTAACACAATTTCAGCATTTCTGATAAGAATGTCTTCAAATGTTTCAATTGAATAGTCTGGAGTTAGTCCAAAACTTGGTGTTATATATGTAACATTAATCCATTGAGCAGATGTAATTGGTTCAAGTAGTTGATTTGATATTTCACCACCATCCACATAAAGTTGACCCTTCCAACTTATAGGTGGAAATATAACTGGGATTGCTGAAGTTGACATTAGCAATTTAACTTGATCTTCAAATTCCAAAGTATTATAATAATATGTGTCCAAATAACCAGTATTTAAATTAGTTGTTCCTATTAGAGTTTGAATTTTACTTGAATTTAGCTTTCCTATTGTTTTTTTAATTGTAAGTTCTAAAGGTTTGGTATTAAATAGAGATGTATTTGTTTTTGGGTACAAACTATAAACATCTGAGTTACTCAATCCAGTATATATATTTTTTATCACAGGTAGTCCTACTTCTACAGATACAAAATGTGAAAAAAATCCAGAATTTAATCCACCAGCAGATATTCCAGTATACAAATCAAATGATTTGGAAATTGAATTACTTGATACTAATTTATCTAATATCCCAACTTCAACTGCGCCAAATGCTCCTCCACCTGAAAAACTTAAAATATTATAGTTTGCATTAGTTAATCCAATTAATATGCTTAGTCCGAAAAATATTTTTTTTGCTTCTACAAACAAACTTTTCATATAGATTATATACCTAAAGTAGATAATTTAATTAACAAATTGATAAATTTTCAAAATTTTTTCTTGCATTAAATAAATATACAAATGAATTTATTTAATGAACAACAAGGATCTGCAATTGAATTTGAATACAGATATATCGATTTTAGTAAAATAGATATAATTAACAAACTAAAAACAAATGGAGGAGTTAAAAAGGGTACACATCTGTTCAAAGTAATGGTTTTTTCTCATCCAAATAAGAAAAAAATAGCTTATATTCGTGTACGTGATGAAGGTTTTAGAATAACTATGACATATAAAATTCATAAAGGTGAATTTCCAGAGGAATATGAAGTACAAATAGATAATTTTGAAACTGGGGTAAAAATTTTAGAAAATTTAGGTTGTAAGAAAAAATATTACTATGAAAAAATTAGAGAAATTTGGAATTTGGATAAATTTAATTCTGAGATTGTTTTTGATACTAATCCAGGAAGAATTGATATAATGGAAATTGAAAGTAATAATTTAACCAATTTAAATTCTTGTGCTGAACTTCTTGGACTTTCCAATACCCTACGAAATAATTTTGCTGATGATGAATTATATTTACAACATTTTGGAATTGATATGACTAAGAAGAAAGGGGATCTAACATTTAAATCAATGAAAAAAATTCTCAAACCATTAGTTACTAAAAATAAAGAAGAATTTAATTTATTGACTAAAAAACAAATAGAAAAATACAAGTCTATTAGTTAAAATTTAATACTTAGATTGTATAGTTGATGATAAAAAAAATATAACAAGCCCTAAAGCCAATACTATAAAACCAATTATTAAAAATAAAGTAATTGAACTTGCTGCTGAAGAAGATTTAGTTTGAGAAAAATTTTCAACCAATCTACCTATTTTATATCCTGATAAAATTGAATAAGCTGAATTTGATTTTAAATGTTTAGCAAAACCCCCATCAGTCCAAACCTTTTCAACATCACGACCCAAATAGTTATTTAATATAGCTCCTCCTGGATGCAATGGAATAAATTTTGTTATGTCATAAACATCTCCTTGAAATATAACCCATGCATCATCTGGGGTTGAATGAGCCGCAACTTGTTCTACTGTAAATAACTGGTCCATATTTAATCTATATATTAATACTATAGATTAAATAATTAAATATTTATCTAATTAGTAAATAGTGTCCAAGATAAACAATTTGTATTAATTCCTATCACATTTGTATTCAACACATTCACAGTAAAAGAAGTAGGTTGCATGGATTGATCTAGTTGATTTGTTTGAACTTCTAAATCTACTCGATCAATACGTGAAAAATTTATTGATAAATCATTTGATGTTAAAATATTTTGATTATAAATCAGAATAATCTGATTCGAATCTATCGAATAGTAGTATTTATTTATTTGATACAATTCATCTTTGGACATATTAATTATAGGAGCTCCATTCACTCTCAAACACACATGACTAACTATATTTGGATCTATTGAGGTCAAATATATTACACTGACCGGGTGATTAAATGGCATGGTCTCTCTTTTGTTAACTATACAACCACTTGCACTGTCAATTCCATGGAGTAAAAATTTTCTAAATTTTCTTTGGTCACAAAAAATATTTGTATCTGTTGGGTCTGATGAAACCCATGTGTCTGTACCATCAAATTCTTTTGCTGTGTATAAATTAGCTTTAAATATGATATTAATTGGATATGGAGTTGTAGTTTCTAATTCAAACACCAGATCATGCCACTCATATTTTGCAATTAGTCCCGCAGAATGAATCAATCCAAGCGATATTTCTGTACACATTGTTGTTGGATTGTATGCCCATGAAGAATTTAAAAAGTGTCCAAGAACAGAAATATGAGTTTCAATGTCTCCATTTATTCTATACATTTGACAACCTCCATTTGTTATTTCAATACTTTGAACTAGGTCATTTAATTGTAAATTATTTGGATTTGGTATAACAATTACTAAATTATTTAACAAAGTATTTGGATCAAGTTTAGATAAAAAACGTAACTTACCATCTTCTTTATTCCTAAGCTCGCAAGGAATTACATCAAAACTCTTAGATGTGATATTAAATCTTTGTTCAACAGGTGTATATACATCTGGATTATGTGAAATTTTTTGATCTTGAGAACCTTTTGATTGTGCTGATACGCGTGCAAGAAGGTCTAAGTCTGGTTTTATAGTAGGTCTAAATCTTTTGGTTGGTTGTTCTAATTCCATAATATATTTGTAAATATGTTTTTATCTTTAAGTGATAAAATATATTTTACTTTAGAAATTTTTATCTAGTCATGTTATATATATCCAATGCTTGATTTTTTGAAGAAAAATTATCTAGTTGTTCTCGCAATTCTTCTAGTACTTATCGGTGTTATCACCTGGTACAAATACCCCAAGGCCAAAGCTCTTAAAAGAGCTAAGGGTTCCAAGTCCTCATCTTCTTCCAAAACCTCATCTGCTTCTAAATCATCATCTTCTTCTAAGTAAATTTGCTTGTAATTTAAATATATTGAATATATATTTAAACTATTTAAAGCTCAGCCAATATAAAATATATTATGTTAATGGCTACAACCCAGCAAACTGTTAAAGTTCAAATTGAAATCCCTAGGGGATCAAATGTTAAATACGAAATTGATCATGAAACCCATGAACTAATATGTGATAGATTTTTACATGGACCTTTTGCATATCCTTTTAATTATGGTTTTATTGTTAATACACTAGGTGGGGATGGAGACCCATTAGATGCGGTTGTAGTAACTAATAGACCATTGCTACCAACATGTCTAATCAAATGTAAAATTATTGGTGGGTTAATTACCGATGATGAAAAAGGGCGTGATGAAAAAATTTTACTAGTTCCAGATGATAAAATAGATCCATATAACAAAACAATTAACTCATACAAAGATTTAGATCCCCATACCTTGGATGAGATCAAGTATTTTTTTACTCATTATAAGGATTTGGAGGAAAATAAATTTATCAATGTGGGTGATTTTATTGGGCCTGAGCAAGCAACAATTATTTACTTGAATTCAGTTGAAACATTTAAATTGGTTTAAACAAATAATTATAATAGATAATATAATATGTCAACAGCAACACTCAAAGATCCCAAGAACTCTCCTTGTGAATGTGGGAGTAAAAAGAAAGCCAAACATTGTTGTATGAAAAATTTACCTGCAATTCCATCAATATACAAGACAGGACAAGAAGAATCAAGTGAAAATGTTAAAGACTGTATGGATCTTTTACAAGAAAAATTTCCTAGTCATAAAATAATTAATATTACTGACAAACTTAGCAACTCAACTTATAAACCGTTTCAAATTGCAAATTATACAGACCAAACAATTATGGTCGCAGAAAAGACTCAGTCAAATGCAGCTGTATTTGCCACAAGAGTGGATTCTGAAAAATCTGACATGATGGTTATGTACCATGGTTCATTTAGAACCTTCCCTCATGAATACTTAGAGCGTGTAATTGATAGTGTTTGTGCTATGATTAAATAAAGATTAGATTTTATTTTATATTGGAATATAATAAAATTATAATCTGGATAAATTTTTTCCTAGATGAAAAATCATTTTTTGCCTATATTTTCATCTTGAGTCAGTCTGGGTCTTGAAAATGATTTTTTAGCTAGTCCGAAAAAAAATCTCTCTCTCTGAGGAGAAAATTCTCTTATTTTATGTACGGGATTTTGATAAAATTCTAACTACATACACATAAATCCTTCTCGAAATAATATACGGGTGGTTTTATTAAAACAATTTAAAATAGATTTATTTTTTATTTCTTTTTTATTTTTAGATTAAATATAGATATAAAAAATAAATAGATTTTTTCTCTTAATTTATATACGGAATAAAAATAATACATAAATAATTCTCAATTTTATATACGGGAGATTGAAATAAGATATGTAAATATTTTTTTTATATTTTTAAAGATTAAAATTTACTATTATCAAAATTATAATATTTATAATATTTATTTATTCACTAAAAAAATATACGCAAATTAAATATTAAATTTTAATAAAATGAAACTATTGCAAAAAATCTCTTAAATTAATAAATAAAATAATATTTTTCCCGTACATTATTATGATAAGAAACATACGGGAAAAATAATAAATAAAAATATTTAAAAATAATATATATACATTTAAATAATGACAAAATGTTTTATTTGTGGTTCATCACATAATTCTAATAATTATTTAAATTGTGACAATATAATTAATTTAATGATTGGAAATTGTTTGAAATTATATAATCAAGATTATGAAATAAAAACAATTATTAATAATAGTAATAATAACAAAAATAAAAAATATTCGTGTGAGCTATGTGGAAAAACATTATCATCTGGAAATAATTATAAAATACATGTATCTAAAAAAGTTTGTCAAAAAATTAAGTCAACAATTACATGTTTTACATGTAATAAAATATTTACAGATAAAAGAAGTTTAGAATATCATTTGGAAAATAATGTTTGTGGAAAAGATGATATTCCAAACACAACAAATATAACAAATAATAACAATAATAACTCAACTAACACAACTAATAATATGACTAACTCACAAAATACAACAAATATTGGTACTTTAAATAATAATATTCAAATTAATGTTAATGCAAACTCAACAGAAGATTTAAAAAAAGTAGCAAATTTATTGCCTTTTAGAGAAATGGGTTATAAGGTATCAACAGAAAAATATTTAGAATATGCAAATAATCCAGATAATGCAATCAAACAGTTCATTAAAGAACATCATTTCAATCCAGATAAACCAGAACGTATGAATGTATTAAATACTAATAGAAGGGATAATCGAGTTCAGCTTTTTGATTATGATGAAGACTCTATTTGTAGATGGCAAACTAAGGATAAAGGAAAAATAATAGAGCTGTTATATGAGCGAGGTATGAATCATTTATATTTTGCTAAAATGATGTTAGATGGAGCTGGTGTTAAATTAGATCCTAAAAAAGAGAAAAAACTTAAAGATAAAATAAAGGAATATGAAGATGATAAAGTAAAGAAACAGTGTATAGACATGATTTCAGATATGACATATGATTATAGAGAAATGGTTGAAACAAATAAAAAGAAAATAGAAAAACAACAAAAACTACTCACTGAGTAAAAAAATTGAATTTTGCTTTAACTGTGATTTATTGAATAGAAAACTGTTATATTCAATATGTCCACAATTCATTTACCTAACTTTTCCTCAATCACTGTTGAACTTTTAGAACAAATTGCATCCAGACAAAAGGCTGATGCAATTAAGTATAATGATATGATTGCTGGGTTAGATAAATCTAATTTATCTTTTGATCTTTGTTTTGAACAAGGGTTTAAGTTAGATTCACAAACTATTTTAGAAGATGTACTTTTAGATTTAGAACAACTTCATCCAGACAAGACCATTAGAGACAAATCAACTGAGTTAGGTGTTGAGTTTAGAGTATTTTTAGTTGAACAAAATATGAGAAGAGATGTGTTTGAAGTAATTGAACACTATTATCTAAATCAATTTGTTGAAGAACAAAAGCAATCTATTCTAACACCTGAACAAATTAAGTTTGTTGAAAAGGCATATATTGGTTATTGTAACTTGGGTTTGAATTTACCAGAAGACAAATATAACCGTGTGAAGGAAATTAACAAGCAGATGGGTATCCATGCATCAAAGTATCACTCAAATATTTCAAATGTTGACACAAAGTTTACTTTTACTAAAGATGAACTCCAAGGAATGGATGAAAATTGGTTAAAACAAAGACTAGATCCAGAAACTTTAACTTACACTGTTTCACTTCAATACCCAGATTATATTCCAATTATGGAGTATTGTGATATTCAAGAAACAAGAAAGAAAATGAATTTGGCTTTTGGTTCCAGATGTATTGACACAAATCTCCCAATTATGCTTGAGTGTATTAAGTTGAGAAAAGAGAGAGCTGGACTATTTGGATTTGAATCTGCGACAGATTACAAACTTCAAGAGAACATGGCAAAGGATTCACAAACAGTAAATGCATTTTTAGCTAATCTAATGGAAAAAATTAATCCATTGGTTGAATCAGATTTGATCAAGTTGTCAGAACTTGCTGGTTCAAATCAATTAAATCCATGGGATTTGACTTATTACTCTAGAATTTACACTGAGAAATTTACTGAACTTGATCAAAGAGAATTAGCTAAGTTATTTTCAATGAATTCTGTTCGTGATGGAATCTTTTCTATTTATCAAGAACTTTTAGGATTAGTATTTAAAGATGTTACTGAATCAAATCCTAACTCTATCTATTCACCTGACGTCAAGTTATTTCAAGTTTCTGATGAGTCTGATCATACTAAACCACTAGGATACTTTTATTTGGATATGTTTCCAAGATCTGGTAAATACTCTCATGCTGCGATGTTTACTTTTATTAGAAAATCTAAATATAATCTACCAGTGGGAGCAATTGTTTGTAATTTTGATCCTTTGGCAGATGTAGAATTTGATAATGTGGTAACATTTTTCCATGAGTTTGGACATTTGATGCACAATATGGTTTCAACTAATGAAATTTCAGGATTGGCAGGAACCTCATGTCAAAGAGACTTTGTTGAAACTCCATCACAAATGTTTGAACAATGGTGTTATTGCAAAGAACCCCTAAGTCGTTTGGTTAAACCTGAAGCTAAGTCCCAAGTAACAGATGAATTAGTTCAAAAAATTAATTTGGCTGCCAAGACTATGCAAGGAATTCATAATGGTAGACAAGTGCTTTATGGCTTATTAGATGCTGCAATCCATTCTCCAAACCCTCCAGAAGATACTTGGGAGTTCTATAATTCAAATTATTCCAAATTGTTCAAAATGCAAATTGATCCATCTGTTAATATGTTAGCAAATTGGTCTCATATGTTTGGATATGATTCCCAGTACTATGGATATCAATGGGCTTTGGTATATGCACATGATCTATTTTCGTTTTTTAAGGCAGATTGTATGAACAAGGAACTAGGACGTAGACTGAGAGACAAGGTGCTAGCTGTTGGGGGTGCAAAAACAGGTCTTGAAGTACTTAAAGATTTTATGGGTAGAGAACCAGATGCAAATGCTTTTGTTAACTGGTTGAATTGTTAAGTAACTTAAATTTATTTTATAAATATATAATATATATGTGTATTGTTGTTATTTGTCCTCATTGTAAACTAAGTGTAGAGATACAAGAAATTAATTGTGCGATTTTTAGACATGGGGTTTTAAAGTCATCAGGTGAACAAATTAATCCCCATGCACCCAAAGCTGAATGTGACCAACTGGTTGAAACAAATTTAATATATGGATGTGGTAAACCATTCAAGGTAATCAAAGATACATCTGACCAATGGGTTGGGATTGAATGTGATTATATTTAAAATTTATATCTTGATTTATTATATATGAATAATTTAATTGATTTTAGTAAAATAGATTTAAATCAATTGGACAGAATATTTTCTAATGCAAAGTCAGCAATTAAGCAATCAATGGACCAAATAGCTCAAATAGATCAAACAAATTTATCATATGAAAAATGTTTTCATAATCCATTGATTGAATTAACTAAGATCAATTTAAAAACTTGGTTATTTGAGATTGGTAAATATCATTCAAATGTTCAGATAAGAGAAAAATCACATTTACTAAGTAAAGATTTGTATATTTATACAAATTCTCAGGTTAAAAGACAAGATGTGTGCTCAAAAATACAGACATATTTTTATGAAAAATATTCATTTGAAAAATCGAATTTATCTGAAGAGCAGATAGCACATGTGGAAAAAACTTTCAAACAAATTGGTTACATGAGTATTACTAACCAATCTATCCAATATATTGATGCAGAAATAGCTGATTTGAGTTACAAGTATTTGAATACATTAGCATCCAATCCAATTGTACTTGAATTAAATCCATTGGAATTAGAAGGTTGTGATCCAGCATTTAAGAAAAATAAACAAATTTTATCAGTATCAGTTTTTTCACACATAATGAAGCATTGTGAAGTGAGAGAAACAAGAAAAAAAGTATACTTGAAATATTTTCAAGATATAAATTCAAATAGTTTGGTTTTAGAACAGATTATTGATTTGAGAACACAAAAAGCAAATTTATGTGGATTTCAATCATATTGTGATTTAGCACTTGATAAAACAATGGCTAAGACTAAATTTGAAGTTAAAAACTTTTTAGACAGAATATTAAATGAATATGACCCAAAAACAAGTATTGAAGAAATTAAATCTTATTTAACACCTGGATTTAAACTTGAGCTATGGGATTTGAGATTTTATGCAGAAAAAATAAAAACAGCAAAAACAAAATTTAGTTTGACACAAGTTGAGAATATTATTGATTATGATTCTTTGCTTGTTGGAATAATTAAAATATGTAAAGATTTATATGGGTATTCTATTAATCAAATTACTAATCCTAATTTAGTTTATAGTCCAGATGTTAAGTTATTTGAAGTAACTAATGCAAATTTAAATCAAGTTTTAGGGTATTTTTATTTGGACATAAAACTTAAAGAGTATAAAGTTCCAGGTGCACGCGTGGTCTCATTAGCAGATAAAACAGAACTAAATTTACCAATTGGTTTGTTAGTATGTAATTTTACACCAAAACTTTTATTTGACAATGTAGTTACTTTATTTCATGAATTTGGACATATGATCCATTTTTTAAGTGGAAAACGTCAGATACCAATAAATTCAACATTTAGAGTACCACGAGATTTTGTTGAAACTCCATCAAAACTTTTTGAAATGTGGGCATATAGTGAGTATGGGTTACAACAAATAGTTAAACCCGAGTATAAATTCAAGACAGATTTTTCCAAGCTATCATTCCAACTATCATCCCATCGAGATACACTATTTCCAATTGAGTATTCTATCTATTTGATGAAAGCATATATTGATTTAGACATACATTCGAACAAACGCATAACTCATAAAGCTGCACTTGCTAATTATAACAAGTTATTTTATTCAATTGATTTTACTCCTCCACAAATAAATGTTTTAGGTGCATGGCCACATATGGTATCAGGTTATGGATCAGAGTTTTATTCATATTTATGGTCAGAACATAATGCAAAAAGAATATATGAAAAATTCAGATCAAGAGAAAATGACAAACAATTAGCCCAAGTATATATTGATTTGTTATTATCAAAGGGTTCATTAATGGATTTTAATGAACAAATAAATTTATTTTTGAATTTAAAAATTTGATGATATTTATTTATTAAATTAAACAAATGGCAAAAAATGACACATTAGATTCACTTTCAGTAATTATAAAACTATTTATTTATGCACATAAACCAGTTGGAACAAAAATTTCAATTGGTTCAAATCGTGTGACTATACAAGAACCAGGGTTATTTCAAGGCACAGTTAGAAAAGTATTTGGAGACCAAAAAAATGACGTTAATATTATTTTTTTTCCAATAATATGGGCATCTAAACACTATTTAGGTTCTTCAGAACTTAGAGGTAGATTTGTAAAATTGTTTGAAGTTATGTCAACATCATTTGATAAATTAAAAGAGACATATCAGGGTAATGAAATAGTTTATAATATAGACCAACTTAAAAGTATTGTACAAAATTTTATATTAACTGAATCATTTGATCCAAACACAATATTTACTTCATATGATTCACCAGGAGGAAAAATAAAACAGAGCATGTATTCACATTTAAATAGTTTGTGGACAGAACAAAGATTAAATGTTGTTTTTGGATTAATAAATGAAATAATGGAATCAGGATCAAATGAAATATCTGCAAATTTAGTTAATGCGCTTTCAAGTTATATGAGCTGTATAGATATGTTAGCATTTGGAGTTATAACAAATTTAAATTAATAATCATCATCATCATCTGAGTCTGAACCATCATCAGAGACTTCGTCCAATTCATTAATATATATATTATCCTCTCTACATATTGGGCATTGGTTTGACTTGATATGTGACCAACATTCAACACACAAAAAATGTGAACAATTAGTTTTAGTAATAGTTGGCTCTGCACAAACACAACAATCACTCGATTCGATAAAACTTGAACCAAACTCATTTAAACATATTTGTTCAAATGACTTTGTTTTATCAGAATCAATTTTTCCTAGCAATTTATTGAATTTTAAACTTGGAATTATTTTCTTCATTTTTTGTAGTGATACTTTAATATCTTTTCTAGTTACTTGAGCACATTTCCTTAAGTCCTGTTTAAATAGAACATAAGTATTATTATCTTCGCTATCAGTAGTAATATTAGGAGTTGATATTTGAAGATAAATATAATATTCCAAGTTAATACACTCAAAATAAATTTCAGTTTTAACTTGGACATTTGAAATTTTTCTAATTATTGGAATATTTTTACGATAGTAAGATGTATTTCCTGCCTTGATATATTCACTATATACAATATCTACAAAATTCATTATTAATTTGTTAATTTATTAATTAATTTGTCTTAAACCCCAGACATTATTAAAATCAATTTTTTTATAAAAATATTGATAAATTAGATTTATTGGATTAACTAGTTAAATTCAATAAATCCAATGCTAAGATTAATAACTTGGAATATATGTTTTAGTAGCAAGTTACAGGAGGCACGTTACGCACAAATACTAGCACAAACAAAGGGATCCAATCCAGACATATGTTGTTTTCAAGAGTGTATCCCAGAGTTTGTAGGTTTGATGTCAGTTGATAATTTTTGGTTTGATAACTATGATTTTTCAGATTTAGATTTTGGACCAAGTGGTTATGGAACCATGGTCTTGGCAAAAAAATATCTTGAATTCCAATTTAAATCATATGATCTAACATCTCGAATGGGACGAAAATTGGTTGTAGGAACAAATTTAGATTTGACTGTTGGATCAGTACATTTGGAATCATTAGATTCAAGAGATGTTAGAACAATACAACTTGAAGAAATTGCTGGGCTTTTAAAGTCCTTTGGATCTCCTAGTACTGTGCTTTGTGGGGATTTTAATTTTTGCTCAAAATCAAATTACTTAAATATCCAAGAAGGGTTGGAAAATTTAAATCTAACCAAATTTCTCCCAAACTACCAAGATATAGATTCTGAAGCCACATGGGTTTCATCTAATAACAAAAGGTCTTTTAGATTTGATAGGGTGTTGATAAACTCCAAGTACTTGAGCCCACAAAAAATCAATTTGATAGGAACTAACCCAATACCAGGATTTGCTCAAACATATCCATCAGATCATAAAGGTATATTTGTTAGCTTTGGAATAATTTAAATATTTGATAGTATTAAATGATTGCCCCGGGTACAATAATACCTTTAAGTGAATTTATTTTATTCTATCGTGCACATAAAATTAGTTTACAATTTAGAAACATAGGAATAAATGATTTAGATTGGATAGTAACTCAAGATATGCAAATTAATAGATGTAATTATAGATATTTGTCAGAAAAATTTGCTCAATTCATCGAATTGCAACATATGCGTGATATAAATGAGATATGTAAACTTTTTGCATCATCTTATGCAAATATTCCTGATATTTTTGTAAAAATTGAAGGATATTATTAAATAAAAAAATTGTTTTATTAAATTAATTGGCTTACACTGATTAATTTAATTAATTCAATTAATGATACTGAACACTATTTTCCATCAGCTAAGAGGTAAGACTGGTGATAAATTCTTAATAATAGACGTTGGAAAAGTGTTATCAGTTAGTTTAAATGAAAGATTATTTATGATTTTTGACAAAGATTGTCCATATGAACTAGACATAAAATATAATGAACCAAAAGAGTCAATTGGTTTAGTTCCAGTGCTTACAACATATGGATTTGAATGGGGGTTAGGATCTGATACAGATTTAATTAAATATATTAATGTAAGATATAAATCAAAATTAGATTTAGAATATGATCAAAATCAAATATTAAAAAAACAAAAATTTATCGAGGGACAAATAGAAAAAATACGCCAAGAATTAAAATTGCTCAAATAAAATTGAAAAATAAATTTTTTTATTAAATACTATTGTATTAATATGCAAATGTTTTGGTCTTGTTTAGCCCTAATTGGTTGTTTAACAGCTGTCAGTGCAAAACCTGAACAAGTTCATATTGGACCAGGATTGGATACTACATCTGTTTATATATCTTGGTTAGACTCAGATTATTCAACAACCCCATGTGTACAAATTAATGAAAATGTGTGCTGCGGAACACAATCAGACTATAAAATTGCCACATGGAATAGCAAATATATCACACATGTGCAAATAAATAATCTAAATCCAGATACTAGATATAACTATAAAATTATAGGAACTGAATATTCAAATTATTTTGTTACTGGGCCTGCACTTGGATCAACAAACAAGCCCAAGATAAAAATAGGAGTTATAGGAGACATTGGACAAACTGAAGATACAGAACAAACAATTAAACATTTGGCTCATAATCCAGGAATAAATTTAATATTACATGCGGGAGATTTATCATATGCAGATTGTAATCAAGATTTATGGGATACTTATGGTCAAATGATAGAACCAGTTTCATCAAGAATACCATGGGCAGTGGGTCCAGGAAATCATGAGATAGAGTATTATGATAATATAACACAGGTATATTTGTCATTTGAATCAAGATATAGAATGCCACAAATTAAACCAGCCGAGTTCGGTTTAATTCAAATACCGAGTTCAATTAACCCCCACACATCTAAACCATATTGTTGTCCAAGTGTATTTCTTTCAGAGTACAACTATGGAAATTCATTTTATAGTTTTGATTATGGATCAGCTCATATAATCTTTATCAACCCATATACTCCATCAGATAACAGTTCACCTCAATACAAATGGTTAGAATCAGATTTAATTAATGCACGGATTAAATTTAATTCCAAGTTAGTCAGATGGATAATAATAGTTACTCACTGTCCATGGTATAACTCAAATACAGCTCATCAGAATGAGGATCAAACTACTCAAATGAAAGCAAATCTTGAACCCCTTGTAAACAAATTTAAAGTAAATTTGATAATTTCTGGACATGTTCACGCATATGAACGAACATATCCTGTATTCAATGGCTCAATTAATTCATCAGCACCAACATATATTGTTATTGGTGATGGTGGAAATATAGAAGGTCATGCATCAAACTATGTCCAACCTCAACCTGAATGGTCTGCGTACAGAAATGGCACACAATATGGTTATGGTATTCTTGAAATAGATGATTCAATTATTCAATGGTCATGGTATAGAAATATAGATCGAGAATTTAGATCATCAGATCAAGTTACAATTAAATTAAATACTTAGCTAGTTCATTAAATTCTTTTTTTGATTTTGTTTTAATAAAATAATTAAATTTTTCTATTAAATACTCTCTTTTTTTAGGACTAAATTTTTTAGAATAAATTTGTGCAACAATATTTGTTGGATCTAATGTTTCAACAATCATATTATTAACAATCATTTTTTCATGGGTTTCAAGTAGTACATTATATAGAATTTCACCAGAGTATTTTATAGGATAAACATGTTTAGGATGCAAATCAATAAGTTCTTTTGCCCCAACCATTAATTTTAGTCTAGGGCAAAATACTTTATGATTTGAAGATATTAATGTTTTGGTTGAAGGAATAGAATTACCAAGTGCATTAGGTTCAATACAAACAATCCATTCCATTGGTGAAATTGTTTGTGTAATTGCTTGAATTGGAAAAGATCTAATTGTGTGAACCAATGGGTTAATTTTTTCAATTGCAATTTTACCTTGATCAGTATTTATTGGTGTGCCTGCAACAAAACATATAGGAGCACATATTGTTGAACAGGGATTATATTGGATATTGCATGTTCCAGTAGTGCTATTAGTTGAACAATAACTATAATTTTCACAATTTGGGCATGTTAAATTTTGAAAATATGTGCCACAATTTGAACAATGTGTATAGCTACAACTTATATCAATATTTTTATTTAAACTATTATCAATCCAAAACTTTGTTCCAACTTGTGTTGAAGTACCAGAAAAAATAATATTAATTTTTATATTTCCACTTGAATCTGATTGAACTGGAAAATCATTTGACTCACTTAAGCCAGTATTATTAAAAGATCTTAAACTAATATAATATGTTTTATTTTGACCGAGTGATGTTATTTTATAGTTTGATAAATCAAGTTTACACCATTTGTTAGTCCAATTAATTAATTTATATTCAAATCCACAAATATTATGTGAAAGATCATTTTGATATATTTGTGCTTGTCCTATTGATGTTGAAATTAATCTAGAACGAAAAGGTATTTGTTGATTAGTACTAATAAATAAAAAATTATTACCGCCTATAACTGATGTAATTTTTTTTTCTGGTCCAACAAGCAAATTACCTCCAAGCCAAAAATCACCCCATGTAACAACTGAATTATCTGATTTTAATGCGGCAAATGATTTGTTTGATGAGTATATTTCGACTACGCCATTTGATATTAGATTAGTTATATTTGATGAATCACCACCTTTTGTCGGATCTCCCCATGTGATAACTGATCCATTTGATTTAAGTGCTGCAAATGCATATCCATTACTATACAATCCTACAACATTTGATGCAAGTTGAAAACTAATATTAGATGAATTACCACCATAAGATGAACTACCCCATGTGACAACTGAACCATTTGTTTTTAATGCAGCAAATGATTTTAATGTACTTGCAATAGTTATTACTCCAGAGAGTAAATTTTGACTAACATCAGTTGAAATACCTCCAGAAGCAGTACTACCCCATGTGACAACTGAACCATCTGATTTTAATGCTGCAAAAGCAGAACCAGTACTAGCTATATAAATAACCCCAGAACTAAGATCAGACTTTATGGCTGAAGAGTTACCCCCATGTTTATAACTACCCCAAGTAACAACAGAACCATTTGATTTAAGTGCAGCAAATGCATTTTTTGTTGAAAAAATATTTATAACTCCAGAAGTTAACTTACTTTTAACAGATATTTCATCTTTAATTACTTCTTTACAATTTGTTCCAATTGAATAATATATTACACTTGAATTTCCACCTGCTAATGAATAACCCCATGTGATAACTGAACCGTCCGATTTAAGTGCTGCAAAAGAATATAAATTTGAAAAAATTTTAATAACACCCGAACACAAATATTTTGCAACAGGTACATAATTGATAACAATACTATTAATACATTCAATATAATTTGCAATAGATGAATTTCCACCAAACATATCTTCTCCCCAAGTTACGACAGAACCATTTGTTTTTAATGCAGCATATGCGTATACTGTTGCAGTTATATTTTTAACACAAATAAGTTGAGAAATTTTAGTAGCAGGTATTAAACCTCCAGAGGATGCAACACCCCAAACGGAAACACAACCATCAGATTTTAATGCTGCCCAAGAGTTATAATTAGTATAAATTTTTGTAACATTTGGAAATAAATCATAACAAGCAGTTTGTATAGAAAGAATATCATAAACAGACACTGTATTAGTTCCTTTTAATACAGACAAAGAGTCACCAGCAATATTGCTTATAGCAATTGATACATTGGAAATATCATAATTTGCAGAATAAGAACTATTTGGAACGGAAACTAATGTTCCTGGAACATATAATTTATTAGGATTAAAATTAAAAGAAGAAATAAATGGATAATACCATAAAATATGTTCCCATTTATCAATTTTATCTGTAAAATATAATGATTTGATGTCTACATTCAAATTATGTAAAATCCATGTACCTGGTTCAGAACCCATTTCACCAAGTGAATAGCCAATTTTAACATTTGGGTATGATTTATTTAATAAATTAACTTCATTGATAAATGTGTTTGAAAATAAATTACATGTGATCAAATGAATAGTAATTCCAGGATTTACATTTATAAATTCAACTAGTTCGTCTGAAAACCATTTGAATTGATTGAAAGACTTACCCCAAGGTATTTTTGAAAGTTCAGGTGAATTTTCCCATACAAATCCAACATATTTATATTTGCCTTGTAAATTAATTGGGTTAAAATCAAGTTGATCAACTTGTGGATTTAACCCATCTAAAAATACATTTTTATTATTAATATTGTCACAAATATATATTCCAACTCTTGACATTTATAATATATAAAAATATTGAAATTTTTATTAATTGATTAAAATATATATGTGTTTTTAATTAAAATGTTTAAACTTGTTGTTCTACAAAGGAGACATTTAAATTAAATGTTCTGCCTTGTAGTCATTTTTAACTAAAAATGTCCTCACACTTGGATTGTTTGGATTGGTTAATAAAGAAAATTTCTTAACAATATGTTACTTCATTAAGTTTCATTTCAAAAAACTCTAAATTTTGAAAATATTTTGGTTGGTCATACAAATTCGGTTCATTTATAATTATATTTTTATAAATCTTTGTAGGTTTATAATTATGGTATTCTTTCATTCCTTTTATTATTTGTTGAATAGAAACATCTTCATCCATTTTTCCATAACCACAGCATAAAGATGTGAATATAATATCAATATTATCTATATTTTCATTTTTATTTACTAATATATTGTACAGAGAAGCCATTGTTGAATAATATGCATTTGATGTTTTTGAAACATTTTGAGGTAGTAACATTGTTGGTGAGACAACAAGTGATTTATTTCCTTTATCCAGTATCACAGAACTACCAATAGGTAGGTATGGTTTACCAAGAATATTTAATACTCCAAGTTGTGAAACTATATTTTTAACTTCCAGTTCAATTCCTGGAAAAATAATTCGGCTTAATGCTAAATCAATACCCCCATCCATAAAACACAAACTGTTTGCAGGAGAAATAAAATAAGTTTTTTTATTTGGATTTGAAGTCCAGTCTTGTATTTTCATTGTATGAGCTTCAAATCCATGTTTTTTTATTTTTTCAGTAAAGGTTTCACTTAATGAAATAAATATTATTGGCATATAATATTGTATAAGATGTGGAATTATTATACACAAACGCATTTATAACTATAACAACAAATATTTGATGTTATAATTTTATAAATTAAATACTAAAATCAACAATAACTGGATAGTGGTCTGAATTATAAGTTCCACAGTACTCGTCATATCCATGGTAAACAAATGCCCCTTTTACTTTAGATGCTAACCTAGGAGTTACTAAAATATGATCAATCATTGAAAATTCATTGGGAGATGACACACAAGATCCATCTTTATCCCACCAGTTAGTAAATCTAGATTCTTGAGAAATCCATGTGGTAGTAGTAACGAGTTGACCCCCACATTTTAGAATTTCAAGCACTTGAGATGTGGGAACTGAATTATTTGAATCTAAAACTTGACCATCAAAATCATTTAAATCCCCAAGAACAATTACTTCATAATTTGCTTGTAAGTACTTGAGAGCAATTTGCTGTGCAACCATTGCTTGTGCTTCTCTTTCTGCACATCTAGTTGGATCTGTTGGATAAGCTAACAGATGTAGTCCAATTACAGCAATATCAATCCCATTAATTTTTAGTTCAGTAATGTAATGCTTAGACACTCCAGAAGTTCCTTCAATACCAGTATACCCACATTTAGATCCAGCAATAGGATAAGTGTATCTAGTTTCATCTCTATATAAGTTGACAACTGGATCCACACGAGTAATTAGTCCAACATTTTGACCTGTTGATGAATCTGTTCCTTTGATTAAGTAGGGGGTATAACCAGAATCAAGCTCAGCAACAAGTTCATTAAGTTCATCACAGCCTTCAACTTCACACAAATTAACATAATCAGGATTTAGATCAGTAATTACCTTACTGACCCAGTTCATATGAGTTAAAGCTTCTGAGGAATTAGACCAAGGGCATCCAGAACCAGGACATTTTGCATTTGAATAATAATCAGTGAATAACCATTCAACATTATATTGCATTAGTCTAAAAGTAGATTTATCTGATCTACGATCTGAAGGACTTGATGGAACTGTGGGACATTGTGTGTCTGCATTAACTACTTGAAAAGTTAATCCTAACAAAACTAGACTAAAATTTAACCAATTCATTTATTTATATATGGGAAACAAAATTATTTGAACACAATATGTAATAAATTCAATTATTTGGAAGTTCAATTTTCCAGTAACTATTACCATATTGAACTAATTTATTTTCAAATTCTTGTTTAGTCACTCTTTTAGGATTACTAAGAAATAATCTATATGGGTTGTATTGAGTTTCTTGAACAGGCTCCAAATCATATAACAACATAAATTGTTTTGTTTTAGCTGGATCTGGTTCAATTATTTCTTGATGATCACCACTAATATATAAAGCTCTTGTTTCTGTATCAACCCTGCAAGGCAGGTTTGTTTGCTCTGGCAAGCAAACTTCCCACAAATATCTACATGAACTCATCCAATTTTCATAAGGAAAACATACACCAACAAATTTATACATTAGATTTAGACTTGAATTTAAACTATTTAATCTAAACGCAAAAAATTGCATAAATTAATTATTTGGGCTTAATTTAATCAAACTAATACAATGGGAAACAAATCTTCACAACTCGAGTCCTTAAAATCTGACAGAATTATTGATAATGAGAATGGGGGTATATTTGTTGGGATTGTTGCATCTAGACCATCTAATCCATTAACATCTCAAGCAATTAGATTTGGTCAAGATGATCTTGCAAGACTCGAGTTTTTTGAAAGTTCAGAAACAAATTTAACTTATATTTTTGAACGAGATATTAAAGTTAAGTTTTTAAAGACACCATCAGGTTCACTAATTCTTAATTATTCAAATCCAGCTCTAAATCTAAATGTTACCAAAGAATGGGCTCATAAGGATTTTTGGAAAAATCCCTCATGGGGTTCAGCTTCATCCCAGCTTGATCAAATTGGTGAACTAATTAAAAAATAAAAATTGATTTATTGTACTATTGTATTTGTTTGATTATATTATATCAAATTCAATGGAACATTTGGTTTCAAGCATAATAGGATCAGGTTGTGCTGAAATTTTAACTTTGCCAATATGCACAATTAAAACAATTTATCAGACCAATACATTACCCAATAAAACTGTTCAACAAATTATTTCCCATATTTATTCAATTCATGGGTTTAAAGGATTTTTTCAAGCATCAATCCCAGCAATCGGTTCGCAGATTTTATCGACATCATCCAAATACTATTTATACCATCAGATTAAAGAGTTAAGACAAACAGACCCTACAGATCTACTATCAAATTCTTTCAATGGAGCATTGGGTGGGGTTGGTGGGTCCCTGTTGTCCCATCCATTTGATGTTTGGAAAAACTATTTACAACGAGATCAGAAACTATCTAAATTAAGTTTAAGTACTTTGTATTCTGGCTATTCAGGTTCATTTGTAAAAAATATTGTACTGTATTCAATACTATTCCCAGTGTATGATTTTTATAAATTACATATAGGTAGTTCAGTTCTAGCAGCAATAAGTACAACTTTGACATGTAGTATTGTAACCCAGCCAGTGGATTATTATAAGACAGTTCTAATGTCAGGGTCTAGATTTACGGGTTGGTCAAACCCATACAAAGGATTTGGTTTAATGATTAGTAGAGCAATACCACATTTTATTATTTCAATGGGAATAACAGATTATGTAAAAAATAGCTACAGGTTATTTTAACCTTTAGTAAAAAAATTGTTGGAATTAAAATATTGGAAATATGAATTAATTTATTTGCATTAAATGAGAGTAACATTAATACCAAACTTTGAGCCAACACATTTATTTGATGATCAGGCTTTTGTTGATATACTTTTTCCAAATAAATTAACTCAACCAATTAATTTTAAATTAGACAGTTCAAGAGTTACATTTGGGTTTGTTGTTATTTCTAATAAATTTTGTCATGTTCATTATAAATATTTAGACACAAACTCTAAACCCCAACTAATTATTGACATTTATGGATTAGATCAATCAGAAAATTTAATTCGAGAGCGTAGGCATAAATTAGAATGTGGTTATTCATGTGGAAATGTTAGTGGAAAAATAGTTCAGATTAACAGTACAACTTGTAAAGTAGTAATTGGTGATTTGTGCAATTATCTCCAAGTTAAAGTAATTGAATTTACATTAGAATCAATCTGTGAGTTATATGATTTTAATTGGTCGGAAATAGATTATAATATTAATGAAGTGTATTTTTTAAACAAAAATATGATCTTAGTTTCAGATGTAGTTGGTTTTAATACTAATTGTATTGGTATTCGTGTGCAAAATTTGTCAGACCAAAGTATTTTAGGTAAATCAATAGTTTTAAAAACTGATTATACTCACAAATACACAGACAAATCAAATGAACTAGAATCCAGTATAATTCAAGTGATAGAAAATAAATATGTATTAATTAAAATAAAGCTAATTAACACAGTTGATGTTTTTAAAATAATAGAAAAAAATATTTTAGTATTAGTTGATGTGATTGAAGGACATGCTTATACAACAGAGTTTGATCCAAATTTAAAATATGCGTATACGATTGAATTAAATCCAAACTCAAAACCAAACATTTGTTTGTTGAAACTTATTTAATTATTTAATTATTTATGTCCAAAACCAAAATTTTGGTTTTTTAAATTTCTTTATTAATGGGTTTGCAAGTAGTCTTTTAATTGATGTATAAGTATATTTTGTTAGATGATTATATTCAAATATAATCAAACTATTTTTTATTTTTATAGTTCCCGCATTTTTAGTTTCAATATCAAACAAATAATATGTGGTGATTGAATCAGATGAAGGTATTGCCTTTAGCTTATTAGTTAAAACTTTGTAAATTTTTAAAAGTTCAGCTTCCAACACCATCAAATGTGAAACAAAATCACGTATTTTTACCTTGTCATTTAAATCTGTCGCTATATATCTTTGACCAGTTGAATCAATTCTAAATTCAATAGATTTTGTATCTGTGTTTATTCTAACAGTAAAAGTTAGAATATTAATATCTCCAGAAGAAAAAACATAATTAGTAACTTCAAGATCTGGGTCTAATGTTGGGCATGATGTACCAATAAACTTGAAGTTAGGAGCAAAAGGTTGTAAAATATCGTTAATTGCCTGAGCAGCCGGTGCTTTGTTGCTATTTAAGCTTTGATTAAATAGACATACCATTAAATATATTATTACATTTTGTATACATAATATATTTAATCCCTTGCTTAAAAAAAATATCAATTTTTTATTCACTGTCTTTATCTTTTAACTGTTGTTTTATTTCATTAAGTAGCTTTTGTCTTTTTTCAAATTTAGTATCATATGGGCTGCCCCAGTAGCCCCAATTCCAATGTTTACCATGTTTTAATGCCTGAGTTGAGGTATTGCAAGGGCTAGAAATTGTATAGTTAACAACTTCACAACCATCTCCAGATTTGTTTTTATTTTTATATTCCTTTTTAACAATCCCATATACTGCTACTCTGATAGAGGGAGTATCAACATATTCATTTGGAACAATTTTAAGTTCCACAGTATCAAGCCCATCAATGTCAAACATATTTGAAAAAATAGGTACAATTTCCTCATTGTAACAAGAACTTAACCCATACTGACCAAATGACACATGTTTGAGGAAAATCCATTTCTTAGTTAGCTTGGATCTAAAAAATATTTCTACTTTTTTAACATATGGAATGGGATCTGATGTGTCCAAAATATAACAGGGTTTTCTGGCTAAATTTGAATACTTTTTCTTTTGTAACTCAGTTCTTTTTTTCCACCAGGTAACTACTGGAATTCTCCCACTTAAAAAACCCAAATGTGTGACCTTGACATTACCCTTTGTATTAATTTTTACATAAATAGGACTTGATTTTTTCTTGTAAACCTGTCCACCAAAATTACTCCCATTTGCACTTGATCCTACAATATCATCTCCTTTTGAATATTCATAACCCCACCTAACTGATTGTACATTAATCCCATGATTAATGTTATAATAATATTTTCCATCAGATGCCGATGTTTCAAGTTTTTGTATATCTGGGGATATTGAAGAAAAATCAGGTTCTTCAGTTTCAGCAGGACAAACAATATCTAATTTAGCTGATGTTGATGGATTTGTGCGATAAACCATATTTGAATCATAGTACTTGGATTTGTACAAAAAATAGTTGTCTCTAAAATTTTTTAAACTACTTGTTGGGGTGTCCATATAATCTGTTACTGGCAAAGCATATGATATTTGTTTATTTCCATAGTCATTATATCCACCACCAACTCTATTTACATCTACGGCTAGTTCTTTGAGAAGTTCTTCTGCCTCATTGAATAAAAATTCACTATTCATTGTTACGTCTTTAGTAAGATTTATTTCTGAGATTTTATCAAATTCTGTTAAATACCCAGGAATATCTTTGCTTAACTCTTGGTTTATTGTATCAGAATATCGATATCCAGTAACATATTTTGACATTAAAGACTTGCCAGATGCCTTAGTTCTAAAACCTTTATCTCTATAGAGTTGCTTAAGTTCTAAATCATCCATTTGGTAATAATATATTAAAAATATGCATTATTTCTTTAAATCCAAGGATTAATTAATTCAATTATTTGGATAGTAAAAATTGAATTATTTACTTAATGGATTAAATGGTAAATTAATTAATAAAATGGAAAATAAGGCAAAAACAAAAGTTAATGCATTCTATGCAGTTGCAAATGGTAGAACCCCGGGTGTTTTTTTAACATGGGCTGAATGTGAAAAATCAGTCAAGGACTTTCCCGGCGCCAAATACAAAAAATTTACATCTGAACAAGAGGCCAAAGATTTTTGTAAAACTCCAGTCAAGTCATTTGTTAAATCAGCAGCCAAACCATCAGTTGTATCAACCAAATCCAAATACTCAGATGTGTCATTTGATTCAGAATCTGGATCAGAAGAAGAACAAGAAGTTAAACCTAAATCCAAGCCAAAGACTACTCAGACATCTTATTCATCAAATAAAAAACCAGTTCAAATTAATAATTTTATTAATACAAGGGCAGAAGAAGAAGCAATAAGAGCAAATATTAATTTTGATACATCAGATTCAGACTATGAAACAGATTCAAAGCCAGAACCTAATACTAAAGTCAAAGCTAGCACAGTTACAACAAAACAAGTGTCTGTAGAAGATATGGATGATGAGGAAGAATCTGATGATTTAGAAGTTATGATGAAAAATCTTTCAAATAAAAAATCTGAACTTGGTAATTTTAATCCAGATATTGTTGTTTATACAGATGGGGCTTGTATAGATAATGGAAAACCGAATGCTAAAGCAGGTATTGGTGTTTATTTTGGTCCTCAAGATCCCAGAAATGTTTCAGAACCAGTCAAAGGTAAACAATCAAATAATACTGCGGAACTTGGAGCATTATCACGCGCATATTCCATTTTAAGTAAAGAAATAGAATTAGGAAAGAAGGTTGCATTTTTTACAGATTCGCAATATGCGATTTGGTGTTTGACAACTTATGGGGATAAGCTAGCAGAAAGTGGATGGAAAAAAGTTATTCCGAACAAAGAACTAGTAAAACAGATATATGAAGAATTTGGATGCAAGTTAAAATCTAATATCAAGCTAATCCATATTAAGGCCCATACGGGTGCACAAGATGCCCATTCATTAGGTAATGAGCAGGCAGATCTATTAGCTAACGCAGCAATTGGAATAGAGAAAAAAGACCAAGCCAAAAAAATATATTTGAAAGTTCCATTTGCTAAAAAAGATCAAGCAAAAAAGTTAGGATGTAGATGGGATCCAGATTCAAAGTCATGGTATTGTAATGAATCAAATACCAAAGCATTAGAACAGCTAGGAGGAAAAATATAGTTAAACTATTTAAATTCTGGAACGATTTGATATGCTTTTTGGGTTGTTAAAGTAGTAATAATTTGTTCATGAATTAGTTTTGCTAATTCTGTAGCATTAGTTATTTGAGATGGAACGGTTAAGAATAAATTATTATTTGCAAAATTTTCTATTTGTTTATGATACATTTGATCTTCACTATCTATATTAAGTTGTTTTATTTCATTGACAATAGTAAAATGTAATGCATTTGTTGAAATAACTTTTGTATTTTTTTTAGTACGTTTAAAATTAGATGTTAATAATGCTCTATGTATAACAAGTGGAAAAATTACATTTAATAAAGCTAAAATTAAGTTATACGAACATAATCTTTGTTGTTTGGCATAGGGTCCTAAATTAGAACATATAGTTCTAGTACTAGGAATTAGTGCCATTAATAATGAATGAGTTTGGCAAAATTGATGTGAGTGATTTTTTTGCATATTATAAATATATGGATTATGAATATTTGCGTTTGAATCAACATAAATCCAATGTACACCCTCATTTGCTGCAAGATTAATTAATTTATTTTTAAATTTTCCAATTTCTCTTGGTATAACCCGTGATACATAATCAGGACCACCTCTTATTTCAGATTCAATTATATGTTGATTCGATAAATCTAATTTTTTAAAATTAAATAAATCAACATATAATTCAGGATCAGTGTCTTCATTCATATCGTAAATTTGAAGAGTTGAAATTTCTGAAAGATTAGAAATAATTTCCTGAGCAATTGTTTTTTCATTAGTTCCATCTACATAATTATCAGGTTTAATATTTTGTATATTTGTTCTAACTGCTTCAATAGTATTTTCCATACTTCCAATTAATTCAGTAACATAACTAACACACATTTCAATTTTAATTTTTTCCATTGCTGATTCAAATCTTTTTTCCATTAATAACTCTCTCATACCACCCATTTGTTTTTGTTTAAGGTATTTTTCTTTGTATTTTAAATACATTATTATGTAATAAGGTGAGATATTTTAAAGAAAGTATGGGGCATTTTTAATTCCATAATCTGAACTTAAAATATTTAAAATATTTGTTGCAATTAAATTTGAATATGAAAAATAATCTTTTAAAATTTTATTTACAATATTTTGATCTTCTATTTGATTTGCAATTTTAATTAATTTAATTATTTCAATATGATTGTCAAGAGTAATGTTTTGCATAATTTTTTCTAAATGTAGTTTCCAAAATTTTAGTAAGCTAACATATCCATATTCATATGATTTTTTTATCCTACTAAAATTTTGTCTAAAATATGGTTTCAAAGCCATTAATAGTGCATATGACTGACAAAATTGATTTGAATTATTTATTTGTAATCCATTGGAATATGAATTGTGAATTTTTCCAGTTTTATTAATATAAATCCAATGGGCATTATCTGAATTAAGAGATACTCCTAATCCAACTAATGAATTAAATAATTTTTTGTTTTCAGTAAATTCATTATCAAACAAATCATCAATTAATTTTTCATTTTTCTTATTAAATTTAATTATTTTAACATTTAAATGGTCAATTTGCAACCATTTGACTATTGATTCCATATAATTTCCAAATAATGTTATTATATAACTAGCTGCTATATCTAATTTTATTTTTTCATAATTGTCGATTGACTCAAACTTTCTTTTTGGCATTTGAATATTTAATTTATTTAAATACTCAAGTTTTTTTATATTCAATTTTTTGGTAAAAAATTGAAAATTAGTTATTTTGTATTTAATTATAATTAATGTATCAAACTATGGAAGGAATGAATTTAGATGATCGTATGAAAATGTATGAAAATCAAGCTTTGCCACCAAAAGGTAAAATTGACTCATCAGAATATTTTATTATTAGACTTGATGGAAGTTCATTTAGTAATTTTACTTCTGGATTTGCCAAACCTTTTGATCCTCTTTTTATAAAAGCTATGTGTAAAACTACTGGTGATTTATTATTAAAATTTGGTTGCAAAACAGCATACACACATTCAGATGAAATTACTTTGATATTTTCAAGACAAAATCCAACTGATCCAACCCAACAAATCCAACCAACCCATTTGTTTGATGGCAGAATTCAAAAGCTGTTATCATTAACAGCTGGTTATTGTAGTACTAGATTTAATTATCATTTGGTTACTGAGCTGGCCAAGCTCCCAACCCATAACTATAAGAAAACATTTGTTGACAGGATTAACAGATGTGAACAAATGTTTGATGCAAGAGTTATTAGATTTGTTGAAACAACCAAGCATGAAATTATCAATCATCAAATTTGGAGATCTGTGTACGATTGTGAAAGAAATGCAATTCAAAGCTATGCACATCATCATTTTGGACATAAAAAAATTAATGGAGTTTCATGTGAACAAATGAAATTGATGTTAGAATCTATTAGTATCAATTGGTCTGATATTCCAACTTATTTAAAACATGGATTTTATTGTAAGAAAAAACTTACCCATAAAGAAACACCGGAAGGCAAAGTTTTTACTAGAGGAGAAGTTGAATTTAAAACATTAAAAATTGAATTTTCTAAAGAAATCCTTGACATAATTCTAGACAAATATTGGCCAGATGATTTTGTATTTGGATCCCAAACAATTTCTATTGATTCAATTTAGCTGTTTGTATGTTTTTAACCAAGCTGAATGATCATCTGCCTTTTCTCCATTTAGTTCAAAACCAAATTGTTTTATATCATTATTAAATTCTCTTAAACTTTGGTGTACATCACGTTTGAGCATTTTGATATTGTGTTCTCTTGCTGTAGACTCTGCAAATCCAATTAACATTTCTTTGATTTCTTGGGCTTGTTCATCTGACAAAGGAGGATCATAAAGTTTATTAGTTCTTTTGTTAAGTGATTGATCATTTATCATCCACCATTTGATCTCGACTACAGATTTTTCTTTGTCTATCTCCAAATCTATTGATCCAATTGGTCTAGTTTTAGCCATTAGACAAGTTCCAAATAGTCCATCACTTAACTCTTCAATTCTTAAAAATCTATTTGTAGGTGTTGAAGTTGGAAGGTAAAATAGTTTATATTTTGGAAATAATCCAGATGGTATTGGAGATTGAGCAGTTAAATAGTTTCTAATTTGTTGGAAAGTATAAAAATAACTCATAGTAATATATATTAATAAATAGTAATATAATACAAAATAATTTTTAATCAATTTTTTGAATTTAAACAAATATACATAAATAATTAATATTAAATTAATGGATAAAAATCACTTGTTATATAATTTTGTATTGGACAAAGGATATCAAATATCATCATTTGAATTAAAATTAGATAATAATAACAAAAACATTTTAATAAAATGTTTTTTAAATCAAGCAATAATTTCAAAACTATCTCAAGACATATTAAAGAATAAAATAAATTGTAATTTAGGCACAAATGGTTTTGAGATTAAAATGACATTTGATGAATTTGAAAAAATGGTGTTTCCAAATTCATATGATTTATTAATAATAAATTATTGTCATGATAGTAATCATGAATATAATTCAGATAATGATGAAATTATTAATTTATTAAAAATACAAGAAAATGCAAAAGAAGTTAAATGTTATATTGAAAATGAACTTAAATATTATATTGTAAATGAAGAAATAAGATAAATTGTTATATCCATTGGATAAAGAATTTTTTACTAGTTTTACAATAAAAGTCACAACACATATTTTTACACCTGGAAATTTTTTTGCCCCCACATAAATTATTTGTTTTTAAATCCAATTGATTTGTTTGATTTGTTCTAGAACAAACTAAATTTTCTTTATTATCAACAATGTATGTGTCTAAAAAATCATCATTAAATGTTCTTATGTAGTATGAAATGTTTTGTTTTTTTATAAATTTCATTTTAGTTGTGTGTTTAATAAATTTTGCACATGCATAGTAGCATGGAGAGTATTTAACTCTAGATTTATTCTTTGCATCTGTCAAAACAGTTTGTATATATAAAGTACTATTTTTTAGTACTGCTTTTTTTAAATTTTGAATACCAATATTTATTTATTTATTGGATTAGACAAATCAAAATCTATTCCATCAATAGTATGTATCATTATTAGTATATAGGTTTTAATATTTTAAGTAAAAATTAAATCAATTTTTAATTTTGAATACTAATACTTATTTACTGAATTAGATAATAGAAATGTTTTAAGTAAAAAATTGATTTAATTATTTGTTAGATTAATATATTAATATATATTAATAAAATGCCAAGATCAAGTTCATCGTCAAAAACATACGGATCTAATCAATCTAAAGTAAAATCTAAAATTCCACCTGCTCCTGCACCAACACCTTCTGTCCCTGTATCTCCGCACATAAATGTATCTCCACATATAAATGGGTCTAGCCAACCAGGTTTAAAAGATACATTATTTCAAGGTTTTGCATGGGGAATGGGTACAGGAATGGCAAGAAGATTATTTGAACCTAGTCCTAAACCTAATACACAGGTTCAAGATAAGGAACCAATTGTTCAAACCCAAGTTCTAGAACAAAATTTAACTCCACCAAGTCAAACAATTCTTGATTCCAATGATATATTTAAAAAGTATCAAGAATGTTTGGAAAGAAAGGAAGCAGATGTTTCGTGTGAGATGTTACTTAGCATGGGATCAAAATAAATTGATTTAAAGGATTGAAAACATTTAATATAAATTATGAGTAGATTAATACCAAGATCAATAGAGGCTGCAAATGAAGAAATTCAAATTAATTCAAAAGGATGGAAATTAAAAGGTTGGTCAAGAGCAGGATGTCAAACAGGATTTATTTTATATCCACATAAAATTTTATTGGATGCAGGACTAACATCATCACAAAAGTTTGACAGCATATTTATAACACATCAGCATGTTGACCATGTGCATAATTTACCACTTGTATGTTCAAGACATAAACCAGGTTGTAATACTATATATGTACCAAAAACAAGTCAAGACATAATATTTAAATATTTTAGATTAATAAGTGAACTGTCATCACATGAGGCAAAAGAATTAACAGATGAACAAATATTAATACATCAAAATATAAATATTGTAGGTGTGAATTCAGGGGATGTAATTAAACTAGAAAAAGATGCTCTCATAGTTGAAGTATTAGAAGCATTTCATGATGTTCAATCAAATGGTTATGGTTTTAATTCATGTAAAAGAGTAATTAAACCAGAATTTAGTGAAATAATAGAATTAAAACAGATAGATAAAATAAAGGAATTAAAAGAACAAAAAATAGAAATGTATGATAAAATTTTAATTCCTGAATTTGTTTATTTTTGTGATTCATCAATAGACAATTTAACATCTAATAGCAAATGGAAAAAATATCCATGTGTTATTGTAGAATGTACTGGTCTTGATTCAGATTCAACAACATCATATCATTCCCATACTACATTAGTAGAGCTAAAACCAATAATGTTAGAAAATTTAGATAAACGTTGGATTTTGATACATGTGTCAATGAAAGTATCAAATGAAAAAATAAAGCAAATTGAAGAAGAGTTAAAATCCCAAGGTATTGACATATATGTTTGTAAGGGTGTGATGTAGATAAAAAATGATATTTTTTTTATATTTGTTAATTTAATTATACTTTTTTAACAAATATGAAACCCACATGGACTAACACTTTTACTCTAATTATTAGTACATTAAGATTAGGTGGTCAAATTATACCTACACAAACAAACACGATAAGAACATTTACAGATCATGAAATACCCCCATGGCTACCAACATTACCTCAATCAATTAAAAGTAAAAAATAGATTTGGACTATTTTTCATTAGAATGGATTTATCGGGATGATATAAATTATTTAAATCATTAAATATTCAGTTAGATGAAATATTAAATATAGTTAAATATGTTTTAAGAAAGTACATAAATAAATCAATTGGATTGATTCAAGAACTATATAATAAAAATTTATCAAATGGAATAAGCAAGTTTTTTAATGATTTAAAATATTCTTCATGTGAGTTATTTGCTTTTATTTATAAAGATTTTGTAGTAATGTTAAATCTTGGATTTTTTACAGCAAATAAATTAATGTATTTCAAATTGTAAATATTCATTTGATTCAATAAAGTTTTTGAATTGAAAATACTTTATTGAATTTGCTAAAGCATGTGATTTGTTTTTATAATTTGCTTTTTGTGAATTTAACCAATTGTATATTATGCCACTAGATTTTTTTGGCATAGATTTATTTATTTTAATAAATTCTTTTAGTTCAATAAATTTTTCTTCCCATATTTCATCTAGAGATTTAAAATATATACTATAATCATTCGAATTAATAAATTCAGTCCATTGGTTATAAATTTTATCTTTTTTCATTAAATCTTTTTTATTTTTATAATTTTGCACTTGATGTGAAATCCATCTTGTATATACATAATTATCTTTTTCTGTTGGTCTCTTTTTATAAGTGTTAAGAAATAATTTAACTCCTTCAAATGTTAAATACCATTCATCTTCTTTTGATCTAAAATGCTCTTCATATTTATTGTAAAATTGTTCAAATTTTTGTTTTATTTGTTGATTTGTTTTAAATAACCCAGAACTATTTTTATATCTGGTTAGTTGATTTCCTAACCACGTGGCTAATTCATATTCTAATCCTTCTACATGTTTATTTGGTCTCCTATCATTTTCTTCTATAAATTTCTCAACTTTACCTAAATCTTCATACCATATAATATCCATATTTACATTAAAAAGATGTTCATATTTTTTAATAAAATTATCAAAAGCTCTAAGTTGTTCTTTATTTTTCATTGATTTATTGTCATCTTTTTTATTTGCAAATTGCTTACTAACCCATCCTGCCAATTGTAGTTCGTGAGCATCTTTTGAACATCTTGATGGTTTAAAACCATTTGTTTCAATAAATTGAATAACTTGATTTAATTTATCATTCCATTTATCATCTAATGACATGAAATACTTTGAATATTTTGGATCATTTATAAATCCATCCCATGCATCACGATTTGATTGAATTCTTAGTGCCTCAATACATTTTTTATATTTTTGAATTTGTGAAGAAATCCATGCAGATAATTTTCTTTCATCAGGATTTTCAGATGTACCAGAAGGTCTTTTTTCATTCAAATCTATCCAATTTTTAACCATTTGAAGTTTTTGTTCCCATGTATACATAATAAATTCTTTTATTCCTACCACATAATCTTCAACTAATTTAATATCTAATTCTACTTGATTTGATTCTTTGTTATTACCAAACCAATTAGTTCCTAATACAGATATTTTTGTATTAAAGTTTTGATCATATTCTTTGATACTTGATAAAGTTGGAAGAATATGACCATACTGGCTAGCCCATATAAACACTTTGGCTATTTTGAATGGGTTGGATTTGTTAGTTCTCACACATCTACATAGCCTTTGAATTGTTCTTATCTTTGATTCAGATGAATAAGTTATATAAATGGAATCGCAAGAAGGTATGTCAACACATTCGTCCAATATTCTTATTGATAGTAGCAGTTCAAGTTTGGTTGAACTTTCAAACTGGGCTAGTATCTGATTTCGCAGTCTATATGGGGTTTTAGCTGTTATTTGTTGAATATTTAAGTCCAACAAGTAATACTGATTTAATAATTCAATTGCATCTACCATTGCTTCTAACTCATCTATTCCTTCAACATACACAATACATTTGCGTGCTCCTTGATCTAGCAATCCTTTAAATAAAAATGTTGTTTTGGCTAGCAACTGTGAACTTATTGAATTAATATCAACTTCAGAACTAATATCTACAATTAAATCTTGATTAGTTTCATGAATAGATGGAAGGAATATTTTATAGTCTGTTATATAGTTATTTTCAATTGCTGTGCTAAAACTCATTGAATATACTGGATTACCTAACTCAATTTGTTCTAGTTCTTCATCATTATCTTCTAATTCATAAATCCTTGGAGTTGCAGACATTAAAAGGAACTTGTTAGCCAAGTTATCCAATACTTGGAAAAATGGATTTAATGGATCTGAAATATTTGCTTTTGTTAAATTATGAAACTCATCTATAATAACTAAACATTCAGTTAAACCAAGTTTTGCAATCAAATCAACTGACTTAAATGTAACTGATAATAAAAATTGTTTATTTGTACCAACAAATTCTGTAATTTCATCCAAATCTCTAGTTCCATCTGAATCAATTAATAAAGTAGGATTTAAATACCCATACTGCTTAAATTTTGACAAGTTTTGTTTTGCAAATTGTTTTAATGGACTAATAATTACAATTTTATTAAATTGCTTAGATATTATATAAGATGTATAAGTTTTACCACAGCCACATGGCAAAGATAAAATAGCTTTGTTGTTTGTTTCAAAGTGTTCAATTATTTTACTACATGCATCTATTTGGTATCCAAATGGTTTGATTAACATTGGTAGAACTGTTTGATCTAAAATTTGTTTGATATAGTTCAAATGATCTTTTATCCTTTTCTTTTTTATTATCTGTTCTTGTATTTGAGCAGTGACTACTGGTATAGAATTTTCTGATGTGTAGCAAAGTCTATTAAATTTGAAACGATTATTAGACATTTGCAATTGAGGGGAAAGTTTGGATGTGTAGAAGACTATAGGTTTAAGTTCAATATTATTTGCAACCATCCAGGAAAATCCAGCTAAGTCATTTAAAGTTAATCCATTTGCATAGCCATTTTTACATTGAATAGCAGCACATGAATTTGTCAAATTATCAATTGCAATTAAATCTATTCCAGTATCTTGAAAAGGATTAGTCCTGTCAATTTTTCTTTTAACACGAGCCATTGAATTTGAACTAAAAACTCCATATTTAATTAGTAAACTTTCTGGAACATCCTTCCACAAATAAACTTGATTATTTGTTGATGTTTTAATAATATGATCTCGCACATAATTCTCATACAAATCACCTTTTAACTTGTTCATTTGATTTTTAATAATAATTCTTTAGTGGTAATATAATACTAATTATTTCAATTTTTTAATTAGGTTATTAATTAAAAAATGAAAACTTTATTTTGATAAGATTGGGATGTTTATTTCTTGTTTAACATATCAAAAACTGTCTTGGCAGCGACGGCTCCAAGCAATTGTGCACCTACATAAGGTAAGAAGTCTGCGACAGGAAGTGATTTGTTAAGGGCGAGCATTACGGATACCGCAGGATTTAAATTTGCACCAGATAGTGGTCCAGCAACAACAATAGCAGCAAGAAGACCAACAACGATCATAACAGGGGTAAGGGCAGGAGCAAGAGCGTTTTTGGCGGTAGCAGCTAAGATAACAGAAAGGAAGAAGAAGGTTCCTAAGAATTCAGCGACATACTTCATCATTTTATATATATACCTAGATTAGATAATTTTTTTAAACTTGTATTTTAACAAAACTATATATTTTTTAAATAAAAATTGATTTTTCTACATTTAAAACATAGCCAATAAATCAACATAGTTAAACAATATTATGGGTTCATGCTTATCATCCAAATCTAATAATACTGATAAGGATTTAGATGTCAAACCAACTAATCCAGTACAATCAACTAATCCTGTTTCAGAAAACAAACCAAATCAATACCAAGTACAAATACAACAAATTGAACAAGTTAAAAAGTTAGATCCAGCAACAATTCCTTATTTTTCTTGGAAAGGAAGAACATTTTATGCCAAACCAACCAATATTTATGATGGTGATACATTTAGTATTTGTTGGATTTGGAATGGTGACTCAATTAAATATAGATGTAGATGTTTAGGATATGATTCACCTGAGATGAAACCACTAAAATCAAATCCAAATAGAGACAAAGAAAAAGAACTTGCAAAAGCAGCAAAGGAAAGATTTACTGAACTACTAAATGCTAATCCTAATGGGTTGGTAAAAGTTGAATGTGGGGATTTTGATAAATATGGGAGAATCTTAGTAACGGTGTGGAATGAAGTGGATACAAAGTCAATTAACCAAATAATGTTAGATGAATCTCATGGTAAAGCATATGATGGTGGAACTAAAGAATCTTGGTGAGGATTGCAATCTAGCACTAAGTTTAATTATATAAACTAGATTTTTAGGATGTTAATTTATAAATTCCTATATAAACATATAGCATATATATTAAATTATATGAATCATCCAGTAGGAACACATTTGATTGTTGATTTAAATCAGATTGATAAGAAAGTATTTGCAGAATTTAATTTAGTTAAGTTTGATTTATATGTTAAACAAGTGCTTGAATCGAATTCTATTACTCTAATAGATACAATAACAAATGATTTTGGTTCTCCAGGAGCTTTTACTTCATTATACTTACTAGCTGAATCACATCTAAGCATTCATACATGGCCTGAACATGGATATGTGGCTTTGGATCTATTTACTTGTGGGCAGGCAAATACCGAACGAGCTGTCGAACAGCTAATAGAATATTTTAGTCCATTGAATATTCAAATAAAAAGTATAATCAGAGGATAAAAATTATTTAAAGGCTATATGGTATTAATATTTAATTTATGCAAGGAACAAATAGCTTGGGAATAAAATTCACGTCATTTCCTTTACCAATACCAAAGAAAAAGTGGTATGAGTCTTTGTGGTTGTTGTGATGATTCTGTGTTTAAACTTGCAAAAATGAATAAAGAATCTAGATTAGCTTTAACAGATAATTTAGGAATGAAAAATATATTGACAGCAAGTAAAATAACAGATTTAGATAGTCATGGACTTGAGTTAATTGAATGGTGTGTTGACTTTTTATTATTTAATCAGCTTGGAATGGAATTTCTTAAAAAAGATCAAAATCAAATACATAAAGATAAATATATAACTATATGGAGTTTTGTGCATAATTTTTTACAAATACCAAAAGACTCGGGATTTGATTATTGGTTAATGAGTTTTATTGAACATATTGGTGTGATGGAGCATGGGTCAGCAATAAGATGTGGGTGGTTTAATCGAAGTGAATTTAATCCTTATTTTACACGAGTTTTAAGCCAAGAAAGAAAAAATCAAATTATTAAATGGGCACTCAATGCACCAGATGAGCTAGTTTAATTAAATGTTTTTATAAGTATCTAATCTTGTTTTGAGACGTAAAGTTAAATTTTTTAAACTAGCTGTTTTTTCAATAAATCTTTGATTAGATTCACTAATTCCAAGAATTTGAGGATTAGTATTTAAACTAATAGAAAGGCCATGTTCAGAAAGTTGAGCCCAATTATCAATAGCTGCAACTGCCTTAGAAATAACCTGTTTTTCATCAGAACTAAGTTGAGCATTAGAACTGATAGTGTCAGATGCACCAGTTGGATCAACAAAATAGCTAATATAGTTCATTGCACAGGAAAGTTGAGAATTTACAGAATTTAGTAGTGTGTTAGTTTCTAACGCAGACTTAGGAATTTGAATTTGTGAGGTTGCAATAATTGTTTGTTTAAATCTACCAAATGTATTTGATAGATTTACTATTCGAGCTAATGCATTAGATATAGTTGTTAAAAAGTCTATGTCATTAATTATGTTAATATTTGACAATTTTGTTATGAAGCTTTCAAACAAAGCAGAAAGTTCATCAGCAGCACTGGCAAACTCTTCAAATCCTTGAGTATCTATATCCAAAGCAATTTGTTTTGAATCATTTGCAATTTTAGAAGCTGCTAAAAATAATTGGTTGTAATCGTCTAAAGTTCCTTTACCTTGAAAATCAGAACATTGGATTTCTTGGGCATAGCTCTTAATTTGTTCAAGTAAAATATTTGATGATGTATCATTGACAATTATAACTTGTGACTCAAGAGACTCATCAATTTGTACATCAATTAAATTATTAATAATTGTTCTAAAATTTGTGTCTGTAATTAAATTTGATGAATTGTCAAAACCTTGTAAATTTGTTGTAATAGTCAAACTATCATTAAGAGTTTCATTTAAAATAATATTAGTTATTTGAGGATTAAAATTATTAGACAAATCTGAACTAGAATTTCTTGGACTTGGAGGCTGGGACATATATATACTATTACTATAGATAAAAATATTTTAAAAAATAAGGGTTAAATTTTTAAAATTTAATTAACTTATTTTTTAAAATGTTTTTTGTGGGATTTTTTATGTTTTTTTTCAGATTCAGAAGATGAATCTGATGAGCATTTGGAAGATTTGCGATGATGAGACTTGTGATGATGAGATTTATGATGATGAGACTTGTGATGACGATGTTTATGTGAAGTTTTACAAGATTCTTCTGGTTTAGGTGGACAAGGAGGTTCTGGTTGACAAGGTGGCTCTTGTTGGCAAGGTGGTTCTGGTTGGCAAGGTGGTTCTGGTTGACAAGGTGGTTCTGGTTGACAAGGTGGGCCAGGAGGTGCTAAACAACATAGTTCAGCATCATTATCTAATTCGGTTAACAAGAATACCATAAATTTAACTGGATGACCAGGTTGAGATCCACCATTAACCAAGTTAGTATTAAGCATACCAGCATGAGCTTCCCAATTTCTGATATTGATAACATCACCAGCATTTAATCTAACAAATTGTCTCATAATTGATCTATTACCACCAGAATCTCTTCCAGTTGTAGTAGTTTGATCTGGTAATCCATTAACAAAAAGAGTAAGTTGAGCAGGTTGATCTGTAATGATATCTGCAAAAATATCATAAATACCAGATTTTTTAATCATAAAATCAGAGGTTCCATGAGAAAATTCAACATCTTTATTAATGGTGTCATACTCAAGATCAAATGCTTCACCTACAACAACATCTTGTTCATGAGATGCATTTGCTCCAATGTAGGCAGATGAACCTGCGAGCTGAAAACATTTGTTTGATAGTAGATAGGATCTAAATTGTTCATATCCACAAATATTCTTTTTGCAACAAGTTATTTGGGGTTTGCACAAGGGTGCAAGTTTAAATACGGTTAGAATTGAATTAATGCCTGTTTGAAACCCACCATTATTAGTAGTTATTTGAATAGAACCATTTGCGGATGTATGATTTCTAACTGTTAGTACATCCCCAGCTTTAAGCTCTAACAAAGTTCTAATTGAGATTTGTCCAGCCCCTCTATTTGATCCTTGGGTTGATGGTTCATAAGGAATACCATTGACAGCAAAACTGAACTGAGCAGCAACGCCTGTGTTTGCAAAGAAAAAAGTTTTATATACACCATCTTCTTGAATAATAACTTGTGAACCAGACCAAGCTAAACCAGTATTAGTAGAATTGGCAGTTTCAAAAACAACATCAGTTTCAGTTATTAAATTTTGAAGATTATTAGTATAAAAGGTTCCTTTAACATTAAATCCTTTGACCATTAGCTCTTTGTCACAAAGTAGTTTTTCGCCTAACTTTTTAAACAAATACTTCTTTCTTCTTGACAAACATTTTTTCCATTCATGATTAATACTCACAGATTCATATTCATGTTTTGGTAAAGCAGCAATCTTGGCTAATAAAAATACATTATTATTTGCAACTTGAAGACCTCCAACATTATTTTGAGATGTTAAACTGGCAGATGATGAAGAATAATTTCTCATAATTAAAGTATCACCATTGTTTAATTTAACAATTTGTCTAAAAACAGTTTGACCAGCTCCAGCATTATTACCAGTTGTTGATGGCATATAAGCTTCTCCATTAATAAATAGTGTGTATTGAGCTGCTTGATCTGTATTTGCACAAAAGAAAACAATGTAAATACCAGAAGATCTTACTACAAAAGGGGAATTGAAATATTTATGGTCAATATTATATCGAGTTCCATTTGAATTAAAATCAATTGGATGACCATTTGGTGTGCTTTGAGTAACATTGTTATATGCATATGCATAAGCATCTGAACCCCCAATCATTAAATTGGGATCTTCAAGTAGTTTGCATTTGTAGTATTGGTAAATTTCATCAAATGAACATTTATCAAAATCTGTGTCTGTTGAACATTCTGATTTTGGCGATTTGCATCTTTTAGGAGACTTAGATCTTTTGGGAGACTTGGATCTTTTAGGGGACTTGGATCTTTCTGAGTCACTTGATTTGGAATGATGATGCTTAGAATGTCTTTTATTAATAACAATTTTTACTTGTGAAGAAGATGAAGTGGAAGATTCAGAATCAGTTGAACTAGAATCACTTGAGTATTCTTGGACCTTAGAACTTTTGGGCATTATATATACAATAATCCTAGATAAAAATTTTCAAAAATAATGGTTTAAAATTTTAAAATAAAAAAATGGCATATTTTAAAAACTAAAGATTTTTTATCCAAAATATATTTTTATTAATAAAATAAATTTAAATAAATGATTTTAAAATATATTAATAATATAATTATATTTAGGCCAGTATGATTAAAAATATCAGTTCCATCAGTTCCATCAGTAAAAGTCCATTTATTGATCAATTTCGTATAGGTAGTCAGTCTAGTCCAAAGACTGGTTTAGATAATTTAGTTAAATTTGTGCTTCAAAAAAACAACAATTTAATTGATTTTTTATTAAGTTTTTATAGTTTGGTCCAATCTAGTTTTTTACAAGAAGAATCAAATTTACCAGATGATGTTAAAAAGTTTAAAGATTTGTTAAAAGTTTTGGATAAAAATTCATTAGTATACATCAGTGATGTTATTGAACAGTTAGGTTTGATAAAAGAGGGTAAACCTCTTTTAAGAGAATTTAACTCCAATTTTAACTATGGGATAGAAGTTATAAATCATATAAGTGATTTATGTATGTCAATTGGTTCTGTAAATAAAGTTATTAATTTGTATTCTGGATTAGGAATTTTAAAAGAGTTGATTTGTTCTAATCTTGAGTACAAACAAATTGATTGTTATGATTCAGATGAAAAGTTAAATGAGTTTAACAAATTGATAAACTCAAATATTAAAGTACAAACTACAGATATCTTACATGGAGAAGATATAAATGGGCAATATGACTTGGTTATTACAGATATACCAGAAAATATTAAAAATATTATTTATGCGAAACTTTGTTCAAAAATTAAAGAGTTAAAAATTAGAGGAACAAAATCAGAACCCCTTATTATTCAATTAGTATCTCAGCTACTCAAACCTAATGGTAAAGCAATAGTAATTGTTTCAAATAGCTTTTTATTTGGAGATTCAAAACAACATGTTGAAACAAGAAAATTTATTTATGAAAACAGTTCGGAAATTCAGGTTATAAGTTTGTCAAATAAAAAATCAATATTATATTGGACTAAGTCATCTGGTTCAATATCTGTCACATTTAAAAATTCTTCTGCAGTACAAGTAGCCAATGATACACAGATCAAAGAATCAGGATATTCATTTTTTCAGTCAAATTATGTGTTTAATTCAACAAACATTGAAACATCTGATCCTTGGAAACTTGAAAATTTAATTGAAATTAAACCATTTAATCAAACTCAACATAAAATAAATCAACAGGTTAAATTATTATATTCTTATTCTAATTCAAATTTTGCTAGTGGGGTAATTCCAGAAAAATATGATTATGTGTTTGTAACTAAAGATGAGAATATTTTTAAACAAGATTATTTGAACTATTATTTGTTAGGCTATTTTAAGTCAAATATTGATTTAATAACAAAGGGTAAAACAAAAATATTGTGTTTGGATAAAATTAACAATTTGGTAATAGAGAAAAAATCAATTGAATTTCAAAATAACATAATTAGTTTTATTGCTACAAATGAACAAATTAATAGTTTGGTTGAAAAACAAATTGCAAATATTGAAAAAATAAGATCATATACTATTAATTCATTTATTTTAATTAGTGATTTTGTTAAACTATCTTCAATTGCAACAATTAGTAATCAAACAGATGGGGTGGATAGTATTGGAATATATAAAAATAGCAGTCAAGCAGGTAAAGTATTTAAAGTTACTGAACCACTTAAATCAGACAATATATATTTTATATCTTTAAATGATAGCAGTTCAACAACTCCAGATTTTTTATATAATTATATGGTTGATAAACAAGACCAATTAATTAATCTTGCAAAAATAAATAATACAATTAGTTTATCAAGAAAAAATATTGAATCTTTTGAAATACCAAATATTCCAATTCAAACACAAAATAAAATAAATGAATCTATGGAACATTTTACATATTTAACATCTTTAACAGAATCTTATTTGAATGGTTTGGCTAATTTAAATATTTTTAACACTTTAACTCCCTCTTCTTAATAGTCTAAATCTAATTATGTTATTTATAATTAGTTTTTTTCACCTTGATCTCCTTTTTCACCTTGTGGGCCTTGTGGACCAGGTGAACCTTGTGGGCCTTGTTCACCTTGTGGACCAGGTGAACCTTGTGGACCAGGTGGTCCTTGTTCACCTTGTGGACCAGGTGGGCCAGTAATAATAGTTGGATTTAATATTGGTGGTGTTTCACCTGGAGGGCCAGGAGGGCCTTGCTCACCTTGTGGACCAGGAATGCCTTGTTCTCCTTGTGGACCAGGAATGCCTTGTTCTCCTTGTGGTCCAGGAATGCCTTGTTCACCTTGTGGACCAGGAATGCCTTGTTCTCCTTGTGGTCCAGGAGGACCTTGAACACCCAATGCCATAATTTCCCAAACACAATCATTTGAAAATGGTGGAGAGTTACAGTTGTTCATTACTGCAATAAATGATGAACCTTCAAAATAAACAACATCATTTTTATAGTATTCTTCATTTGATTTCCATGGACCTCTCCAAACAAATGCAGGACCAGGAGGTCCTCGTTTTCCTTGACAACCTGTTTTACCCTTAGGACCAGCTGGACCTCTTTTTCCTCTTGGTCCTTCTGAACCCATTGGTCCAACTGGACCTTCTGGTCCTGGAGGACCTTGCTTTCCCCTTGAACCACGATCACCTTTTATAAGGCTAAAATGAAATGGTTTTGTTTTTTCATTATCATTAGTCATAATAGAATATACTGATGGACTTGCATCATATGATTTTTTAGATTTGTTTTTTTCTTTATTTTTAAGAAATAAAGAATCAATAGATGCAATTGTATCAGAGTCTGAATAACTTGTTATTGTTTCTGAACTACAAGAATTTGTTGATGAACTTACTGGTGAATAAGAATTTTTTTTGTTTTTACTCATGAAGGATATATACAAATATATTAGATAAAAAATTTTAAAAAATTATATATATTTTTTTTAAAATTTTTATAAATAATTTTTTTCAACCAAATATTTTGTAATTTATAGACAACAAGTTTGAAAAATTTTTGACGTGACTAAATAAGGATCTATATTTGCTGCTGGTCTTCTATCCTCAAAATATCCGCATTTATCTTTAAAAACTTGATTTGGTATTCTCACAGATGTATTTCTTGTTCCAACCCCATAGGAAAATTTGTCTATTGATGATGTTTCATGATGTCCTGTTAGACGTGCAGAATTACCTTCTCCATATATAGCAATATGAGATAAATGAGCTAGTGATAGTTTATCAATATATCTATAAATTGTTTCTAAACCAGTGTTTGAACATCTTGTTTCCTCAGTTGAAAAATTTGTATGGCACCCAGATCCATTTATTTCCTGATTTATTTTTGGTTTGTATGTGATTTCAATACCATATTTTTCTCCAACTCTTTCTAGTATATATCTTGATAAAATATGTTGATCAGCCGCATCAATACCTTCACATGGGCCAATTTGATATTCCCATTGATATGGTGCAACTTCAGCATTTATACCAGAAATACTCAATCCAGAATACAAACAATGGGATAAATGTTCTTCTGCAATAACACGCTCTAATGGTTGTTTTTCTCCGACCCCACAATACCAATCATTCTGGGTAGTAATATAAGGCCATTTATTTTGTAATCCATCAATCATAAAATATTCTTGTTCCAGTCCATACCAAGGTTTTAAATGCATTTTTTTAGAAAAGATTTGTTCAGCCAAATCCCTATTATTATTTAATGCAGGTGTACCATCTGTTTTATAGGTTGAACACAAAACCAAATAATTAGAAGGACACACTCCTCTTCTAAATGGGTCTGGAACTATTTTTACTGGTTTCAATGTTATTTCTGTGTCTGATCCATCATTTACTGCTTGACCAGTAGATGAACCATCATAATTCCATATGGGAATAGATTCTAATCTACCATCAAATGCATCAATAACTTTTGTCTTTGATCTTAACTCACCAGAACCTCCAATCCATACATATTCTAACACACTTTTCATATGTGTTAGAATAACATTTTTTCTTTAAGTACTTGAGAAAAAATTGAAAAATAATTTTTGACAAGTTAATATATTGATTTTAATTACAGTTATATATAAAACTGTAATAACATTGCTATTTTGATAATCAGCCATGATACCAAATCAAACTTTTGCCACTACAGATCAAGTGTTGGAATATTATAATTTTTACAGACCAACAATTACCAACAAACCAAATTTAACTAATATTGAAGAATTTCAATCACATAATTACTATGTGGTTGAAGAAGATGGAAAACAACCATGTATTATACTAGTAAATACTGTCACAGAATTTTATGTTAGTATTAGGAAGATACTTATGAAAAAAACTGGTCAAAATGTATTTTCAAAGATTCCAAACCAAAATACAACTAATATGCAAAATGGAATTTTTAACAATAAGATTTTGGGGGGTACTTTACGTATCAAACATATTGAAAGTGATTCAAGAATTAAAATGGAAATAAGAAATCGTATTTTACCTACTCAAATAATAAATCTTGAACAAGGACAAAGAGGAGATATTGGTTTACCTGGGGTTACTGGATCAGTTGAAGGTTCTGGTCAAGTTGGAAATACATTGGAATGGTTTTCACAAAGAAATAATGCGGTTACTGCAACTAGTATAGCTTCTAGAACTATACAACAATCAGTTGGTAGAATTATAAGAATACCACAACAACCTGCATTTGATGCAAGATTTGATGGTCCTCTTGCTCGAGATCAAGACCACTATGAGGGAGCTATTGAATTTCCTCGTGCTCGAGATCAAGACTACTATGAGGGAGCTGTTGTATTTTCTCGTGCTCGAGATCTTATAGACCAGTCAAATATAACCAATTCAATCCAACCAACTGTTCCAGAAGAGATAAAGGATAATTCTGACTATAGAGAGAATGTCACTTGTAAAATTTGTTTGGTCAATAAAATAAACATTGTTTGTATTCCTTGTGGACACTGTTTTTGTTCTGAATGTAACACACGGACAAGAAATAATCTATGTGCATTATGCCGCAAACCTATAACAAAGTCACAAGCTCTGTTTATTTAGGTGTGGATGTGGGTGGCTGTTTTGCTATCCCACCAAATCCTCCTAATATTCTTTTTCTTTTATTTGTTTGTGATGATATTTCTGAAAATTTAGTATCAGTTGGATCTTGGATAGAATCTGATTTAACAATCTCACAATCTGAATTAACATATATTTTCCAATTGGTCCATTGGGTTTGACAATATGGACATGATTTTATCCCATTGGGAGGAATTTGATTAAACCATTTGATTAATCCTGTGTGAGACATTGGGGTTTTACATTGTGTACATCTACAATAAAAATCATGTTCTTTTATCACTGTTTGAATAATTGGACATATGTACTGTGTGTTAATAATTCGATAGTAAATAACATCATAATAATCAAAAATATCCATTGGTTACTAATAAATTAATTTATCTGTTTAAATTAATTTATTGGTTCTAAACTTAATTTATTGAAATTTAATTCAAATAAGTCCTTCAAGAAATTTTTCCATGCCAATTGGTTCCTTAAAACCTCTCACATTAATTGTATTGGACTCTACTTCCTTTTTACCTATCACAACAATAAAACAGTATTTTAGAGTCTCAGCTTGTGCAACTTTCTTTTGCATTGTATCTGATCCATCAAGCCAATCTATTAGTATTTGATTTGACTTTGCCAAATCATAAAATTTTTTACAATGTAAAGTAATTTCTGGCTCATTATGTTTTATAGGTATCAGTGCAATCTGACGGGGATTTACTACCCAAGGTAAATGTCCCTGAGTTGCTTCTAATAATATTCCTATAAATCTTTCAACTGATCCTAAAATTGCCCTATGTATCATTACTGGTCTTACTTGTTGTCCATCCCAGTCTTTAAAAGTTAAATCAAATCTTTCAGGTAGATTAAAATCTAGTTGTATTGTTCCAAGTTGATGGGATCTACCAAGCGAATCTTTAACAGTGAAATCTAGTTTGGGTCCATAAAATGCCCCGTCACCCTCATTAATTGTATATTCTGGAAATGTACTAATAATATTTTTTAAAATTAGTTCTGCGCGATCCCATAGTTCACGATTCCCAATATATTGATCAGGTCTGGTAGATAATCCCACAGTTAAATCTAAATCAAAATCTTTATATACTTGTTTCATAAATTTAATCACAGAGTTAATTTCCTGTTCAACTTGATCTAGCTTACAGAATATATGTGCATCGTCTTGACAAAACTTTCTTACTCTAGTTAGTCCCCTAAGTGACCCATGGATTTCATTCCTATGAAGTACTCCAAAATCAGCGAGTCTTAGTGGTAAGTCTCTGTAAGACAAATTCATATGTTTGAACATCACACAGTGGCCCGGGCAGTTCATAGGTTTATTGCTGAACTGTCTCGAGTTTTCATTTGATGAATCTTCACATTCAATACAAAACATATTCTCTTTGTATTTATCCCAATGACCTGATTGGACCCAAAGAGACTTGTCGTATAGCACAGGGGTTGATACTTCTTTGTATTCAAGTTCTTGATAATGTGCTCTCATATAGTTGAGCAACTTATTGTATAAAATAGTTCCATGTGGTAAGAAAAAAGCTGAACCAGGAGAAACTTCATCAAAAAAAAATAGTTTTAGCTGGGAACCCAACTCTTGATGAGTTAAAAAACTACTTCCACTTAAATCCATTTGATATTAAATTTTATGAACAATTCTTTAAATAAAAAATTGATTTATGAATCAATTTGTTAATTAGACTATAGTTATTAATTTATTCAAATGATAATATTTGGCAAAGTTCTTGTTGAATATGGATTTTTAAGTTATATTTTTGGAAGGTTTGGATTAGTATCAGTCAAATCAATTTTTATTAATAATAATACAAATATTTATGAGTTAAACCTTGAAACTATTTATTCAGATATTTTAATTGAATTTATCAATAAAGATACAACACAATTAATGGAAATATCTGTTAGTAAAAATAATGTAAAATACAATAATCTAAAACCAAAACAAACTAATGGTAAAAATTGCTTACCGTTAAAAAATATATTTTTATCAAATGTTATTTTAGAATCTTCTTCAATAAACTGTATGATTAATGATGGAAATAAATGTATTTTTAGTCTAGTAAAAATAAAATCCGACACAAATAGAAGTGCATATATGTATAGATATGATGATGAATATTTTACTGACAGAGATTGTTATGAAATAATAAAAAAAATAGTAACTAATGTGTATGAATAACTAAATCAAAACTTTTAACTCCAAAACTATATAATCCAGAAATATTTATTGAATCTGAAATTTCTAACTTGGGATCTAATTTATAAAACTCGCGTGTATTTGTTATAATCAGTTCTGATAAATTTATTTTATTAATGTATATTTTCATTAAATTTACTGGAATTTGGTATTTATTCCCAACAAGTTCTTTGATATATCCAAAAGATTCTGAAGAATTAAATCCATGAATTAGTCCAACATATTTTACTCCTGCTTTTGACCAAACATTTATCTCAATTTCATATTTAACAAAATGTTTGATGGGTTTTGAAAAGGGGATTACTGCCCATACAAATTTATTTGGTGTGTTTGTAAATTTTCCCAAATATAATTTGTAAGTTTTAGATAATTCCTGTTGGTGCTCTAGTATACTTAAATTTAAAATTTTATAATGAATTATTTTTCCAAATCTCCCCATACAATATTTATAATATAACTCTGTATCAAGTACTAGTGCTTGCCAACATTTTTCAACATCTTCTGGTCCAATTAATTGTTTTCCTGAGACTGCAACTAACTCCATAAACTTATCATACTCAATAACTACAATATCAGCATAAGAGTCTAACCAATTATAGTAATCAGAAATATATTTAGAAATAGTCCTTAACATTTACTATATATTTTATAAAAAATATTGGGCCATTTGAACCCCTTTTTTTTCAAATCCACATTTAGAATAAAATCCTATATTATGCTCTGAACAATCTAAAATAACTTTGTAACACCCAGCTTCTCGAGCTTTTCCAACCAAGTAATTTATTAATTGAGCTCCCAAACCTTGGGATCTAAATTTACTATCTGTAACTATATCTTCTATATGGGCAACTTTACCTAACCCATGAATTAACTTTGACTCTATAATTATAGTTCCTATTGCTACAATTTGATTTTTCTCAGTCACCATACACACAACTTGATGTTGTGTTCCTAATAAATCTATAAATTGTTCATACTCTTCTTTTGAAATAGGAGGACAATCTGTAAGTTGGGCTAATAGCTCAAATAGTTCGGGCGAATAGTCTGTTTGCAATAGATTTCTTATCAAATAACTCATATATATATAAAAAATTGAAAAAAAAAATCCATAAATGGCCTTATTATTTCTTGTTTTTGCCCAAAGCGCATGTATATGAGTTTGTATATACATGCGCCTTGTGCTAGGGAAAATAACCCGAATAAAATTGTCTTATTTTGACTGCTGCTGCTTCAAATCAAGAATCTTTTGCCGGATCTAGCTTGTCTAGATCCATCCCTGCTCAACCTCAACAAATAGAAATACTTATTGAGGTTGAAGTACCCGTCTATTATTATCTAGGAGCTGATGAGTTAATAGATCAAGTGAATTCGATGGAAATTAGACGTTCGACGTATGCGCCTAATCTAACTCGCGATGTTCTAGCTTTTTTGTCCACACATCCAAACGCTGAAAATTTATACCTTCTTGGTGTAAAGTATGAAGATGCTATTGGCGGGGATGTTCAAGCTGGAATTTCTGAGTCCTCTCATATTAGAGAGTCGCGTATTGTAACCGCACTTCGCGGTATCACAGAAGAACTTCACATTAGAGTTGTCCGATGGTTTCATTTGGAGCAATTTGGTAGCACACGCAACCATGCTCATTATTATGGCCAAATTAGACCTCATGATTATGATCTTGTTGATATCGACAACATCCATCCAAATCCTTCGCTTGATGACAAAGGCCCGAACAAAGGAAAAGCAAGTGTTTATCTTTATGGTACATTTGCTGACCTCGAGCCTATTCTCCGCGGATACCAGCCTCCAAATGGACGAGCAAACCACGATCAAATTGAAAAACTTTGTGCGATACCTTTTAGTGAGTTGCATAGGTTTTAGGTTGTGTTTTGGGGAGGGAAAACTGTTCTTAATGTTTGAACAAAAAAATTAAATTTTTTTATAAAAAAATCAAACAAAAAGAACACCCTCTTTCATGTGATTTTTTAAACCATTTCTTTTATTAAAACATTTAGATATGTTAAATATATCAAATGAACAAAAAAAAGAACAAGAAAATGCTTGAGCGTATGTTGGAAGATGATTTGGAGTTTTACAATGACAAAAAAAAGTTTAATGAGGCCAAATACTTAAATGAATCCTATAAATATGTGTCACCAAATGAAAAATCACAAATTCAAGCCAAATTCACTAAACCAAGATCTTTAGCTCAAAAAAAATATATTCAAATTCTTAATGACCCATTACAAAAAATTGTTATTGCTACTGGTCCTGCCGGTTCTGGTAAAACTTTACTTGCTACTGAAACAGGAGTTAAGAATTTTTTAGAAGGCAAAATTGAAAAACTTATTTTTGTTCGTCCTGCTGTAACTACTGATGAAGAAATTGGATTTCTTCCTGGGACTCTTGAAGATAAACTTGCCCCTTGGATGAGACCACTATATGATGTGTTATATAATTTTATTACTCCTCAGGAAGTGACACAGCTAATTGATGAAAAAATTATTGAGATATCTCCACTTGCATACATGAGAGGACGAACATTTAAAAATTGTTGGATTGTTGCAGATGAAATGCAAAACTCTTCTATTAACCAGATGAAAATGATGTTAACTCGTATTGGTGAAGGTACTAAGTTAGTTATTACAGGAGATTTAGAACAAAATGATCGGGCTGGTGAAGTCAATGGATTAGAAGATTTTTTAGGACGTTTCAAAGGTAGAAGATCTGAATCTATTGCTTCTGTTGAATTTGATTGTGGGGACATTGAAAGATCTGAAGTTGTTAAAGAAATTCTTGATATTTACAAAGCCCCTGAAATTCCTCCTGGGTATACTGATGGAATATAGTATTTGTTTATTTGTTTATTTGTTTATTTGTTTATTTGTTTATTTGTTTATTTGTTTATTTGTTTATTTGTTTATCTGTTTATTTGTTTATTTGTTTATTTGTTTATTTGTTTA